>WNGF01003331.1_pt1 | contig 31875 bp, 30 predicted proteins | sample 5400641 | NCBI WGS metagenome assembly WNGF01 (sample SAMN13153371, study PRJNA577476) | soil metagenome | isolation source: 80 cm soil or saprolite under grassland replicate 2 | place: USA:California | collected 2016-06-15 | reverse complement strand
CCAAACTTGAGCTGTACCATCGGGCTGTCGAGGACGGGCACCTCCCCCCTCCCTCTGCGGGGGATCCCCACGCTGATTCCTGGTGATCTGGGTTCCCCAGAGAGGCCCCCGCCCTCGACTCACAGCCGCCTGTGACGATGCTAGGCCGTCGGCGCGCGGGCCGCATGACCCCTTATCGGGGGTCACCTGCTGCCATATCATCCAGTCGAGCTCGGAGGAGGATGGCACGATGTGGGACAGCCTGGTGCGGGCAGAACCCTCGCGGGCGGCCGAGTTTTACCGCCGCGGCTGGTGGCGCAATGAGACGTTCCTCGATGATTTACAGCGCAACGCTCGCGACCGCCCCGACGTGGCCGCCGTCATCGCCTATGAAAGCGGCGTGCTTGCCCGCACAGTGACCTACCGTGAGCTGGCCGAGATCGTCGACCGCTTCGGCGGCGGACTGATCGAGCTAGGCGTCGGTCCCGGCGACGTGGTCGTCGCCCACCTCCCGAACTGGTGGATGCTGACGCCGCTCTACCTGGCGTGCGCACGGATCGGCGCGGTCATCGCGTCAGTCATCCCGCCCTTTGGCGCTCGAGAGCTTTCCTACATTCTGCAGGTCACGCAGGCCAAGGTGGCCATTGTGCCCGCCTCTTACGCCGGCATCGACTACGCGCGGCGGCTCGCCGAGGTGGCGCCGCAGACGCTGGCGCATCGGGTCGTCGTCGGCGACACCGCCGCCACCGGGGCGATCGATTTCACCGCGTTCTTCGCCGACACCCCGTGGGAGCAGCGGCACCCGGTCGCGCAACTGCGGCTTCCCACGGCGGACGAGGTGGCACACATCGTGTTCACCTCTGGGACGACCGGCCGGCCAAAAGGCGTCGTACACACGTTCAACACGATGCACGTGTCGGGGCGCACCTTTTCCGATATCTACCGGCTCGGCCCCGACGACGTCATCTCGATCCCGCATTACCTGACCCACTTGGCCGGCACCGCGTACGCCGTCTACCTGGCGGTAGCGCTCGGCGGAACCTGCGTGATGCAGGACACCATCGACATGGGGCTCCTGCTGGATCTGGTGGCCGCGCACGGTGTGACGCTGATATTCGCCGCGCCCATGTATCTGACCCGCATGCTCGCCGCGCAGCGCGAGAAGCCCCGAGACATTTCCACCCTGCGTTTCCTCAATTCAAGCTCCGCGCCAATCCCGCCTCGGCTTGTCACGGAGATGCGTGAGGCGCTCGGGCTGCGACTGGACGCGAACTTCGGCATGAGCGAATGCGGCGCGATTACCATCACCCGCCCCGATGACCCGCAAGACTGGGCCGGGGCCAGCGACGGCTCGCCGGTGGATTGGGTGGAGGTGCGCATCGACGCGCCGCCCGGCGAGCGGGTCGGCAGGCTGCTGACCCGCGGCGCGTCGCAGTGCCTTGGCTACCTGGGCCAACATGAGGCCTACCTGGCGTGCCTGGATGCCGACGGCTGGTTCGACACCGGTGACACAGCCCGCGACGACGGCCGCGGGGGCGTGCGCATCACCGGCCGGCGCGTTGACCTGATCGTCCGCTCCAACGGCCTGATGGTGCCGACCCTGGAGGTCGAAGCGATCCTGGCGGAGCACCCGGCGATCAGGGAGGCCGTGCTCATTGGCTGCCAGGACCCGGAGGTGCCAGGCACCGACCTGGCGTGCGCCGTCGTGGTCCCCGACGGCGCGCCGCCCAGCCTGGATGAGCTGACCAAGTTCCTCGACGCCCAGGGGGTGGGCAGAAGGGACTGGCCGGACCGGCTGGAGCTGATAAGCGAACTGCCGCGCAATCCCCAGGGCAAAGTGGTCCGCACGGTCCTGCGTGAGCGGCTCGACCAGCCTGGAAGGGGCGAATGAACCGGGCAGAGCTCACCGCGCTCTACCTCGCCGAGGTCAAGCGCCGAGGCGCCAGGGCCGGCGAGCTGCTCGGCAAGCTGCCAGAGTCCGAGCTGCTCAACTCCTTTTTTCGCGGGCGGTACCTGTCCCGGCCGCTGTTCATCGGCCACCAAGAGCGTGACAGGCTCTACGCCGATCTGGAGGCCGTGCGGGCTGCCCTTGCGAGCCTGCCTGACCGGCTGTTCGCGGGCGATCTGGAGGCGTTCGCACGAGCCGTTGGAGCGCCCGATGTTCATGTCGCGGCAATCCTGCGCGGCGGGTCCGCGCCGCCAAGCCGGCAGGCCCGCGCCGACCTGTACGCGGACCAATCCGGCTTCCGCCTGCTCGAGTTCAACATGGGCAGCGCGTTAGGCGGCATGGAAAACGCCGACATGTGCCGCGCGCTGCTCGAGCATCCGGTGCTCGCGGAGTTCGCGGAGAGCCACAAGCTCTGCTACGTCGACACCATGCGCGAGCAGGTGAACGACATGTTCATCGAGTGCGGCTTTGAGCCTGGCTCGTTTCCTGTGGTCGCGGTCACGGACTGGCCGAGCAGCTACGAGAAGAAGCTGGGCGCCTACATGCACCACCTGGCGGCGCGCTGGCGCAAGCTCGGCCTGGACGCCCACGCCTGCCATGCCGGCCAACTTGAGCCCCGCCACGGCCGCGTTTGGCTCGACGGCAGGGCCGTGGACATCATTGCCCGGATGTTCCTGATCGAGAACCTGCTCGAATCCCCGCAGGCGCCGGCCCTGATGAACCCACTGCTTGATGCGGTGGCCCGGGGTGAGGTGACAATGTTCACCCCGCTCGACTCGGAGCTGCTCGGCAGCAAGGGCGCGCTCGCGATGCTCTCAGACGACAGGAACCGGCACGCCTTCAGCGCCGCCGAGCTGGCCAGTATCGACCGGCTGCTGCCCTGGACCCGGATGATACGGCGGGCAGAGGTGAGGCTGGAGGACGGCCGGGTGGTCGATCTGCTTGATTACGCGACAACCCACCAGGACGAGCTGGTGATCAAGCCCACCATGATGACCGGCGGCCAGGGGGTGCTGCTTGGCTGGGATGCCGGCACCAGCGCCGAGCTGTGGCGTGAGCGGCTCACCGCGGCAATCGGCGGTCCCTATGTGATACAGCGCAGGATCGCCACGGTGCCTGAGCTGTTCCCAGATGAGCGCGGTGAGCTGGTCCCTTGGACCACCGCCTGGGGGATCTTCACCGTCGTCAACGGCTACGGTGGCGTCTTCACCCGTGGCCACCCCGTCGGCTCGGACATCGCGGTGATCAACGTAGGCACAGGCGCATCCGTGGGCTGCTGCCTGTCCACGGCGCCGGGGGGCGGCTGACGCCGCGGATCGGGCGAAATGAGCCAGCCGTGCTGAACCGCGCCGCTCTCACCGCGTTGTATCTGGACGAGATACGGCGACGGGGCGCCAAGGCCAGCGATCTGCTCGGCTCGCTGCCGGCTTCGGAGCTGCTGAACACCATCTACCACCGGCGGTATCTGCCCCGGCCGCTGTTCATCGGCCAGGCGGAGCGCGAGCAACTCCACGCGGACCTTGCGATGATCCACGCGGCGATGGTGAGCCTGCCAGACCGGTTGTTCGGCGGCGATCTCAAGGCCTTCGCGCGAGCCGTGGGTGCGAGTGACTACCAGGTCTCGGCCGCCCTGCGCAGCCAGCTTGGCTACGTCGACACCATGCATGAGCTCGCCAATAACATTTTTGCCGAGACCGGCGCCGCACGCGGCTCGTTTCCCGTCGTCGCGGTGACCGACTGGCCGAGCAGCTACGAAAAGCTGGCGCCGTACTTGCGTCGGCTCGCGGCGCCCTGGCGTGAGCTCGGGCTGGACACTTACGGCTGCCATCTTGGCGAGTTGGAGGTGCGTGGCGGCCGGGTATGGCTCCGTGGCCGGATGGTGGACGTGATCTACCGGATATTCCTGATCGAGTGCCTGCATGAGCCTGGCGCGCCGACCCTGCTTGACCCCATCCTCGACGCGGTGGCGCGCGACGAGGTGACGATGTTCACGCAGCTGGAGTGCGAGGTCTTCGGCAGCAAGGGCGCGCTTGCGATGCTCTCGGACGAGCGGAATCGGCGCGCCTTCAGCGCCGCCGAGCTGGTCAGTATTGACCGGATCCTGCCCTGGACCCGGATGGTCAGGCCCGGGCCGGTCACCCTGGAGGATGGCCGGCGCGTCGACCTGCCCGGGCTACGCGATCGCCCACCAGGACGACCTGGTGCTCAAGCCCGCGATGATGGCGGCCGGCCGTGGCGTGCTGCTCGGCTGGCATCGCGACACCAGCCCGCAGTTATGGCGCGAGCAGGTCACCAAGGCCCTGGGCACCCCCTGCGGCTATGTCATACAGCGCAGGGTCCGGCCGGTGCCTGAGCTGTTTCCAGACGACAGCGGTGGGCTGGCCCCCTGGACCGTCGCCTGGGGGGTTTTCACCGGCCGCAACGGCTACGGCGGCGCCTTCGCCCGCGCCACCCCCGCGGCCTCGGACCTCGCGGTCATCAACATGGACGCTGGCGCGTCAGCCGGTTGCTGCCTGTCCACCACCGCGCGTGGCACCCGCTGACTCGGCAGCGGGCACGCTCTGCAGGCTCAGCAACTGCTGCAGGGTTCGCACCTTGCGCACCGGAGAGAAGACGATCCATAGGGGGGTCAGCGGCATGCCGATGGCCATGATGAACAGGGTGCCGCGAAGCCCGAGCGCGTCGCCAAGCACGCCGGCGATCGCGGCTGATACGGGAGTGAGAGCGCTGAGCGCGAACTTGAAGCTGGCGTTCACCCTCGCCTGCAGGTAGCTCGGCGTAGCGACCTGACGCAGCGTCATCGACACGATGTTCAGCGCCACGATGCCGGTTCCCGCCAGGACGTAAAGGCAGACGAACAGGGCCGTGCTCAGCGTAGCTGGCCCTGGCACGAACGGGATGCCCACGAGCGCGATCGCTCCCAGGCCGTAGGAAGCCAGCAGCAGGTGCCCGTAGCCCAGCCACCGCAGCGCCCGGCCGAGGGTTGTCGCAGCCAGCACCCCGCCAATGCCGAACCCGGCGAAGACCAGGCCTATCGCGCCGCCGGTCATGTGCATGTCACGCGCTGCGTACACAACGAAAAGGGTCAGCTGCAACTGGGAAAAGAAGTTCAAGGTTGCCCCGCCGCCAGCAAGCGATCGCAGCACCGGGTGGCGGTAAATGAAGCGCAGGCCCGAGCCGATCTCGGTGACCACAGCCGCGAGACCGGTGGTGCCCGTCTGGTCGAGTGGGCGCTGCGGGGCGGGCTCGACCGCGCGGATCGAGATCAGGGAGACGACAGAGAACATGAATGTGCCCGCGTCCGCGAGCAGTGCGAAGGGCGCGCGGAGCAACTGGACGAGCGCGCCGCCGAGGCCAGGCCCACCCACCTGGGAGATCGACTCGGTCGACTGCAGCCTGCTATTGCCTGCGAGCAGGTCCTCGGCGCTGACCAGGCTCGGCAGGTACGAGCGGTATCCAAGCTCGAACAGCACGGTTAGGCAGCCGTGTACGAGCGCCACCGCGTACAGCACCGGCATACTGAGAGACCCGGTCCAGCTCAGGATCGGCACCAGGGCGAGCACAGCGGCGCGGCCGAGGTCTGCGCCGATCATCAACGGCCGCTTGCGCATCCTGTCGACCAGCACGCCGAAGAACAGCATGGGGCCGAGAAAGGCCAGTTGCGTTGCGCTGGTCATCAGGCCGACCTGGGTCGCGGTGGCGTTCAGGTACAGCACGGCGGTCAGCGGCAGCGCCAGCTTGGTGATCTCGTTGCCAATGTCGGAAACCGCCTGCCCGAGCCACAGCTTGTTGAAGTCGGCGTGCCTGGCTAAGGACGTCCGCCGCGCTCGCACCTGCTGCGCCCCGCCTGAGGAGGCCTCATCCGGCGGTGTCTCAGCTGGGGGCCCCTCGCCTGGTGGCGGCCCGCTGGACGGCGGCTCGCCTGGTGGCGGCCCGCTCGGCGGCGGCTCGGCGCCGCCGAGCGGGCCGCCGGGCTGAATCACGTTGTCTGCCGGCATCTCCACCTCTGTCGTCGCCTGCTCATTCCTTGACCAGCTCGCGCGCGGCAAGCTCGATGAGCGCCTCGGACAGCAGGACCGTGTGGGCGGCGTCGCCGAGCGGCACGAAGCTGTCCTCGCTCGCGACGCGGGCAACGCGGCCGGCGAAGCCCTCGTCGGCGAGCGCCGTGATCACTCCCTCTGACACGCCGCCGGTGTGCCTGGTCTCGTCGGCGACGAGCACCCGTCCGGTCGCCGCGGCCTCCCGCAGCACGTCGGCCACCGGCAGCGGCACGATCCAGCGCAGGTCGACCACCCGGCAGCCGATCCCTTCGGCGCGGAGCCGTCCGGCGACGCGCAGGCTCATCCGCAGCCCGTTGGCGAATGTCACGATCGTCAGGTCCGTCCCCGCGCCGTAGGTCCGTGCGCTGCCGACAGGGACGTGCCAGTCTGCCTTGGGGTAGGAGGCAAGCCAGCCGCCATCGCCTGGCGCGTGCAGATCCCTGGTGGCATACAGCGCGATCGGCTCAAGGTAGACACAGACGCTGCCGTCCACCTCCGCGGCGGCAAGGCAGGTGCGCAGCATCGCCGCCGCGTCGTCCGGACGCGCCGGCGAGGCGATGACCAGGCCAGGGATGTCGCGCAGCGCGCCGAGGGCGTTTTCGTTGTGGAAGTGGCCGCCGAAGCCCTGCTGGTAGGCGTAAGCGGCGATGCGGACGACCATCGGGTTGCGATACTGCCCTTGCGAGAAGAACGAGAGCGTGGCGGCCTCACCGCGCAGCTGGTCGACGGCGTTGTGCAGGTAGGCGAGGTAGGCGATCTCCGGCACCGGAAGCAGGCCGGACAGGCCCGCACCCAGCGCTAGGCCGAGGATCGCCTGCTCGTCAAGCAGGGTGTCGAAGACGCGCCCTGCGCCGAACTTCGCATGCAGACCCCGCGTGACGCCATATACCCCGCCCTTGCGTGCCACGTCCTGGCCGAAGACAAGCATGCCTGGCCAGGCTGCGAGACCGTCGGCCAATGCCCGGTTGATCGACTGCGCCAGGGTGAGCGGCCTCTCGTTTTCTGGCAGCCGGCCGGCGAACACCCGCCGCCGTGTTGCCGTTTCCGCGACGCCCGCGCTGGCCGCCACCCGGTCTGGCCGCCTCGGCGCGAGCGGCGCCATCACCTCGCTGGCCGACGAGAGCTGCGTCGATCCCACCACCTCGCGTGCGGCCGCCATTATCTCCGCCCGCTTGGCTTCGTAGCGGACAAGCACCTGCTCCGGTGTGAGCACGCCGGCCTCGACGAGCAGCCTGGCCGTGCCCGTCAGCGGGTCGAGCGCCACGTCGGCGGCGATCTCGCCCGGTGTGCGGTAGCTTTGCTCGACGTCGGATCCTGCGTGCCCAAAAAGGCGAACCACCGACAGGTGCAGGAGCGCGGGCGCCCGCCGCTGCCTCGCCCAGCGCGCCGCGGCAAGCGCGGTGTCGTAGGTTTGCGCCAAGTCCACACCGTCGGCATGGAAGTAGGCGATGCCTGGCCTGCTCGAGCAGGACGCGCGGACCCAGCCGGGCGGCGTGCGCACGCTGATCCCGAACCCGTTGTCCTCGCACACGAGCAGCAGCGGCAGCGGCAGGCCCTGATGGGCGCAGTAGGACGCGGTGTTCAGCGCTCCGGTCGCGGTGGAATGGTTGAGCGAGGCGTCGCCGAAGCTGCACACCACGACCGCGTCGTCCGGCCATGGCCGGGGAACCCCGATCTTGGCCGCCCGCCCAATTGCGAAGGCCAGGCCGACCGCGCGCGGAAGGTGGGAAGCGATGGTAGACGTCTGCGGGATTATGCCGAGCGCGTGGTTGCCGAACACCTTGTGCCGCCCTCCGGCGATGGGCTCGTCGGCCGCGGCCACAAGCCCGAGCAGCACGTCGCGCACGCCGTCACGTGGCGGGTCCGCCTGCCCGGCTCTGACCAGGTAGAACGCTCCGGAGCGGTAATGCAAAAGCGCTGGGTCGGTGAGCCGCAGCGCGGCAGCGACCGCAGCGTTTCCCTCGTGCCCTGCCGACCCGATCGTGTAGAAGCCGGCCGCCTCGGCACGCAGCCATCGCGCCGCGAGGTCAAGATGCCGGCTGGCGAGCTGGGCGTCGAACAGCTCCAGGCAGCGCTGGCCGGTCAGACTGCTGCCGGGGCGCAGCGGCGCGTCACGGTCGCGGACCGTGCCCGGCGACGGTTGGGCTGGCCCGGCGGCGTCGGCCGACGCCGCCGCCCCGTGGCCCTTCGGAAGTTCCCACACCGTTTCGGTGAAGTGGGAATCCACCAGGTCACGTTGGGTCATCACTGGTCCTCGCAGCTAGGGGAGCTATCTTCATTGTCCGCCTCAGGCCGGGAAACCGGCGTGTGCGGTCGCGGTGAGGCGGTGCGGTGGGCACTGTTCCTTGAATCGGGTTTTCTGCGGTCGTAATGTCCGATCGTGCCCAACTCAACCAGCAGCGCCAAGATGGTCGGCTTAGGCCGCGACCCAGAAGTGGCCGGTGCGGCCGCCAGCCAAACCACACCAGCCACGCCACGCGCACCCGCCGCAGACTCGCCAACGGTCACGGCGGGGGCGCCGCCCTGCGCCGTGACGTTCCCCCGCGAGGCGGCCGATCCCTACTGCCTGCGGGCGGGCGAGGCAGACCGGCTGCTGGCCGGCCACCCGTGGCACCGGTTCGCAGTCATCGGCGACAGCGTCGCAGAAGGGCTTGGCGACCGGTCTCCCGGCTATCCCGATGAACCGTGGTGCGACCGGATAGCCGCCGAGTTGGCAAGCCACCAGCCGGACTTCGCCTACCTGAACCTGGGCCGGATGAACACGCGGCTGGCCGACGTCAGAGCTAAACAACTCGGTAAGGCGCTCGCCTTCCGCCCCGACATCGCGCTGGCCGCCTGCGGCGGCTATGGGCTCTTGCTGTCGCGCTACGACCCGGACGCGGCCGGCGAGCACCTGCGCGCGATCGTGGCGGCATTTGTCGAGCAGGGCTGCGACGTGATCACCGTCGGAATGTTCGACGGGTCGCACGCGCCCGGCGTGCCCGAGCGATTTCGCGCGGTGTTGCGGCAACGGCTGCGCGACCTGTCGCTGCGCACTGAAGCGATCTCGGCCGACCTGGGCGCCATCTTCGTGGCGCTGGCCTCGCACCCGGCGAGCCGCGACGCCGACATCTACAGCGAAGATCACCGGCATGGCACGATGCGCGGTCACGCCATCGCCGCGGCCGAGACGATCCGCGCGCTCGGCGCGCATCTCGCCAACGTGAGGACGCGGCGATGACAGCCGGCGCCGCGCAGCGTCGCGATCCCGGTCGGGTGGAGACGCCAGGCCCCGCGGACCGCGCCGCCTTGATGCAGATCTTGTCCAGCCCTTGGGTCGCCCAGTCCTGCTACGCGCTCGCCAAGATCGGCATCCCGGACCTGATGGCGGAAGGTCCCCGGACGGCCGCCGATCTCGCCGTGGAATCCGGGGTCAATCCGCGCGCGCTCGAGCGCATGCTGCGCGCGCTCGCGAGCATCGGGCTGCTGCGCGAAACGTCACTAGGCGCATTCGGCCTCACGCCGCTGACGCGGTTGCTCACCACGGCCACGGTCAGATCGGGCCGGCCCGCCACGATCATGTTCGGCGAAGAGGTCTTCCGCTCCTTCGCCGAGATCGTGTACACGCTGCGCACCGGCAGGCCAGCGTTCGAGAAGGTCTATGGGCAGCCGTTCTACGACTACCTTGGCGACCATCCGGAGGCGGCGCAGACATTTGCCACGGCCATGGGCGGCGCCGCGGTGCCGCATGCCCTCGCGGCATGCGACCTCAGCGGGCTCGGCACGCTGGTCGACGTGGGTGGCGGGAACGGAGGCCTGCTCGCCAAGGTGCTTGCGGCCAATCCGCAGGCGCGGGGCGTGCTTGTGGACCTTCCGGAGGCGGTGCGCCAAGCAAGGGACCGGCTCGGCAGGGCCGGCCTCACCGGCCGCGTCGGCTTCGCCGAGGGGAGCTTCTTCGATCAGGTTCCGGCCGGGGGTGACGTCTACGTGCGGACGGCGCGCGGGGTGGCCGGGCGGACGGCGCGCGGGGTGGCCGGGCGGACGGCGCGCGGGGTGGCCCGGCGGACGGCGCGCGGGGTGGCCCGGCCGACGGCGCGCAGGGACCCCGGGCGGGCGGTCCGCGGACTGCGGCGCAGAGCCAGCTCATGGATCTGCTGATCTTGCTCATGCTGCCCGGCTGGGACCGAACCGAGGCCGAGTATCGCGCGCTGCTCACCGAGGCAGGGTTCGACGTTGCGGCGGTGTGGCCGCCACCGCTGCGCGCCCCCGGCGCGGAGAGCGCGCTTGAGGCGGTGCCCGCCCGGCGGCCCGGCGACTAGGAGGAGAAATGCCGCTTGATCCGCAGCTGCAGGCCATCCGCGACCAGCTAGAAAAGGAGAACGCTCCGAGGCTCCACACCATGTCCATTCCGGCGGCGCGTGCGGCGGACCTTGAGGCCGTGCGGGCGGGGGCCGGCGACGCCGAACCAGTGGCCAGGGTCACCGACCGGCTGATCCCGGGTCCCGCGACCGATCTGCCGATCCGGATCTACTGGCCCGACCGCCCGGGGCCGTGGCCGCTGCTTGTCTATTTCTTCGGCGGCGGCTGGAGCCTTGGCACGATCGACACCTGTGACGGTGTCTGCCGTAAGCTCACCAACGCCGCCGGGTGCGTGACGGTCGCGGCCGGGTACCGGCTGGCGCCGGAACACAAGTTCCCCGCCGCCGTGCACGACTGCCACGCGGCGACGAGCTGGGTCGCCGCGCACGCTGCTGATCTCGGCGCGGACGCGGAACGGCTCGCGGTGGGCGGCGACAGCGCGGGAGGCAACCTCGCCGCCGCCATCGCCCTGCTCGCCCGCGATCAGGGCGGCCCGCGGATCCTCCACCAGCTTCTCGTCTACCCGAACACCGAGTACCAGGCGGACAACCCGTCCATGCGGGCAGGAACCGACCCGTACCTGTTCAACGTCACGGCCGTGCAATGGTATTGGGGGATGTACCTCGCATCTGCGGAGCACGGCGCGAACCCGCTGGCATCGCCGCTGCGCGCGGCGGATCTGACCGGGCTGCCACCAGCCACCGTGATCACCGCGGAGTACGATCCGCTGCGCGACGAGGGAGAGGCGTACGCCACTCGGCTCGCAGCCGCCGGCGTCCCGGTGAGCCTCACCCGATACGAGGGAATGATTCACGGCTTCTTCACCATGAGCGGAGTTCTCGACCAGGCCAGGACCGCGGTGATGTTCGCCGCGCGGCGGCTTTCCGACGCGTTCGTCACAGCGGCCCCCCCACCGGGCACATCCGGATCCCCAGCTCGCCAAAGGTAGGTGACCGTGCGGCCTCGCAAGCTCGACCTGCGTGATCTGCATGGGTCTTTGTCCGATCCGTTGCTTGACGCGATGACGTTCCTGAACGAGATCACCTCGCGCTATCCGCAGGCCATCTCGTTTGCGCCAGGTCGGCCGAGCGAGCATCTGTTCGCGCATGAACGCATCGCGGGCTACCTCGCTTCCTATGTCGGGTACCTGCAGGAAAGCTGCGGCTACTCCGTTGACCAGGTGCGCACCGCGTTATTCCAGTACGGCCGGACCAAAGGTCAGATACACGAGCTGATCGCCAGCACCGTGGCCAACGACGAGGGGATCAAGGCAACGCCGGAGGCGCTGGTCGTGACAGTCGGCGCACAGGAGGGGATGCTGCTGATCCTGCGCGCGCTCTTCGCCGGGCCCGCCGACGTGCTGCTTGTCAGCTCGCCCTGTTACGTCGGCATCACCGGCGCCGCGCGGTTGCTCGACATCGAGGTGGTGCCGGTTCCCGAGGAAGATCACGGACCCGGCGCCACGGCGGTTCGCGCGGCTGCCCGGCGCGCCCGTGCGGCGGGCAAGCGGCCGCGCGCCTTCTACGTCGTGCCCGATTGCGCGAACCCGTCCGGGCTGAGCATGCCTGTCCCGGCCCGTGAACGGCTGCTCGACTCGGCTGACGCCGAGGACCTGCTGATCATCGAGGACAACCCGTATGGCTTCTTCTCCCGCGATACGGCGCCACGCCCGACGCTCAAGTCGCTCGATCGCGGCGGGTCGGTCATCTATCTCGGATCGTTCGCGAAGACCTGTTTCCCCGGCGCCCGGCTCGGCTACGTCATCGCAGATCAAGAGGTGGCGGGCGAGGACGGAACCCGCGGTCTGCTCGCCGATGAGCTCGCCAAGATCAAAAGCATGACCACGGTCAACACCCCCTCGCTCAGCCAAGCCGTGATCGGGGGCATGCTCGTGGCCCATGGCTGCAGGCTGCGCGAGGCCAACGCGGCGGCGATCAGCTTCTACCGGTCGAACATGGCGGCGCTGCTTGGCGAACTCGAGCGCCGCTTCCCGCCGGGCCTGCGCGCCCGGCTCGGCCTGCGCTGGAACACGCCGGGCGGTGGCTTCTTCGTGGTGATGACGGTGCCTTTCCTGGCCGACGAGAAGGCTCTCGAACGGTCCGCGCGCGATCACGGTGTTCTCTGGACGCCAATGGGTTCCTTCTACCTCGACGACGGCGGTGATCACCAGCTCAGGCTGTCGTGCAGCTACGTCTCACCCGAACAGATCGTCGAGGGAGTGCGCCGCCTCGCCGGCTTCATCGCAGCCGCCAGCGCATCTATGTGAAGTCTGAAGATCCGCGACGGCGGGCGGCCCGCCACGCGTGCGCCGTTAGGGATAATACGGCAGCTCAGCATCCACACACGGGTCGCTGCCCCGCAGGGTCGCGGCCCGCGTGCGGCGGCTGGTCGCTGGTCCTTGCGGTAACCAGGGTAACGTGACGCAGCTCAGCTGGCGCTGAGCCACCGGGTCGGCGTCATGGCCAGCGCGCAGGCGGCATCGGCGTCGGCGACGTCCGGATGGCCGTGGGGTCGATGTCGGCAAGACGCGGCCGCCCGGCGAGCGTCATTGCCTCGGCGAACTCCCTGCGCAGCAGCCGCAGCACCGCGCTGACGCCGGCGGCGCCCGCGTGCGCGAGGCCCCACAAAACCGGGCGGCCGACCAGCACCGCCTCAGCGCCGAGGGCAAGGGCCCTGAACACGTCGGTGCCGCTGCGCACGCCGCCGTCAGCGAAGACCGGGATGCGGCCGGCAGCCGTCGCGACCACCTCGGGCAGCGCGTCCAAGCTCGCGATCGCGCCGTCAAGCTGTCGCCCGCCGTGGTTAGAGACGACGATCGCGTCCACGCCATGGTCAACAGCGAGCGCCGTGTCCTCGGCGGTGGCGATGCCCTTGAGCATGAGCGGGAGTCTGGTCTGTGCGCGCAGCCAGGCCAGATCTGCCCACGTGATGGTGGGGTCCAGCTGGCTCGCCGCATGGCGCTGTAGTGAGGATGAGCCGGGATCGTGCTCGTGGGTCTCGGCCATGACCGACGCCTCGACGTTGACCGCGTTGACGCCCTGCGGCAAGGTGAACCCGTTGCGGATGTCGCGCAGGCGGCTGCCGAGCCGCGGCGCGTCCACCGTCAGCATGAGCGCGCGGCAGCCTGCTGTCGCCGCGCGCCGCAGCATGCCGCTCAGAATGTCGCGCTGCCGCAGCCAGTACACCTGCAGCCACCATTGTCCGCCCGCCGCGGTAGCGATCTCCTCGAAGGTCCGGCTTGCGAACGTGCTCGCGATGAACACCGTGCCCTCCTGCCGCGCCGCCGCGGCCGTGGCCACCTCGCCATCCGGGTGAGCAAGCCGTTGGAACGCCATCGGCGCCACCAGCGCGGGGAAGGACAGCGGCGAGCCGAGCGTGGTCGTGGCAAGATCGCATTCCGCGACATCGACCAGGACCCGCGGGCGCAGGACCAGCCGGTCAAAGGCGGCGCGATTGGCGGCGAGGGTGTATTCGGCGCCGCTGCCGCCCTGGAAGTAGTCCCAAACATCAACGGGAAGCCGCGCACGTGCGGCCGCTTCAAACTCATCCAGCCGCAGCAGTACCATGCCCGCTCGTGCCCCTTGCTGTGTGTAGACCAGGACCGGCGGCACGCCGCTGCTGGCTTCGCCTCCAGTTAGGCATGCCGTCCTGATCGGTACAGGTTAGTGGCTGAGCGCGGATGTCCCCCGTCAAGGTCATCGGGTTCTTGACCACGTAGCTAGCGTGTGCGAACCTGACGCCAGATCCCCCTTACGCCCGTAGTTAGCCACACGTCGTTCTTTTGGACATGATTCCTTACCATTCCGAGGGGCCAGGTCCGGCCCTCCCGGTCGGCGATGCTGCCTTGGAGGGATGATGGACAACGTGCCGCGCGCGCCATCACGGTCGGCCGGGTGGGTCGATGCGATGCTTCTCGCGGGCGGCGATGACGAGGTTTGCCTCTGGCTCGGCCGCGGAGTCGACCGCCGGGAGCTGCGTGAACTCGTCGCTGCTGAGCAGCGCAAACTCCAGGCGGCCGGGCTGGCGGCGGGCGGCACGGTCTCGTTACGGCTGCCTCCTTCGCTTGGCTATGTGGCGAGCCTGCTCGCCGCCTGGCGCATCGGCGCGCAGGTGAGTCTTCTTGATCACCGCTTAACCCAATACGAGGTCGAGCGGGCGCTGGACCGGCTCAAGCCGCAGGTGCTCGTTCAGGTCGATGACAGCGTCGCGTCCACAGTCAGCGCGATGCGCGGCTTCGCCGACATCGCAACTGCCGCGCAACCCTGCGCGGGTGGCCATGACGCGGCGACCGAGCACGCGCTCGTTCAGCTCAGCTCCGGGTCCACTGGACCGTCCAAGGTCATCGCGCGCACGGCCGCTGACCTGATCGCGGAACTGGATCGTTACACCAAGCTGGACGGCTATCCGCGCCAGGGCGAACGCATCGTTTGCCTGGCATCGGTGGTCCATGTTCTTGGCCTGGTGGGTGGCCTGTTGCACAGCTTGCACGCGGGTGTGCAGCTGGTCTTCGTCGAGCGCCTCACCCCGGATGGCATCCTCGCGGCCGTGGCCGCGGGCAACGAGCCGACGATGGTTCTCGGCGTGCCGTTTCACGCCGAGCTCTTAACGTCGGTCGCCACACCGCCGCCGTTGCCGCAACTGGTGCGGATGGTGGTCGCTGGCGAGCTCGTCCGCCCGCACGTGCCCGGTGCCTTCACCGCACGCTACGGCGTGCCGCTGGGGACCATGTACGGGATGACAGAACTCGGGGTCATCGCCACCGACCTGCATGGCCGCACGCGTCCCGCTGTCGCTCCCGCCTCTTCGATGAAGCTGCGGACCGAGGACCGCGAGCTGCTCGTGGCAATGGCTGCCTCGCCCTACATCGGCCTCGTCGACCCGACGCGCTGGTCGGACGGCTGGCTGCACACCCGGGACGCCGCGGACCTCGATCCGGCGACGGGCCTTGTGACAATCCTCGGCCGACTGGATTCACAGGTGTCGGTGGGCGGGCTCAAAGTCGATCTTACCGAGGTGGAGCAGACGCTCGCCGCGCTCCCGGGGGTTACCGAGGTGGTGGTGACCTTCGACGAGGTAATCACCGCCTATCTAGCCGTCACGGCCGGGGCCGCCATGGCGGACATCGAACAGGCGATCGCGCACCAACTCGCCGCGTTCAAGCGGCCACGGCGAATGCATGTCGTGCCCAGCTTGCCGCGGACAGCCAGCGGAAAGATCGTCCGCGACCGCACGGCGCTGCGCCGCCTGGCAGATCGCCAGCAGGTGACTTCGTGATCATGCCGCGCCGTTGTCTCGCCCAAAGCCCTAGCCCGTCGTCGGCCGGCCCGCATCGCGCCGGTCACGCAACCGCCGGGCCTCGGCCACCCAACCACGGAAGGAAGCCCAGTAGATGAAGGATGAGGTCTGCACGTTTGTCGTCGAGTCAGTTCGGAACATGAATTACGACGTCAGCGGCGTGACAGGCGACACCGATCTGGGCCCAACGGGCCTTGACCTCGAGTCGCTGGCGCTTGCCGAACTCGCCATCCAGGTGGAGGACGAGTTCGGAGTCAAGTTCACCGACGATGACACCGAGACGCTGGCGCTGATGACCCTGGACGAGTTCGGGGCCGAGGTTGTCAGGCGCATGGCGGCGGAGCCTGTGGCGCAGGCCGAGTGAGCCCGGTGAACCAGGTCGATCGCGAGCAGGTCATCGCGATGCTTGCGACGTTTGGTGATCGGTCACCTGAGGCGGTTGACGAGCAGCTTAGCTCGTTGGAGCTGACCTGGCTGATCGCCCAGATCGAGCAGCGGTACGGCGTCATGCTCGACTTCACCGACGACGTGCTAGCCCAGATGTCCACCTTGTCCGGCGCCGTGCAGGCGCTGCGCGGCGCGCTCGCAGAGGCGCGAAGTGGCTGACGAGCCGGCCGGCGTCCCGGCCGCGCGCGACGAGGTTGTGCTCACGGGCATGGGAGCTGCGTCGGTGTTCGGCCGAGGCGCCGCACCGCTGCTCGACGGTGCCTCCACCGGTGTTCATGGCTTTGACGAGGTCACCCGTTTCGACGTCCGGCGCCGCCGGGTCCGTTCGGCCGCCCATATGCCCGGATCGCCGGATCTGGCCAGCGAGCTTGTGGCCGTGATCGAGGATGCGTGCGAGGACGCGGCGCTGTCGGCGAACGACCGTGCCAGGTGTCTGCTGCTGCTCGCCGCGCACGCCGACCGATCGCTGACCGAGCGGCCCGGCCCGGTCGCCGGCCCGCCTGCCGAGTCGCCAGGCCCGGTCGCCGGCCCGCTCCCCGGGTGGCCAGGCCCGGTCGCCGGCCCGCTCCCCGAGTGGCCAGGCCCGGTCGCCGAGTGGCCAGGCGCGGTCGCCGAGTGGCCAGGCGCGGTCGACGGAATACAGACAGCTCATAACGGCGGCGGCCTTGCCGCTTCCGTGGCCAGCCGCTGCGGTCTGTTGGTGGGACCGCGCGTCTACACCGCCGCCTGCGTGGCCGCGAGCAGCGCGGTCGCCGACGCGGCGGCGATGATTGCGCACGGCCGGGTCGATCGGGTCGTCGTCGCGGCGGGCTACCTCGTGGATGAGGTCAACTTCGCCGTCTTCGACGCCGGGCGCGCCCTTGCACGTGACGGTCGCGTCCGGCCGTTCAGCGCGGGCAGGAAGGGGATTCTGCTTGGCGACGGCGTGGCCGCGGTGGTGCTGGAGTCAGGGCCGGCGGCGCGAAGCCGCCGAGCGCGGCCGCTCGCGGTGGTCGCTGGCTGGGGGCGAGCTGGCGACGCCTACCACGTATGCCAGCCCCGCCCTGATGGCGCCGGGCTGGCCGGCGCGGTGCGATCGGCGTTGCGCCGCGCCGCGGTGACGCCGGACGAGGTCGGCTATGTCAACGCCAATGGCACTGGCACCCCGCAAAGCGATGCCGCCGAGGCCGCAGGGTTGTCGCGGGCCTTGGGCGAGTCCCTGGAGAGGATTCCGGTCAGCTCCACCAAGTCAGTACACGGCCACGCCTTAGAGGCGTCGGCCTTGCTCGAGCTCGTGGTGACCGTGCTTGCGCTGCGCAGTGGCGTGCTGCCGGTCAACGCAGGCTTTCTCGAGCCAGATGCGAGCTGCGCGCTCGACCTTGTCCTCGATGTCGGCCGGCATGCTCAGATCTCCTATGCGCTGAGCGTCAACTTCGCCTTCGGTGGCGCCAACACGGCATTGCTTGTAGGCGCCGCATGAGCGCACAGTCCGAGACCTCGCAGACCGCCGCCGCCGTGCTGGGTGAGCCTCCCGCTGGCGCCGCGCCGCCCACGGTTTTGCCGTCTGCGACTACCTCTGCGCCGCCGGCCGACGTCAGCCCGTGGCGCAGGGTTGTCGTTCTCGCGCGGGCGCGCTGGCCCGCGGCGCCTGCGGACACGCTGACGCCGATTCCCGCCTTCGTCGCTTCATCATTCAACCCGCTCGTCGCGGAGGTCGCGGAGCGGTGCCTGCGCGCCCATTATGGGCGGCCTCCCGCCGACCCCGCACGCGGCGAGCAGACCGCGATCGTGCTGGCCAGCAGGCGCGGCGACGTGAGCACAACCGATGCGGTGGTGCAAGCCCTCGCCGGTGATCGCCGCGTACCGCCGCTTTTGTTCTTCCAGTCGAACATCAACGCCGTCATTGGCCATGTCGCCGCGCGCTGGGCTCTCGCGGGCCCGGTCGTTTGCGCGAGCCCGCTCGGCGACCCGCTAACCGACGGACTTTCCTGCGCCTGCTTGCTCTTCGACGACGGCGACGCGACCGAGGCGCTCGTCATCGCGGCGGACCAGGCCTACGGCGAAACGCCAGAAAGCGCAGCCGCGGTCCTGGTGGCCGCCGACACCCAGGGGTCAGGCTTACGGGCCGGTCAGCACGAGCCAGAAGGAGAAGAATGAAGGTCCCGAGCATCCGCGCCACACTGGCTAGAGACACCGACATTGGCGCGGGCAATGCCGTCGGCATCCGGATGGCGCTCGGGGCAGGCGTTGACGAGCCGGTCATCACGTTCGACACCGCCGTCGACGGCCATCCCGCCTGGCAACCGTTGACAGTGCGCCAGCTCGACCGGCTGGTCGCCGCGCGCGCGGCGGCCCTTCACGGCCTGGGCATAGGGATGCGAGACCCGGTCGCTGTCATCGCGCCGACGGCCGCAGACACCGCGCTGACCTTCCTGGCGCTTGCCCGGCTCGGCGCGATTGCGGCGCTCATCAACCCGTACCTGAACATCGAACTAGCCGCCGAATACGTCAGCCGCCTTGGCGCCGTGGGGCTCACCACCGACGCCGCTCATGTCGAGCAGCTATCTGGCTACGACCTCGGCACGCCGCTGCTGCCCAACATCACCACCCTCGGCGCCGGAGATCCGGCCAGCGCCCCGCGCCACTATCGGCACCATGGCAGCGACCCCGCCGCGATCACGCACTCCTCGGGAACGACCGGCCTGCCGAAGGCCGTCGTGCACTCACACGCCAGCCTGTTCGCCGCGATCCGGTACCGGCTGACCCTGCCAAGGCCGCAAGGGGTCGAGCGCATGTTGAGCGCGCTGCCGTGCCCGCACGCGGCCGGCCTCATCGTGCTGAACCTTGCCCTGTGCAACGGAGGGCAACTGGCCATGCTGTCACGGCAGGCGGGTCCGCTTGTGCTCGACGCGATCGAACGGTGGCGGCCACGAGCGGTCGTCGGGTTCTCGACCACGTGGCCGAACCTGCTGAAGGCAGACCTCACCGACCGTGACCTCAGTTCGGTCGCGCTGTGGTGGAACACGGGCGACTGCGCGCACGAGGCGCACATCCGCCGGCTGGTCGTCAACGGCTCCCGGGAGACCGTCACCTCGGCCGGCCGGTCGCGTCAGCCTGGCTCGGTGTTCGTGGATGGAATCGGCTCAAGCGAGATGGGCCACTCGCACTTCTATATCGCCCATACCCGCGACACGAACACCTACGGCCGCTGCATCGGCCGCCCGCATCCGTTCGCCAAGGTAGTGGTCCTTGGGCCAAACGGTGAGGAGCTTCCGCCCGGTGAGGTCGGCGAGCTCGGCACGTCCTCGCCGACGGTCTCGCTCGGATACTGGAACGACTCGGCCTTGACCTACCGCACCCGGGTTCGCGGTTACTTCCTGACCGGAGACCTTGTCTATCGCGACGAGGATGGTTACTTCTACCACCTGGATCGCAAGGTCGACTCGGTTGACCTCGGCGGTGGCGCACGTCTCTACACCGCCGACTGCGAGGAACGCATCCTCGCAAACTGCCCAGACGTCCTCGACTGCACGATCGTCGCCGTGCCCGAGGCCGGCCAGGTGGTGACCGACGTGCTGCTCCAGCTCGAACGGGGCGCCGATCCGGGTCTGGACAGGACGCCCCAGATACGCGCCAGCCTCGACGAACGCGTGGCAGCCACCCTGCGCCACGTCATTGCCGTGGACGACGACAATATCCCGCTCACCCCGACCGGCAAGGTGCGCAAGTTCGTGCTGCGCCAGCGTCACCGGGCGGAAGTGATGCCATGAGGTGGGAGTGATGTCATGAGGTGGCCGGGAGCCGTGGGATGAGCTGGCAGGAGATGAGCAGGCGAGGAGGCTTGCGATGAGCTGGCCGGGAGGCGCGGGATGAGCTGGCCGGGAGGCGCGGGATGAGCTGGCCGGGAGGCGCGGGATGAGCTGGCCCGGAGGGGATCGCGCGGCCGTCACAGGCCTCGGTCTGGTGAGTCCGCTCGGGCGCGGCGCGCAAGACGTCTTCCAAGACGTGTGCGCTGGCCGCACCGGTCTCGGCGCACCGCCAGAGAAGCACCCGGTCGCGGACACGCTTGAGATCATCGGGATCGCGCCAGACATCGACCCGGCGTCGGTCCTGCCCCCGAACCAGACGCGCTGCGTCGACCGATTCGTCGTCCTGGCACTGGCCGCGGCGGACGATGCGCTCGCGGACGCGGGAATCGAAGTCGGCCGCGACGTCGACCCGCACCGGATCGCGGTGATCGCCGCGACCGGCGGTGGCGGGCTTGAGACCTTCGAGGAGTACTCCCACCTTCGGCTGGAGCGCGGGCGCCCGGCGGTCTCCGCGTATCTGCTGCCGGGAATGCTGTCGAACATGGCGACGGCCCGGATCGCCATCAAGTACGGAATCAAGGGCTACAGCTCGGGCATCGTCACCGCCTGCGCCGCGGGCGCCCAGGCCATCGCCGAGGGGTTGCGGCTCATCCGCGACGATGTCGCGGATGTGGTCATCTGCGGCGGGACTGAGTCGCCGCTGCATCCGACCATTGCCGCCGCATTCACCAACGCCCGCGCGCTGGCCCATGGCTGGGCCGATCCCACGGCCGCGAGCAGGCCATTTGATCGCCACCGCAATGGCTTTGTGCTTGCCGAAGGCGCATGCATCTTCGTCATTGAGCGGCCGGCCCATGCCCGGGCACGCCGCGCAGCCGCGTATGCGGACATCATCGGCTGGGGCGCGACGACCGACGCGCACCACCCAACCATGCCCCAGCCCGATGGCGAGGGCGCGGCCGCGTGCATGCGCCACGCGCTGGCCGACGCGGGCCTGCGCGAAGGCGACGTCGACTACATCAACGCACACGGCACGAGCACCAAACTCGGCGACGCAGCGGAGGCCAGGGCCATTCGCTCCGTCTTTGGTCAACCCGGCCCCGCGGTGAGTTCTATCAAGGGCGCGACGGGTCATCTGCTCGGCGCGTCGGGTGCCCTGGAGGCGGCGGTTACCGCCCTCGCCGTCTGCAGCGGCGTCCTTCCGCCGACGCACAACCTCACCGATCCCGACCCCACATGCGAACTCGATCATGTGCGCGGATCAGCACGGATCGGCGCGGTACGCACGGCACTTTCCAACTCATTTGCCTTCGGTGGCCACAACGTGAGCCTGCTCATCGGAAACAGCGCCATCGAATGCCGTACCAGCCCCGCACACCGAGGTGCACCATGAAGGTTCAAGGAATCGACCACCTGGAGTTCTACGTCGCTGACGCGTCGCGCGCCGCCGACGAGTTATGTGCCGCCTACGGCTTCCGTGTCCACGGCAAAGGCGGTCCGGAGACGGGGCTCGCAGGTCAGCGTTCAGTCCTGGTCCGGCTCGCCGACATACAGATCCTGCTCACCTCCGCCATTTCCGCCGACCACCCCGCGGCCGAATATGTCCGCAGGCACGGCGATGGCGTGGCGATCATCGCCTTCAGCGTGGACGACGCCACGGCGGCATTCGACCAGGCAGTGCGGCTGGGCGCCGACGGCGTAGCTGAGCCCGCAGTCTACGAACGCGATTTCAGCCGCGTGAGGTTCGCCACCGTGTCCGGCTTCGGCGATGTCGCCCACCGCTTGGTGGAGCGGCACGGGCCGGCGGAAGACTTCGCGCCCTGCGCGATCGAGACGTGGGTCGCGCCCGATGGCGTTGGCGCTGAGGGCGAGGACGACGACGTGGTGGACACGATCGACCACGTCGCCTTGTGCCTGCCCACCGGGACATTGGCCGAGGTTGTCGCTCGTTACTGCGACGTCTTCGGCTTCGACCAGATCTTCGAGGAACGGATCGAGGTAGGCAGCCAGGCCATGGACTCGAAGGTGGTCCAGTGCCCGTCAGGCGCAGTCACCTTCACCATGCTGGAGCCGTCGGGGAGCGAACCGGGCCAGATCGACCAATTCCTGCATTCGCACGGCGGCGCGGGTGTGCAACATGTCGCTTTCGGCACCGCCGACATCAGCACCGCCGTGCGGACTCTGCAAGAACGTGGCGTGCGTTTCCTCACCACGCCGCCCGCTTATTACGACGCACTACAGCGCCGCCTGGGCGTGGCCGAGATTCCGGTGCAGCAGTTGCGTGACCTCAACGTGCTCGCTGACCGTGACTCGTGGGGCATGATGTTCCAGATCTTCACCCAGTCCGTCCACCCGCGCCGGACCCTGTTTTTCGAGCTGATCGAAAGACGGGGTGCGCTCACCTTCGGCAGCAGGAACATCCGGGCACTCTACGAGGCGGTCGAGCGGGAGCGCGTGGCGGTGAGCCCGCAGCCTGATCCCCGCACGGGACCCGGCGCCACGCCAGCTCACGCATGAGTGCGGCCCGCACAGTCCCTGGGAGGAAGCAAATGCCCACGACCACATTCACGCTGGCAGACGAAGAGCGGGAATTACTGCCGAGCGACGATGACGTCAACGGGTACGCCAAACACGGCTGGTACCTGTCCAAAAAACTGCTCACCGACAATGAGGTCGACACGCTGTTAGCGGCAAGCGAGCGGTTCTACGCGGGCGAGCGTGACCGCAGGCTCCTGCATTGGCCGCCGACTCTATCTTACTGGGAGCCATCGCACGGCGCGGTGCAACGCCACAACGACTACATCCATTATGAAAGCGATGAGATCCGTCGAATTCTGTGTAAGCCGCTGATCGGAGCAGTCGCGGCCAGGTTGGCCGGCGCCGCCGAGATCAGGATCTTCCAGGCCACGCTCATCTACAAGCCGCCGGTCCGCGATGAGCCGACCAACCACGTGCCTTGGCATTTCGACCGGCACTACTGGCAGACGTGCACATCGGAACGGATGCTCACCGCGTTCATACCCTTCCACGATTGCGACGAGGAGATGGGGACGATCACGATGGTGGACGGTAGCCATCTGTGGAAGGAACCGCCGGGCGGCGACGACTCGACCCGCCACTTCGCCCGGCGAGACCGCGAGGAGCTTGAAGCCATTCTCGCCAAGTCCGCCGAATTCAACGGTGCGCGCGTGACGAAGACCCCCATGGTCATCCCCAAGGGCCACATGAGTTTCCATCACTGCCGCATCTACCACGGCAGCCAGGGCAACCGGAGCGACCGGCCGCGACGTGCTATCTCGCTGCACATGCAGGATGGCGAGAACCAGTGGCGACTGTACCGTAAGCCCGATGGCGGCACGCTCGTGTACAACAACGACGTCATGGTGCGTAAGACAGCCGCTGGCGCGCCGGATTACGCCGACCCCACGTTCTGCCCGGTGACATGGACGGCGTAGCAGCGCCGCCCAGCGCAGTGCCTGCGGCGGCAACGCTCTACCGGACGATGTGCCTAATACGGAAGTTCGAGGAGCGAGCGCTCGAACTGGTGAAATCCGGTGAGATCGTCGGTGGCACTCATCCCTACATCGGCCAAGAGGCCGTCGCCGTCGGGATCTGCGCGGCGCTGCGGCCCGCCGACCTCGTCACAGGCACCCACCGCGGGCACGGGCACGTTCTTGCCAAGGGCGCGGATCCGAGCCGCGTGCTCGCCGAGTTGGCGGGCAAGGCGACCGGGCTCAATCGCGGCCGCGGCGGCTCGATGCACGCAGCCGATCTCAGTCTCGGCATCCTCGGCGTCAACGCGATCGTGGGCGCGGCGGCGCCAATCAGCGTTGGTGCGGCATGGTCGGCCAGGCGAACCGGTAGCGACCAGGTGGTGGCTACCTTCTTCGGCGACGGCGCGCTGAACGAGGGCGCCCTGCTCGAGGCGCTCAACCTGGCCGCGCTGTGGCGGCTGCCCGTGCTGTTCGTCTGCGAGAACAACGGCTACGCGACCACGATGCCGATCGCGACCGCGGTTGCCGGGACGGCGGTCGGCCGAGCGCAGGCATTCGGTATTCAGGCGCAAACGGTCGATGGGATGGACGTCGAGCAGGTGCATGCGGCGGCGGCGGCGATGGTCGCGCGGGCGCGCGCCGGAGGCGGACCGGGCTTCCTCGAATGCCTTACCTACCGCTTTGGCCCGCACCACACGATGGAATACCGCTTCCGTCTCTCCTACCGCTCGGCGGCCGAGATCGCGCGGTGGCGCGAGCGCGACCCGCTCGGCATCGAGGCCGCACGGCTCGAGTCGGGGGAGTGTGAGCGGATTGACGCCGAGGTCGCCGGGGTGATCGATGCCGCTGTCGAGTACGCGCGCTCGAGCCCACCGCCCGATCCAGCCGACGCCCTCGACTTCCTCTACGCAAGTGGTCTGCGACCAAGGGCGGGATTCGTGTCATGACCTGGCTTTCGTACACCAAGGCACTCAACAGGGCTCTCGGCGACGAGATGGAACGCGACTCAGCGGTGTGCGTGTTCGGTGAGGACGTGCAGGCGGGGATCGCGGGCCTCACGCTGGGCCTGCACAAGCGCTTCGGCGGCGACCGGATTGTGGACATGCCGCTGTCGGAACAGGCGTTCACCAGCATGGCCACCGGCGCGGCGCTGACCGGAACCCGGCCAGTGATCGAGTTCCAGATACCATCGCTGCTGTTTTTGGTGTTCGAGCAGATCGCCAACCAGGCGCACAAGTTCTCTCTGATGACCGGGGGCCAAGCGGCTGTCCCCGTGACCTACATCGTGCCCGGATCGGGCTCGCGGATGGGCTGGGCTGGGCAGCATTCCGATCACCCGTACAGCATCATCGCCCACGTGGGAGTCAAGACCGTGGTTCCGGCGCTGCCGTCGGACGCTTACGGGTTGCTTATCTCCGCGATCCGCGACCCCGACCCGACGGTCATCTTCGCCCCCACCGGCGCGATGGGCGTGCGCGAGGACGTCACCGCGGCGCTCGGCCCGGTGCCGCTCGGCTCGGCGCGAATTCACCGCGCCGGGTCCGAGGCCACCATCGTCGCGGTCGGCCACCTTGTCCACGACGCGCTCGCGGTCGCCGACGAACTCGCCGGTGAGGTGTCGCTGGAGATCTTCGATCCGCGCACGCTGTACCCCTTTGACTGGGACGCTCTCGCTACGTCACTGGAAAAGACAAAGCGGCTTGTCGTCATCGACGACTCCAACCGGTACTGCGGCTTCGGCGCCGAGGTGCTCGCGACCGCGGCAGAGGAGATGCCACTGGTTGCCGCGCCCAAGCGGGTGACGCGCCCGGAAGGTGCGGTGCTGCCCTTCGCGCTGGAACTGGACCGGGCGGTTCAGCCAAGCCGGGACCAGCTCGCCGCCGCCGTCCGGGCGGTCATGAAGGAGTCATGACGTAAGGACGCGCCGCCCGGCTTGCCGCAACGCCCGTCGGCGACAGCCCGTTCGCGCAGCCAATCAGGCGCTTGCGCTGCGGCACGGACCTCTACGGGTCAGCCCATGTCGTCGAATTCGCCGTCCTTGACTCCCGCGATGAAGGCCCGCCACTCAGCCTCGGTGAACGCGAGCACCGGACCGTCCGGGTTCTTGGAGTCACGCATGAGGATCAGCCGCCCGCTGCCTGCCTTGTGGTTCGGCGCATCGGCCGGGTCATCGGTAACGGTCACTTCCACACTTTCCTGGGCCGCGCTGTCCTCGTCGGTTTCGTGCGGCCCTGTGCCGAAGTTGTCCATCCTGCTTTACCCACGCTTTCTATGGTGTACATGCCCCACATGGGGGGCTAGCTCGCTACTGGTCACTCCCGCCCTGGAGTGTAAGGTCACCTGCGCGCAGGTCCTGCGCCGGGGCAGCCCGATTACCGGCCGGTGAACGAGAGCGATAGCTGGTACGTGTTCACCGGTGTCCGTCGACGACGTCGAAGTGTACGGGTGGCTGCGCATCGACCTGGCCGCCGGTCAATGGAACGCCGCAGGCCGCCTCCGGCGCGTCGTTGGCTGGGACGCTCGCGACGATCACCCGCGACGACGGCAGCACGCAGGCTACCTACGCCGGGCACCCGCTCTACCGCTACGCGCTCGACACCAAGCCAGGCATGACCAGCGGCAATGGTGTGGGCGGCGTATGGCACGTGGTGAAGGCCAGCGGCGGCGCCGCGTCCTCGCCGAGCCAGTCGGGCGGCGGCGGCGGCGGATATGGCTACTGACCGCCGAAGGCCCGGGCAGCCGACCCATTATGCATAACGGCTGCCGCGATGCGATCCCGCTCCCTTGGTCAGCTCGTCTCCGGCGGCGGAAGTCCAAGCTCGCCGCGGATAAGCCGGACAGCTTGCTCGACGGGCCTGTTGGCGGCCGACAGGCGCGGTTCGTAGCCGCGCAGTTGCGCCAGCGTCCGCGAGCCCGCGGCCCGCATGGTCAAAGCGGCGCGGTAGGTGTTCAGCCACACCAGCGCACGCGCGATCCTCTCGGTGCCTGCTGGAAAGACAATGGCGAGCAGGCGGCGGTCAAAGAGCCGTTCCGTGGCGGCCGCGTCGCGGAGATCGGCCCGTGCCCGTGCGAGGTTGTCACGGTCGCGTCCCTCCAGCCCATCGAAATCGATTTCCAGGCGGCGGTTGCCGGCCACCGCGATGGCCAGGTATCGGGCCGCGAGAGCCTTGCGAGCGGCACCGGTGGGGACCGCAGGTGACGAGCTGCTTGTGGCCCGCGCCGTGTTCGATGGGCTCTGCTTGACGGCCGAGGCAGACGAGCCCGCGCCCGAGCAGGCGGTGGTGAGCACACTGATTACCGCGGCTGCGGCAACCCAGGCCATAGCAACCTCGCGTCGTCCGCGCATGGCTCGCATCGTATGACGGGGGGCGGCCCCGCGTGCCGCTCGGCCACGCCTCGTTGTGCTGTGGAGTCAGCCGGGAACGATCACTTGGAGCGCGGCAGGAACAGCGTGTATGCGCAGTGGCCCGCGCATAGGCAGCAGCTCGCCGTCGGCGCCTGCGGGAAGCGCGCGGTCCACTGTCAGCGTGGCAGCCTTGACGCGGAACGTGCTCACCGGGGACAACGCCGTGTGCGTGCCGTCCTTGATCTTCAACAGCACGCGGACGAATGTCAGCCGGGGCGCGTGCCGCATGATCACAATGTCGAGCAAGCCGTCCGTGGGATGCGCGTCAGGTGCGACCTTCATCCCGGCGCCGAAGAACGGGCAATTGGCGACAACCACCGCATACCCACGGAACTCGGTCGTGGCTTGCTGTCCGTCCGCCGTTGTGGCCTCCACGCGGAAGGTCGTGGATTTCCAGCCAAGCAGCGCTCGCAGCGCGGCGAGATTGTAGACCGCCGGTCCGCGAATCAGCCTCGCCCTGTTGGCAATCTCGTTCGCGACGGAAGCGATGCCAACATAGATGCTTCCCGCCACCATGGTGGGCGCCGATTCGCTCGCCGCATCGCTCACCCCGATCAGGTCCACCTGCTGTAGCCGGCCGTCCAGCAGCACCCGCGTGGCCGCGACGGGCTCGAAGGGTATCCGGAGCGTCCTGGCGAAGTCATTGCCGCGGCCCGCGGGGATGATGCCGAAGGCGCCGCGCACCTCCGCTGCCCGTACGACGGCGTCTACCAGGGCGCCGGTCAGGCCGTCCCCGCCGAACGCGACAACGGTGTCTCCCCGTCGCGTCGCCGCGGCGGCCAGCGTTCGCGCGTGCTCCAGGCTCGTGCTCTCCTGCACGCTGTAGGCGGCGCCCTCGGCGTCGAGCGCGGCCGTGACCTGCGGCAGGTATCTGGCTGGCTTGCCGCGCCCGGCAGCCGGGTTGATCACAAAGGCGAATGATCGCTCGGTCATCGGCTGCCTCTCCGTGGGTGACCGCGCCGTCAACCATGACGGAAGGCAGTCATAACGCGCCGACAGGCCGGATTTCAAGCAGAACCAGGCACTTCGTATGAACAGCGTCCACGAGCGTCGTGGCCGTGGCCGTGGCCGTGGCCGTGGTCCTGGCCGTGGCCGTGGGCGAGCGCGGGCCGTCCTGCTTGCGGCGAGATCGTGATCTGGCTCGCGGTGAGCGGCGGCCGGCCCGCGTAGCATCGGATGTCATGACGGGCCACGCCCAAAACGCCCACAGTGGCGACGCAACCCTTGCCCAAGATCCCGTGTTTCCGCACGTCACGGGCTTCCTCCAGGTGCAGACCACGACAGACTCCAGAGCCGAGGCGATCGAGCTTGGCCGAGCCGCGGTCGCCGCGCGGCTAGCCGCCTGCGCTCAGGTGTCAGGGCCGGTCGCGAGCACCTACTGGTGGGAGGGGGAGATGGAGCGAGCCGAGGAGTGGCTGGTCGTGATGAAGCTGCCAGCAGAACGCTACTCGGAGCTTTCTTCGCTGCTCACCCGGTTGCACAGCTACGACGAGCCAGAGATCATCGCCACCCCGATAACGGCGGGTTCGCCCGGTTATCTGGGCTGGATCACCGATGAGACCACGCCAGCCGACTAGACGCGGGCCTCGCGCAGGGTGCGAGCGGCCTGCTCGGGCAGGACGTCGTTGATGAATGCTCCCATGGCCGCCTCCGAGCCGGCCAGGTACTTGAGCTTTCCCGGCGCCCGTCGAGCGGAGTGAATCTGCACGTGCAGGTAGCCGAGTTCGCGGTCGATTCGCACCGGCGGCTGATGCCAGGCGGAGATGTAGGGAATCGGCGTGCCGTAGAGGGCCCGCATGCGGCGCAGCACCTCAAGGTAGATGGGGCAAAAGTCGGACCGCTCGGCCTCGCTGAGTTCGGGCAGGCCGGTGACTTGGCGGCTCGGGTACAGGTGCACCTCGAGCGGCCAGCGGGCGGCGAAGGGCACGAACGCGGTCCAATGCTCGTTGCGCGCGACGATCCGCTCACCCGAGCGCAGCTCTTCCGCAAGCAAATCCGCGAAGAGATTGCGCCAGGTGCGCTCGCGGTAGTCGCGCGCCGTCTCCATCATCCGGCGCGTGCGCGGCGTGACAAAGGGATAGGCGTAGATCTGCCCATGCGGATGGTGCAATGTGACGCCGATTTCCCTGCCGTAGTTCTCGAAGCAGAAGACCTGCTCAACGTTGGGCAGCGACGAGAGCGCCAGGGTGCGGTCCACCCACGCCTCAAGCACCGTCCGGATCCGGCGGGCCGGGAGATCGGCCAGGGTCGCGTTGTGGTCGGAGGTGTAGCACACAACCTCACACCTGCCAACCGCGGGTTGCCGCGCGTGCAGCGCCGAGCGTGTGCGCTGGGTCGCCGGCCGGGCGCGGACCGCCGGATCCGGGTCGCCACGCTGCGGCGCCGCGCCGGGGTAGGCGAACGTCGGGAAGCGGTTCTCGAACACGACGACGTCGTAGCCGCTGGACGGTATCTCGGTGTGCCGTCCCTCGGTCGACGGGCACAGCGGGCACTGGTCGTCGGGCGGCAGGTACGTCCGGTCCTGGCGATGGCCCGCCATGGCCACCCACTCGTCGAGCGCCGCGTCGTAGCGCAGCCCGCCGGTGAACGGCGCCGCGGCAAGCTGCCGCGGGTCGGTGACGTTGCGGGTCACCGCTTCGCACTCGTCGAAGTAGATGAGCTCCCTGCCGTCAGAAAGGCGCATGTGCGTCCTTTTCATCAGGCGCCCTGAGCCGTTTCCGCGGTGACGGGGACCACCAGAAGGTCGCCCACATGATCGGCGAGGATGGTGCGCGCTTCGCCGCTGATGAGACTGTCCGTGATCAGCGTGCTCACTGCCTCAAGCGGGGCTATCTGGCTCAAGCCGATCACCCCCCATTTCGTGTGATCCGCCACGACGATGAGCCGCCTGGCCGCCTCAACGAACGCCCGGTTGGTCTCCGCCTCGCTGAGGTTGGGCGTGGTGAGCCCGGCCCGCGCGTCGATGCCGTGTACGCCCATCACCACGACGTCGAAGTGCAGCGAGCGGATGGTCGCGACGGCGACCGCGCCGACGAGGGCCTCTGACGGCGTCCGCACGCCGCCGCTCAGCACGACAGTGAGGTCCGCTCGCTCGTTTTGGTAGAGGACCTCGGCGACCTTGATGGAGTTGGTGACCACGGTAAGGTTCGGCACGTTGCGCAGATGCCTGGCGAGCGTCCACGTCGTGGTCCCCGCGGTGAGCGCGACCGCCGATCCCGGCTGGATCAAGCTCGCCGCCTGCGCGGCGATCGCTTCTTTCTCCCGCGGCTCGCGAATCGACTTCGCCGCGAAGCCTGGTTCGTCGGTGCTCCCGTATTCGATGGTGGTGGCGCCGCCGTGGACCTTCGCGATAAGTCCTTGCCTGGCAAGAGCTTCGAGGTCCCGTCTGATCGTCATGTCCGAGACGCCAAGCATCTGGCTCAGGTCGCTGACCCTAACCCCACCTGCCTGCTTGACCTGTTCCAAGATCTTTGCCTGCCGCATGGCGGCGAGCATGATGACGGTCCTCTCTGTTAAGAGCCCGGCCCAGCCGGCCCTGCGCGGCCTTGTCTCTGGTTTCCCCGTTGCTGGTTCCGCCGTCACGGGCAGCGTGCCTGAGAAAGCGACCAGAGTCAACACTAACGAACACCACGTTTGTGCGGCTCGGCTGGTTCAATCCCACCCGCGCACGCGTCGGCGCGGCGTCCGCGCCGACGGGTGAGTGCTAGGGATTTGCTGCACCGTCTATCGGAGGACGCGGGTATGACCTGCAGCATCGCAGGGCTTGTGAGGACGTGCGCACCCTCTCCTGCCGTTGGTTGAGGTTGTTCGGTTCCGCGAGAAAGGGCGCGGGGGGCCGCGCGCCAGAAAGCGCAGCCGTTCTGGATAATCGTCCGAACGAGCTCGGCCCGGCGCGGTCACCTGCCAGCGGGGATGTTCCACGCGGTGATCACCGGCTCGCTGTGCTCTGTGCCGAGAGTCGCGAGCGTGCCCGTGTCGAGGCGGAACAGCCGCCCGTCAGCGGCCTGCAGGCCGAGCCAGCGCGCGGTCAGGACCCGCAGAATATGGCCGTGCGCGACGAGCGCCACGTCCCCGCCGCCCGTCAGCGGCCGAGCCCGGCGCAGAACCGCGTCCGCGCGCGCGCCGACCTGGGCGATGGTCTCCCCCGGGTGCGCCGCATCGCCGGGGATCACCCCGTCGCGCCACAGGTACCAGCCAGGACGCTCAGCCCGGATCTCGGCCGTGGTGCGTCCGTCGTATCCGCCGTAGTCCCACTCCCACAGGTCGGGGTCCTGCTTCGCGCCGCGCAGCCCAGCCAGCGCGGCCGTCGTCAGGGCCCGGCTGGCCGGGCTGGTGAAGGCCGCGCATATGCCCATGGCGGCAAGCTCGCCGCGAAGCGCTTGCGCCTGCGCCTTGCCGCGCGCGGTGAGCGGCACATCGGTACGGCCGGTATGCCGTCCTGCGGCGCTCCACTCGGTCTCGCCGTGCCGTAGCAGAATCAGCGCACCCATGGGTCCATAATCCTGCCGGCTGGCCGCTCGTCCGCACCGGTTCACCACGCCCTACGGTGGACGCCATGACGAGCATGACGCCGGAGGAGTTCCGCCGCTATGGCCGCCAGGTCGTCGACTGGATCGCGGACTACTGGTCGCGGGTCGAGTCGCTGCCTGTCCAGTCGCAGGTCGCCGCCGGGGAGACAGACAAGCTGCTGCCCGCGCATCCGCCCGAGCGTGGGGAGCCGTTTGAGGCGCTGATCGCCGATGTGGACCGGATCGTGCTGCCCGGCGTGACGCACTGGCAGCATCCACGGTTCTTCGGCTACTTTCCCGCCAACGCCTCCGGGCCCGCGGTTCTCGGTGACTTGATCTCATCGGGGCTCGGCGTGCAGGGGATGTTGTGGGCGACAAGCCCGGCCTGCACCGAGCTTGAGCAGCACGTGCTTGACTGGCTTACCGAACTGCTCGGGCTGCCGGCCTGGTTCCGGTCGGCCGGGCCTGGCGGTGGCGTCATACAGGACACCGCGTCGAGCGCGGTGCTTGTGGCCCTCGCCGCCGCGCTGCAGCGCGCGACCGCGGGCACCGCGCGGACCTTCGGCGTCGCCGCCGGAGCGAGCGGGGTCGGGGGAGCGGGCGGGGTCGGGGGAGCGGGCGGGGTCGGGGGA
>WNGF01001934.1_pt1 | contig 32001 bp, 26 predicted proteins | sample 5400641 | NCBI WGS metagenome assembly WNGF01 (sample SAMN13153371, study PRJNA577476) | soil metagenome | isolation source: 80 cm soil or saprolite under grassland replicate 2 | place: USA:California | collected 2016-06-15 | reverse complement strand
CCGGCCGCAGGGTCGCCATGGTTGGCGATGGCGTCAACGACGCCCCCGCGCTGGCCAGTGCCGACCTGGGGATCGCGATCGGCGCCGGCACGGACGTGGCGATCGAGACCGCTGACGTGGTGCTGATGCGTTCCGACCCGCTGGACGTGCCGATCGCGTTGCGGATCGGGCGGGGGACGCTGCGCAAGATGCGGCAGAACCTCGGCTGGGCGGTTGGCTACAACGCCATCGCGCTGCCGATCGCGGCAGGCGTGTTCGAGCCGGCCTTCGGGCTGGTGCTGCGTCCGGAGATCGCCGCGCTGTCGATGTCGGGCTCCAGCTTCATCGTCGCCGTCAACGCCCTCGCGCTCAAGCGGCTACGCCTGCCGGCCTGGTCGCCGGGTGCCCGGCAGCCACGCCCGGCCAGCCAACCCGCTCCCGAGCCGGTCAGCTGACCCGCCCGCCGACCTGCCGGGCGGTCACCATCATGCCCCGGGGCTGGAGACCCGGCCGCGACTGATTCCCCCGCCCTGGCGAGTTTCGCTGCCCCATTCCAGAGGTCCCGCGCATCCTGGGGCCTTCGGCCCGAGCCACGCGTCGGCCCGGATGGGATACCTGGGGAGGGTAGGCTCCGATGAGGGAGAAGCGGTGACGATGTGGCACGGATGGGGTCCAGGGGCGGGGGCGGGTGGCTGCTCATGACCCTGATGACGCTGGTGTTGTGGGGTGGGCTCATCGCTGTGGCGGTGTGGGCCTTCCGGTCGTTCGGCCGTCCGGCCGGTCCCGACCGGCCGGCGGGGCCGCCGGTTGACGCCGTGGCCATCCTCGAGGAGCGCTTCGCCCGGGGCGAGATCGACCAGGAGGAACTCGAGCGCCGGCGCGACGTCCTGTGCGGCACGCGTGCGGCGGGAGGGAGGTAGCGATGCGCGGCTACGCCATGAACCGCAAGGACCTGCTGGACCGGCTGCGCCGCATCGAGGGCCAGGTCCGGGGGGTGCAGCGGATGGTGGAGGAGGACCAGTATTGCCTGGACATCCTCGCCCAGCTGAACTCCGTCTCCGCGGCGGTCAAGGCCGTCGGTCTGGGACTGCTGGACGACCACGTCCGCCACTGCGTGCGCGAGAGCTTGGTGCAGGGCGAGGGCGACGACAAGGTCGAGGAGCTGGTGGCTGCGGTGGCCCGCTTCGCCGGGCGGTGAAGGCGAGCACGGAGCAGACGAAAGAGGAAGTGACGTTGCGGTGACGGGCGTGGAGCTCCTGGTGAGCGCCGCGGGCGGGGTGCTGATCGCCGTCCTGGCCTGGTTCTTCTTCGGGCCGAAGCAGGCTCGCCGGGCCGAGGTCCGGGGCGGGGTCCAGGTGGTGGAGATCACCGTCAAGGGCGGGTACTCGCCGAACCTGATCCGGGTGCAGGCGGGGGTGCCGCTACGGCTGGTGTTCGACCGGCAGGAGTCAGGCGACTGCTCCTCCCGGGTGGTCTTCCCCGACTTTGGGGTGAGCAGGTCGCTGGCCGCGTTCGGCAGGACCACGGTGGAGCTGCTGCCGGAGCGCAGCGGGGAGTACGGGTTTGCCTGCGGGATGAACATGCTGCACGGCACCCTGGTGGTCGAGCCCGCGGGTGGGAACGGGCGCGGGCCCGTGCCAGGAGGCGGCGACGGGGCGGCGGTCCTCACCGAGAGCGAGCCCCAGTCGCAGAGGCCAGAGGGTCACACCCATGAGGTGGCCAGGGCCGTCGGCGTGGGTCCGTCGCTGCAGATCGGCAAGAGCAGCCGGGTGGAGTTCGCCCTGCGGGGCAGCGGCGTGAGCTGCCCGACGTGCGTACAGAACGTCGAGACGGTGCTGGACCGCGTCCCCGGGGTGGACCGGGTCCAGGCGAACTTCGGCGCCGAGCGGGTCAGCGTGGACTTCGATCCGGCACAGGTGCAGGTCCGGGATCTCGCCGAGGCCGTGGGCTCGGCCGGCTACCGGGTCCAGGAGCGTCCCGAGCCGGGGTCGCAGCAGACCGAGGATGCCGAGGCCGCCGCCCGCCGGGCGGAGATCGCCGACCTGTCCCGGCGGGTAGTGGTCGGCGCGGTGCTGACCGCCCCGGTGCTGTTCGCGGTCATGGTGGGCGACTACCTGGACCCCTCGTGGCTGCCTGGGATCCTGTCGAATCACTGGTTCCAGCTGGCCCTGATCGTCCCGGTGATGGGCTACACCGGCTGGCCCATCCACCGCACCGGCTGGCTGACGCTTCGCCACCGCACGGCCGACATGAACACCCTGATCACCATCGGCGCTTCGGCGGCGTTCGCCTACAGCCTGGTGGTCACCGTGGCCCCAGGGGTCTTCCCGGCAGGCCTCCGCTCGGTCTACTACGAGGCGGTCGGGGTAATCCTCACCCTGATCCTGCTGGGCAGGCTGCTGGAGGCCAGAGCCAAGGCGGGGACCGGCGAGGCGATCCGCGCGCTGATCGGCCTGCAGGCCAGGACCGCCAGGGTCATCCGCGACGGCGAGGAGTTCGAGGTCCCCGTCGAGGACGTGCGGGCCGGCGACCTGGTGGCGGTCCGGCCTGGGGAGAAGCTCCCGGTGGACGGGGAGGTCACCCAGGGCCTGTCGGCGGTGGACGAGTCGATGGTGACCGGCGAGCCCATCCCGGTGGAGAAGCGGCCCGGCGACAGCGTGATCGGGGCGACCATCAACCAGACCGGCGCGTTCCGGTTCCGGGCCACCAAGGTCGGCAAGGACACCATGCTCGCCCAGATCGTCAAGCTGGTGGAGCAGGCGCAGGCCTCCAAGGCCCCGATCCAGCGCCTGGCCGACCTGGTCGCCTCCTGGTTCGTCCCGGCGGTGATCTTCATCGCCATCGCCACCTTCGTGGTCTGGTTCGACCTGCACGCCGCCCCGGCGCTCACCTTCGCGCTGGTGGCGGCGGTGGCGGTGCTGATCATCGCCTGCCCCTGCGCGTTGGGGCTGGCCACACCGCTGTCGATCATGGTGGCCACCGGCAAGGGCGCCCAGCGTGGCATCCTGATCCGCTCGGCGGAGGCGTTGGAGACCGCCCACAAGCTCGACACCATCGTGCTGGACAAGACCGGCACGATCACCAAGGGCGAGCCCTCCCTGACCGACGTCGTCCCCGCAGGCGGCGTGGACGAGGAGGGGTTGCTGCGGCTGGTGGCCTCGGCCGAGCGCTCCTCCGAGCACCCCCTGGCCCAGGCCGTCGTGCTGGGCGCCCGCGACGGGGGGGTGCGCCTGGCGGAGCCTTCACAGTTCGACTCGGTGACCGGTAAGGGCATCCGGGCGACGGTGGACGGCCGACAGGTCGTGGTCGGGCGCCGCGGCCTGCTGGAGGACCATGGGGTGGACCCAGCACCGCTGGACGAGAGCGTCGAGCGGCTGGCCGCCGAGGGCAAGACCGCCATCTACGCCGCCATCGACGGGACGGCGGCCGGGGTGATGGCTGTGGCCGACACCCTCAAGGACGGCTCCGTCCAGGCCGTAGGGGCGCTGCGGCGGGCCGGCCTGGAGGTGATCATGATCACCGGCGACAACCGCCGCACCGCCCAGGCCGTGGCCGGCCAGGTCGGCATCGGCCGGGTCCTGGCCGAGGTGCTGCCCGAGGACAAATCCCTGGAGGTCCGCCGCCTGCAGGACGAGGGCAGGCTGGTGGCCATGGTCGGCGACGGGATCAACGACGCTCCCGCCCTGGCCCAGGCCGACGTGGGCATCGCCATCGGCACCGGCACCGACGTGGCCATCGAGTCCTCCGACATCACCCTGATCTCCGGGGACCTGGACGGGGTGGTGACCGCCATCGGGCTGTCCCGGGCGACCATGCGCAACATCCGCCAGAACCTGGTCTTCGCCTTCGGCTACAACACCGTGGGCATCCCCATCGCCGCCGGGGTGCTGTACCCGGTGTTCGGGCTGCTGCTCAGCCCGATGATCGCCGCCGGGGCGATGGCCTTGTCCTCGCTGTCGGTGGTGGGCAACGCCAACCGCCTGCGGCGGTTCCGCCCGACCCCGATTCCGCAGGCTGCGCCTGCGGCCGAGCCGAGCACGCCCGTCGTAGAGGTCAGCGAGCCCGTGGAAGCAACGCAGGGGGAGACGACGACGGTGACCGACCCGGTGTGCGGGATGCACATCGACCCATCAGGTGCCGCGGCGAGCGAGGAGTCCGAGGGCAAGACCTATTTCTTCTGCTCCAAGGCCTGCCACGACACGTTCGTGGCCGACCCCGGCGCGTACCGATAGCCCCCGTCCAGACACGCGTACCAGAGGAACTTCAAGTGAACAGATGGGTCGTGTGGCTTGGCGCGGCCATCGGCGTGGTCGCGCTCGTGGCGGGGTGCACGTCGGCGGCGTCGGGCCGCCATGATGCCGGGATGGCCAGCAACGGCGGCACGATCCACGGCAGCGGGGATGGGGGAGGCATGATGGGGCGGCGCCCGGACATCCTCCGCTGCGGCGGCCGTGACGGTCCTGAACTACGACGACATGCCCCACACCTGGACCGCAGCGGCGCTGGGCGTCGACGCAGCCATCCCGGCCGGGTCCGCCCGCAGCCCAGCACGACGACCTTCGTCATCGACCCACGGGCCGCAGGTACCTTCGAGTGGCGCTGCACCACGCCCTGCGACCCGTGGGCCATGGCCCATGAGGGCTACATGCGGGGCACGGTCACGGTAGCCGCTGAACCCGACCGCCATCGGGGACGGCGCCATGCTCCCGCTGCGGCCTCACCGCGGTCTGGGAAGAGAGACAGCCAGAGGTAGTGGCGGACCTGCAAGCGCCGCCAGCCCACCAGTCACGCCAGCGCCGTCCCACCACCGGACTGAGCGTGGACCTGCTGGTGGTGGGCGCCCGCGGTCGCTGGCTGGGTGTGCTGGGTTGTGACCGCACGGCGGGTCGACATGGCGGCACTGCTGGCCCAACACAGTCCCGGCGCGCGAGGTTGTCGCTGCCGCCACACCGCCCCGGCGTGGCGGCCCGCCGCAAGCCGACGGTCCGGCCGAGTTCTATAGCGCGCCAGGCGTAGCGAACTCCGGTAGGCCCAGTGTCCAGTCAGCCTCATCGACTCGATCTCCCGCGCGGGCTCGCCAACCTCCGATCATGTTGGGCCAGCGGGGTCCTGATGGAAACAGCTTGTCAGGGCAGCTCGAAAGTGCCCTCCACAACGAGCTGGCGCGGGCCGAGGGTGCGAGAATCACCAGCTCGTGCGTGTTCCCATGCTTTGGTGTGTCCTCGTAGGGCATGGCAGGGGCACGAGAGGGGCACCATAGGGGCGCGTGAGGGGCACAGCGGGGCACGCGAGGGGCACAGCAGGGTAGCCGGAACGGTTGTCGGAACGGTCGGTCGACAAGCGGACGGCGTATATCCCGTGGCGATGGATGAGCAACTTCGCCCACGGGCGGAGCCAACCCACGGAAGGCGCCAGCCCGGCGTTGTGTCGGCACCCGCGGCCCGCCGGAACTGACCGGCAATGAGGGCAGGCCCGGCCGGGCAGGAGGCAGGTGACCATGCTGGCCCGCGAAGCTGGCGCGCCGGCGGCCGGGATCAGCTCGCCACTGAAGGCGCTGAAGAAGGCGCGCTGGAAGAGCGCGCCAAGTAGCATGGCGGCGCCGGCTTCGGGTCGACCGAGGCGTGCTGCGCCTGAGCTCGTGCTCGCCCCGGAGGTAGGCGGCGAGCAGTTGGTTGGTCCGGTACGGGCCGACCCCGACGGCGGCAAGGGCCCGGCGGTCGGTGACGGCTGGGTGATCATCACCGAGTCCCAAGCCCGTGCTGAGCGGATCGCCGACGTTCTGCGCGGGGGCGTCTGATGGCAGGCAGGCCAAGGCTGCCCTGGCGGCCGCCGACGACAAGCACCGCAACCGCCGCGCACACACGGCAGGGGGGTGGCCGGTCGCCGGCCGCTCCGCCGCGTCGAGCGGCTGCCGGACCAATCAGGAGGAGGGAACGATGGGGGAGGATCGGGGCCGATCGGCTACTGGCTGAAGCATCTGGACGGTCTGATCGGGGGGAACTTCGAGCGCACGCTGGCCGGTGAGGGCGTCACCCGCCGGCGGTGGCAGGCGCTCAACACTCTGCACGAGCGGGCCGTCCACCCAGGCTGAGATCGCCGAAGCCCTGCAGCCGTTCCTGGTCGACGACTCGAGTGGGCGACCGGTATCCGTTCGCTCCACGCCGTTGGCGAAGAGGGTAGGAAGAGCACGGTGCTGTGGCTGGTCAGCACCGGTCGATCCCCGATGGCACGCTGCTGTCGTTGCGGCCCACGACGGAGGTGACACCGGAGGCTCGCGCCACGATCCAGGCATGGGGGTGCACCAGGACCACGGGGGAGCATCGGCTCCGGCGCGCGCTGCGCCCGCTCGGGCCTATCACGATGAGGGCAGGGCCACCCTGCGGTGGCTACGTCCAGGGAGGTAGTGGCAGTGTCGCCCTGCGGGGGACGACTGCGGGGTCGTCGGTGGGCGACGATGGGGCCGACAGGACAGCGGGAGGTGCTGAGAGGCGTTAAGCGATGAGCTGCCAACGTGTCGTCGTCGCCGTGGTGGTGGAGGGGCGGCGGGTGCTGCAACTGTCCACCGCGGAGGGTGCCGCTCCTGGAGCCGGCGAGGTCGCGGTGCGGATGACGGCGGCGGGTGTGTCGTACGGCGACATTCTGGCCCGGGTCGGCGTGCTGCCCGGCTCGGGGAAGCCCGGGTATGTCCCGGGGTTCGACGTGACCGGCACGGTGGAGAGGGTCGGTGCTTTCGTTGCCGGTCTGGAGGTCGGCGAGCCCGTCACCGGGTTGCTCCCGCACGGCGGGTATGCGGAGGTCGTCTGCGTCCCCGCCGACCTGCTGCTCCCGCTGCCCCAAGGGGTCAGCCCGGCCGATGCGGCGGCGGCGGTGCTGAACTACTTCGTTGCGTACCAGATGCTGCACCGGGTGGCCACGCCGCGCGCCGGTGGTCGGATCCTTGCTCACGGCGCCGGCAGTGGGGTGGGGCGCGCGCTTGTCGAGCTGGGCCGCAGGGCCGGCCTGGAGGTGTTCGGGACTGCCAGCAGGGCCAGGGACGAGGCGGCCGCGCTGGGCGCCGTCCCGATCGACTACCAGACCGAGGACTTCGTGACCGTCGTCCGCGGCGCGGGTGGCGTCGATGCCGCCTTCGACGCCATCGGCGGAACCCATTTCTTGGGCTCCTACCGGACGCTGCGCCGCGGCGGCACGCTGGTGGGGTTTGGTGTGAGCAGCGCCTGGAGCGGCGGCAAGGCCAAAGGCCCGCGCGCCGGGCTGAGCCTGCTCGGTCTGCTGGGCAGCAACGTCTTCCCGGACGGACGGCACGCCCGCTTCTACACCGCGTCCCGTGCGATCAAGCGTCGGGAGACCTACCGGCAGGACCTGGGCAAGGTCCTGGAGCTCCTCGCCCACCGGGAGATCCATCCCAAGATCGCGGCGGTGCTGCCGCTGAGCCAGGCGGGCCACGCGCACGAGTTGGTGGAGCAGGGCCGGGTGAGCGGCAAGGTGGTGCTCACCCCCGACCCGGCCCACCAGCAGTGAGGACACCCAACGAGCCCACCGAGTGTGGCGGGTAGCAGCAGGCGATCGAGGCAAGGAATGGTGATGGAGCATGTGGCGGGAGCTGCGGTCGGCGCTGGTGGGGTTGGTCACGGTTGGTGTGCTGGTCGGGTTGGGGCCCGCTGTCGCGGCCGCATCGTCGGATGCCAACCGCCTGGTCCGGGTGTCTGGCACGAGCCCGTTCACCGGCTGCCCGACCGCCGGCCTGGACGCCCTGCTTCCCACCGGCGAGGTCGAACCGGTCGTGGTCGCCAACCCGACCGACCGCGCCAACGTCGTGGCGGCGTGGACCCAAGACCGGTTCCGTGGGGTGGTCGCCGGGGTCAGCCTCGACCGTGGCCGGACCTGGCGGCTGGTGGTCGTGCCGGGCCTCACCGGGTGCACCGGTGGGGTGTTCGACTACGCCGACGACGTGGCGATGTCGGCCGGCTCCGACGGGGTGGTGCACCTGTCGGCGCACGTGTTCGACGTCGACCGGCAGCGCAGCGGCCTGCTGGCCACCAGGTCCACCGACGGCGGACGGACCTGGGGCCGGCCGGTTGCGCTGGCGGTGCGGACCGGATCGCGCGGCGGCGAGTACGCCGGCGGCACCATCGCCGCCGACCCGGCCGACCCGCGCCTGGTCTACGGCGTGGTGCCCACCTTCTCCTATCCCTCCGAGGCTGGCGGGTCGTTTCGGGGGACGGTGGTGGTTGCCCGCAGCCTTGACGGGGGCAGCAGATGGCAGCCGGCACGGAGCGTCCTGGACACCGGTGCCGACCGGCTGACCACCGGGCACCAGCTCGTGGTCCTGCCCGGCGGGACCCTGCTGGACGTCTTCACCCTCATCGACCTTCGCGAGGACCCACAACAGCCCGCGCTGCAGGTCGCGGTGATGCGATCCAACGACCGGGGAGGCAGCTGGTCACCACCAACTGTGATCGCCGACATCCGATCGGTGGGCGTGGTCGACCCCGAAACCGGCGACCCGGTCGCCAGCGGCACCCGCCTGCAGCCCGCCGTGGCCGTCGACCCGGCCAGCGGCCGCGTCCACGTGGCGTGGCAGGACGCCCGCTTCAGCCACGGGCAGGCCGACGCCATCGCGCTGGCCTTCTCGCCCGACGATGGCACGACGTGGACAACGCCGGCGAAGGTCAACGCCACACCGACCAACATCCCCGTGGGCAACCAGCAGGCCTTCGCGCCCAACCTCGCCGTGGCAACCGATGGGACCGTCGGCGTGAGCTACTTCGACGTCCGCCACAACGACGGCTCCGCCTCCCTGCCGACCGACCGCTGGCTGGTCCGCTGCCGCCCCACCGCCAACCCGGCCTGCACCCGGCGACCGGCACGCCCAGAGACGCGACTCACCGCCGCCTCCTTCGACATGCGCCAAGCACACCTGCTCACCTCCATCGGACCACCCGGCTTCTTCCTCGGCGACTACATGGGACTGACCAGCACCGGCCGGGACTTCCTGGCCGTGTTCGCCCAACCCCACAACAACGACCCAGCAAGCGTGTCCGCCGCCACGCGCCCGTCCCAGCGCCGACCTTGAGGAAATCTGCTGACGTGTCGTCACGACGTGGCAAGCATCGTCGATCGGGTCAGCCGCGAGTTCGCCCGGGCTTGGCGCACCACCGGCGGCGGAATCGCACGACAGCCCGACATGAAGCCCACCCAAGCGATCCGCGTTGGACGCCGGCCAAGGGCCAGCGCGGGCGCCGCCGTCGGGGAACTCAGCCAAGAGAGGACCGGCGATGACGCTGCTGTGGTTTCCGACCCTCATGCTCGTCGCGCTGGTCGGCGTCCGCGTGCTTGGCGTGCGGCTGGGGTGGTGGCGGGCCGTGGTGGCCGCCTGGCTCGGCCTGGCCAGCGCCGGCCTGTTCCTGAGGGCGCTCACCGGCCAGGCACGTCCCCCGCTGCTGTTGGTCATCGGCCTGGGTCTGCTGGCGATGCTGGCCTTTGCGGGCATCTTCGAACTGCTGTCACGGTCGCTTCCCACCGCGGCCCGACAGTCGCTCGCCAACCCGCTCACCGCACTGCGCGGGTGGCTGGCCCGCGGGCGCCGCACCGCCCAGATCGCCATGATCGCCACGCGCGCCGGGCTCGCCCGCTTCGGACGGCGCCACGCCACCCAACCGCGAGGGACCACCACCGGCCGTTCGCTGCGGGCCGCCCTGGAACAGGCCGGCGGTGTCTACGTCAAGCTCGGACAGTTCCTGTCCACGCGGCCCGACCTGGTCTCCCCCGAGATCGCCGCCGAGCTGCGGCTGCTCCAGCAGCAGGTCCAGCCGATCCCCGGCCCGCTGGTGGAGCGCGTCTTCACCGAGGAACTCGGGCGCACGCCCCAAGCCTGCTTCACGCAGTTCGACGCCGAACCCGCCGCGGCCGCCTCGATCGCCCAAGTGCACCAAGCCGTGCTCGCCGACGGCCGCCGCGTCGCCGTGAAGATCCAGCGTCCCGAGGTCGCCGAGCGGGTGCGCCGCGACCTGGACATCCTCGGGCGGCTGGCCGCACGCCTTGAGCGCCGCACGCAGTGGGCCTTCGAGCTGCGGCTGTCGGAGACCGTGGCAAGCTTCGCCGACAACCTCACCGGCGAGCTCGACTTCACCGCCGAGGCCCGCAACCTCGCCGCCATCAGCAGCGCCGTGCAACGCCACCCCCGCTTCCTGGTGCCGCTGCCAGTCCCCGACCTGACCCGCCAGCGGGTCGTGGTGATGGACTGGATCGACGGGGCCCCACTCACCGACGCGGCCGCGTCCCTTGGCGCCGACGAGCGGCACGAGCTCGCCCGCGCGCTGCTGCGCTGCTTCCTGGACCAGCTCCTGCTGGTCGGCACCTTCCACGCCGACCCCCATCCCGGCAACCTGTACCTCACCGGCGACGGCCGCGTGGCGCTGTTTGACTGCGGCTCCATCGGCCGGCTGGACCGGCGCCAACGAAGCGCGCTGCAGGCGGTGCTTGCCGCCCTGGCGGCCCAGGACGCCGCGCAGCTCCGCGACGCCCTGCGGCCCATCACCACCGCCAGCAAGCCCATCGAGGAGCTGCTGCTGGAGCGAGCGCTGGGCAACGTGCTCGCCCACCAGCTCGGCCCTGGCGCAACCCCCGGTGGCGCCCTGCTGAGCGCGCTCATGGACCTCATGCGGGCGTTCGGCCTGGCGCTGGAACCCGTTGTGGGCGGCGCGCTCCGCGCCCTGGCCCTGCTGCAGTCGACCCTGGAGCTGCTGGCACCCGACTTCGACCTCCTCGAGGAGGCCAAGTCCTACGGGCACACCCTGCTGCAACCACCATGGTCCCCGACCGGGCCCAGCTCCCCCCGTGAGGAGCTCGAGGCCGCCCTGCCGACCCTGGTCCCCACGCTGCTGGCCCTGCCCCGCCGGCTGGATCGGATCGTCGAATCCATCCAGCGCAACGAGCTGGCCATCGGCGTGCACCTGTTCCCCACCGACCGAGACCGCCGCTTCGCCAACCAGCTCACCGCCAACCTGGTCGTCACCATCGCGGGCGCGTCCACCGGCCTGATCGGCGGCCTGCTCCTGCTTGCCGCCACCCCCCGGCTGGCCACCGACACCGGTCGGCTGCTCCAAGCGGTCGGCATCGGCTGCATCAGCGTCGCGCTGCTGGTCCTGCTGCGCACGCTCGTCGCCGCCCTCCGCCGCCTCCGCGAGCGACCCTGAACACGCCCCGCGGCTTTCGACCCGCCGGCTCGGGCGGAAGCACATCCAGCGGTGGGTTGGAGCTGCTGCTGGGCGGCAAGCTTGCCCTCCCAGGCCCGCTCCAGCGTGCCGGCGGCCAGCCGGCCCTCCGGCTCGTCAAGGGCGACGTCAACCGGCGCTTTCCGGTCCGCCTCGCCATCCGCGGCGAGCCGGCGACGCTGGAGGCGACTGCGGCGGTGCAGATCCTCCGGCCGCTGCGGGTGCGGCGCACCTCGCCCCACCACACGGGTCTGCGCGGTCTGCCGGCTGGAGAAAGGCAAGGCGCAGTTCCGGACCGGAACCTCGACGGTCTGCCGCGACTGCGAATGAGTCCGGCCTGGAGTGGACGCAGCTGTCGAGTAAATGGACGATCCGAGCGCGCGGAGGAGCCTGTCTTCCATGAGCCCCCTCGGGTTCATGGAACGTGGAAGGCGCCCTCTACGACGAGCTGTCGTTGGCCGAATGGAGGCAAACCTGCTGGTCGTGCGTGTTCCCATGCTTTGTGTACCCTCGGAAGGGCACGGCAGGGGCACGCGAGGGGCACAGCAGGGGCGCGGGAGGGGCACGGCAGGGGCGCGGGAGGGGCACGGCAGGGCAGGCCACCGCCTTGGCAATCTGTCGTGTTGCGGGTGATGCTTTCCACATCGCGTTCACCTGATCGTTGACAGGTGTGTCACCTGATCCTTTACGGGTTTCGGTTGATGGTTGACGGTCTCGGCTGATCTTTGACACCCGGATAGGCCGCTTTTGGCTGCGCGCATCCAACAGGCGGATGCGACGCGGTCAGGGAGGCGGCCGGGTGCTCAGGGAGCTGAGCGTGACCGAGCAGCGCTATCGCGCGGTGCTGGAGGTGCTGGAGGTGCTGGAGGTGCTGGAGGAGCATGCGACGGTGGTCGAGGTCGCCGCGCTGTACTGCGTGACGCGCCAGAGCGTGCACCACCACTGGGTGCGCCGCTATCTGGACGCGCTGGCCGACCGCTCGCACCGGCCCCACGACTGTCCCACCAGATCAGCGCGGAGGTGGAGGCCAGGATCTGTGAGCTGCGCCGCCAGCACCCCCGCTGGGGGCCACGACGGCTGGAGCACGAGCTTGGCCGCGAACTCGAAGGCGACCTGGATCTGCTGCCCTCGCAGGTGACCATCTACCGGGCGCTGGTCAGAAACAACCTCATCCAGCCCCGCAAGCGGCGCCGGCGCCACCAGGACTACCAGCGCCGGGAGCGCGCAGCGCCGATGCAGCTGTGGCAGCTGGACACCACCGGCCAGGTCATGCTGGCCTCAGGCCACGAGGTCAAGCTGATCACCGGGGTGGACGACCACTCGCGGTACTGCGTGATCGCGCGGGTCGTGGAGCACGCCAGCGGCCGGGCGGTGTGCGCTGGGTTCGTGGCCGCGATGGGCCGCTACGGCGTGCCCGAGGAGGTTTTGACCGACAACGGCAAGCAGCTCACCGGCCGGTTCGGCCGTCCGACCCCGGGAGAGGTGTTGTTCGAGCGGATCTGTCGCAAGAACGGCATCACCCAGCGGCTGACCAAGCCCCGCTCGCCGATCACGACCGGGAAGGTGGCGCGGTTCCATCAGACCGTGCAGGGCGAGCTGCTGGACGAGCTGGTGGAGGGCCTGGGGCCGTTCCCGAGCCTGGAGGTCGCCCAGGAGCTGGTGGACGCTTGGGCCGAGGACTACAACACCCGCCGCCCGCATCAGGCGCTGGGCATGCGCACCCCGGCCGAGCGGTTCCAGCCCGACCAGCGCCACCCAGGCGCCGACGGGCAGCCTGGCTCCGCCGTGGATGCTGAGGCTTCAACCACACCACAGCTCCGTACAACGCAACAGACCCGTAAGGAGCCCATGCCGGAGCCGGCCGCGTGTCCTGGGTTGGCGGCAAGGCGTGCTTTGGCGTCGGCCCAGTCGATGGGAAGCATCGTGGCCGGCACCGTCCAGAACAGAAACGGCGCATCACGCATCTGTGGGCGGTACTTGCGCATGGTCGGGGCGTGGGGGCTGTGCCGCACGAAGTCGTCCAGCGCCGCGCGGTCGCCCGCTGGCGATCCACGCATCCGGCTCGTGAACGACCACGTGCCACAGCGTCCGGGCGGCGTCCACGACAGCACGGGGAACGCGGCGCGTCAGCCAGCGGCTCCTCGCCGAGCTGATGCACGCGGAGGGCGGCGGCGTTCCTCGGTGAGCGCGCCCTTCGGGACGAACAGTTCGATGAGCATCATCAGAGCAGGTCCTTCCTTGCCGTTGAGAGGTCAGGCGCGGCGCCGGTAGACGCGCACCGCCAGCGGGGCGAACACGGCGAAGATGGCCGCTGACCACAGCAAGGCCTTGGTCGCAGGGCCCGCCACCGGCCCGCCGAGCAGCAGGCCACGCGTAGCCTCCACCGCGTGGGTGACCGGGTTGACGTTGACCCAGGCCTGCAGCCAGCCGGGCAGGGTCTTGGTGGGCGCGACCATGCTGGTACCGAACGCCAGCGGGAAGATCCCCAAGAAGGCGACGCTCTGCACGATGACGGTTTCTCGGATGAGGACGCCGACCAGGACGTTGACCCAGCTCAGCGAGAAGCTGAACGCGATCGCCAGCACGCCCGCGGCCAGCGCGGCCAGCGGGTCGGTGTGGATCCGGAACCCCAGCAGGTAGCCGACCGCGAAGACGACGGCCAACGCAACGATATAGCGGATCATGTCACCCAGCACCGAGCCGATCAGCGGGGCCGAGCGGCCGATTGGCAGGCTGCGGAGGCGGTCGAACACGCCCTTTTTGATGTCGAGGTTGAGGTTGACGCCAGTGGCCAGCATCCCTGCCAGGATCGTCGACATCACCAGGATTCCGGGGAAGATGTACTGCAGGTAGCCCCTGGTGGAGCCGGCGACCGCGCCGCCGAACAGATAGACGAACAGCACCAGGAAGACGACCGGGAGCAGCAGCGCGTCGCTGAGCACCCCGGGATTGCGGCTGGTCTTGCGCAGGCTGCGCTTGGCGAGCACCAGACTGTGCCGGGCCAGCGCCCATGGCCGTTTCGGCAGCGCCGCTGCGGGCGCCGTCCGGCGGCCTACGGTGATGGTGTCGGTCATGCTGCCCTCCCTTTCGGATCGTGTCCCTGCTGGTCGTGCTCGTGGGTGGGTTGTCCGGTGAGGGTGAAGAACACCTCGTCGAGGCTTGGCAGCCGCAGCCCCAGCTCGGCCATCTCGATCTCGGCCGCCGCCAGCCGGCGGACGGCATCGGCGAACGCGGCGTCCCCGTCGACCGGCACGGTCAGCACGCCGCGGGTGGCCGACCTGGGCTCCCGTCCGGCCACGGCGCCGATGATCGCGGCGACGTCGCCGAGTCGGCCGGTGTCCTTGGGGCGGGCGACGATGGTCTGCCCGCCCACGATCTCCTTGAGCTCGGCCGCTGTGCCGTGCGCGATGACCGTGCCGTGGTGGATGACCGCGATCTCGTCGGCGAGGGCATCGGCCTCCTTCAGGTACTGGGTGGTGAGCAGCACCGTGCCGCCGTCGGCGGTTAGCAGGCGGATCATGCGCCACACGTCCTCGCGCTTGCCCGGGTCCAGACCGGTCGTCGGCTCGTCGAGGAAGATGACCCTCGGGTTGCCGACCAGGCTCGCGGCCAGGTCGAGGCGGCGGCGCATGCCACCTGAGTAGGTGGAGGCTCGCCGCCCGGCTGCCTCGGTCAGCCCGAACCGGTCCAGCAGCTCGGCGGCCCGGGCCTTCGCCTCGGCGCCGCGCAGGTCGAGCAGCTCCCCGATGAGGGTGAGGTTCTCCTCGCCGGTGAGGTCCTCGTCGACCGAGGCGTACTGCCCGGTGAGGCCGATCAGCCGGCGCACCTGGGGCGCGTGCCGGACGACGTCCAGCCCGCCCACCGCGGCGTGGCCTGCGTCCGGGCGCAGCAGCGTGGCCAGGATGCGGATCGCCGTCGTCTTGCCCGCGCCGTTCGGCCCGAGCGCCCCAAGGACCGTACCCGGCGGGCGGCCAGGTCGACCCCGGCCAGGCGGTGGTCTTCCTGAAACGCTTGACCAGGCCCTCGGCCTGGAAAGCGTACGCCATGGCGTCTCCTTGGGTTGGCTACGTGGTGACGCCGACCACCCTGCCCGTGCCGCCTGGCAGACCGCGCACAGATCGCTGTCAGCCGCTGGCATCCGACGCCCAAGCGGAAGGCCACTGCACTGGAGCAGTGACTGCACGCCTGCCCGCCTCGACAGATGCCTGGCCGGTCCGTACCGGAGGCGATGTCCGCCTACGGCCGCCTCCTCGCCGAGCTGACCGACCCAACGCTTTCCAGCGCTTCACGCGGTCATCGAGGCAGGGGTCTTCGGCGAGCACGACGGTCCCGACGCCGACTTCGTCTTCGGCCTACAGCGTGTGGCAGACTGGCTGGATGCGCGTAGGGGTGCTGGGCCCGCTGGAAGTGGAGGCCGACGGGCGGATTACCGAGATCGCCGGTGCCCGGCTGCGGGTTCTGCTGGCCCGGCTGGCGCTGGACGCCGGGCGGATGGTCACGGTGGAATCGCTGTCGCAGGCGCTGTGGCCGGACGAGGTACCCGGTGATCCGGGGCACGCCCTGCAGTCGCTGGTGTCGCGGCTGCGGCGGGCGCTGCCCGGGCCGGCGGCCCTTCGGTCGGTGCCTGGCGGCTACTGTCTCGACCTGGCACCAGAGGCGGTGGATGCGCTCCGGTTCGAGCGCCTGGCACGGGAGGGCCGGCGTGCATTCAGCGACGGTGACGCGGAAGCTGCGGCACGGCGGCTGCGTGAGGCGCTCGCGCTGTGGCGGGGCGAGCCGCTTGCCGATGTCGCGGACGCCCCCTTCGCCGTGCCTGCCATCGTGCGGCTGTCGGAATTGCGGCTGGCCGCGATCGAGGACCGAGTCGCGGCTGACCTGGAGCGACCGGCTGACCGTGCGCAGCTAATAGCCGAGCTGGCCCATCTGACGGCCGCATATCCGCTGCGGGAACGGCTGCGCTGCCTGCTGGTCCAGGCACTGCACGCCGACGGCAGGCAGGCCGAGGCGCTGGCCACCTACCAGGCGTACCGGGAGCTGCTGGCTGACCAGCTCGGCGCCGACCCGGGCCCGGAACTGCAGGCGGCTCATCTCGCGGTTCTCCGCGGCGAGCAGGGCCCTCAGCAGATGGGCGGGCGGCGGCCACGCGGCAACCTGCGGGCACCGCTGTCCAGCTTTGTCGGCCGCCAGGAGGAGCGGGCCAGGCTCGCCAGGCAGCTGAACGAGGGACGGCTGGTCACGCTGACCGGTCCCGGCGGCGCGGGGAAAACGCGGCTCGCGATCACGGTAGCCGCCGCTGCCGCAGGTGATTTCCGTGGTGGGGTGTGGCTGGCGGAACTGGCACCCGTGACCGATCCCGGCGACGTGGCCCACGCGCTGACCAGCGCGCTGGGCTTGCGCGACGAAGGCGTGGCTGGTGGCGCCGGTGCGGGGCGGGATGCTCTCAGCCTGCTGGCGGAGGCGGTGGGGGCCACCGAGACCCTCATCGTGCTGGACAACTGCGAGCACCTGATCGGCGCGGTCGCAGCGGTGGCTGAGGAGCTGCTCGGCCGCTGCCCCCGGCTGCGGATGATGGCCACCAGCCGTGAGCCTCTCCGGGTGGCCGGGGAAGTGCTGTGCCCGGTGCCCCCGCTCGGCCTGCCGGAACCCGGCGGTTCGGCGGCGGAGGCCATGAGCAGCCCGGCGGTGCGGCTGTTCACCGACCGCGCCGCCGCCATGGCACCAGGTTTCATGGTGACCGATACCAACGCCGCCGCGGTGGGCGAGGTGTGCCAGCGGCTGGACGGGCTCCCGCTGGCGATCGAGCTGGCCGCCGCCCGGCTGCGGTCACTGCCGCTGGCGGAACTGGCCGCCCGGCTTGGCGGCCGGTTCGGGTTGCTCACCGCCGGCACCCGCACCGCGCCGCCGCGGCACCGGACCCTCCACGCCGTCGTCGCCTGGAGCTGGGACCTGCTGAACGGCGAGGAACGCGCGCTCGCGGAGCGGCTGTCGGTGTTCCCGGGCAGCATCACCCCGCACAGCGCGGAAGCGGTACGAGCGCATCAGCGCCCGGCAGGCCCGCCGGCCCTTGACCTGCTCACGGCCCTGGCGGACAAGTCGCTGCTGCAGGCTGTGCCCGGGAGCGCCGCCCGGTACCGGATGCTGGAGACGATCCGGGAGTTCGGGCTGGCCAGGCTCACCGCAGCCGGGGAGCTCGCCGCGGCCAGGTCCGCGCACGCGGCCTATTTCCTTGAACTGGCAGAGACGGCCGAGCCGCAGCTGCGAGGCGCCGGGCAGCTGCCCTGGCTGGCCACGCTCACCAGCGAGCACGACAACCTGCTGGCCGCCCTGCACCTGGCCAGCGACACCGGTGACGCCGACGCCGCCGTGCGGCTGGCAACGGCACTCGGCCTGGTGTACATGGTCCAGGGCAGCCACAGTGAGGCGGCACGCATACTGCGGCTCGCGCTTGAGATCCGGGGCGAGGCGGCGCCGCAGGCCAGGACGGCCGCCACCGCCCTGTGGGCGTTCAACGCCGCGCTATCTGGCAGCACCGCCCGGCCGGAACACGTGATAACCGACATGCAGGCCCGGGTGGACACCAGCTGGCAGGCCACCAGTGCGCACCCGGTTGCTGCCCTGGCCGGGCCCGCCCTCGCTTTGGCCCGTGACGACGCGGCCACAGGACGGGCAGCGATCGACCAGCGGCTGGCGCATCCGAACGCGTGGACCCGGGCGATGTTGTGGCTGATGCGGGCATTATTGGATGCAAACCACGGTGACATGGGCGGGATGCGCCGGGACCTGGCCGCCGCGGCGGAGGCGTTCCGGGTGGCCAGGGAGCGATGGGGGCTGGCCACCTCACTGGCATTCGTGGGATACGTCCACAACATGCTCGGCGAGTTCGGCGCCGCGGTCGCGGCCCTGAAGGAGTCGGTGCGCCTACTAGGCGAGCTCGGTAGCGCCGACGGCGCTGTCATGCAGCGTGTGTGGCTTGCCGACGCGCTCCGCAAGGACGGCCAACCCGAAGGGGCGCGCGCCGAATTGCTCGCGATAGCAGCGCCCCCTGCTGGCCCGCAGCCCGGCCGTTTTGTCTTCCTCGCCCGGATCGCCCTGGCTGACCTTGCCCGGTTCGAGGATGACCTGGACGAGGCAGCCCGCCAGTACGATGCGGCCGCCCGCGACTTCGGCAGCGGCCCGGGGGCCTCTGATCCGTGGCGCGGCGGGTACGAGGCCATGCTGCGATGCGCAATGGGGCATCTGGCGGTGGCCAGGGGAGACCTGGCAGCGGCCGGGCAGCAGATAGACACCGCGATGGCCGAGGCACTGGCGACGGCGGACATGCCGGTGGTGGCCATGGCCGCAGTCGCGGCGGCTCGGCTGCGGTCCGCGCAGGGTCCCGCATCAGAGGCGGCCGAGATGCTCGGCGCCGCCCACGCGCTGCGCGGCGCGCCCGACGCGTTCAACCCCGATGTCGCGGCGCTGGCCGAGAACTTGAGCCAGGCGCTGGGCGAGCGGGCCTACCGGGCCGCCTACGATCACGGCCGCCAACTGGACCGCGCTGGCGCGCTCGCCCTGGTCCAGAATCAGCCTCTGCGTAGCTGACGCGAGCGTGGCACCACCGGGTTGACTAGGTGGGCAGACGATCGCCACAGCCGCGATCGGCCGTCAGGGCCTAGCGCTGGGCCCGTTGCGGCCGGTCGCTGCTCCGGACCACGCCGGGACCCTGACCAGGGCTGGCATCGATGTGCACGCGTAGGACCGCCCGGTCCAGCCAGCGCGGGAACCACCAGTTGATCCTGCCCAGCAGCAGCATCAGCGAGGGCACGAGCGCGCTGCGGACGACCACCGCATCGATCAGCACGCCGCCCGCCAAGCCGAGACCGAATTCCTTGATTTCCCGGTTGGTGCCGACCATGAACGAGCCGAACACCACGATCATGATCAGCGCGGCCGAGGTGATCGTCCTGCCGGTGACGGCGACGCCGTGGCGCACTGCCCTGGCGTTGTCGCCGGTGCGGTTCCATTCCTCGTGCACGCGGCTGAGCAGGAACACCTGGTAGTCCATGGAAATCCCGAACACGATGGCGAACAGGGCCACGGGCAGGATCGACTCGATCGGGCCTGCCCGGGTGACCCCCAGGACCGGGCCGAGCCAGCCCCACTGGAATACCGCGACGAGCATCCCGAACGCGGCACTGATGGACAGCAGGTTCATGACCGCCGCGATCAGCGGAATTACCACGCTGCGGAAGACCACGGCGAGCACGAGAAATGACAGTGCCACAATGGTGCCGATAAATAGCGGCAGCTTGGCTGACAGCAGCTGCGCGAAGTCAGCGAAGATCGCAGTAGTACCGCCTATGTAGACGTGAAGGCCCGAACTGCCCACGGCTGCTGGAATCGTGGCGTCCCTCAGGTGGTGCAAGAGTGTGGTCGTCGCCGCGTCCTGCGGTGAAGTCGCCGGATATGCCGTGATGAGCGCGACCTGGCCGCCGCCGCGGGCCGGGATCAGCTGCGGCGGCAGCACCCCGGCCACCCCGGCTTGCTGGCGTACTGCGGCGACCACGCGGCCGAGCGCCGCCCGCTGCGCCGGGTCGCGCACCGCTGCGGCGAGTTCCATCGGCCCGTTGAACCCCGGCCCGAAGCCGCGGGCCAGCATGTCATAGGCCTGCCGGGTAGAGCTGCCCACCGGGTCGCTACCCTGGTCAGAAGACCCAAGGCGGAGCGACAGGAACGGGACCGCGATGATCGCGATCACGCCAAGCGCCGCGACCGCGGGCAGGACCGGGCGCCGTGCGATGAAGGTAGCCCATCGTGCCCAGAACGTTTGCCCGGAGCCGGGGATCGCTCGCGGACCAGCGGCCGCGAGCCGGGCCCGCTGCCGGCGGGACAGCACCCGTGGGCCGATGAAACCCAGCAGCGCCGGCAGCAGGGTCAGCGACGCCGCCATGGTGAGCGCGACGCCGACCGCCGTGGCGACCGCGACGCCAGACAGGAAGTTCACGCCCAAGGCGAGCATGCCGAGCAGGGCGACGCACACGATCGTCCCGGCGACCAGCACCGCGCGCCCTGAGCTGTTGACCGAGGTGACGATCGACTGCTCAACCTCCGCGACGGCAAGCAGGCCCTGGCGATGCCGGGTCACGATGAACAAGGCGTAGTCGACCCCGACGCCGAGGCTGATGAGCGCCATCAGGGTGGTGGCGTCCGTCGAGATGCTCATCGCGTGGGACAGTAGCGCCAGGACGCCGCTCGCCGTGCCGAGCGATACCAGCGCCGAGACCAGCGGCAGCGCCGTGGCGAACAGGGAGCCGAAAACCAGGGCGAGCACCACAGAGGCTGCGATGATCCCGATCCCGGTTGAGCTCAGCGACGGAGACTCGGCCTGTTTGGCGACCGCACCACCCACCGCGGCGCTCACCCCGTCGCCGTTACCTGAAGCCACCGCGTGCAGGAGGTGGCTTGCCGTCGACATCGGGATATCCCAGCTCGGCCGATCGAACGTGACGGTGGCGTAGGCCACGTGCCGCCCGCGGCTGACCTGAGCGGCACCGGATGGGCGGTACGGCGACACCACCTGGGTGACGTGCGCGACGTCGGCCACCCGTGCCAGCATCGCGTCCACCCGCGACCGCACCGCCGGATCGGTGATCAGCGTGCGTCCCGAGGTGGCGACCACGACCTGCTCGGTGTCGCCGGAGACCTTCGGTGACACGGCGGTCAGCAGGGCAGCCGCTTCAGCGGACCCTGTGCCTGGCAGCGAGAACACATTCGAGAAACTGCTCCCGGCCGTGCGCGCCAGGCCGGTGACCAAGATCAGTACGAGCAGCCATCCGGCAACGACCAGGCGGCGGTGACGGACGCACCATGCGGCTACAGCTTGCACGGTTACTCCTTCATGAATGGATGTGAGCGACGCCCATGCCCGCGACAATCGCGCCACGCGGGCTCATGACCGTAAGGCTCCGGCTTTACGCTCACACCCCGCTCGCAGGCCGCTCACATGGTGGCGGGAGTTCATCCGCCGCGAGTTCGGCGTGCGCCTGTCGGAGGTGAGCGTCGGCCGGCTGCTGCGCAGGCTCGGCTTGTCGCCCCAGCGGCCGCTGTCCCGCGCGGGTGTTCAGCGACTTCTGCCGCCGGCTGCTCGATGACGCCGCTGGGCCGGTGTTCCTGGTGCTGGACGGCCATCCGGTGTACCGCTCAGGCGCGGTCAAGGCGTTCGCTGCGTCAACCGATGGCCAGCTGCGGCTGTGCTTCCTACCCGGCCATCCACTGGAGCTGAACCCGGACGAGTGGGTGTGGAAGAACATCGAGCACGACCGGATCGGCCGCGCCGGCGTCACCGGGCTGGACGACCTCAAAGCCAAGGCGCTGGCCGCGGTGCACCGGCTGCAAAGTACTCCAGCCGGGATCGTGATCTCGCGCGTGTCGGTGCTGGATGCGGGACAGGCTATGTCTGCGGGGCCTCGGGGCGGTCGATGATCCGCAGCCACGACCCATCGGGCTGGCGGCGCAGTACCTGCACGCGGACGCCCGTGTTGTCCGCCGAGCGGGTCGAGGTCAGCGCCAGGTCCTCGAACCGGACGGTGGGCAGAGGAGTCTCGATGCTAAACGTCACCCCTGCGTCGACCAGCTGCTGGTACACAGCCCGGATCGCCTCACGCCCAGTCGTCGGCCGATCGGCTGGGTAGGCCAACACCGCCTCCGGCTCGTACAGCGCCGCGACGCCCGCCGCGTCGCCAGCGTTGAGCCGCTCGGCGACCAGCCGCGTCACCTCCTCAGGCTCCATCGCCCGTGCCTGGCCGCTCATGTCGGACCTCCTGGTCGAGTGGGCTTGGTATATAGGTCTCCTCGGTGGCCGCGACGGCCGCTGTCGTCATTGGCGGTGCAGGATGAGGAGGAACTCTGCCACACCATGGTCGGCGAGCGAACCGATGGGACCGTAATTCTTTGGGGGCACGATGTCCCAGTCGGAGAAGGTGATGGGGATCGATCCCGCGGCCTCCAGCGCCGATCCGTTTCGGCGGCTCGCGAGCGGGAAGGTCACCAGACGCGTGACCCCGTGCAGCCTGAGCTGACCGGTGGCCGTCGCGGTGACGGTCGCGCCCGTGTTGAGATCAGAGCTCAGCGTGGTCGGCTGGGTGAGGGTGAACGTCGCACTCGGGTACCGTTGGGTGTCGAGGCTCTTGACGAATTGTGGTGGCGTCTTGTCGTTGACCTTGATGCTGGTGAGGTCGATGCGGAATGTCGCCGAGGTGAGCCGATTCCGGGAGGCGGTGATGGTGCCGGTGACGGTGTTCGTCCTGCCGACGACGTCACTGCTCTTGCCGAGCAAGGTCTGGCGGACCCGGAAGCCCGCCAGCGATCCGGCGCCGACGTTCCAGGTGCCGTCGACCGGGCCGGCCTGCGCCGGCGCGGTGGCGGCAGCCGTGGGCAGCGCCAGCGGCGGTGGGCCGGGCTGGGGCTTCACCGACACTGCGACGAGCACGATGAGCACGACCACCACTGCGACGCCAGCGATGATCCATCGCCGCCAGTGATGCTTGCGCGGTGCTCCATGGTTGTTGTCACGGGTTTGCACCTCAAGACCTGCGGTGTCTGCCATCCCACACCTTCCCTGATCGGCGTCGGTTGGTGTCGTCTGTGTGCTCGGGGCGCGCGGCCCGGGCCGGCGGGTCAGCTCATCGGTGGAGCGGTACGACCCGGAAGACGGGGTACCGCGACGCGATGGCCTGGAACTCCGCGACGGCCGCGTGCCGGTCGACCGGGATGTGCGGGCGGGCGCCCGGCGCCTTCTGGAGGTAGCGCTTGATGATCGGGGGGCGCTCGCTGGCCGGCACTTCGACCAGTCGACATGCGATCGGGCGTCGACGTCGAAGCGTTGCCCGCCCATCCGTGGCCCGCACGTTCTGGACCCAGTTGCACTGCTCGCCGAGCATCGACACGAGGTACCACTGGCCGTCCCAATCGGCCATCCCCAGCGGGAAGCGGACGACCCGACCGGAGCGGCGTCCGACGACCTCGAGGGTCACCCAGCGCTTTGGGAGCAGCCCCAGAACGATGGCCCTTGCCCAGAATCGCGCGAGGCGACGTGCCGTCGCGTTGGCTCGGTTCCCGACATACATGGCCCGCGCTGCGTCGGCGGAGAAGGGCCACGCGGCCACCATGCCTCCTGAGGTCGAGTACACCTTGCGGTGTAGGTGTTGGTGTGACCTTCCTAGGTCCAGCGCAGTCGTCTTCCCGAGTCGTTTGGACGAGGCCATGTGCCTCAAACGCGTAGCTCATGACCCACGACACTGCTCGCCCGCGCTCACAAGCCGCTCACACCCCGCGCGCACGGCAAGGGCAACGCGCGAGCTCCTTCCCGAGACACGACACCTTCTCTTCCCTGCCCTGCCCTTGGCTGCCCGCCACGAAGCCGCCGCTACAGGCGCCGACCCTGGCAGCGAACCGAGCAAGCTGGCAGCCAGCACCAGGAGCCGAGCCGTTCCATCTGCGCCAGCAGCCAGTTGCGGGCCAATCCCAAGCTCGAGCCCGCATCCGCTTGATCGACCACCCTGCTCGACATATCGGGCCCTGAGGTAGCCGGCCAGATCCGCAACAAAGCCAAACTCGCCAGCCGCGGCCTGCCGGGTCTGCCAAAACACCGCCTGCACCGCCGGACCCCTCGGCCACCGCCAACTGCCGGCCGCCCGCCGCACCCCGACCTGCATCAGGAGTCTTGACGGGAACAGCTTGTCAGGGCAGCGGGAGGTGGTTTCCACCACGAGTTCACGTTGACCGGGAGTGCGAAAATCCGCAGCTTGTGCGTGTTCCCATGCTATGTGTGCCCTCGGCAGGGCACGACAGGGGCACGGCGGGGGCACGTGAGGGGCACGGCGGGGGCAAGCCGGGGCGGGAGCCAGCATCGTCGAGCGTTCTCGGCGGCGGTGCAGTTACCCTGCGGTTCCCCTGATCTGCCCCTACGCCCTGCTGTGCGAGTGGCCCCCAAGGCGCGGGTGGCGACCTGCAAGGGACGCTGGAAGATCATCACCGTTCGCGGATGCGCTAGGGTGGCAACAGCACCCGCAATGACGTCCATGCCATGCACGAACGCCGTGCGCGCGGAGTCCAGCAGCGGGGCCAACCCAAGCTTGTGGGCAACTGCGATCGCGGCGAAGACGCTGTCGCGCGCCGCGTGCGCGGCGGATGCCGGCAAGCCGGCCAGGTCCAGCCGGCTGCGGTAGCCAGAGTTGAGGACGCTACCCAGGATCGCCGCCCCGAACGGGGCGCCGACCCGCTGGACCGTCTGGATCACCGCGGAGCCCACGCCGGCCTGTGCAGCCGACAGCTCGCCCAGCGCCGCGGACGCCGCGGTGGCCAGGGCGAGCCCCATCCCGGTGCCGAGCAGGGCGGTCCATGCGGCGACGAAGCCGTAGCCGCTGGTCATGTGCGTGGTTGCGCCGAGCAGCAGAGCGGCGGCCAGCAGCGCGAACCCGCTGGCGACGGTGACCTTCGCGCCCGCGCGGGCCGCGATCCGATCCGCTCCGCCCGCGCCGAGGACAACCCCTGCGATCAGCGGCAGCAGCCGCACGCCGCTGCCCATCGCATCGGTGCCCAGGACCGCCTGGAAGTGCTGCGGGGCGGTGAACAGCACGCCCACCATCGTGAACATCCCCACGGCAGCCAGTACCGTGCCCCAGGTGAAGCCGGCCGATGCGAACAGCCTCATGTCGACCAGCGGTCGGCTGCCGGGCTGGCGGCCCAGGCGATGCTCCCACAGCCCGAACGCCACCAGCACGAGCAGCCCCGCGATCATGGCAACCAGTGCGACGGCATCGCCCCAGCCGTGCTGCCCCGCCTGGATGATGCCGTAGGTCAGCACGGCCAAACCCGCACTGGACGTCAGCACACCCGCCGGGTCCAGCCGGGGGCGCTGTGGGTTGCGTGACTCCGGCAGCAGCACCACCAGCGCGATTATCCCCAGCACGACGACCGGCACGTTGATCAGGAACACCCAGCCCCACCAGTACCGGGTCAGCAGCCAGCCGCCCACGATCGGCCCGACCGGCAACGCCAGGAAATTCGCCGCCGCCCAGACGCCGACCGCCCGCGGCCGCTCCTTTTCGGAGAACAGCACCGTCAGCGTCGACAGCGATAGCGGGATCGCGAACGCGGCGCCGAGCCCGGCGATCACTCGCGCGGCGATGAACGCCTCTGCCGAGCCGGCGTAGGCGCAGGCCACCGACCCCGCCCCGAAGATCGCCAGCGAGATGAGCAGCATCTTCTTGCGACCGTAACGGTCGCCTAGCAGGCCGCCGGGCAGCAGTGCCGCCGCCAACACCAGGGTGTACGCGGCCACGAACCACTGCAGCTGGGCGGTCGAGGCGCGCAGGGCCCCGGCCAGGGTGGGCAGCGCCACGCTGAGGACCGTCACGTCCAACCCGATCGCCAGCATGGCGAGAACGAGCGCGCCGAGCACCCACCACCGCCGCGCACCGAGGTCGACCCGGTGGGCGCGCATCGCTCGCACGCCTACGCCTCCAAGAGCTGCTGGATCGTCTGGAAGCCATGCTCCGGTCTCTGCCATCACCTTTCACCTGCCTGTGGCCGTGACAGGCTGATTTGGCCCCACCATGACGGCCTGATCTGGCTCCACCCTCCGACCGTTTGGACGGCGTGACGGTTTGAATTGGCCCCACCTTGGCCGCGGTGACGGAGTCCGCGGGGTGGCAGGAGGGGGCAAGGGTGGTGCGGTCACGCGTGGAGGTCTTCGAGCAGATCCGCCGCGACCACGAGCAGCAGGGCCTGTCGGTGCGGGCGTTGGCCAAGCGCTATAGGGTGCACCGGCGTACGGTCCGTCAGGCGCTGGAGGACGCGGTCCCGCCGCCGCGGAAGGCGCCGGTGTGTCGCGCGCCGAAGCTGGACCAGGCAAAGCCGACATCGACCAGTGGCTGCGCGAGGACCTGGACGCGCCCCGGAAGCAGCGTCATACCGCCCAGCGGGTGTGGCAGCGGCTGGTCGACGAGCACCACATGGTGGAGCTGTCGTACTCGACGGTGCGGGACTATGTCGCGCGCCGGCGCGTCCAGGTGGCCTTGGAGCGCGACGACCTGCTCGCCGAGCGGGCGTTTGTGCCGCAGCAGCATGCGCCGGGCCAGGACGCCGAGGTCGACTTCGCGGACCTGTGGGTGCGTGTGGACGGGGAGCCGACCAAGTGGTTCTTGTTCACCCTGCGGCTTTCGTGCTCGGGCAAGGCGGTGCACCGGGTGTTCCCCAGCCAGGGGCAGGAGGCGTTCCTGGAAGGCCACCAGCACGCCTTCGAGGTTCTGGGTGGGGTGCCAGCCGGCCAGATCCGCTACGACAACTTGAAGTCGGCGGTCTCCAGGGTGCTGTTTGGCCGCAACCGCACCGAGTCGCAGCGCTGGATCGCCTTCCGGTCCCACTACGGCATCGACCCCTTCTACTGCATCCCCGGGGTTGAGGGGGCCCATGAGAAGGGTGGGGTCGAGGGCGAGGTCGGGCGGTTTCGCCGCACCCACCTGGTCCCGGTGCCCGAGGTCGGTTCGCCGTCCGAGCTCAACGAGCATATCGCCGCCGCCGATCTGGCTGATGATGCCCGCCATATCGAGCATCAGGTGCGCACCGTCGGCCAGGACTTCGCGCTGGAGCGGGGCCTGTTGCGGCCGCTGCCGGCCGAGCGGTTCCCCACAGGGCTGGAGCTGCGGCCGCTGACCGACCGCTACGCAAGGATCACCGTGCGCCAAGCGCGCTACTCGGTGCCTGCCCGGCTGATCGGCCGCCGCGTGCGGGTGCTGCTTGGCGCCAGCGAGCTCAAGGTGTTCGACGGCCGTCTCGAGGTCGCCCGGCATGCCCGCTCCTCCCGCAAGTTCACCGACACCCTGGTGCTGGACCACTATCTGGAGGTCCTGCTACACAAGCCTGGCGCGCTCCCGGATCGACCGCGCTGGCCCGAGCCCGCGCCACCGGCTCCTTCACCAGTGCCCACGAGGCGTTCTGGGCGCTGCGCCGCCAGCGGCTCGGCGACACCGACGGCACCCGCATGCTGGTCGAGGCGCTGCTGCTGCACCGCCACCTCCCCACGCCGACGTGGTCGCCGGACTGGCCGCCGCCACCGCGGTCGGGGCGGCCAGCGCTGATGTGGTCGCGGTCGAGGCCCGCCGACACCACCAGCAGCGCCGCGCACAAGGCGAGCTGCCCGCAGCCCTGGACCGCCCGACCCCGGCGCCCTCGCCGCTCGAGCCGCCACCGGTGTCAAGCCTCACCCAGCGGCGCCTGGCCAGCCTGCCCACTGACTCCCGCCCGCTGCCAAGCGTGGACGCCTACGACCAGCTGCTCACCAACCCCGACACCCCAAGGAGACGCTCATGAGCCCGGCTCGCCGTGGTGTCACCGAGCAGGCCGCTGACGCGGCCATCGACCAGGCCTGCCGCCTGCTGCGGCTGCCGACCATCCGCGACCGCTTCGCCGAACTGGCCGACGCCGCCAAACGCCAGCAGCTCACCTACCGCGGCTTCCTCGCCGAGCTGCTGCTGGCCGAATGCGACGACCGCGACCGGCGCCGCAGCACCCGCCGCGTCAAAGAAGCCGGCTTCCCCCGCCCCAAGCACCTGGACGACTTCGACTTCGACGCCAACCCCAACATCCCCGCCGCGACCATCCACACCATGGCCAGCTGCGCCTGGATCCGCAACCGCGAACCCCTGTGCCTGATCGGCGACTCCGGCACCGGCAAGTCGCACCTGCTCATCGGGCTTGGCACCATCGCCGCCCAGCAGGGCTACCGGGTCCGCTACACCCTGGCCGCCAAGCTCGTCAACGAACTGGTCGAGGCCGCCGACGAGCGCCACCTCGCCAAGACCATCGCCCGCTACGGCCGCGTGGACCTGTTGTGCATCGACGAGCTGGGCTACATGGAACTGGACCGCCGCGGCGCCGAACTGCTATTCCAGGTCCTCACCGAACGCGAGGAACGCAACTCGGTGGCGATCGCCTCCAACGAATCCTTCGGCGGCTGGACCAAGACTTTCACCGACCCAGGCTGTGCGCGGCGATCGTGGACCGGCTCACCTTCGGCGGCAACATCATCGAGACCGGCACCAGCTCCTACCGGCTGGCCCACACCCGCCGCCAACGCACCACCACCACCACCACCACCACCACCACCACCGACGCCAAGACCTGACCCGCACGCGCTCGGCGGTGATGCGCGCGGGCGGGGGCCCCGGCGGGTGGGGCCAGATCAAGCCGTCACGCCACAGCCGGATTCCCCTCAAGTGGGGCCAGATCAAGCCGTCACGGTGGGGCCACCGCGAGTTGACATCGCCACCTGCCTGCCTTGCGGGCCTTCGCCGCAACCCAGCTTTGGCCCGCAACACGTCGAAGTCGCGTGGGTCAAGCGGCAGCACCTCGGTCACCGTCCAGCCCATACGACGTGGCCTGCGCTTCAGCTGCACCTGCTTTCTCATCACGCACCTCGCTGGTGCTGCGGCGTGGCACCCCAGAGGCCCATCGCAGCTCCCTCTGGGGTTGGGTGGTCCTGCCCCACGCTAGGGGCCGTACCCGCTCGGGGCATCACCCGCAGGTGCCGTTTGGGGTGGAGTCCCGTGGGACCGGCGCGACCAGCCGCTCGCCGAAGGTGGTATCGGGGTGGCAGCAGCACGCCTTCGACCCGACCAGGCGCGCACCAGCCAAGGATGCCGGCGGGCGGTTGGTGCGGGCGTTCGAGCAGCACACCGCCCCTGTCACCCGCCCGGCGCACCGCGTGCCAGGCCCACCTGCCCGGTCGTCCCCGGGGCTGGTCGAGGCGCTGCGCGGCCGCGAGCTGGAGCTGCTATGGCTGCTGGCGGTGGGCGAGCCGAACCGGGAGATCGTCGAGGAGCTGCGGCTGGCGCTGGATAGGGTCAAGAAGCACGCCACCCACATCCTCGACAAGCTCGGCGCGGCCACCGCGCCGAGGCAGCCGGCCGCGCCGGCGAGCTCGGCCTGCTCGGTTAGGGCGGCCGAGCCGCCAGCCCAGCCACCGGTCTCCTACCTCCCGTGAGCCCCCTGCATCCTGGTCTGGTCATCGGTGGGTTGGTGGGTCTGGCTGCGGCGGTGACGGCCCAGCAGCAAAGCGGCGGCGACGAGGAGCCCCCAGACCAGAAACCAGGGATCCCAGAGGTAGGCATGCCAGGCCAGCGCCCGAGGATCGGTGCTGGCATGGATGACACCGGCCTGTGCCAGCAGGCCCACCGCGGTCCACACCAGACCGTAGATGGTCAAGACCGCCGACTCGGCCCACGCCAGCACCCACACGATGCGATGCCACGCCCCTGTTCCTCCAACGAGCCGCCGATGGTATCCAGCAGCCAGGTGCCGCCCAGGGCCCAATACAGGCTGACGGCGGCGCTTAGCAGGCCGACGAACAATGCCGCCCATGCGGCCCGGAGCGCGTTGGGGTGGTCGCGATCGTGGAAGGGTTGCATCGCTGTCTCCATTCGGGTCACTCCCGGTCCAGGCGGCGGACCGAGATCAATGGCAGGCCAAGGTCGCGGACCTTGGCGAGCAGGCCGTGCAGGGCCGCCTGGTCGGCGACCGGCCCGGCGAGCACGGTCACGCCGCCGGGTTGGCTGGTGAGCTGCAGCCCGTCAAACCACGACGACCAGCGCTGGTCGAGGACGCCTTGGATGCGGATCTCGTAGCGCACCGCTTGCTCACCCCCTTGGGTGTCCACGCGGGTTGGCGCCGGCAGGTGGGGCGCCCGCTGCCGCCCAGTCCAGCCTGGCGGTCCGTCGTGCCGGTTGCCGTGGCAGGGTGACGTGCATCTCGGCTCCTTTGGGTGCTCGTGGCCTGCTCCCACGCTAGGGCTGCCACTGGGTGGGGTCGTCACCCGCGGGTGCCGTTTGGGGTGGAGTTCTGGCAGCCCGGCGGGCCCGACCGATAACCGAAGGTGGTAGCGGGCAGCAGCGGCGCACCTTCGACCGAGCGGCCGTGATCGGTCGCAGATGCGGCGGTCGCGTCGGTGGTGGCTTTGTCTTGGTGCCCGCGGCCTACAATGAGCGGGTGTGCCAGGTGCCACCTCGGCGCCGGCGATGAGTGGGGCGATGCGCGATGGCTGAACCGCCGCAAGCAGCCCCTCCGAGAACGGGCGCCAGCGGACCGGATGGGCTGCTGGCCACCAAGCTGTACGCGCCACGCCCCCAGCCGGGCTTCGTGCTGCGCCCGCGGCTGGTGGAGCAGCTCAACCACGGGTTGGCGCAGGGGCTGACCCTGGTCTGCGCGCCGGCCGGGTTCGGCAAAACCACCCTGCTGGCCGACTGGGCCCAGCGCCTGCAGCGGCCCGTCGCCTGGCTGTCGCTGGACCCAGGCGACAACGACCCGGCGCGGTTCTGGCGCCATGTGGCCGCCGCGCTGGATCGGGTGCGCCTGGGGATCGCCGAGCACGTGGTGCCCCTGCTCGGCCCGCCGCCACCGCCATCCTTCGAGGGGCTGGTGACGGCCCTGATCAACCAGCTGGCCGCCCAACCCGGTGAGGGCGAAGTGGTGCTCGTCCTCGACGACTACCACCTGATCGACTCCCAGCCGGTGCACGCGTCGCTGACGTTCCTGCTGGAGCACCGGCCGCCCGAGCTGCAGCTGGTGCTGACCTGCCGCGCCGACCCGCCGCTGCCGCTGGCGCGGCTGCGGGGCCGCGGGCAGCTGGCCGAGCTACGCGCCGCCGACCTGCGCTTCACCTCCGAGGAGGCCGCGGCCCTGCTGCGCCAGACCGTCGGGCCCGACCTGGTCCTGCCCGACGCCTCTGTGGCGGCGCTGGCGGCCCGCACCGAAGGGTGGGCGGCCGGGCTGCAGCTGGCGGCCTTGTCGCTTGGGGGGCAGTCGGATGTCGCCGGGTTCGTAGCGACGTTCAGCGGCAGCCACCGCTACGTCCTGGACTACCTCACCGAGGAAGTGCTCGAGGGCCAGCCCGAGCAGGTGCGGACGTTCCTGCTGGAGACCTCGGTGCTGGAGCGGCTGTCGGGGCAGCTGTGCGACGCGGTCACCGGCCGCAGCGACGGTCAGCGGATGCTGGAGCAGGCGGAGCGGGCCAACCTGTTCCTGGTGCCCCTTGACGAGGTGCGCGGCTGGTGGCGCTACCACCAGCTGTTCGCCGACCTGCTCCGCGCGCGCCTGCAGCAGCAACAGCCCGATCGGGTGGCGCAGCTGCACTGCAACGCTGCCGCCTGGTCGGAAGACCATGGGCTGGCCGACGACGCCGTGCGCCACGCGCTGGCCGCCGGGGACGGCGCCTGGGCGGCGCGGCTGGTCGAACGCCACTTCGACGCGCTGTTTCTGCGCAGCGAGGAGGCAACCCTGCAGCGGTGGCTTGCGACGCTGCCCGCCGACTTGGTCGGTGCCCGCCCACGGCTGTTGTTGGCGCAGGCGCTCCTGGCCCTCGTCGGCGGCCGCTTGGAAGCGATGGAGGGCTCGCTCGATGCTGCCGAGCGCGCGTGGGCGGGCGCCGCGGGCGAGGCCGATGAGTCCTATGAGCCGTCGGTGGGCAGGGCCGCGAGCCTGGTGGCGAACGTCCCCGCGATGATCGCGCTCTATCGTGCGTACGTCGCTGCGCTCCGCGGCGACGCCGACCGCGCGATCACCTTTGGCCAGCGGGCCCTGGCCCAGCTCGGCGAGGGCGAGGGGATGCTGGACTCCACGATCCGCGGGTACCTGGCCATGGCCGAGTGGCTGCGCGGCCGGCTCGCCGAGGCCGAGCGCGCCTTCGCGTCGATCATCGCCCAGTGGCGCGGGGCCGGCGAGCGCTTCGTGGCCGTGCGCGTCTGCGAGCTCCTCGGCCTGGTCCAGCGCGCCCAGG
>WNGF01002411.1_pt1 | contig 32009 bp, 31 predicted proteins | sample 5400641 | NCBI WGS metagenome assembly WNGF01 (sample SAMN13153371, study PRJNA577476) | soil metagenome | isolation source: 80 cm soil or saprolite under grassland replicate 2 | place: USA:California | collected 2016-06-15 | reverse complement strand
CCGAAGCCTCGCTGGCTCGCCTCGACCGCAAGCTCGCCGGGGAGCTTTACGAGGCGATGCCGCAGGCCGAGCGCGCCGGGATCGTTGCGGAGGTCCTGCAGCTCGTGGAGCGCGCCCGCGTCCGCATGGACGAGGCCACGGCCGAAAAGACCGCCCGCGCACTCACGCGCCGAGCCGTTCGCGAGAAGGTCGCCCTTCCGCGCCTGACCCTGCTCCCATGATTCGGCGGGTCGCGATCGAGAAGCTCGCGCCGACGGGGGAGGGCGTCGCCCGGACTCCGGACGGCGTGGGCTTCGTCGCCGGCGCCCTGCCGGGTGAAGAGGTCGAGGCCGAAGTGACCGAGATGAAGAAGCGGTTCTGGTTCGGCCGGGCGATCGCGATCCTCTCCGCTTCGCCGCTGCGCGTCACCGGGCCGCACGCGGGCTGTGCCGGCTGCGACTGGGCTCATCTTGCGCTTTCGGCCGGGCGCGACACGAAGCCCCGACTCTTTCTGGAGACGATGGAAAGGATCGGCGAGCTCGACCCGAAGCTGTTCGGGGAGGTGCCGATCACGCCATCGCCTCCGAGCTACCGGATCCGCAGCCGGTTTCACGTCTCCGGCCGCAGCCGTGACACCGTCGTCGGGTTTCACGCGCCGGAGAGCCATCGGGTCGAGGCGGCAGACGGCTGCGAAGCGTTGACGATGGAGATGCGGGCGGCGCTCCCGCAGATCCGCGAGGCCGTCGCTTCGAGCGGCATGGCGGTCGCGGAGATCGCGACGCTCGAAACGACGGACGGATCGCGCCGCGTCGGCGCGGTCTCTCTCTGCGAGGATCCGCGCGGCCTCGCGGCCAGAGTCCTCGCGGAAGACCTGGCGGGCGTCTTCGAGGGCGTGTCGATTCGAGCGCCCGGGGGTGGAATGCGCCGGAAACAGGGCGTCACGCGTCTGCCGATCGAAGTCGCAGGGCGAACGTTCGCGGTCTCCGTGGAGTCGTTCTTCCAGGCCAACCGCCACCTCGTCGGCCGGCTCTACGCGGACGTGCGCGAAGCCAGTCGCGCCGGAGCGCCGGCCCGGGCTCTCGACGCGTACGGCGGCGTCGGTTTTCTGGCCGGCGCGCTGCTCGAGGCCGGGCATGCAGTCGTTTCCGTGGAAGGCAGCGAACGAGCAGCCGCGGACGCCGCGCGAAACCGGAAAGCCTGGAGCGCAGAAGATCGGTGGGAGATCGTGCCATCGGCAGTCGAGGCTTTTCTCGGCCGGGACGGAGAGCCGTTCGACCTCGTCGTCGCGGACCCTCCCCGGTCCGGTCTCGGCCTGAACCTGGCCCCGAGGCTGGCGGCCCGGACCGGCAGAACACTCATCTATCTCTCCTGCGAGCCGGCGACGCTCGCGCGCGATCTGGCGGTCCTGCTCGGCTCGGGCTTCGCCTTTCGGTCGGTGCATCTGTACGACCTGTTCGCCTTCACGCATCGGGTCGAGGCCATGGTGGTTCTCGACCGGCGGGACGCCGCGTGATCGGTCCGATTCTGAAGGAAGGCGAAGCGCCTGCGGTGCGCGCCGCGCTCGCGCTCGTGGCGGGCATCTGGCTCGGCGCCTGGTCCGTCTCGGGAGGCCTCGCCGCCGTCGCCGTGGCGGCTCTCTGCGCGGCGCTCGCCGGGCTCTCCGCGCGAAGGCGCGCCGGTCTTCTCCGGCGGTCGGCCTTCGGGCTCTTCTGGTGTGCCGTCGGGTTCTCGTCGGGGAACCTGCGCGTGGCTGTTCCGGCCGACCGGGCGCGGGCGGTGGCTGCGACCCTCGATTCCGAGGAGCGGAGCGCGGTCCACATCGAAGGCGTCCTCATCGATTTCTGGACCGGCGCGCCGCCGCGCGCGCGCAGCCGGCTACGCGCCGAGCGCATCCGCCGTGCCGGGGCCTGGGAAGACTTCCCTGCGGAAGTCTCCGTTTTCGTTTCCGGAGAGACTCCCGTCGAACCGGCGGCCGACCGCGGAGACCGCTTGGTCCTCTCGGGAAGCCTTCGGCCGGAGGACCTTCCGGCTTCCGATCGCGACGTGACCCTCCCCTGGCCGGTTTTTCGACTTTCGGTCAAGAGCTCGCAGCAGATCACGCAGCGCCGCACCACGATGCTCTCGGTTCTCAATGGGCCCAACCGTTGGCTCCACGCGCGGCTGCCGCCTGCGGGAGGCCCGTTCGACCGGGACGTGCGCGGACCGCTCTCGGCACTCCTGCTGGGCCGGACGGCCGATCTCGATCGGGGAATGGTCGCGAGCTACCGGCGCGGCGGCCTCTATCATCTGCTCGTTGTCGCCGGGCTGCACGTCGCTCTGGCGGCGGGGCTGGTGCTGGCCGTTCTGCGATGGCTGAAGGTCGAAGGCAAGCGGCGCGACGCCGTTCTGCTTCTGACCGTGACGCTCTTCGTCGTCGTGGCCGGCGCCAACCCTCCGGCCGTCCGCGCCGGCATCGTGCTCGGCGTCTTCCTGGTCGCGCGGCTTCTCGAGCGGCCGATCGTGGCCGCGCAGGGAATCGGCCTGTCGGCGCTCTTTCTCTTCGGCCCGGCTCCGAAGGAGATCTTCTCCGTCGGCTGTGTGCTGACGTTCGCCGCGGTCTGCGGGATCGCGCTCTTCACGGCGCCCATCCAGCGTCTTCTGCCGGAGCGGCCCGACTGGCTGTTTGGCGGCCTCGCGGTCTCGCTCGCCGCGCACGCTGGGGGCTTTGCTCCTCGCGTGCCTGGCCGCGGGCACCGCGCCCGCGCCCTTGCTTTCGCTCTTTGCCGGGGCCTCGCGCGCGCTCGAGTGGATCGCCGAACGGGCCGGCGGCATGGCTTTCTTGCGCCCGACCCCGCAGCTGGGTCTCATCCTCATCGTTCTCGTTCTCGTCGTCGCCGCGGCTCTCACTCGGGGCCGGCTCCGACTGCTCGTGGCCGCGTCAGCCGCCGGCCTGTTTCTCCTTCTCGCCATCCGGCCGGGCTCCGATGGCCCGGAACGCGGATTCTCGGTCGAAGCGCTCGATGTGGGCCAGGGAGATGCGGTCCTGCTGCGTTGGAAGCGGCACGCGGTCCTTTTCGACGGCGGCGGACCGTTCGATCTCGACGCTCGCGACTTCGGCCGCACGCGGCTCGTCCCCAAGCTCCTCGACCGCGGCGTGACGCGGCTCGATGCCGTCCTCGTCACGCATCCGCATCCGGACCACGCTCTGGGAGTCTTCGCCGTGCTCGAGGAACTGTCGGTCGGGCAGCTCTGGCTCTCCGCCGGGCAGGACGAGAACGATCTCTATCGGCTCCTCTCGCAGACCGCTTCCGCTCGGGGCGTGCCCGTGAAGGTGCTGGCAGGCGGGCAGGCGGCTCTCTGGAGGGACGCTCGGCTTTCGGTCCTGCACTCGGGGGGGCGCCTGCGCAAGCTGGATGGCATCAATAACCAATCCGTCGTCGCGGTCTTCGAGCGGGACGGTGTCCGGGCCCTGCTGACGGGAGATGCCGGTGCGCCGACGGAGCGAGACCTTCTCGAGGCGGGAGCCGGAGTCGCGGCTCGGCTGCTGAAAATCGGCCACCACGGGAGTCGCACGGCCACTTCAGCCGCCTTCTTGCGCGCCGTGGCGCCGCGCGCCGCGCTCATCTCCTGCGGACGCGAGAACCGGTTCGGTCACCCGGCGCCGGAGACGCTGGCCGCGCTCGCCGGGCAGAGAGTCCCGGTCCTGCGGACCGACCTGCTCTCGGACGTGCGGCTGACGCTCGAGCCTTTCCGCACGCTGCTCGTCATTCGAGGCACGAAGTGAACAGTCCGGATTATCCACGGACACCCGGCCGAAACACGTGCGGGGAATTGCGCCTAGAGGGGTTGTCGGAGGAATGCTCTTGACCTATCAAGATAGCTTGTCCGCGACGGAGATCTTTCGTTTGGACAAGGAAGGGTGTTTGGAGCGGCCGCTCGACGCGGCCGGAGGGGGCAGAGTGGAGTTGTTGGCGCGAGAGACAGGGCACGGTGCTCGGCTCAGGGTTAGGACCTCTCGGCCGCCGGTCGCGAAGCGACCGACGCGGCCGAAAGCCGCCGGAGTCGTTCGTGGATAATGCGGACTAAGACTGCGCAGCCTCTGCTTTTCGTGATCGTGGGTCCGACCGCGTCGGGCAAGAGCGCCGTTGCGGCCGAAGTCGCCGAGCGCCGGTCGGGCGAAGTCATCTCGGCCGACGCCTTCGCAGTCTACCGGGGCCTCGACATCGGAACGGCCAAGCCGTCGAGGGACCTGCGCGCGCGCGTGCCGCATCACCTGGTCGACGTGGCCGAACCGACCGAGACGTTCTCGGCAGGCCGATGGGCCTCCGAGGCGCGAGAGATCGCGCAGGAGATCGCCGCGCGCGGGAAGCTCCCGATCGTCGCCGGCGGCAGCGGCTTCTACGTCTCGGCCCTGCTCGGCGGGCTTCCGCCGGGGCAAGCGCGCGACGACGGTCTGAGAGCTGCCCTTGCCGTCTGGGGACGCGGCCGCGAGCGGGAGGCCCATCGCTTTCTGGCCGTCAACGATGCCGCTGCTGCCGCGCGCATCGATCCGAAGAATCTGCGTTACACGCTGCGCGCACTCGAAATCCTGCTCGTCACCGGGCGCCGCGCTTCCGACCGGGTGCCCGACCCCGACCCGTGGGCCGGGCGATTTCGTGTCGCCCTTCTCGGCCTCGCGCCGGACCGCGACGACCTCTATGCTAGGATCGCGGGACGCGTCCGACGAATGCTCGACGAGGGCTGGGGAGACGAGGTGCGGCGACTCTTGAACCGGGGCGTCACGCTCGAGTCGCATGCGTTCCAGGCGATCGGTTATCGTGAAGTGGCCGAGTGGGTTTTGGGTCGCGCCGGCCGGACGGAGACGGAAGAGAAGATCGTCATCGCGACCCGCCAATTCGCCCGGCGACAGGGGACGTGGTTCGCGCGGGAACGGAAGGTTCGGTGGCTGAGTCCCGGGGAGGCGGTGGCGGCGGCGCTCCGGGAGCCGGACGGCGCGGCCGAGACGGAGAGATTCGAATGAACAAGGCGCCGATCAACGTGCAGGACTCCTTCTTCTACAATCTCCGCAAGGACAACGTCGTCATCACCGTGCGGCTGACCTCCGGCGAGGAGCGAATGGGCCGCTTGCGCCGCTTCGACAAGTTCGCGCTCGTCCTCGAGGTGGACGGGCGGGAAGAGCTGATCTACAAGCACGCGATCGCCTCGATCCGGCCGGAGAACCTGCCGACTGGATCGTGAGGGGCAGTCCAAAGTCCAAAGTCCAAAGTCCAAAGGGGCGCCGAGGGGCCAGAGCGCTCTGGCTGCTGGCGATGCTGGTGACCGCGCGATGCACGAGCACGCGTGTGGAGGTGCGCGACGCCTTCCCGCTCGATCCGCGAGAGGAGCTGCCCGGGCCTTTCCCGGGGGGAGTGGAGCGGGGCTGGAACGCGCTCGAGGCCGGCGACGCGGCGCGCGCCGCGACCGAATTCGCCGCCGCCCGCGCCGATTCTGGCGGCCGGGCGGCGGACGTCGGTCTCATCGAGGCCGAGGTCGTGGCGGGCCGGACGGCTGGGGCGGTCGCGGCTTGCGCCGAAGTCCTCGAAGCGGGCGACGCGACCCTGCCGCTGCTGGTCGCTTGCGGCGAGGCTGCCGCCGCGGACGGCCGGCCGCGAGACGGCTACGCGCTCTACCGGCAGGCCCTGGCCCGCACTGCTGAACGGCCGCGTCTCGCGGCCCGGGCGGACGAGCTGCGCCGGGCGGCCGCCGACGGGTTGATGCGAGACGCTCGCGCGGCGGCCGAGAGCGGCGACGTCGAGATCTCCCGACAGGCGATCGCGGATGCCATCACGCTGGCTCCCGAATCGGCGGACCTGCGAGCCGCCGCGGCCTCGATCGAGCTCGCCGCCGGCGACCGGGTCCGCGCGCTCATGCGGTTCCGCGAGGCGCTGGACTTGAACCCGGGTCAGGCGGAGGTCGCCGAGAAGGCCGGGGATCTCGCTCTGGAGATGGGAGAGCACGGCCTCGCCGTGACGCTCTTCGATGACCTCGCGAAGACCGATCCGGCCTTCCAGCCCAGAGCCGCGGAGGCCCGACATGCCTTTCGGGTCGCCAACTGGCCGGAGCCCGAGCGCGATGCCGCCCGATCCCCCAGGTTGACCCGCGCAAGGGCCGCCATTCTGCTCTGGTGGATGGTGCCCGAGGTGCGGGAAGCGCGCGTCACCTCGAGCGTCATCGCAAGCGATGTCGTGGCGCGGCGGGACAGCCGCGCGGTGACCCGTGCGCTGTCGCTCGGCCTGCTCGAGGCGGACCGCGAGACTCATCGAGCCAACCCGGACGGGTCGTTGACGACGGCCGCCGCGGCGCGCCTGCTCGCCCGCCTGCTCGCGATCCTCGAGCCGCGCCCGGATAGAATCCCGTGCTGGAACGGCCCCGCGCGCCCGCCCCGCACCGCCGCGGAGGCCGCGCAGATCGCGAGAAGCTGCGGTTTGATCGAAGGCAAGGACGCCGCGGCGGTCTCTGGGCCCGACTTCGTCCGCGCCCTCGACCGCGTGCGCACAGTGGCGTTTGCGGCCGGGGGAAGGAACGAGCCATGAAGGGGCCGTGGACGCTGCCGAACTTCATCACGCTGCTGCGGCTCGCGATGCTGCCCTTCTTCCTCGTTGCGATCTCGAACGGCCGGTTCGACGTCGCGCTCGCCCTTTTCGTCGCGGCCGGGATCTCCGACGGCGTCGACGGCTATCTGGCCCGGCGCTTCGACATGAAATCGGCGCTCGGCGCGTATCTCGATCCGATCGCCGACAAGCTCATGATGATGTCGAGCTACCTGTTCCTGGCGATTCCCTCCTATCCGGGCCACTACAAGATCCCCGTCTGGCTCGCCGTCCTCGTCGTTTCGCGCGATGTGCTCATGCTGACCGTGGCGTTGCTCCTGATTCTGACGTCGAGCAAGCGCCGCTTCCCGGCGACTTGGGTGGGCAAGGTCACGACGGTCACGCTGATCGTCAATGTCCTCTTCGTGCTCTGCGCCAACCTCTGGAGCTGGCCGCCTGCTCCGGTGCTCGTCGGCTTCGGCGCGGCGGCCACGATGGTGATCTTCTCCGGCCTCCATTACGTCTACCTCGTGGCCCGCGAGCAGACTCCCGGGCCGGCCGCGTGATCCGGCTCAAGCTGCTGTCACGCCCCGAGTGCCACCTGTGCGACGCGATGCAGCGCGAGGTGGACGCCCTTCTCGGCACGGAGCCGCGCGAGTGGGACGTCGTCGACGTGGATTCCGATCCGGAGCTCGCCCGGCGCTGGGGCGAGATCGTCCCGGTCCTCTTCGTCAACGGTCGGCTCTTTGCCAAGGTGCGGCTGCCGCACCTGGCCGTCCGGCTGAGACTGCTGCGCGCGGCCGGAGCTTCAGACCGTCGTTAGGGGCAGTTGGGGAAGTCCGTGGTCTTCTGCAGCGGCGCGTACGGCGTGCCCTGCGGATTGACGTAGGTCTTCGTGTTCCCGCTCTGCATGTCGGTCACCGTCAGCGTCACCTGAACATTCGTCAGGCCTCCGGCGAAAATCCAGTAGTTCGAGTTCAGAGTGCAGGCGTTCAAGACCTTGACGACCATTTCGACGTTCGATGAGCTGAAGAACCAGAAGTAGCCGGTGTCCGAGGTGAGCGGGAACGCGTTGCCCTGTCCGGATTGCGTGCTCGAAACCCAAGCGGTTGTCAGTTTGAAGCGGGCGTTGCTCAGGCACATCGTCGTCGCGTTGGGCGTGCAGAGGTTGGCCGTGCCGTAGTAATACTGCATGGCCTGAATGTCGTCGGTCTGCGGCGTCGAGGGCGCCGAAGTGGGGACAGTCGAGTGCATGACGGCGGTATTCCAGTCGGCCGAGCTCGTCGAGCTGTGAGTGCTCTGTGCCTGGTCGGGGTGGCCGAGGCCGAGGCTGTGCCCGAGCTCGTGCATGACGGCGGTCCGAAACGTGGCTGCCGAGTAACAGCCCATGGAGCCGGTTCGCTGGCGCATCGAGACCGTGCCGGAGGTGGAGGAGACGTAGTTGGCTTCTCCTTTGAACGTTTTCCCGGCAAAGCCGGACGTGCTGCCGAGGCCGATCACCCCTCCGGTCCCGCAGGGCAGCGACGCGTTCCACGTCGCGCCGCTGTCATGGCTCATCGGGGCTTCGAGGTTGACGGTGATGTTGCCGCCGCCCGCTATGCCGCTGATGTGGATGTCCGTCGACGGCACGCCCGTATGCCACTGATCGATTCCGTTCTGCGTGTGCGTCATTCCGTTCGTCCCGTCCGAGAGATTCATTTGAGCTCCGCTGACCGAGACGACGGCGTTTTGGGATTGCCCGGTGTCCCAGAACCAGCGGAAGAGACAGGGTGATGTCCCGCAGCTGCCCGGTTCGGGGCCACCCAGGTTGACCCACTCGGGCTTCAAGGCGACGACAGCCGGGTTGCTGAGGGCGCCCGAAGGCTCGCCGTAGCGAACATCGGGCATCCCGCCGCCCTGGCCGCTCGCGCGAAGCGCGGAGAGGAAGGACTCCGCGTCCCGCAGCGGGGCCCGCCGGCTGCCCGGCGAGCGCTCCGACGCGGCGACTGCGTGTTGGGAGAGGGAGAGGTCCTCATCGGGACCGAAGGCCGGCCGCACCGCGAAGCCGCGGCCCGACTCGTCTTGCACGAGGTCGAATCGCGAGAGACCGAATTCCGAAAGATGGTACTCGCCGGGCCTGCCCTCGGCGGGGCGCATCATCAGGAGCACGTCCTGGTTCACCCGAAACGTGGGCGTGCCCGGAAACCACGACGCGAGCTCGCCGAGCTTTCCGCCCGGGAGGCGGAGCTTGACGGTGAGGCCGGCGACGCTGCCCTTCAACGTTTCGACCACCTGAACGGTCGTGATCGTGAAAGGGAGGTCCCTTCCGTCGATCTTCTCGAGGCGCACTGTCTGATCGAGCACTCTGCCGCGCACGACCAGGGGCGACCGCCGGACGAGCTCCGCATCCGAAACGGGCAAGTAGGTGGCTGCACGCGCCGTGGCGGTAGCGAAGGCCAATGCGGCGAAGATGAGGAGACGGCGTCCAAGGCTCATTTTGATCCTCCAGGTGTCGAAACGGAGTTCCGGCGGCGCAAATTGTACGCTCTTTGGTCGCCCGTGGACGCCGGCAGCGGCGTTCGCTATATTTGTCTGGCTGTGCGGGCGTAGCTCAGCTGGTAGAGCGTCAGCTTCCCAAGCTGGATGTCGCGGGTTCGAACCCCGTCGCCCGCTCCACTCCAGGTCATGTCTCATCGGGCCGCCTTAGGGCGGCCCCACTTTATTTCAGAGGGTTGGACGAGTTCTCGTCGATCGAGCGAATCGGTTCGACCGACGTGAACCAACGTCAGTTCTCGGACAACTCTCGGACAAAGACTCGGACAACGCTTCGCTTTGAGCGGAGATCCGCCAGCATTCCGCCGGGAGCATCGTGGCACTGGCTCGATGCGCCTCTCTTCGTCGCGATCGCCCCTCCGGCCGCGAGTAGGCAGCGCTTCGGCTGCGCAAGCGGAGGCGTAGACTTTGGCCGATGCGTGTCGGTCGGTGTTGCTCGCCGCCGAGCCACCAGCCGTTGGGCGTCCTGGGCGGATAATTCTGAACCGGAGGTTATGGTGAAATCTTACCGACAGGCCTTGATCCTAGTTCCCGTTCTCGCCAGCCTTTCGCGATCAACAATGGGCCAGCCGAAGCTTGACGTCTCGTCGCTTGACGGCGGAACCGTATCGACGACCCTGGGATATGGGATCACCGTGAACAAGGGGTCTTCTCTCCATCGTCAATGGTTCGTGATCAACGACCCATCCTGGCCGATATCGTTGGCGGCGGCAGGCATCAACACGACCTACTCTAAGGAATTCTCCTTCGCTCCGACTGGGAACATCACTGCTAAGGAGGCGATATCGGCCTTCGAAGTGCGATTCATGATCTTCGACGTTTGGGGCAACCACATGAAGACACTCTCGGGAACGGAGCTGCGCGATATCGCAGCTGGTTCTCCATTCCAGTTGGCGAGTACTGGCTCGTGGCGGGCGTGGGAAAACGATGTATCCCACTATCTCACCTCAGTTGGCTTCGTTGCGCATGTGCGTACCAGCGCGGGTAAGGCCTGGTCGGCAGATACGAAGGCTGTCTTCCATGAGGTCGAAGCAGTCAAGCTCAAGCTCACACAGGAACAGCTTGAGCCACCGAGGCCAAAGGAGTGAAATGACGCGTCACCCGCGGCTGCAGCGGACTCGCTCCCTTTCGCTGCGCGCGCCCATGAGGCGCAAGACGCTGGGCGCCAAGGAGGTACAGCATGTCGATCCGATGGACGCATTTCACGATTCCGGTCACGAACATCGAGGGCTCGATTCGTTTCTTTACTGAGGTCTGTGGTCTTGCCGTCGTTCGTGATCGGCGTCTCGAAGGGGGCGGTACAGTCTGGTTAGGGCCGGCACCGGAGCCGGGTGCCGACCCAGACTTCGTAGTGGTAATTGCGCGTGGTGAGATTCGCGAGCCTCTCGATCACTTCGGCTTTCAATGTGAGACACGTGAAGAGGTCGCGGATATCGCCGAAAGGGCGAGGACTGCCGGTACTCTCGTCAGAGGTCCTGAAGATGTGGGCGGTAGCGTCGGTTATTTCGTTTTGATTCGTGAGCCAAGCGGTCATCTGGTGGAATTCACACACGGCCAGCCGCTAAGAGGGCTGGCATCCGTCTATGCCGCCTGAGACGCGCATCCAGCGGACTCGCGTCGGCCCTTCTGTCTGTCGCTCGCCGCTGAGCCGGCAGCCGTTAGGCGGCGAGGGTTCCGGTGAGCCGTGTCGGCCGGTTCATGCCTGCCTCGTCAGAGTGCCGGCCCAGCTTGCCGACCAGCGTTTGGCGGAGAATAGGCCGAGTTGAGGTTGCACCGTGTCCGAAGAGAAGCGAATTCCACCTCCTTGGCAACAGGAGCTGAAGCCGTCTCTTACAATCTGCCCGCCGCCTAACTCGCCGCTGCAGGGGACTCGCCGCCCCTCGCTTCGCTCGGGTCGCTCGCTGCGCTCGCTCGGCTCGTCGCTGAGCGGCAAGCCGTTAGACGCCACGCGAGAATAGCAGCCTTGGAACACATCGTGACGGGAATCCTTGGGTTCGTCGCCGGCCTCTTCACGCCGTGGGTGAAGTGGGGACCAGAGCCAAGAGGACATACCAGAGCCACGGCTTCCGCCGAGACGCGTCTGGTCGGGCTTGCTGTTCCAACGTCTGTAACCGAGTCGGTCGGTTAAGCGGATTCTACCCCACTGTGCATGGACTGAGGCAGCATCACGCCCTTCGGCGCAGGCGCGATTCCTGACGGCCGCCGCGCCCTTGGTCGCCGCCGGGCTCCGGCCGCTTCTGACCTCGGAGCAGGTTGCCGAGATCCTCGGCGTCTCGGTCGAGCAGGTCTACCGCCTCGCGAAGGGTCAGCTCCGTGCGGCCGCGGTTGAGGTGGGGGAGGGAACGTTACGGTTCGACGTCGGCCGCGTGGAGCGGTTCATAGAAGCGCGGAGGAGAGGCTAGAGCTCGGTCGAGGACCCTCAGTAGGGTTGTGGAAATCTAACGACCAAGTCTCCAAGACTCCAGCAGCTAATCGCGACGTCAACTCCGCTGGGATCCGGGGGCTTCGAGTCATTCTCCTTCTTCGGCATTTGGGGGCGTTGGCGAATTGTAGTCCCCGAAGAGGGTTCATTGCTGGTGGCCCTAAAGGATCAGGGTGGCGGGTGGTCGCACCAGCGGAGGGAGTAGCCATTCTCTTTCTGCGTCACGAAGTACTCGCGGCCAAACGGGAAAGCGCCAGGGGGGAGAGCATTCGTGGCCGTGGGATTGTGGACGAACAAGTAGCCGCCACCAGCAAACTTCGGTCGATTCGCTTCGTTGGACCACGAGTAAAGAACACCCGATATCCCAGTGTGCGAGCCGTCACCGAAAGCCGTCGTCGACACCGGTGCCCCCTTCGCGTTCCGCACTTCGGAGCGGAAGTCGTAGCCCTCCCTGACCACGTCCGATTTTTCGATGTCGAAGGTCAAGACGAGGCCCCCGAACGGGAGAACCGCGCTGACGATGTAGGGGACAGTTTGTTCCAGCATTGCCATCTCGACCTCGCAGCCGTTGATGGCAACCACGAAGGGCTCGTCTGGTGAAAGGACCTCCTTCAAGACGTACTGGAGGTACTTTTCGTGCTTCTCCTTGATAGCCGCCCGGAGGCGAAGGATGACCTTCTCGTGATCGACCCAGCCAGGGCCATCGAGCAGAGAGGGCACCAAGTCGCTGCCAGAACCGGGACCCGGAACGATCGCTTCGACCGCGCAAGGGGGCGTCAGGACATGGAGATCTGGCCCAAGCGCGTCGCTCTTATCGGCCAGCCTCAGCCCCCGCGCCAGAAACGCCTCAGCGAGTTCCATCTCCCAGTACCTGGCCGCGAAATGCTGCATCGCACCTTCCGGAAGGTCGTCATCGACGAATCTGGAGACTCTGGACCACAACCGCTCGATCTCTGAGCGCGTCTCAAGGGGGCGTCCTCCGGTTGCGTTTCGGTAGAACTCGTAGCGCTCGCAGGCCGGCCCGGATCGGAAGAAGGGCGCCTGGTCGTTGGGCACGGCTTAGTCGAACAGAGGTGCTTCGGAGGCTCGCGGAGCTGGTTTACCGGTCATTGGTCTGAGATCGTAACCTGATCGGAGTTTGACATGTATTCAAGATATGCCGAGAGCAAGCGATTTCGGAAGACGCTCGCCGCAGTCCGGGTAGCGGTCCAAGAGGCGACGGCCAACGGCCATCTGCCAGCTTTCCTTGCCGAGCTTGAGCTCGTGCGCGTGGAAGGCGTCCTCGCAGCGGCGAGGCCCGCCCAAGGGCCGCCGATGGAGGCCGAGAGGCGGGAGTCCCGATCGCGTCTCTTGTCGGTCCAGGAGGCCGCGGAACGGCTCGGGCGATCCCGTTGGTGGGTCTACCGGCACAAGGCGGCGCTGCCGGTTACCCGCTTGCAGACCGGCGGTTTCGGCTTCGACGCGAAGGCGCTCGAGCGGTGGATCGAAGGGAGGACGCGATGAGCCGCACCGAGCGGGCGCGGTGGGCTGCCCAGGTTCGATTCCTGACGCAGTCTCCGCCTGCCGGTGCAGGAAGAACGTGAGGCCGTTACTGGCTCCGTAGCCGAACTGCGGCGGCTAGAATCGCGTGATGCCTTGGGATGAACGCGACATCGTCGCCGGGGCGCTTGATCGCTATCGCACCTCGCAGGGGTTCAACTATGTCGTCACGAGGTGGCCCGATCGCGAACTTGGCCGAGCTGGCGGCCCCGAGATCGATGCGTTCGCCGAGGGTGTTGGAGCCACTCCTCTCGCGATCGAAGTGACAAAGGTTGAATCGTTTTCAGGCCAGCACTTCGACGACGCCCGAACAGCCGAGCTTGCGGCTCGGCTTGAAAGCAGTCTGGCGGCCGTCTTTGGGCACGGAGTGAGCATCTACACTCCAACGGGCGCGATGCGACGGGGGATCGATTGGGCAGACGTTGCAGTTCGCATTGAGAGATACTTCCTCAATCTCGTCGGAAAACTTCCACTGGGCGGGTCGCGTCACTCCGTCCCCGGCGTTCCCTTTGAGGTACTCGCCAGCAACGAGCCAGAACTGGGTACGCCATTCTCGATCGGGCGGGTGGCGCCTGGCGAGGTTTTGGTGGGCGCGGATCTACTGTCCAGCATGAAGCAGGCACTTCTCCACAAAGCAGAGCGCCTTCAGGAGTATCGCCACCAGGGAGCTCGTGCAGTCCTAATAATCGAATCGCATGACATAGCTCTCGTGAGCCACGTCGATGTCTACGTGGCGTTCTTGAAGGGGCGGAGGGATCTCGGCGTTAGCCACCTCGACGATGTTTGGTTCTGCAGAACCTACAGTCCCCACCGACTGACCTACCTGTGCTTTCTCGGACCAAACGACGTGTTGGCAAGTCCAGAAGTTAACCTTCCGAATCTGCGCCTCGGACCGATGCATGATGCCTACTGGGAGCGAGCGATTCTCAAGGGGCACGTCTGACCGTTTGCAAGGTTCGTGAGAGACCGTCAGCCCTAACGCTAGCCCGATTCGTCTGCACCACCGATGTTGGAGGGGTCTGTACCCGGCCCAGTCGAAGGCTCTGTGGCGGTCCTACGCCTCGCTGCAATTGGAACACAGCAGAAGTGCAGAACCAACCACCAGAGGTATCTCCCTTCATGCCCGAAGAATTCATGTTCGCTGACGAGTCCATGAGCGACCCGGTTGCGCAAGTTGCTGCCAAATCGTTCCGTCAGCACTGCGCGTAGCTCGAAGATCGCGTCATCGCCGAATATGGCGACTGTCTCCGGAAGCGCCAACAACGAGTCCAGAGGCAGCACGTCTTCGATCCCCTCAACAAGACGCGTCACCGAGACTCTATTCATGGCGAGAACGTATCTGAGGGCGTTCTCGACTTGGGGAACAAGGATGTGTGTTGCGGCGACGAAGTCGCCATGCAGGCCCGCCGAGAGACCGCGGATGAACAGATGAATTCTGTCGGGCGGGACGAAGGGGTTCTCCGACACGATCGGCATCAAGTCTCTGTCTAGGCAAGGGTGTTCGGAAGAGATTACGTCTCGCGCAGGCTCAATCACACCGCCCGCCCGCACGGAATGCTCGAAGACGGCATTCTTGAACATCTCCTTCTCGAGCGCGGTCTCGTCTTGCGCCGGATCGCCGGAGAGCAGTCCGAGCAGTCCCCCTCGACGCCCGATCGGTCGCCCCGAGCTGTCCATCACCACTGTCGGAACTAGGGCTTGAAAAGGAAACTGCTTTGCCAGGCTAAGGGTCTGATCTCGGAGTTTCGATTTCCGAATAGGGTGCATGCCTAGGCCGAGGGACATCAAGGCATCGAGGAACTGCTTGCCTGACACGTGGTCTCGCGCTGCCGTGGTCATTTCAGCCGTGTCGACGGAAACGGTCGTGCGCTTGAGTTCGGGCAACATCTTGGGTCGCAGTTCGTCAATTCGATCTCGAACGGCCCTGATCCGGTCTCTGGTGTCGCCGACACGACGGAACGCCTCGACAGCAGACTCTAGGTGATGAATCGCCACCATGACGCTGCGCCCTTCGGCCAGGTTGGCGTCGGCCACGTGGGTCTCTGCCAGGCGGAGAAGGGTTTCGCGGGCCCGGGTCGCGTCTTTCGACCTCGCGAACCACTTTGACGCTAGACGCCAGAACATCCGAGCGAAATTGGTGTTCTTTGCCTGCTCGCATCGTTGCGCCCGCTCGGCGGCGAGCGTGGCCCATTTCTGAGGATCTTGTACTCGGTAATCTAGGAGTGTCTCCATGAGGTCGAGCGTCAGCACGTCGGGCGAGTGTTCATCGCTTCGTTGGGCGAGCTGCTCCAGGCGGGCGAACGCCTCCCTGAACGGTTCTCCGTTCTTTCCGAGACTGGCGGCGATCTCCACACCTCTTGTGATTCGCACTGAGGCTGGGCGCCAGCGTTGGACTCCTTCGAGCTTCTCCGCGGACCGGAAGTACGCATCTACAGCAAGACGGCCGAGGCGATGATCCCGCTTGAGATGCCACGCGAAGTCCGCGGCGCGGGCTTTAAGGTCTGGGTCGGCGGCGTGCTCCGCGACCCAGGCAAGGAGGTCTGTTTCGCGTGCGTCCATGTCCTCCGGCAGGGAGCTTCGGCCGGTCGGCAGTATGACCGCTGGCGAGAAGGGCGTCGGTCGATCTGGCGTGAGCAGTGGCGATGTGATCGCGGCCAAGAACTGAAGGGCGGCCCTGTCGCTCGGCGAGGTATCGGGCTGCGTGGCTCGGCGATAAAGCGCGTGGCTGTAGTCGTAGCAATCAGGAACCGCACAGGTCTCGATGACCTGCCGCCAGGGGCAGGCTTCGAGGTGTTCAGTCGTGAGGTCGAACTCAACGAGGGCCATCGCCTCGATTTTACGTCTTGCCAGCAAGACGCTTAGAGGCGTAGACTTCAAGAATGCCAAGAGCAAGTGAATTCGGAAAGGGCGTGAAAACCCTGAAAACCTCGGTCGAGATCCCGGAGGACGTGTGGCGCGCCGCGAAGATCCGTGCGATGGACGAGAAGAGAAACTTCCAGGACATCGTGGCGGAGGCGCTCCGCGAGTTTTTGAAGAAGGGGAAGAAGGGAGGTGGAAAGGATGAGAGGTGAAGGTCGCGTCTTCCTCCGCCGGTCGCGGTGGTGGATCGCCTACTACGGGTTCCGGCCGAACGGCGACACCGGAGAGGTCTGGGAGTCGGCCGGCCACGACGAGGAGGCAGCGTGGGACCTGTTGAAGCAGCGCCTGCGCGAGGTCGCGAACCACCGCGAAGGCATCAAACGGTTCCAGGGTCCGAATCAGGAACGGGCCACGGTGGGCGAGCTGCTCGACAGTCTCGTCATCGACTACCGCCAACGGGAGATCAAGTCCTTCGTGAAGGCGGTCGGCAGGGATCGGAAGGGCGGGCAGGTGAAGCCGGCCCGCGACCATTTTGGGAGCGTCCGCGCCATGAAGGTCACGCCGGACCGTGTCCGCGCCTACATCGCCCAGCGGCAGAAGGCTGGGTTGTCGAACGCCAAGATCAATCGGGAGACCGGAGCTTCTCGCTCGGGCCTTCCGGTTGGCCGTCGATGAGGGCAAGCTCGCATATCTGCCGAAGTTCCCGGCGCTGCCGGAGAGGAACGCCCGGCAGGGCTTTTTCGAGCGGGCCGAGTTCGAGGTGGTGGTCCGCAACCTTCCCATGTCCCTCGATGAGCTGGTCAGGTTCGCGTATCTCAGCGGCTGGCGCCGCGGCGAGATTCTCGGGCTTCGGTGGGAGGACGTCGATCGGGCGGCCGGGGAAGTCCGGCTCACGACGTCGAAGAAAGGGGAGGGGCGAGCCCTTCCGCTGGAGGGCGAGCTCGCAGCCCTCATCGAGCGGCGCTGGCAGGCTCGGGAGTTCGAGTCCAGGCCGGGTGAGCCCACGCTGTCGGCGTTCGTGTTCCACCGCCACGGCCGGCCGCTCGGCAACTTCACGAAGGCGTGGCGAGCGGCTTGTGGGAAGGCCAAGGTTCCGGGGAAGATCTTCCACGACCTGCGCCGGACCGCCGTGCGGGACATGATCCGTAGCGGCGTCTCCCAGCACGTCGCGATGTCGATCAGCGGCCACCGCACGACGAGCATGTTTCAGCGGTACAACATCACGTCGGCCGAGGACAAGTTCGACGCCCTGCGGCGCTGCGCTAGCTACCTCGAGGCGCGGCCGGAGAAGCTCGACGAGGTGAGCATCCGCACCGCGGACTCGGACAAACTCTCGGACAGTCAGGTCAACTGATGCGGATTCATCGGGGTTCTCGTGTAATCTCTGCGGGTTCGAACCCCGTCGCCCGCTCCAAGTCGAGACTCAATGGTTTTCCGGTGACGGCCGGGGCTCGGCCACGACGACCAGCCGCTTGGGCGCCGGGCCGATGAAGTTGAAGGGATAGCAGGTGATGAGCGTGAGCCGCGGCTTCGCTGTGGCCGCCAGGACGCGCACGGCGCTCGGGTCCACGATTTCGCGGGAGACCACGTAGTAAGTCTGCTGACTCTCGGGCGTCTCGAGATCGATTTGATGACCCTTCCGAAGCCAGCCCAGATTCCGAAAATGCGAGTCGCGATGCGCGGTGATCACGCAGTTGTTCCATCCGCTCCGGTGGCCCGGCAGCTCGGTACTCGGAACGTGGCCCGGACCTTTCTCGAGGCTGATCGGATCGCTTCCCCCGAAGACGATCGCGTCGATGTGCGCCGAGGGAATGCGGAGCCGGGCGATCGGCTGGCCGACGGGATAGCGCTGCGGAAGGCCGGCCTCGGGCGACGCGGGGACAATCCCGGGGTCTTCCGCGGGCCGGTGCCGGTCCGCCCCCCGCGCGTCGAGAACGCGCCGTCCCGCCCTCTGTGCCTCAAAACCACGCAGGTAGTGCAGGGCGGCGATCGCGCAAAGCAGCACGCCCGCCGCGATCAGCAGTCCTGAGAGAGCTCTCCGAACCTTCATACGACAGTCCGCAATCGAGAGCCGCTGCAGAATCTTCCCCCGAATCTGGCTTACTCCTTGCATCGAGGTGCGCTGGCGGCGCTCCTCCTGGCGCTGCCATCACAAGGAGGTTAAGAATATGCTCAAGAAAACGCCAGGCCTCATCGCCGCCATTGCCCTCTTTGCTGTCGCCGGGTTGGCGCTCGCCCAGAATGCCGACAAGAACAGCGCGGGCCCAACCAAGAACGATCTGAGAATTCGCGTCGTCGAGCCGATGGAAGGTGCCACGATCACCGGGAGCACCGCGCAGGTCACAGTCCAATATGATCGCGCCGGCTATCGGGAGCAGGGAAAAGAGGACAAGGGGTTGGACAAGTTTCCGCCGCCCAGCTTCGATGTCTTCCTCGACGACACCTTGAAGCAGAGCCTCAAGGCGGGCAATAACGTCGCCACGATAGACAACATCCCGCCGGGCCAGCACAAGATCGTCATCCTCGCCAAGAACATCAGCGGCGAGGTGATCGACCGCAAGGAAGTCAACATCCAGATGGTCGCGGCTCCCGCGGTCGCGCAATCCACTCAGCCCGAGCCAAGAGCGGCCGAGCCCGCTCCCGCTCCGCGGACCTATGAGCCGGCGCGCGCGCCGGCCCCGCCCATCGCGGAGGAGAAGACTCTTCCGACGACGGCTTCGACTTCTCCTCGGCTCGCGCTGGCCGGCCTTGTCCTCGTGGCGGGCGGTCTGCTTCTCGCCCGGAAAGCTCGCTAGACCGAAGTCTCTGCGCCCGGTTCCCTTCTCGAGGGAGCCGGGCCGCAGGTTGAACGTTCGAGTATCCCTCTCGCCTTGCGAGTATCCTGATCGCCTCCGTCGATCCTTCCCGATCGGCAAGGGAGAGAAGGGGAGCTCGATGAAGTCGATTGCGGTCGCGGCTCTGATCCTCGTGTGCGCGTCGTGCGGGCCCGCCTCGCCTCCGCCGGACGCGCGCGAGTTCGTGCCGGAGGCGATCCCAACCGGGGGGCCGCAGCCGTGGGAGAAAGGCAAGAAGACGCCGACTCTGACGCCAACTCCGAAGCCCGCTCCGCCGGTCCCCGCCCCCAGCGCAACGCCCGCCCCGGCTCCGTTGCCCCCCGCGAAGACGCCGGAGGTCGCGTCCTCGTCGGCCAAGGCTTCGGAGGAGCGGCTGACTCCCGCGGAGCTGAAGTCGAAAATCCTGGACCTGATGCGCCAGGGGCTGGACCGAGACCTGATCGTGACGTACGTGTCCCGGCAGAGACTCTCTTTCAGGTTGACGGTGGACGACATCCTCGACTGGACGCGAGCCGGCATCGACGACGAAGTCATCAAAGCCGCCGCAGCTCGGTGACGTCTCTTCCTCCGAAAATACCGCAGCGCGCGGCGCCGCGGTCCATGGGAGACTGCGCCCCGTGCGCGCTCGGCTAACCCGGACATTCAAGGCGTTCACGTACCCTGACTTCTCCCTCATGTGGGCGGGAGCTTTCACGTCGAGCGTCGGCACGTGGATGCAGGAGGTCGCGCAGAACTGGCTCATCCTCACGATGACGGGCTCGGCCTTCTGGCTCGGACTGGACGCGTTCCTGGGCGACGCGCCGTTCTTGATCTTCTCGCTTCTGGGCGGCGTCTTCGCCGACCGAATCGACCGCCGGCGCATTCTGCTCGGCTCTCAGGTCGTGCAGATGACCTCCGCGTTTCTGCTCGCGGCGCTCATTCTCACGCACAGCGTCGAGATCTGGATCATCCTGACTCTCTCCTTCGTGGTCGGCCTGGCTCAGTCCTTCGGCGCGCCGGCGTATGCGGCGCTCGTTCCGACTCTCGTCGATCGCCAGGACCTGCCCAATGCCGTGGCCTTGAATTCCATCCAGTTCAACCTCGCGCGCGTGATCGGGCCCGTGCTGGCGGGCATCGCGTTCTACAAGCTCGGCGCGGCCTGGTGCTTCGGCTTGAACGGCCTGTCCTTTTTCGCCCCCGTCGTGGCGTTGCTGCTTTTGAAACGCGGCGGGACGACGACTCTGCCGGCGCCGGAGTCGGTGCTCCAGAGTCTGAGGACGGGCCTGCGCGCCGTCAGCGGCGGCGGACCCCTGAAGGGCCTGGTCGGCCTCGCGTTCTTCGGAAGCTTCTGCTCGCTGCCGCTCATCACATTTCTTCCGGTTTTCGCGAAGGACGTCTTCCACCGCGACGCGAAGGGCTACAGCATCCTGCTCGCGGTCTTCGGCGTCGGAGCCGTCTGCGGAGCGGTCGGCGTGGCGGGAATGGGACACGTGCGACGCAAGGGCATTCTGGCCGTGGCGATGCAGATGATTTTCGGAACGCTGATGGCCGGCTTCGCGCTGTCCAGAACCCCGGTGATCTCCTACGTGCTCCTCTTCCTGGCCGGGTCGTGCTTGATGGTCATCTTCGCGATGTTCATGACCCTCGTGCAGGAGAACGTGGCCGACAACATGCGCGGGCGCGTGGTCTCGGTGTACTCGCTCGCTTTTCGCGGGGCCATGCCGCTGGGAAACCTGGCCGCGGGCCTGGCCTCTTCTTTCGTGCCGACGCCGATGGTTCTGGTCGTCAACGGCGCCGTCCTCGTCACGATGGGCTCGATCGTTCTCTCGCGCCGCAGTCCCCACGGCGTGACCTCGCTGTAGGAGGGCAGCTATACTGACGGTTCTTTCGGGAGGTCCGCTCTGTCGATCCTGGGCAAACCTGATCCTCGTCCCGCGGGCGAGGGGCGCCCTTCGGGCTCCGTAGCGCCCGCGGAAGGCACGGTCGTGGGCCCCGGGGCACGCTTCGTCGGAGAGATCACCGGCGAAGAGGATGTCGTCGTCCTCGGCCGCCTCGAGGGCACGGTGCGCGTCGGCGGCCGGGCCACAGTGGGTCCGAGTGGAGAGGTCGAGGGGGACATCCACTCCCGCGCGGTGCTCATCCAGGGCCGGGTGCACGGGCAGATCGTCGGCAGCGAGCGCGCGGAGCTCGCTGCAACGGCCGTCGTGGAAGGCAGCGTCGAGGCCCCCAAGATCGTCATTGCGGAAGGGGCGCGCCTCGAAGGCAGCGTCGCCATGGGCCCTCACGGGGAGCCCGGAACCTCCCGCACGTCGGAGGCGTGAGAATCATGACGACGGAGCTCGCGGTCGAGCCGCAGCGCAACCTCATCGGCGGGGAGTGGGTCCCCGCGAAGTCGGGCCGGACGTTCGAGAATCGCAACCCCGCGGACACAGACGATCTCGTCGGCGTCTTTCCCGAAAGCGGGCGCGAAGACGTCGAAGCAGCGGTGGCTGCTGCCCGCAAGGCGTTTTCGGCCTGGCGCGACACCCCGGCGCCGCGCCGCGCCGAGATTCTCTATGCGGCCGGCGAGATCTTGAAGCGCGACAAGGAAAAGCTCGCGCGGCTGATGACGCGCGAGATGGGCAAGGTCCTCTCCGAGACGCGTGGTGACGTGCAGGAGGCGATCGACATGGCTTTCCTCGCCGCGGGCGAGGGCCGGCGTCTCTTCGGCTTCACGACGCCCTCGGAGCTGCCGAACAAGTTTGCCCTGTGCGTGCGGCAGCCGATCGGCATCTGCGCGTTCGTGACACCCTGGAACTTTCCCATGGCCATTCCGGCCTGGAAGGGCATGGCGGCGCTCATCGCCGGCAACACCGTCGTGATCAAGCCCGCCACCGATACGCCGGCTTCCGTCGTCGCCCTCGCGAGGGTCCTCGAAGAGGCGGGTCTCCCTGAAGGAGTCTGGAACGTCGTGATGGGATCCGGCGGCGACGTAGGCGATCCGCTCGTATCCCATCCGGAGGTCAAAGTCGTCTCGTTCACCGGCTCGACGGAAGTCGGTCGCCGCATCTCGGTCGCCTGCGCGCCGACGTTCAAGCGCCTTCACCTCGAGATGGGCGGCAAGAACGCGATTCTCGTGATGGACGACGCCGACGTGGATCTTGCCGTGGACGGCGCGGTCTGGGGAGCCTTCGGGACGACCGGGCAGCGTTGCACGGCCTCCTCGCGCCTGCTCGTGCACAAGAAGGTCTACGACATTTTTCTCGAGAAGCTCGTCGAGCGGACGAAAGCCCTCCGGGTCGGCAACGGTCTCGAGGCGGGAATCGACATGGGGCCCTGCGTCTCGGAGCGCCAGCGCGAGAACGTGGCCCGCTACGTCGAGATCGGCAAGCAGGAGGGCGCGAAGCTTCTCTGCGGCGGCCAGAGGCTGACGGAGGGCCGGCTCGCCAGGGGCTGGTTCTTCGCGCCCACGGTTTTTGCCGACGCCGACATGAGGATGCGGGTGGCCTGCGAGGAAATCTTTGGTCCTGTCACCACCGTCGTGCCGATCGCGTCGCTCGACGAGGGGATCCGGGCCGCCAACGCGGTGCCTTACGGCCTGTCCGGCTCGATCTACACGCGCGACGTCAACAAGGCCTTTACGGCGATGCGCGACTTCGAGACCGGGATCTTCTACGTCAATTCGTCCACGATCGGCGCTGAGGTGCATCTGCCGTTCGGAGGCGTGAAGGACACGGGCAACGGCCACCGGGAGGCGGGCATCGCCGGCCTGGACGTGTTCACCGAGTGGAAGTCGATCTACGTCGACTTCTCCGGCCGCCTTCAAAAAGCGCAGATCGATACGCACGAGTAGATCGAGAGTCGAGAGTCCGGCGTCGAGAGCTCAGAGGAGGGGTGTGCAGTGAGGATGTCGCGCGTGCCGGTTGCCCTCGTGATTCTCGGGATGGCCGGTGTCGCCTTCGCGGCGGAGACGCCGGTCAAGGAAGCCAAGCCGACGGTGGCGAAGACCTTCGAGGGGCTCGAGTTCCGCAACATCGGGCCCCTTCGCGGTGGGCGCGTGACGGCCGTTGCGGGAGTGCGGGGCCAGCCCCTCGTCTATTACCAGGGGGCCACCGGCGGCGGCGTCTGGAAGACGGCGGACGGGGGCGCAAACTGGACGCCGGTCTCCGACAAGGACTTCAAGACCGGTTCGGTCGGCGCCATCGGCGTAGCCGAGTCCGATCCCAACGTCGTCTACGCGGGCATGGGGGAGGCTCCGATCCGCGGCAACGTGTCGCACGGCGACGGCGTCTACAAATCCACCGACGCAGGCAAGTCCTGGGTCAACGTCGGCCTCAAGAGCACCTTTCAGATCTCCCGCGTGCGCGTGCACCCGAAGAATCCGGATCTCGTCTACGTCGCCGCGCAGGGGCATGTCTGGGCTTCGAATCCCGACCGCGGCGTCTTCCGGTCCAGGGACGGAGGCAAGACCTGGGAGAAAGTCCTCTTCGTCTCCGACAGGACCGGCGCGTGCGACCTGGTCATGGACCCGGTGAACCCCCGCATCCTCTATGCCGGGTTCTGGCAGGTCCACCGCAAGCCCTGGACCCTGGAGTCGGGCGGCCCGGAGGGCGGCATCTACAAGACGACCGACGGCGGCGACAAGTGGAAGAAGGTGGCCGGCGGCCTGCCCGAAGGGATCGTGGGCAACATCGGCGTGGCGATCTCTCCGGCCCGCCCCGACCGCGTCTGGGCGATCGTGGAGTCGAAGGAGAAGGGCGGCGTGTACCGCTCGGACGACGCCGGCGAGAAGTGGACGCGGACCAACACGGAGAACAAGCTGCGCCAGCGAGCCTGGTACTACACACGTATTTACGCCGACCCGAAGAACGCCGACGCCGTCTACGTCTTGAACACCGGCTTCTACCGCTCGACGGACGCCGGACGCACGTTCAACCCGATCCGCGTCCCGCACGGTGACAACCACGATCTCTGGATCGACCCGGACGATCCGGCCCGGATGATCAACTCGAACGACGGGGGCGCGAACATCTCGTTCAACGGGGGCCGCAGCTGGTCCTCGATCATGAACCAGCCCACGGCTCAGTTTTACCGCGTCATCACGGACGATCGCTTCCCGTACTGGATCTACGGGGCGCAGCAGGACAACACGACCGTCGCCATCGCCAGCGGCAGCCGGGGCGCCGCCATCGACGTGACCGATTGGCACTCGGTCGGGGGCTGCGAAAGCGGCTGGATCGCGCCCAAGCCGAAAGACCCCGACGTCGTGTTCGCCGGCTGCTACGGCGGCTCCATCACGCGCTACGACCACAGAACCGGACAGGCGCGTCAGATCGTGGCGTGGCCTCAGCTGGCGATCGGGCTGGGCGCCCGGGACCTGAAGTACCGGTTCCAGTGGAACGCGCCGATCTTGATCTCGCCGCACGACCCGAACACGCTCTACCACGCCGCGCAGGTCCTGCTCCGCAGCCGCAACGAAGGCCAGTCCTGGGAAGAGATATCGCCCGACCTCACGCGCAACGACAAGTCGAAGCAGGGCAAATCGGGAGGCCCCATCACGAACGACGACACGGGTGTCGAGGTCTACGACGTCATTTTCACGGTTGTGGAATCGCCTCACGAGAAGGGCGTGATCTGGGCGGGCACGGACGACGGCCTCGTGCAGCTGACGCGTGACGACGGCAAGAGCTGGCAGAACGTGACGCCGAAGGGGATTCCGGACTGGATCCAGATCAACTCCATGGAGGTTTCGCCGCACGACAAGGCGACGTGTACCATCGCGGCGACGATGTACAAGCACGATGATTTCAAGCCGTACCTGTACAGAACGGTTGACTACGGGAAGACCTGGACGAAGATCGTCAACGGCATTCCGGAGGGGGCCTTCACGCGCGTCGTGCGCGAGGACCCGGCGCGGCGCGGCCTGCTCTACGCGGGCACCGAGACCGGCCTCTACGTCTCCTTCGACGACGGAGCCAACTGGCAGCCGATGCAATGGAACCTGCCGGTCGTTCCGATCACGGACCTGGCGGTCAAGAACGGAGATCTCGTCGTGGCGACGCAGGGCCGCGCGTTCTGGATCCTGGACGACCTGACGCCACTCCACCAGTGGAGCGACGCCCTGCGCTCCGAGCGCCTCCACGTCTTCAAGCCGCGGCCGGCCGTGCGGATGCAGGGACGCGGTTTTGAAGGGGGAGAGGAAGAGGGCGGCAGCGGCGCGGCGGCGGGGAAGAACCCGCCCAATGGCGTCGTCGTGAGCTACACGCTGCGCGAGAAGCTCGGCGAGAAAGAAATCCTGACCGTCGAGTTCTTGGACGGCGACCGTGTCTTGCGTTCGTTCACGAGCCAGAAGAAGCCCGAGGCCCCGCCCGGCGCGGACGAGGAAAAGGGCGAGCGGCCGATCGAGCCGAAGGCCGGGTTGAACCGGTTGGTGTGGGACATGCGGATCTTGAAGCCGACACTCTTGCCGAAGGCCATCATCTGGGGAGTGAGCCAGGGGCCGAAGGTCGGGCCTGGTGCTTATGCCGTGCGTTTCAAGCTCGGCGATCAGACGCTCACACAGCCGATCGAGGTCAGGGCGCATCCCGGTGCGGCGACGTCGGCCGCGGACTTGAATAAGCAGTTCGACATTCTGCGCGACGTGCGCGACAGGCTGTCCGAGGCGCACGAGACCGTGGTCTTCATCCGCGATGTCAAGACCCAGGCCACGGCAATCGGCGATCGGGCCGAGAAGCTCGGCAAGGGCAAGGCGCTGAAGGATCAGGCAAAGGCGATGAACGAGAAGCTCACCGCCATCGAGAAAAAACTCGTCAACCCCGAGCTGAAATCGAGCCAGGACGTGTTGAACTTCCCGCCGGCGCTGGACCACCAGTTCGTCGGCATCGCCAGCGTGGCGGCGTCGGCCGACACGGCGCCGACAGACACGTCCTACACGTACTTCAAGGAGCTGGAGGGCAAACTCGCCGCTCTCCAGGCCGAGCTAAAAGCGCTTCTCGACAAGGATCTCGCCGAGTTCAACAAGGCCGTTCGGAACGCGGACATTCCCCCGGTGGCGGCTGCGCACAAGAAAGCGGCGTAGCCCGGATTAATCACGGAGACCCGGCCGAAACACATGCAGAGGATTGCGCCGAGAGAGGTTATCGTAGCAACAGAAGTGGCCCCGCACAGGAAGAGGTTGTCCGCGACGGAGATCTTTCGTCCGGACAAGGAAGGTCTCTTGAGCGGCCGCTCGGCGCGGCCGAAAGCCGCGGGCGTTGTCCGTGGTTAATGCGGGCTAAGGGGAGGGAGCGATCGTGGCCCTTTCGACCGACGAGCTGACCTACCTCCTGGAGGAGGCGAAACAGATGGTCGCGACCGACCTGTGCCGCAAGAAGTACGGCTCGGAGGTCGGAATCGCGCTCGAAAACGAGTGGGAAGCAAAGCTGGACAGGGGGCGCTGGGCGATCTACGACAAGGCCCGGCGCAAGTACCTGCGCTATTCGAGTCTCGAAGAGAGCGACATCCACGCCGCGATCGAAACGATTCGGCGGACGATCAGTAAGTAAGGTCATTGCTGCGATCACGCTGCGATCACGTTGCGATTGAAGCTGCTGCGCCGAGAGCGTCCAATAGTCCCCGCAGGTCATCAGGGAGCGGCGCCACGATCTCGAGCGGCTCATTCGTCGCCGGGTGGCGGAAGGCAATGCGCTCGGCGTGGAGGGCCTGCCGGGGGAATCCGGTCAGCAGCGCCTTGATCGCTGCGTCGCGGACTCGCTCGTAGCGCGGCCGGCCGTACACCGGATCTCCCACGACGGGCAGGCCGGCCGCGGCGAGGTGGACGCGGATCTGGTGCGTGCGCCCCGTCACGAGGAGACAGCGCAGCAGCGTCAGGCCGAGCGGGAACCATTCGCGCTCGATCTCATAGACAGTGCGCGCTTCCCGGGCTCCCGCAGGCGCTCCCTCCGCGAGGCGGAACGCTTTCATCTTCTTGCGGTCGCGAGGATCTCGAGCGATGGCCAGGGTCACTTCCCCCTTGCGCACCTTCGGCACGCCGGCGGCGAGCGCGAGGTAGACCTTGCGCATGCTGCGCTTCTTCATCTGCCGCGAAAGAGACTCGTGGGCGCGGTCGGTCTTGGCGACCAGGAGAACCCCCGAGGTGTTGCGGTCGAGGCGATGGACGATGCCCGGACGCAGCTCTCCGCCGACGCCCGCGAGGTCCCGCACGTGGTGCAGCAGAGCGTTGACGAGTGTTCCGGAGGCGTGGCCCGGCGACGGGTGCACCACGAGACCGGGCGGCTTGTCGACAGCCAGGAGGTCCTCGTCTTCGTAGAGGACCGAAAGCGGGATGGCCTCCGGCGTCAGCGCTGTGGGCTTCGGGTCGGAAACCTCCAGCTCGACGTCCTCGCCCGCGCGCACGGTGTGCGATCGCTTGGCCGGCCGGCCCGAAACGCGCACGGCGCCCTCCTCGATCAGCTTCTGGACCCGGGAGCGCGAAAGGTCGCTGCAGGTCGAGACCAGGAAGAGGTCGAGCCTCGTGCCGGCGGAGGGAGCTCCGACCTGAAAGCGCCGAATCACGCGGTCGCGCGCTGCCTGCGGGAGAGATAGAACATCATCGCAATGGATGCCAGAGCCGCGAGCATTCCGATGAACTGCGATGTCGAGAGAATGCCCGGGACCACGAAGCCGCGCACGAGATCGCCGCGCCAGATTTCGAGGACTCCTCGCGAGATGGCGTAGAGGAGAACGTAGAGCCAGAAGATCTCGCCGTCGAAGGTGCGCCGCCGCCAGGCCCAGGTCAAGACGAGGAAAATCAGGAAGGCATTGAACGACAGGTAGATCTGCGTGGGGTGGAGCGGCACGTTCAACGGCGTGCCGACCTGGTCGTGCGCGAACGGATCCGTAAACGTCACGGACCACGGCCCGTGCCATTCCTTGCCGTAACAGCAGCCCGCCGCGAAACAACCCCACCGGCCGATGGCCTCGCCCAGCGCGATCGAGGGAGCCGCCATGTCGGCCACGTGCCAGGCCGGCAGGTTGTGCTTGCGCATGTAGAGGATCGCCACGACGGTCGCGGCGATGAGGCCTCCGTAGAAGACGCCTCCCGAGCGGAGGACTTCCACGAGGTCGGCCGGGCGCGCACGGTAATGTTTCCACTCGACGACGACGAGCAGCAGCTTGGCGCCGACGATCGCCGCCGCCAGGATGTAGAGGGAGAGATCGAAGATCTTCTGCTCCGGGAGCCCCTCGCGCAGGGCCCGCCGGCGCAGGAGCCAGATGCCCGTCAAGTAGGCCGTCGCCAGCACCACGCCGTAGGTCGGCAGGTAGAACGATCCGATGTGAACGAGGCGGGGAAGGATAGTTAACCCCTCCGGGGGGCGGGCGCGGGCGGCGTCGCAGGGCGCTCCTCTTCGGACCTCAGCATGTCGAGAAAGAGAAGCCCGACGCCGATGCAGATCGCCGAGTCGGCCACGTTGAACGCGGGCCAGTGGTGGCCGGCGATCGAGAAATCCAGGAAGTCCACGACGTAGCCGAAGCGGACGCGGTCGAGCAGGTTGCCCACGGCCCCGCCGAGGATGAGCGCAAAGCCCGTCTGCAGGCGCACGGATTTGTGCGAAGTGCGCAAGGCGTAGCCGGAGACGACCAGAAAGACGAGCACGGCGACCGTGTTCAAGATGACCGCCTTCAAGCTGGAATCCACCGAGGCAAAAAGGCCGAACGCCGCACCGCTGTTGCGCACATACGTCACGTCGAAGAAGTTCGCGACGACCGTCGAGGATTGATGGACGTCGAACGTGCGGGTGATGAGCCCTTTGGTCCACTGGTCCAGAAACAGGACGGCGAGCGAGGCGAGCAGGTAGGCGCCCCGGTAGAGGGTGCTCTCCTTGACGGTCGCGGTGGCCTTCATCAGGCGGCTCCTTCTGCGGCGCGCGGCAGGGTCGAAAGGACCCTGCGACAGCGATCGCACAGCCCCGTTTCCTCCGCTTCCTGTGTCACCTTCCAGCAACGGTCGCACTTTGCGCCCCTCGCCTTTTCGAAGCGAATGGAGAGCTCCGGATAGGTCTGTGAGGGCCGGCCTTTCTCGCCGGCCGGCGTCGCGGAGGCTTCGGAGACGATGAAGAGGTCCGCGAGCCCCGGGCCCGAGGCCCCCACGGCGGCGCGGTCGCGTGTGAGACGTTCCCAGGCCTCGTCCGCACCCGAATCGGCCGGAACGTCGCTCAGGGACTCGAAACGCGCGAGGTGCACGGATTCTTCCTTCCGGCCGGGCAGGCTCCCCCAGACCTCCTCGGACGTAAAGGGGAGCACAGGCGCCGAAAGGGTGGCCAGGACGCGGGCGATCCGGTAGAGAGCCGTCTGGGCCGAGCGGCGCTCCGGCGAGGCCGGAGCGGAGGCGTAGAGGCGGTCCTTGATGATGTCGAGATAGAAAGCCGAGAGCGTCGTTCCGCAGAGGCTCACGAGCGTGTGATACACGGCGTGAAACTCGAAGCGTTCGTACGCCTTGAGGATCCGCTCGGCCGCACGACGCGTCTCGGACAGCGCCCTGCGGTCCAGAGGCGGGAGATCTTCCCAGGCGCAGGCGTCCTTCTCCGGCTCGAAGTCGTAGAGATTCGAGAGGAGGTAGCGCGCCGTGTTGCGGATCTTTCGGTAGGCCTCGGCGCACCGCTCGACGATCTCCTCCGAGATGGGGCCGTCGTCGCGATAATCAATCGAGCAGACCCAGAGCCGCAGGATATCGGCGCCGGTGGTCTTCATCATGTCCTGCGGCTCGATGACGTTGCCCATGGACTTCGACATCTTGCGGCCGGAAGCGTCGAAAAAGAAGCCATGCGTCATCACGCTCTTGTAAGGCGCGGCGCCGTAGAGCGCCACGGAGGTCAGGAGCGACGACTGGAACCAGCCACGATGCTGGTCGTGTCCTTCGACGTATATGTCGGCTGGAACCTCGCCGAACGGGCGAGCGAGCTCGGGCCATTCGCCCGAGCGCAGGACGGCCTGGTGCGAAACGCCCGAGTCGAACCAGACGTCCAATATGTCGGTCTCTTTCTGGAACTCCGTGTGGCCGCGGACGTCTGCGCCGGGAGGCAGAAAGTCCTTCACCGGACGCGCGTACCAGGCGTCGCCGCCTTCCCTGCGGAAGATCGATGTGACGTGCTCGAAGAAACTTGCCTGCTCGGCCGGGTCGTCGGCCCAGGGGTAGACCTCGGCACGCTCGCCGTTCCGGACGGCATAGAGCACCGTGATCGGAGAGCCCCATCTCCGCTGCCGTGAAATCACCCACTCGTGGCGGTTCTCGACCATGCCGGCGATACGTTGTTCGCCCCACGCGGGGACCCAGTCCACGGTCTTGATCGCGTCGAGCGCCCGCTGCCGGACGTTGACGCGCTCGTCGTCCAGCCGGATGAACCACTGCACCGTGGCCCGGAAGATCACCTGCTTCTTGCAGCGCCAACAGTGCGGGTATTCGTGGCGGAAATGCTCGTCCACGTGCAGGAGCGCGCCGGCCGCGTCCAGGTCTCTGACGATGTCCGGGTTGGCCTCGAGAACTTTCATGCCCTGATACTGCTCGACCTGGGACGTGAACCGGCCGGCAGCGTCGACAGGAGAAAGGATCGGAAGTCCCTCTCGTTTCCCTGTCTGAAAATCGTCTTCGCCCGCTCCCGGCGCCGTGTGTACGAGGCCGGTGCCCGCGTCCATGGTGACGTAGGTGCCGGCGACGAGGCGAAACGAGCGGGCCTCCTCTTCGGGCGTGAGCTCGCCGCGCATCTTCTTCTGAAGGGGATGCCGGTATCGCAGGCCGACCAGGCTCTGCCCGGTGGCCTCGGCAAAGGCAATGGTCTCCGGGGGATCCCCGAGTTGTTTTGCGAGCGCCGGCAAGAGGGGTTTCGCGACCACGAGAAGCCGTCCTCCCACCGCCCAGAGGATGTAGGTCTCCGTCGGATGAACGGCAATGGCGATATTGGAGGGGATGGTCCAGGGTGTCGTCGTCCAGATCACGGCGAATACGCCGGCGCGGTCGTACGGTGCGGTGAGAACGGGGCGGCCGAAGGCGCCGATGACCGCGTCGCGGTTCTCGAACGGCATGATGACCGTGATCGCCGTGTCCTCCTGCTCCTCGTACTCGAGCTCCGCCTCTGCCAGAGCCGTCTGGTCCGTGAAGCACCAACGCACAGACTTCAAGTCCTGAAAGACGAGGCCCTTCTTGTAGAACTCCCCGAAAGCCCAGGCCGTCGCGGCTTCATAGGAGACGCTCATGGTGGAATACGGGCGATCCCAGCTGCCGGCGATCCCGAGGCGCTTGAATTCCTGGCGCTGAACGTCGATGAAATGCTCCGCATATTCGCGGCAGGCCTTGCGAATCGCCACCGTGTCCATCTCACGCTTCTTCGACCCGAGCTTCTTGTCCACCTTCTGCTCGATCGGCAGGCCGTGGCAATCCCAGCCCGGCACGTAGGGCGCGTCGAAGCCCATCATCGCGCGGCTTCGCGCGACGAAGTCCTTCAAGGTCTTGTTCATCACGTGTCCGAGGTGGATGTTTCCATTGGCATAGGGGGGGCCGTCGTGGAGGATGTAGAGCGGGCGCCCCTTCGAGGAAGCGCGGCGCTTGGCTTCGAGGCCCAGCTTCTCCCAGGCTTCGAGCTGGGCGGGCTCGCGGCGCGGCAGATCCGCCCGCATGGGGAACGTCGTCCGCGGGAGATTGAGGGTCGCCTTGTAGTCCTTGGGCTCGGCCATACGTAAAGCCGGGAAGTTTACCCGATCAGTCCTCCGTCAGCAGCGCGACGACGGCCGCTGCCGTCTCGGAGGTGTGCGTGATCGAAACTTCGGCCGTCAGGACCTTGAGTTGCCTGGCGCGCTCGAGAGCGCGGCCGTGGAACTGCATCACGGGCTTTCCGCTCGGGCCGCGCCGCACGGTGATCTCGCGAAAGGCGAGACCGCGCCAGCCCGTGCCGAGCGCCTTCATCGCCGCCTCCTTCGCCGCAAACCGGCCGGCCACGTGCTCGGCGAAAGAGCGGGGGCGGCGGCGCCCGCGACTCAGCTCGCCCGGCTCGAAGACGCGCATCAGGAAGCGGTCGCCCCAGCGGTCGAGAACGGCGGCCACCCGCCCGACCTCCGCGAGGTCGATTCCGAGCAGCAGTCCCACGGCCTAGCCGTCGCTCCCGCTTGCTCGGGACCTGCGCCTGCTGGCGCACCGGCGGTCGACTCGGCCGGGTGCGGCCTCGATCGCCCGCCTGGTCCCGAGCCGCACTCTCGCTCCCGCAGCGCGAGGCTCCTCCCCTCTGGGAGACTCCTCGCGCTGCGCGCCGGGGCCGAGATGGAACCGCTCTCCTCCGATCTGTAGACCTCTCTCTGACATGACTATTACTC
>WNGF01005315.1_pt1 | contig 32041 bp, 25 predicted proteins | sample 5400641 | NCBI WGS metagenome assembly WNGF01 (sample SAMN13153371, study PRJNA577476) | soil metagenome | isolation source: 80 cm soil or saprolite under grassland replicate 2 | place: USA:California | collected 2016-06-15 | reverse complement strand
AGCCCTTCTTGGACTGGATCAACGTGATCGCGGCAGTGAGGGTGGTCTTCCCATGATCGACGTGCCCGATCGTACCAACGTTCACGTGCGGCTTCGTTCGCTCGAATTTCGCCTTGGCCATGCTTTCCTCTAATTGCAGTTATCGTAAAAAACCAAATTCAACTTCGAAAGTCACAGGTCCGAGGTGCTAGAAACTGAGGCGGTGAGGTGCGAGTTCAGGTCGCAGTACTCGAACCTTGGATCTCTGCTCCTATCGCCTCGGACCTGTGATTTTCTATTTTGCAGTTACGCTTTGACTTTGTTGATGATCTCTTCGGCTTTCGACTTCGGTACTTCCTCGTAGTGGCTGAACTCCATCGAGTAGACCGCGCGCCCCTGCGACTGCGAGCGCAGCTTGGTGGAGTAGCCGAACATCTCGGACAGCGGAACGCTTGCGGCGATCACCTGCGCTTCGCCGCGCTGCGTCATGCCCCCGATCTTCCCTCTTCGCGCTGACAGATCGCCGAGGATGTCGCCCATGTAATCGTTCGGGCAGACGACTTCGACATTCATGATCGGCTCGAGAATGACGGGATGGGCGCGCTTCACCGCCTCCTTGATCGCCATGGAGCCCGCGATCTTGAACGCCATCTCGCTCGAGTCGACGTCGTGGTACGAGCCGTAAACGAGCTCGGCTTTGACGTCCACCATCGGATAACCCGCGATGACGCCGTTCTCGAGCGCCTCGCGCATTCCATTTTCGGACGGTGCGATGAACTCTCTCGGGATCGTGCCGCCGACGATCTTGTCCTCGAAGACGAATCCCTCGCCTGGCTTTGCCGGCTCGACGTTGATCACGACGTGTCCGTACTGTCCCTTTCCGCCCGACTGCCGGATGAACTTTCCTTCGACCTTCTCGACCCGCTTGCGGATCGTCTCGCGATACGCGACCTGGGGACGGCCGATGTTGGCGTCCACCTTGAACTCTCGCTGCATGCGGTCGACGATAATCTCGAGGTGCAGCTCGCCCATTCCGGAGATGATCGTCTGCGCTGTCTCGGGATCGGTGTGCACGCGAAACGTCGGATCTTCCTCCGACAGCTTCTGGAGCGCGATCGCCAGCTTGTCCTGGTCGGCTTTGGTCTTCGGCTCGATTGCGACATCGATTACCGGGTTCGGGAACTTCATCGCCTCGAGGATGATCGGCGCGTCCTCGTCGCACATCGTGTCGCCGGTGCGCGTGTCTCTAAGGCCGATTGCCGCAGCGATGTCGCCTGCGCGCACCTCTTCGATCTCCTCGCGCTTGTTGGCGTGCATCTGGAGCAGCCGGCCGACGCGCTCACGCTTGTCCTTCGTTGCGTTGTAGACGTAGGAGCCCGACTTCAGCACGCCCGAGTAGACGCGGAAGAAGGTCAGCTTACCGACGAACGGATCGGTTGCGATCTTGAACGCCAGTCCGGAGAAGGGCGCCTCGTCGGAAACGTCGCGAGTCTCCTTGTGCGTGTCGTTGTGCGGCGTATGGCCTTCGATGGCCGGCACTTCGACCGGCGACGGCAGGTAATCGATCACTGCGTCGAGCAGCGCCTGAACGCCCTTGTTCTTGAACGATGCGCCGCACAGCACCGGGACGATGAATCCACCGACGGTAGCGCTGCGAATTGCGTGGCGGATCTCCTCGACGGTAAGCTCTTCGCCACCAAGGTATTTCTCGATCAGCGCCACATCGTGCGAGACAGCGGCTTCGATGACGTCATGTCGCGCCTTCTCGACTGCTTCCTTGTAGATGTCGGGAACTTCAACGACATCGAATTTCTTGCCGAGTGTCGCGTCGTCGAAGATGTACTGCTTTCGCTCGATGACGTCGATGTGTCCGGTGAACAGCTCGCCGGAGCCGACAGGCAGCTGGATCGGGTACGCGTTCTTGGTGAGCCGGTCGCGGATCATCGACAGGCAGCGGTCGAAGTTGGCTCCGACACGGTCCATCTTGTTGGAGAAGATGAGCCTCGGAACAGTGTAGCGATCCGCCTGCCGCCAGACGGTCTCGGTCTGCGGCTCGACGCCGGCGACCGAATCCAGTAGTGTGACGGCGCCGTCGAGTACGCGAAGCGAGCGCTCGACTTCGACGGTGAAGTCGACGTGGCCGGGCGTGTCGATAATGTTGATGCGGTGCTCGACGCCGTTCCGCGTCCAGAAGGCGGTGGTCGCCGCGGACGTGATGGTGATGCCGCGCTCCTGCTCCTGCTCCATCCAGTCCATGGTCGCGGTTCCTTCGTGAACCTCCCCGATTTTGTGGGACTTTCCGGTGTAATAAAGGATGCGCTCGGTCGTAGTCGTCTTACCGGCATCGATGTGGGCCATGATGCCGATATTCCGGTAGTGCTCGAGCGGAGTCTCGCGTGCCATATCGTTTTTAGATCCCGGGCGCGGCTTCGAGTCGCGTGTCGTGGCCGGGTTCGCGGCGGTGGTCATCTTCGGTGTGTCGGATACGGGTGACTGCATTTTGTACTGGCCACATTGAACAAAAACGCGGGTGGACCGTGTCGCCCCAGAAGTGGGGCCGGTATCCATCCGCTGCCGCCGGGTGCAGCCGCTATTGGAACGTGGCTGGGGACTCGAGGCGCGCCGGGCTAAGTCGCGGTCCGGCGTTGAGTTGTGACTAGCCTTGAATAATCACACCCGGAGAGGCTCGTGTCAACGGACGCCGCCCCTTTTCGCAGAGGATCAGCTCAGCGTTTTACCGGCGCCGGCGATCCGAGCTTCGACGTGATCGGAGTATCTACACCGGTCGCCGGCTGCGCGCCGGCACGTGGCGTCTCTCCGGGCGGCCGATTCGTCGTCGTGTCGACTGCTGCTGCAGGTACCGCGATCGTGTCAGGCCCCTTCCGATTGCTACGCCTGCATCCCGTAGCAACCAGAGCCAGTGCCAGAAGAATGAATCCCGTTCGTCGCATCGCCCCCTCCGCTATCCCCCTCCGACACCGGGGGCGCAATAGTCGTTCCGATTGCGCTCTATTCCTGCGACCGCGAAGGGACTTACCAGCAGTGCCGAGACGCCGGTCGCTCGGGATCAGCGATGTACCCGCCATTGCTCTCGAGCGTCACACCCGCGCCATAGTGACCAGCAGCCAGAATACTGTCCGCTGGATCGCGACAGGACCGCGAGAATTCCCGAATAGCCACCGTCATCTCGAGATCATCAGCGATGAGCCGCTCCTGAACCCCGCGCGCTCGAAGGGCCACCTGAGCATAGGCAACATCCTCGACAGTCAGCGAGCTGGCCTCCGCCGCGACGCTTGCCCGCATTATCGAGGGCCACGCACTCGTGTGCCCAAAACCGATCACATGCATCAGCTCGTGCGACACGACATGCTGATCCGTCGCGCTCGCGAGGTCCCGGAACAGAATCCGCCCGTCGTAGATGTTGCCGAGCTGGTCCCAGGTGATCAGCGTTGTTGCCTGGGTCCCGGCTTCTCGCTGCGGCTCGAGCGACACGATCACCACATCGGTTGGATCTTCGTTCGGCGCCAGCGTCATTGGACGGAAGAGCGGCGTTCCGAGGTCACTCTCGAGATCGCTCACGATCCGCCAGAAACGGATCGAATCAGTGGCATCCAGTGAGCCTCGCATCCCCGCGCGAAATGCTAACGGGATCGGAAACCGCTCACTGCTCCACCCGACGACTCGCTGTGGAGCACCGCTCGAGTTCGAGAAACGCCAGAAATGCTCCCCTCCGCGCGACAGTGAGCCCGCGGCACGTGGCCGAATCTCTACCTGCATGCCGCGATACTTTCCGGCGTCGACAGTCCACACCTTCGGCGCCTTCCCGGGAGACAAGAGGTCCGCGCCGATCGAGAGCGCCAACGGGTTGACCGGAACCTTCGGAGTTGAGACCTGCGCGGCGTCGAGCACTGGTAGTTGAGCGCGCAATACCACCGGCAGTCCCGATGACGAAACCGCTACAATCAGGACGAGCACGCTTTCTCGCCCGAAGCTCATTCTATTGACCCGGAGGCCTGGGCGGCATTGGAGTCACGACCTTGTACATCTTCCGCGGGGAACGGCGCAACGATTCGAGGTCCCTGACGACGGCGTTGATTGCACCAGCCAGCCCGCGCACCGGGTCATCGGGCGGCAGCTTCACCGTGGAAATCCGAGTACTCGACCCGAAGACGGTCCCGCTCTCATCACGCATCTGCACCATTATCGTGACAGAATCACCGGGAAGGAATTGAGGCGTAATCAAGTAATCGGGGCGGAGGTCCTTCGTTACTTCGCCACGAACGCGCGTTCGATTCAACACTGCTCGAACGGAATCCTGATCTACAACTTGGAATCCGCCGCTGCGCATCACCGCCCGCCGCAGACTGTCCAGGAAGACGCGGCCGAACGCGGTGAGTTCGGGACGGCTCTTTATTTCACGAGGTTCCGTGATGACAACTCGCCTCGGGCGGGCGGCAGCCCCAAACATGCGAGGGAACTCTCCGGCCGTGGGTGCCGCGGCATATGCACCTGGAAGCCCACGAGGAAATCCTTCGGCGATTACTACGCCCCGCGCGAGATTCGCGCGGACGATCGAATCGACGACGATTCGCTGCACCTGACTTCGAATCGAGTCGGCCATCATTTTTACTGCCTCGACGCCGCGAGCTGCTTCCGCGTCAGCGAGCCGCCTGCGAACGGCTTCCGCGATTGCGAGAGAGTCCTCATGCGTCAGGGCGGCCCGTTTCGGCTGGGCGGTGGCGACAGCCGGCGCCGGCGTCTCGGCACTCTTTTTCAGGACGACTGCCACAGAGTCGCGGCGACGCGCCTCGGTCGCCCTACTGCGTGCGGCCGAGCTGCGAGATGCGAGCAGTCCCGCGGCGAACACAATTACCAGTGCTGCCGCAGTGACGATCCGCGAGCGCCTGCTCCGCCTCGCATCTCCCATCGCACGCATGCTCGCAGTCCCAACGCCGCCCGACGGAGTCGTCGCCTCCTCCAGCTCCGCGAGAAGCGCCGCGGCGGACTGCGGCCGATCCTCCGGCTGCTTTGCGAGGCAGCGCATTATCACCGCCGAGAGCTCCGGCGGAACGTCGGGGCGCATTTTGTAGATCGGCTCGGGATCGTGCGTGAGCTGAGCCGTCAGCGTCGCCTGCGGCGAAGGCCCCGTGAACGGCGACTCGCCACTCAGAAGCTCGTACGCGAGAAGGCCGACGGCGTAGAGATCCATTCTGTGGTCCGCCGCTGGATCACCGGCGAGCTGCTCCGGCGCCATGTACGCCGGTGTTCCAATCGCCATTCCTGCCGAGGTGATTCCCGAAGAAGGCAGTGCGGCGCTCAGAGCCTTCGCAACACCGAAATCGGTGACGAGTGCGTGCGCACCCTGCGTGAGAATGTTGCCTGGCTTGATGTCGCGATGGATGACGCCGCGACCGTGCGCATATGCGAGGGCATCAACTACGTCGTGCAGAATCCGAATGACATCCCGCACGGGGAACCGGCCCTTGCTCTTAAGTGCCGCTCGAAGGGATTCGCCCTCGATGTAAGGCATCGTGTAGTACAGCAGATCGCCTTGCTCGCCCGCGGACAACAGCGGGACGATGTGAGGATGCTGGAGCTGCGCGGCGAGCTGGATCTCACGACGGAAGCGCTCGCGGTTCACGCCCGCGGTCAGCTCCGGCGGCAGCACCTTGACGACGACCTGACGTCCGAGCGACCGCTCGGTTGCGATGAACACGCGGCTCATTCCCCCACCACTTAGCTCACGATCGAGCTCGTAGGAGGGCGATAGCGCGGCTTTCAGGTCATCGAGAAAAGAACTCATCGTTGTTCGAGGAACGGACTCTCAACTTAAGTCGCGGGCCTTCACTGGAATAGACACTCGGACTCCCACTTACGGCTGCCGACAAGCGACTATTAGAGGTCCGAAAGGGCGGGTTGCAACGTATAACTGGGCCCGACCCTTGCCCGGGCACCCGGCGGGTCACTCACATTAAGAACCATGACGACACTGGCGCCCAATCCATCCGCCACACGCAAGTCGATCGCTAGTCTGCTCGACGAGGCCAGAGCGCGGACGCTTCTTCTGGTCGAAGGGTTGTCCAACGACGACCTCCACCGGCAGCACGATCCGCTGATGAGCCCGATCATCTGGGACCTAGGCCACATCGCCCACTTCGAGGAGCTGTGGCTGACGAGAAATCTCGACGGGCCCATCGAATTCTCGGAGATGCCGGGGATATACAACCCGTTCGAGCATCCACGAGCGACTCGCGCTTCCCTCGCCCTACCGTCGCTCGACGAAATGCGCAGTCGAATGGCGGCAATCCGCAACGAAGTTCTCGAACGTCTCGAAACCGCCGAATTCGACAGCGACAATCCGCTCCTGAGAGACGGATACGTGTACAACATGGTTCTGCAGCACGAGTACCAGCACAACGAGACAATTCTTCAGACGCTGCAGCTCAAGCAGGGCAGCCCCTACCATCCGCCGATCAGGCGCGAGCTTCCGCGAGCTCGTCTCGACTCGCCGCTCGCAGGTCAGTTCGTCACTGTGCCCGAAGGAGAGTACCGCCTCGGCACGAATGACACGTCGGCGGCATACGACAACGAGCGCCCCTCGCATCAAGCTCGACTCTCCACCTTCCAAATTTGCGCGAGCCCCGTTACAAACGGAGAGTTCAGCGAGTTCATGCGCGCCGACGGATATCGTGACGAAAGGTTGTGGTCTGCAGCGGGCCGCAAATGGCTCGCTGAGAGCGGCGCATCTGCTCCGAGATTTTGGGAAGGATCGGAGGGGAGCTGGGTCGTACGCGAGATGGACCGAACAGAGCCGTTGGATCCGTCACGACCGGTTTGTCACGTCTGCTACCACGAAGCGGAAGCATTCGCGAAATGGGCTGGGGCGAGACTGCCGACGGAGATAGAGTGGGAGGTAGCGGCGTCTGGCTCGCCTGACGGTGATCAACGCAGCTATCCGTGGGGCGAGCAAGACTGTACGCCTGATCTCGCAAACGTCGATCAGCTGGCGTTCGGCACCGCATCGGTGGGCGCTTACCCTCAAGGCGCTTCCGCATTCGGATGCCGTGACATGATCGGCGACGTATGGGAGTGGACGAGCTCCGACTTCGCAGGTTATCCCGGATTCACGAGCTTCCCATACAAGGAATATTCCGAGGAGTTCTTCGGCTCCGATTACAAGGTGCTCCGCGGCGGCTCGTGGGCGACCAGACCGGGAGCCATTCGCAACACGTTCCGCAATTGGGATTTCCCAATCCGCCGGCAGATCTTCAGCGGATTCAGGATTGCGCGCGATGCCTGATTCATCCTCGGTCGCGAAGGAGGAGCAGACGCGAACCGCCGGTCTCGCGCGCGATGCACGCGAGGGGCTGTCGCGTCCTCAGAAAGAGCTCGACCCCAAGTATTTCTACGACGAGCGAGGGTCCGCCCTTTTCGAGGAGATCACGCAACTCGAGGAGTACTATCCGACACGTACGGAGCGATCCATCCTCGTCAGGGAGATCCCGCGGATCGTCAGGCGGCTGGCGCCGAGATCAGTTGTCGAGCTCGGCGCGGGCAGCGCAGCGAAGACGCGCGTTATTCTCGATGCGATGGCGAACACGGGCGGTGGCGCATACGTGCCCGTCGACGTCAGCGACGAGTTCCTGGAAAGGACAGCGCGAGAGCTGCGAAAGGATTACCCATCGCTGATGATCACCGCCGCCGTCTCGGACTTCACGCTCGAGCTGCGAATTCCGCCGCTTCCCCACCCCAAGCTGATTCTTTTTCTTGGCAGCACCATCGGCAACTTCGACCATCCTGCGGCCATTCGAATTCTTCGACGGATTCGGGAGCTGATGCGCGGTGACGACCGGCTGCTTCTCGGGGCCGACCTTCGCAAGGACGTCGCGACGGTCGAGCGAGCGTACAACGACGAATCCGGAGTGACGGCGGATTTCAACCGCAACATGCTCCATGTGCTGAATCGCGAGCTCGGAGCCGGGTTTGATCCATCATCGTTCGCGCACCGCGCATTTTATAACCGGGAGCATCATCGCATCGAGATGCATCTCGTATCGACCCGCGCTCAAAGCGTCTCGGCACCCGATCTTGGCACGATTCACTTTCGAGAGGGGGAGTCCATCCGCACGGAGCTGAGCTACAAGTACGACCGCTCTCTAGTCGAGTCCCTCTTTGCCGGATCGGGCCTTCACCTCGAGGACTGGATGACCGATGAGCGCTCTCATTTCGCGCTGGCGCTCGCGAAGCCGGCGGAGTCTGAGACCTGACACAGCTCGCGATCGATGCACTTCGCGGCGAAATCGAGTCGCTGTTCCGGCCGCGGTCGGAGCCAGCATGCGGCCCACTCGGCGTCGGCGCCGAGCTCGAGCTGATACCGGTGGATGTCGCCACCGGGAGCCTCGTCACGATCTCCGAGAAAAATGGTGGAGGTTCTCTTCGGTGTATGAGAGCGACCGCTGCCAGAGAAGGATGGAACGAGGTAGCAGCCGGCGACGATCCGCCCTCCTGGTCGCTTGGCGACGACTGGCGTCTCTCCTATGAACCGGGTGGTCAGCTCGAGGTGAGCAGCGCTCCGTGCTCCTCGGCAACTCGGCTGGTCGAACGAATGTTCGATATTGTCGAGTCGCTGCGTGATGAGTGCGGAGCTCTGGGCATTCATCTCCTCTCGGCGGGGGTGGACCCGTGCAACGACATCAGCTCCGTTCCGCTTCAGCTTCACCGAGCGCGGTACCAGCGGATGGCGCGCTACTTCGATCATCTAGGAGCATCGGGCGCGCGGATGATGCGTCAGACCGCCTCGCTTCAGATAAACCTCGAGATGGGAACCCAGCCGGCAGAGCGATGGATACTTCTCAACGGGCTTGCTCCGTATCTCACGGCGATGTTCGCTAACTCTCCACTCTATCGTGGCGCGGCGACGGGACATCGAAGCTATCGCGCGTTCCTCTGGAGGACTCTGGACAAGAGTCGAACGGGATTGCCTGTCGACGCCGACGATCCAGTCGGCGCATATCTGGATTTCGCTCTCGACGCCGGCTCCATGATGCGGGAGAACGACGGCGTCGGGGGGAGCTTTCGGCAATGGGTTGCAGACGGCTCTGCGACGCTTGACGACTGGCGGCTGCATCTTACCACTCTCTTTCCTGAAGTGCGCCCGAGATCATGGTTCGAGGTTCGCTCGGTGGATGCAATTGACCCGGAATGGATGGTTGCTCCAATCGGCTTTGTGTGCGGTCTGATCTACTCCGATGCGGTTGCGGCCCGCACCAAGGCGCTCGTCGCAGAGCCAACCGATGACCTCCTCGTAGAGGCGGGAAAGAATGCGTTGCGGAATCCCGAGCTTGCGCGAACGGCCGCGGCTCTGGCTGAGCTCGCGCTCGAAGGACTCGACAATCTTGGTACTGATTTTCTTTCAGAGACACATCTCCAGCGGGTAGAACAGTTCTTCGAGACCTACACGTTTCGGAATCGCTCTCCCGCTGATGACCGCGACTGATGCCTCGACGAACGCCGCGACACGCGTCGTCGAGATCACTTCTGTAACACGGCGCTATGGGAGTGTCGTCGCGCTCAGCGACGTAACGCTTTCTGTATTCGACGGAGAATGCGTCGCTCTCGTTGGCGAGAGTGGCTCCGGAAAGACGACGCTCCTCAGATGCGTGAACCGCCTGGTCGAGCCCGATGAGGGAACTGTGCGCGTGCGCGGCCGACCTGTACGCGAAGAGAACGCGGTCAACCTGAGGCGATCCATCGGTTATGTGCCGCAGGAGGGAGGACTTCTCCCGCATTGGCGCATCGATCGGAACGTCGCGCTCGTCCCGACGCTTTGTGAAATGCCCGACGCGAAAGACAGAGCGGCACAGGCGATGAGCTCCGCCGGTCTCGATGCACAGACTTTCGGGCAGCGCTGGCCGCATGAGCTGTCCGGAGGCCAGCGACAACGAGCCGCTATCGCTCGAGCACTCGCCGCTGGCCAGTCGCTTCTCTTGCTGGATGAGCCTTTTGGCGCCCTCGATGCGATCACAAGGTCGGAGCTTCAGCAGGAGCTGATTCGCCTTCGCCGCGAAAGCAGGGTGACTACCATGCTCGTCACCCACGACATTCGAGAGGCCTTTCTGCTTGGCGATCGAATCGCAGTGATGCGTCGCGGCAGCATCGAGCAGCTGAGTGCCTCAGCGGATCTCGTCGCTCATCCCGCAACGGAATACGTGAGGCGCCTGATCGAGCACGCCGGGCTGGCGGCGTGAGCCCAGTAATGCGGCGATGCATTGCTCCCTTCCTGCTTGCGATCGCTGCACTCGCACCGATCGGCTCGGCCGCAGCCCAGCAGGACAGACGACCAGTCGTAGTCGCCTCGAAGCCATTTGGCGAATCGTTTCTCCTCGCCGAGATGTTCTCGCAGCTACTCGAGGCGCGGGGCTTCAGTGTCGAGCGGAAACCCGGCCTCGGTGCCACAGAAGTCGCATTCGCGGCGCTCCGAACCGATCGTATCGATGTATATCCGGAATACACCGGGACGGGACTAGTCGCGATTCTACACGCGGAGCCGGAGCCGTCGGCACAAGCGGTGTTCGCGCGCGTGTCGCGCGAGTTCTCGAGACTCTACGGCGTTCGGTGGCTGCCGCCGCTGGGCTTCGAGAACACGTACGCGATTGCGGTGCGACGTGAGATGGCGAAACGTTACGGACTCACGACCCTCACGGATCTCGCCCGCGTCGCACCTCGGCTCCGCGCCGGATTCACCGCCGATTTCATCGAGCGAAAAGACGGATTGCCCGGACTTCGGCAGGCGTATGGGCTTTCATTCGCGCGCGTCAGCCCGTTGGGCCAGGCGCTCAAATACCAGGCTCTGGCGTCTGGCGCAGTGGATGTAGTCGACGGCTACTCAACCGATGGATTCATCGCCCGCTACGATCTTGTCGTCCTCGAGGATAACCGACGCTTCTTTCCGCCTTACGAAGCGGCGGCTATCGTCGGTTCTCGACTGCAGCGTGAGAATCCAGCCGCGATTGCCGCGCTGACGGAGCTGAGCGGGCGATTGGATGTGGGCCTGATGCGTCAACTCAACCTTCGCGTCGAAGCGGGGCGCGAGCCGGTCGGCATCGTCGCACGGGACGCCCTTTCGTCGCTCGGCATCACTCGCTCCAGGGGCACGGCTGCAACCGCAGCGAGTGCACCATCGTCGGTGCGAGGCTACATGGCTCTGCCATGGCCGACTCTCGGATCACTTACGCTCAGGCACCTTGAGCTGGTATCGATTGCTCTCCTCGCCGGGATTCTCACGGGCGTTCCGCTCGGTCTCTGGCTGGAGCGTTCGGGGCGAGCGGCGGAGCCTGTAGTGCGTGCGGTTGGACTGCTCCAGACGATACCGAGCATTGCGCTGCTCGCGCTGATGGTTCCGCTGCTGGGCATCGGAGTATGGCCGGCGCTCGTCGCGCTATGGCTCTACTCGTTGTATCCAATCGTGCGAAACACGTATTCGGGCGTCCGCGATGCGGATCCACAGGCGGTGGATGCTGCGCACGCATTGGGAATGACGCCGGGACAGATTCTGCGAGACGTTCGCTTTCCGCTCGCAGCGCCGGCGCTGATGTCGGGTATCAGAACCGCGGCAGTGATCGGCGTCGGCACCGCGACACTCGCCGCATTCATCGGAGCCGGCGGCTTAGGCGAGCCGATTGCAACTGGGCTCGCCCTGGCCGACACTCGCCTCATTCTTTCCGGTGCAATACCTGCTGCGCTACTGGCTCTCCTCGTCGATCTCCTGCTGGGATGGGTCGAGCGACTTACGACGCCTGCTCCACTTCGTCGACGCTCGCTCGAGCAGGTGCGGCGTTAGCGCCGACCAGTCCGATCTACTCGAGAACGAGCGGATGTATCTTGAGCAGCTCCGCGTAGAAGACGAGATTCCGCGCCAGGTTCATCGCCATCCTCTTCGTCGCGTCATTCTGCAGTCGCTTGTCGCGATCCTCTGACGGTGGAAATCCCACTTCTCCTACCCAATACGCGGCGCATTCCGGCGGCAGCGTGAATCCCATCCATGTCAGTACCATCATGATCGAGCCCATCGTGCTGAGCGCACCGTCTTCGCTGCCGGTGACGACGATGCCCGCGACCTTGTTATAGAGGGCGCTCCGGCCGGACATGTGATACTCCTCGTCGAGCGAGTCCAGACGCTCGATCACACGCTGCATCAAGCTCGATCTTCCTCCCCACCATATCGGCGTCGCGAAGAGCACCACGTCGGCTTTCTTGAGCTTGTCCACGATTGCCGGCCAATCATCATCGGCCGACTCGCGGAAGCCGAGTCCGACCGGCAGCCTGCTGTCGGCCAATCGGATCACGTCCGAATTCACCGCGGTGCTGTCGCTCATGCATCGCACCACCTCTCGCGCGAGCTCATCGGTGTTCGAGATGTCGGGCTCGTGCTTGAGCGATCCATTGAGAACGAGCACGTTGAGCGGCATGTCGGCCGGCATGTGGCCGTGAAGAGTCGGTTTGGGCTTATACACTCGTCATTTTCTCCTTAGCTGTGATGTCATCGCGCTGACTTCTTACCTTTCCATCCGGGCCCTCGTACCACTCTCCCCGGCTTCGCTCCGGTGTGCTCGCCATCGCGGAGTACCTGGACGCCGTTGACGAATACCTGGGCCACTCCTGTCGAGTATTGGTGCGGCTTCTCGAACGTCGCGTGATCCTGGATGCGAAGCGGATCGAACACCACGACGTCGGCGAAATAACCGGGCTTCAATAGTCCGCGCCGCGTGATCTTCAGATTTGCAGCCGGGAGCGACGTCAGCCGCAGTATCGCTTCCTGGAGCGGAATCAGTTTCTCGTCGCGCACGTATTTGCCGAGCAGGCGGGCAACGTTCCCGTAGGCGCGTGGGTGCGTGCTCGACCGAATGAACACTCCTTCCGGTGCAAGCGCGGCGGCGTCCGAGCCGAAGCTCACCCATGGAATGGTGATCTGGCGCTTGACATTCTCTTCCGACATCAGGAAGTACACGGCTCCGACGCGGCTGCCATCCTCGATGACGAGATCCATTGCCGTTTCCTCGGGCGACTTCCTGCGAATCTTCGCTACCTCCGCGAGGGACTTTCCCGTCAGCGGCTTGAGCGAGTCATTGCGGAATCCAACGAGAATGATCTGCTCGGGAGATTCGACGGCAGCGAAGAAATTCTCCCACTTGTCGGTCGGGGTCCGCATTTCATTGGCGACTCTCGCGCGGATCGCTGGATCTCTGAGCCGCGCGGCCCACGCCTTGTATCCGCCCTCCTGAACCCACGGCGGCATCGATGCATCAAGGCCCGTCGAGCCGGCCGTGTAGGTGTACATGTTGGCGCGCACGTTCGCGCCCGCGCCGCGCGCGGAATCCACCTTGGCGATCACCTGCGCGAGCTTTCCCCAATTCGGTTTTCCTGCTGCCTTCAGATGGTAGATCTCGGCGCCTACTCCTGCTTCGTGCCCGATCTTCAGAAGCTCGTCAACCGACTCGAGGAGACGAACACCTTCGCTCCGCATGTGCGAGATGTAAGAGCCGCCGTACGGCGCAGCCGCTTTGGCGAGTGCAATCAGCTCGTCCGTGCGGGCGTAAAACGCGGGTGCGTAAATAAGTGCAGATGCGACACCGAGCGCGCCGTCCTCCATCGCCTGGCGCACGAGGGACTGCATTCGAGCCAGTTCCTCAGCCGTCGGTGGACGATCGGCGTAACCGAGCTCATGGATCCTGACCGTGGTTGCGCCAACGAATGAGGCGACGTTCGGCGAGACGCCCCGTTTCACCAGATAGTCGAGGTATTCGGCAAGCGTCGTCCATTCGATCGCGTACTTGATGTCGCCCTGCTGCTCGACGGCCTCGCGCTTCATCGAGTCGTTCAACGGCCCCATCGATTCGCCTTCGCCGAACACTTCCAGCGTCACGCCCTGACGGATGTCGCTCTGTCCTCGACCGTCCTCGATCAACGACTCATTCGCCCAGCTGAGCATGTTGATGAAGCCGGGCGAGACTGCCATCCCCTTTGCGTCGATCTCGCGCCTTGCATGAACGCGAGAGAGATCACCGATGCGACTGATTGTGTCGGCGGTGACGGCGAGGTCTGCGACGAACGGCAGAGCGCCGCTTCCGTCGTAGATCATTCCTCGCCGAATGATCACGTCGAATTCCGGTACCGACGCGCTTGGCCGCACCGGCGCGGTGGCGCACGCCTGCACGATAGCAAACGTCACGAAGACGGTAGACGCGAATTTCAAGCTTCGCATGGGCGATGAGAATGGCGCGCTCGATCACGCTTTGCAACGGTACCGGGCCGCAGTGCCGCCGGCAGAAAAAAAAGCCGCCGAGCGTCAAGCTCGGCGGCATTCATTCATTAGGAAGGACTACCAGCGATAGTGCGCGAATGCCTTGTTTGCCTCGGCCATACGGTGCGTGTCTTCCTTCTTTTTGACTGCATTCCCCTCACCCTTCGACGCGGCGATCACCTCAGCGGCGAGCTTCTCGGCCATCGATTTCTCGTTGCGGCCGCGGGAGAATGTGATCAGCCAGCGCATCGCGAGGGCGGTACGTCGGTCGGGCCGAACCTCGACCGGGACCTGGTACGTCGCGCCACCGACGCGGCGGCTCTTGACCTCGACCGCCGGCTTGAGATTCGTCAGCGCCTGTTTGAACACCGTCACGCCGGACTGGGCGGTGCGGCTCTCGACGAGATCCATCGCCTCGTAAAAGATTCTTTCGGCGGTAGACTTTTTTCCCTCGTACATCATTGCGTTGATGAACTTGGAGACCGTCTGACTGTCATAACGGGCGTCGGCGAGAATTGGACGCTTGATCGACTTCTTGCGGCGGCTCATTTACTTCTTTCCTCCTGCATCCTTGGGCTTCTTGGTTCCGTACTTCGATCGGCTCTTGTTGCGGCCGGTGACGCCGGATGCATCGAGCGAGCCTCGAACGATGTGGTAGCGCACGCCCGGAAGGTCCTTCACTCTGCCGCCCCTGATGAGTACGATCGAGTGCTCCTGCAGATTGTGTCCCTCGCCGGGGATGTAGGCCGTCACCTCGAACCCGTTGGTGAGCCGGACACGGGCGACTTTGCGAAGTGCCGAGTTGGGCTTCTTGGGCGTGGTGGTGTAGACGCGGGTGCAGACCCCGCGCTTCTGCGGGTTGGACTTGAGGGCTGGCGCCTTCTCTTTCTTTTGAACGTCGCGGCGACTCTGCCTGACGAGCTGGTTTATTGTCGGCATTAAGGCTGATTGGATGCTAAAAAAAGCTCCGCGAAAGGAGAGCGGGGCAGCCTGCAAAGTTAGACGGGGCAACGATTAGTGTCAACTAAACCATAAACTGCAACTTCGAAATTCACAGTTGCCTTTCTTTTGATCTTCTGTTTCATTTTCCGCCCTTGATCCCCAAGCACATCCTCGTAGCGGCGGTTCTTCTCTTAGCGGCGACGCCAGCAACCGCCCAGCTTCGTCCACTCGAGCCTGTATCGTGGACCGTCTTCAACTCCGGGGTATCCGTCGCCGCCGGCGCGAAGCTCGCCAGCTACCGGAAACAACGAGAAGGAGCGATTCGCCCCTACGTACTTCGGTGTCCGCCCGTCGACCAGCGGACACCGACACGACTCGGGTGATTACACGATCGGAACCGCCGTGCTCCTTACTCCCCTGCGTGCGCCAGCCGAGGCGCTGGTTCGATTCGGTACCCGGCTGCCGACTACCGACAACGAAACGGGACTCGACCGCGACGCTGTCGATTTTTTTGCGACTGTCGCCGGTCGAACGACCCGCGGTCCACTGTCCGTGGCTCTCGAGGCGGGACTGGGGATTAACAGCACCCGGGATTCCGTCTTCGAGCAGGATGATCTCCTTTTGTATGCCGCGACTATCGAGTACCAGCGGCGCATGGTTACCCCATCGATCGTGGTTGTGGGTCAGGCGCACGGACCGGCGCACCATGAGCTTCGGGGAGTCGAAGATCTGAGCGAGGTCCGGCTCGGATTGCGATTCGGCAGTCGGACGTGGATTCGGATCGAGGGGGTAAAGGGACTGGAGACTTTCTCTCCCTCCTACGGCGCGAGCGTGACGGTCGGCGCGACACGTTGAGCCGCCCGCCGAACGCGCAGCGGTCTCGTTCTTGAATACGGCGCTGGTATGATCCTCCGAAGGCAATGGCTCGTCGCGCTCCTTCTTGTCGCGGCTACTGCGTGCATCGAGATCAAGGACGACGACGCAAAAAAGAAGCAGTCCGCGCCTGATACGACACACGCATCGGTGCTCAGCGTCGACAATGATTCGTTCGCGATCTCGACGCCGTCCTGGGATACGGCATATACCGATACCGCAGGAATTGGCGCCCAATACGCGGAGTACATGACGCCGGCGAGCGATTCCTCATTCAAGCACATCACGCCCGCCGCGGTTGGCGCAAAGCCGACGCGGTTTCCCGTGTCCGTCTTCACGCGTGGCGCGACGGCGCTCCAGCTCGAGATCCTGCTTGATCGCGCGGGCTTTTCCCCGGGTATCATCGATGCCACGTGGGGCGACAATGCAGCGAAGGCGATGCGATGGTTCAGCGGTGCTGCAGCATCCGACACCACGCGACCGAGCGCAGCGATGGATTCTGCTCGAGGCACCGCGACCGTCGCGGCACATCTGGATCGCGCTACATACAATCGCCTGGCAGCAGCCGCCGGAAACGGGCCGATGATCGCGAAGTACACAGTCACTGCGGACGACGTGAAGGGACCGTTCACGAACATCCCGGCCCGAGTCTACGATCAGGCGAAGCTCGCCTGTCTCTGTTATTCGTCCGCCGCCGAAAAGCTGGCGGAAAAATTCCACACGACTTGGCAGGTCCTCGCCCAGCTCAACCCCGGCGTTACGCTGGAATCGATTGCTGCCGGTACGACGATCGCCGTGCCGAATGTCGGGGCTACCTCACCGGCGACGATGACCGCCGGCGCTTCAAGCCAGCAAACGGATTCCGGCGCAGGAACAACTGGTGATTCGACGTATTCTTCGCAGCCGGGATTCCGGATCGTGATCTCGAAGCGCGAGTTCTGGACTCACCTCGTTGACGGGTCGGGAAAGATTCTTCGACATTTCCCGTCAACTCTCGGCGCTGGATACGATCCGTCGCCCACGGGGGAGTTCCATGTCACCAGCATCTCCCAGAATCCTGCTTTCCGTTACGATCCGAAGCTTTTCGCCGAAGTGCCGGACACTCGGCCTACGGCCAAGCTACCACCGGGTCCCAACTCGCCGGTCGGAGTGGTGTGGATCGCTCTTTCCAAGGCGCACTATGGGATCCACGGAACTGCATCACCAGAAACTATTGGGTACGCGAGCTCGCATGGATGCGTGCGATTGACGAACTGGGACGCCACCGCGCTCGCGGATCTCGTGAAGGCGGGAACTCCGGTCTCGTTTCAGAACTAGGAGAGCGGCCCGACTACTCCTTCCGCGAAGAACTCAGCGCACCACTTCGGAACGGACCGAGACAGCGGGTGGTCGGCCCCGTCACCATCTGCATCCGGACCGTCGCCCGTCAATATCGATCGCTCGAGAAGCTCGTGCACGGCATCGATGACATCGTCGAGGTCCGCGCCGTTCATTCTTTCCGAGATGACGTAGTCCCGCATTGATCGCCGTAGGCCAGCGAGAGAGTCGAGCGCCCCGGCGATATGCCGGTCGAAAGCGCGAAGCAGCTCTGCCGACAGCAGATGGTCCGGAAAATCATAAGGTTCGGTCATGACCCTTCAGTCAGTGCGATAGAATGCGATAATGCACCATGTCGTGATCTCTTCCATCAGCAAGTCGGCAGCCCATCTCGATGGCGCCCTTCCCATCGGAGGATGCTTTCGTGCGGAGCTCCGGACGAAGGCTTTCATTGTAATCAACATCGCTTCCGGTGTGGCACCTGCGTGGCGCAGTGCTACCGCACACTCTTCCACACAATGTCGAAGCTCCTTCATGGAAGCCGCGTTATGCGCTGACGCCATCTCCAGCGCAGCTTCGAATCGCCCTGTTTCGAGTGGAGAGAGAAGCCCGACGCGACCTTCGCTTGTGGATGGCCTCCCAGGCAATTGGCGTTCTCCTTGCGAGATTGGCGTCGCCAGAAGCGCCTGAGGCCGCGAGAGTCACGGCCGGATGAGGATGGGCTGGTGGGGAAACTCCATCCCCGGACTGTGCACATGAAAACCTAGCATAATGGACGCATCCCTGACGAGCGGATCAGTTTGGTTCGCGCGCACTTTGACCTCAGCGTTACTGATCGGCGCGGTAACTGCGACGCGTCCCTCGGCGGCGCAGACTGGCCGAGCGACGTCGACGCTTTCCGAAAAAAGCGTCAATGCGACGCTCTCGCGCTTTCCCACGCGTATTCCTGCCAGCGGTCCGATCACACTTCAGCTACAGGTGCTTCTCGATCGCGCAAACTTTTCTCCCGGAATTATTGACGGCGGATGGGGAATTAATGCGGCCAAGGCGCTTGCATTTTTTTTCGACCCTGACGACCGCGCGCGGTTTGCTGGAGGTGCGCCGCCGAATGTTACTAACATCGACCGCCACACCTACGACCGATTGCGAGCGGGCGCAGGACCCGAGCCGCTACTCAAGCGCTACGTGGTCACCGCTCAGGATGTGGCGGGGCCCTTCGTCCGCATCCCCGAGAATGTGTACGAACAGGCCAAGCTCGACTGCCTCTGCTACACATCCGCAGCCGAGGCTTTGTCGGAACGCTTTCACACGTCGCGCAGACTGCTCGCACAGCTCAATCCGCGCGTCCGTTTCGAAAAGTTGACCGCCGGCACGCGGATCCTCGTCCCGAACGTGCGCGAAGAGGAAGCTGCTTCTCCGACTGACACAGCCATCGCCGCGAAGATGGTCATCTCGAAAAAGGGATTCTGGACGCACGTTCTCGACGCGAACGGCCAGATCATCTATCACTTTCCTTCAACGCTCGGTTCCGGATACGATCCATCGCCTACGGGAGAATTCAGCATCAGCGATGTCTCACGTGATCCCGTGTTCCGGTATCAGCCCAAACTTTTCTCGGAAGTTCCGGATACCGAGCCCGAGACGCGGCTTCCGCCCGGCCCCAACTCCCCCGTCGGCGTAGTGTGGATCTCTTTGTCGAAGCGGCATTACGGAATTCACGGGACGTCGTCTCCGGAGACGATCGGGTACACGAGCTCACACGGCTGTGTGCGCCTCACGAACTGGGACGCGCTTCACCTCTCACTGGTTGTAGAGGCCGGCACGCCGGTGGAATTCCACTAACGCGACAACTGCGAAAGCTCCAAAGAAAAAGGGAGAGCTTTCGCTCTCCCTTTTCTGTAACCGCGTCCCTCGTCTACTCCTCTTCGTCCGCGAACCCCTTCAGCGCGCCGACGGTCGCCGGCACTTCGTCGAGGTCGGGCTCCGCGAGGATCTCGGCGATTGTCGGCTCCGGCAGAATCTCCGGTGCTGGCGGCACCGGGGCGCCCTCGATGTCCACCTCCTGATACCGGTACATCCCGGTTCCGGCAGGAATCAAGTGACCGATGATGATGTTCTCCTTGAGACCCATCAGCTCGTCTCGCGCGCCGCGGATCGCGGCGTCGGTGAGAACCCTGGTGGTCTCCTGGAAGCTCGCCGCCGAGATGAACGACTGAGTCGTCAGACTCGCCTTCGTGATCCCGAGCAGTAGAGGCTCGGACGTCGCCGGCTCGTCCTTCTTCTTCTTCGCTCTCTCGTTGATGTCGCGGAATGTCTGCTTGTCCACGTGCTCGCCCTCGAGGAAAGCCGTATCGCCCGACTCGAGAACGCGCACTTTCTGGAGCATCTGTCTCACGATCACGCCAATGTGCTTGTCGTTGATCTTCACGCCCTGCAGGCGATAAACCTCCTGCACTTCGTTGAGCAGATACTCCTGCACCGCGCGCGGTCCCTTGATCCTCAGAATGTCGTGCGGGTTGACCGGCCCTTCTGAAAGACGGTCTCCAGCTCGGACGCGGTCGCCCTCGTGCACTCGAAGGTGCTTGCCGGCTCCCACCTCGTACGTGTGCTCCTCCGCCAGATCGTCGGGAACGGCGTTCCCGTTGACCACCTTCAGCGGCCGCACGAAAATCTCGCGCTTGCCGCGCTTGATCTCGCCGAAGCGGACAATTCCCTCGATCTCCGACACAGTCGCCGGATCCTTCGGCTTCCGCGCCTCGAACAACTCGGCAACACGCGGCAGACCACCGGTGATGTCACGAGTCTTGTACGCTTCACGGCTCACCTTGGCGAGGATGGTACCGGCGGTGATCCGCTGTTTGTCGTCAACCTGGAGCTGTGCGCCCACCGGAATCACGAAGTCGCGGAGCCGCTTCTCCTTGGCTCCCTTCGTCTCCCAGATCTCGATGTGCGGGTGGAGCTTCTTCTCGCGGTCTTCGATGACGACTGTCTGCCGGAGACCGGTGAGCTCGTCGAGCTCCTCGGAAACCGACTCGTCGGGCACGAGATCCACAAATCTGATGGTTCCCTCGACGTCGGAGATGATCGGGTTGCTGTAAGGATCCCAGCTGAAGATCACCTGATCCTTCTTCACCTCCTCGCCATCCTTCACCATCAGTGTCGCCCCAAGAGGAACCTGGAGCCGCGCACCGATCTTGTTGTCGGCGGAGGTGCGAATTGTGAGCTCGCCCTCGTACGACGTAACGATCTGCAGGCCTTCGGCGTTGATCACTGTAATAAGGCGATCGCCGAACTCGATGACGCCTTCCACTTTCGACTTCCGCGCCGTCTGCTCGGCGATTCGGGCAGCTGTTCCACCGATGTGGAACGTACGCAGCGTTAGCTGCGTGCCCGGCTCTCCGATCGACTGCGCGGCGATGATGCCCACCGCCTCACCCTTGTCGACCATTCCCATGGTCGCGAGGTTGCGGCCGTAGCACATCTGGCACAGCCCGCGCTTCGCCTCGCACGTGAGCACGCTGCGAATGCGGACGGTCTCGATTCCTGAATCCTCGATCGCCCGGGCCATATCTTCGTCGATCAGCTGTCCCGCTTCCGCGAGCAGCGTCGGACGACCGGAGTGGTCGGTCTCGTGCGGATCCTCGACGTCCTCGGCCGCAACGTTGCCTACAATACGCTCGGCAAGCGGCTCGATGATGTCCTCGCCTTCCTTGAGCGCCCCGACCTCGAGGCCGAGGATCGTTCCACAATCCTCCTCGGTGATCGTCACATCCTGCGCGACGTCCACAAGACGACGCGTCAGATAACCGGCGTCGGCGGTCTTGAGCGCTGTATCCGCCAGACCCTTGCGTGCACCGTGCGTCGAGATGAAGTACTCCAGCACCGACAGCCCTTCACGGAAGTTCGATTTGATCGGGCTCTCGATGATCTCGCCGATTCCACCGGTGAGCTTCTTCTGCGGCTTCGCCATCAGGCCGCGCATTCCAGCCAGCTGGCGGATCTGGTCGCGCGATCCGCGGGACCCGGAATCGAACATCATGAATACCGGGTTGAATCCCTCGTTCGCCTTCGCCATCGCCCGAACCATCGCGTCGGCGATGTCGGAGTTGGCGTGCGTCCAGGTGTCGATCACCTTGTTGTACCGCTCACCATTCGTGATGTTGCCCGTCTGGTACGCGCGCTGGAAGCGCTCGACGCGCTCCGTTGCCTCCTGCAGCAGCCCTTCCTTCTCCTCGGGAATGTGCAGGTCTTCGATACCGATCGAGATTCCGCCGCGCGTCGCGTTACGGAAGCCGAACTCCTTGAGTCGGTCGAGGAAGGGTACCGTGCCGGAAAGACCGGTCTGGCGATATGACTCGAACACGAGCTCTCCCAGCGCCTTCTTCTTCATCTCGCGGTTCTGAAATCCGATCTCCTTCGGGATGATGGCGTTGAACATCGCCCGGCCGGCGGTCGTATCGACCCACCGTCCGCCCTCCGTGTCATCGACCCAGAAGCGGATCGGTGACTGGAAGTTCAGTCGGTCCTGCGCCAACGCGATCTCGACTTCGTCGACGTTGCTGAATCGCTTGGCGCTCTTGATCGCGCGTTCGAAATCAGCCGGCGCCTTGGTCGCAAAGTAGCAGCCGAGGACGATGTCCTGGCTTGGCTCGGCGACGGGGCGTCCGTCGGACGGCTTGAGAATGTTGTTCGAGGAAAGCATCAGCAGCCGGCACTCGAGCTGCGCCTCGAACGAGAGCGGCACGTGCACCGCCATCTGATCACCGTCGAAGTCAGCGTTGAACGCCGCGCAGACGAGTGGGTGAATCCTGATGGCCTTTCCTTCGACGAGCACCGGCTCGAATGCCTGTATCCCGAGTCGATGAAGCGTCGGAGCGCGGTTCAACAGCACGGGGTGATCGCGGATGATCTCCTCGAGGATTTCGTACACCTCGGGAGACTCCTTCTCCACGATTTTCTTGGCCCGCTTCACCGTCTCGGCGATTCCCTTCTCGACGAGCTTGTGAATTATGAACGGCTTGAAAAGCTCCAGCGCCATCGCCTTTGGGAGACCGCACTGGTGCAGCTTGAGCTCGGGACCGACGACGATCACCGACCGGCCCGAATAGTCCACTCGCTTGCCGAGCAGATTCTGACGGAACCGGCCCTGCTTCCCCTTGAGCATGTCCGAGAGCGACTTGAGAGGACGCTTGCCACGTCCGCGAATCGCCTTCGACCGGCGGCCGTTGTCGAACAATGCATCAACAGCCTCCTGAAGCATTCTCTTCTCGTTGCGGAGAATGACTTCGGGGGCGCGATGCGAGATGAGCTTCATCAACCGGTTGTTGCGGTTGATGACGCGACGGTAGAGGTCATTGAGATCGGACGTGGCGAATCGCCCGCCATCGAGGGGAACGAGCGGACGAAGATCCGGCGGAATCACCGGAATCACGTCCATGATCATCCACTCCGCCTTGTTGCGGGTGTTGCCCTGATCTCCGGAGTTGCGGAACGCGTCCACGACCTTGAGCCGCTTGAGCATCTGCTTCTTGCGATGCTGCGACCCTTCGTCGATCAGGCCCGCGCGAAGCTCCTCGGCGACCTTGTCGACGTCGATCCGCTTGAGAAGCTCGCGGACCGCCGGCGCGCCGATCTCGGCGAAGAAAGCGGTGTCGCTTTCATCCTTCGCCTTTTGCTTGAGGTCGAGGTAGCGATCCTCATCCAGAAGCTCGTTGGCCATCACGTCCTGCTCGCCGGGGTCGATGACCACGTAGTTCGAGTAGTAGATGACCTTCTCGAGGTCGCGAAGCGTGAGGTCGACGAGATTCCCCATCGGGCTGGGAAGCGTCTTGAAGAACCAGATATGCGCAACCGGAACAGCGAGCTCGATGTGCCCCATGCGCTCGCGGCGAACGCGTGCGAGCGTCACCTCGACGCCGCATCGGTCGCAGATAACTCCGCGATAGCGAATGCGCTTGTACTTGCCGCAATGGCACTCCCAGTCCTTTACCGGACCGAAGATCCGCTCGCAGAAGAGCCCGTCCTTTTCCGGCTTGAACGACCGGTAGTTGATGGTCTCCGGCTTCAGTACCTCTCCCCACGACCACCAGGTGCGGAGCCCCTGCATCTCCAGGCGCTCCCGCTCCTTGGCGTCCTTGGGCCCGCGCATTTCCTCGGGAGACGCGATGCGGACCTGGATGTAGTCGAACGATGACGCGCGGGTGTCGCGCGAGCTGCGAAAGTCAATCATCTATTTATTCCTCGCTCCCGTTGCCGTTCGAGGAGGCGTTGCCGAGCCCGTAACCGCTCGTCGCATTCGCTCCCATGCTTACGTGGATTCCGAGCGCCTTCAGCTCCTGTACGAGGACGTTGAACGACTCGGGAATTCCTGGCTCGGGCAGGTTCTGCCCCTTCACAATTGCTTCGTACACGCGGCTGCGTCCATTCACGTCGTCCGACTTGACGGTGAGAATCTCCTGCAACGTGTGCGCGGCGCCGTATGCCTCCAGCGCCCACACCTCCATCTCTCCGAAGCGCTGGCCGCCGAACTGCGCCTTACCTGCCAGCGGCTGCTGCGTAACCAGCGAGTACGGTCCGATGCTCCGCGCGTGAATCTTGTCGTCCACGAGATGCGACAGCTTGAGCATGTAGATCTCGCCGACAGTCACCGGGTTCGAGAACGTCTCGCCCGTGCGCCCGTCGCGAAGCCTGAGCTTGCCACCCGCCGATATTCCGGCAAGGCGCATCAGCTCAGCCGCTGCGGCGTCAACGTCAATGTCCGACTTCTTCCCAAGTGACGCGGCGAGTGCCGGCAGCTCCAGATCTTCGAGCACAGACGACTCTTCCATTCCCCGGCGCTTCTCGATTCCCGAGATCGCCGATTTGAATTGCGCCCGTTGACCCTGTGACAGCTCCTCGTCGTCGCCGGCTCCGCGGTGGAACGCATCCTGATTATCGAGCTCGACGAACTCGCGGTCTGTCAGCTCCTTCGCTGCGGCTGTCACGAACTCGCGGATCCGGTTGTAGACGTCGCGCGTCTCGGCCGAAACACCGCGCCGCGCGAGATCGTTGATTGTCGCATCGCCGAGCAGCTCGACGCGCTCGCCTTCGCCAACTTTGTCGTGCCGCGTGTCCGCGATCACGCCGCGAAGCTCCGCGTCGGCGACCTCGACGCGGGGAACCTTGAGATCGAGCGCATCGCGTACCCACGTGACCGCCGCCAGCTTGAGCAGTAACCCGATCTCTCGCTCGTTCGCGCCCTGGAACACCGGTGTCTTGGCAAAGAACCCGAGCAGACGCGCCGCCCAGCCGAGATGCGTCTCGAGAATCTGTCCGACGTTCATTCGGCTCGGCACGCCGAGCGGGTTGAGGACGATGTCCACCGGCCGGCCGTCCGGAAGGAACGGCATGTCCTCCTCCGGTACGATGCGGGCGACGATGCCCTTGTTACCGTGGCGGCCAGCCATCTTGTCGCCAACCGAGATCTTTCGCTTCTCGGCCATGTACACCTTCACCAGCTGGATGACTCCCGGGGGTAGCTCATCCGGCTGAAGAACACGGTCAATCCTTTCTTCCGCCTTCTCCTCGAGACGCGCCTTCTCGTCGTTGGCTGCCTCGATGATCGTGCGAACCTTCTCGTTCACTGACTTGTTCTCGACCCGGAACGTGCGAAGGTCGATCGAGGTCATCTTGAGATCGCGAAGAAGAGCCGCCGTCAGCTTGGTGCCTGACGGAATCGCTTCCTCGACGGTGCCGTTCTTGAGCGCCAGCCCAACGGTCTGACCGTCGAGCAGCTCCATCAGCTCTCCGTCACGCACTTCGTTGACGCGAATCTTCTCTTCGCCCTCGAGACGACGGATCTCGCCGATTCGCTCGCCGCGATCCTTCTCGACCACCTGGTCGTCCACGCGCGAGAAGATCTTGACGTCGATCACGACGCCTTCCATTCCCGGCGGGACCTTGAGGGACGAGTCCTTCACGTCCTTTGCCTTCTCACCGAAAATGGCGGTGAGGAGCTTTTCCTCGGGTGAAAGCTCGGTTTCCCCCTTCGGCGTGATCTTGCCGACGAGAATGTCACCGGGCTTTACATGGGCTCCGATGCGAACGATGCCGCGCTCGTCGAGATCGTTGAGCGCTTCTTCGGCGACGTTCGGAATCTCACGAGTGATCTCCTCCTGCCCGCGTTTGGTGTCGCGCACGTGCAGCTCGAGCTCCTGGATGTGGATGGACGAGTACACGTCCTCCTTCACCAGACGCTCGGAGAGAACAATCGCGTCTTCGAAGTTGTGCCCGTACCACGGCATGAACGCGACAGTCACGTTCGCGCCCAGCGCGAGCTGTCCGAATTCGGTGGACGCTCCGTCGGCGAGGACCTCACCGGCCTTCACCTTCTGCCCACGGCGGACCAGCGGACGCTGGTTGATCGCCGTGTCCTGATTGGTTCGCCAGTACTTCTTGATCTTGTACCGATCGTGCTGCGTGAGACGTGCGAGCGGACGGTCAGTATCCTTCTTGCCGCCTCCCGACGAACCGGTGTCGACAATGATCTCGTCGGCCGTCACGCTGGTGACGGTGCCGGCGCGCTGAGCGATGATGACCGCACCGGAATCGCGTGCCACCTTTTCCTCCAGTCCGGTACCAACGAGCGGCGTGCGCGGATTGAGGAGTGGAACCGCCTGACGCTGCATGTTCGATCCCATCAGCGCGCGGTTCGCGTCGTCGTGCTCGAGGAACGGAATGAGCGCCGCGGCGATTGAAACGAGCTGCTCGGGAGCCACATCCATGAAGTCGATGCGGTCCGGCTGCGTGAGCGGAACGTCGCCGCGCTGACGGCAGAGAACGAGGTCGTCGACGAACGAGCCGTCGGGATTGAGACGCGCGTTCGCCTGAGCGATGACGACGTCTTCCTCGCGGTTTGCGTCGAGCCACTCGATTTCCTCGTCGGTGACCTTCCCGTTGCGCACAACACGGTACGGAGTCTCAATGAATCCGAGGTCGTTCACCTGCGCGAAGCAGGCAAGCGACGTGATGAGACCGATGTTGGGACCTTCCGGCGTTTCGATCGGGCACATGCGTCCGTACTGCGAGTAGTGGACGTCACGCACCTCAAAGCCTGCGCGCTCGCGCGTGAGGCCTCCCGGTCCGAGCGCCGACAAACGCCGCTTGTGCGTCAGCTCCGCGAGCGGATTGGTCTGATCCATGAACTGCGACAGCTGCGACGATCCGAAGAATGCCTGGATCACCGCTGAGACTGTACGCGCGTTGACAAGATCGTCGAGCGAGATCTTCTCGGGATCGGTGTTGATCGACATGCGCTCCTTCACCAGCCGCGCCATGCGCGACAGGCCGACGGAGAACTGGTTGGCGATCAGCTCGCCGACCGAGCGGATTCGCCGGTTGCCGAGATGGTCGATGTCGTCAGTGAATCCGCGTCCCTCGTGCAGCTCCACGAGATACCGCACGATGGCGACGAAATCGTCGCGCGTGAGCACGGTTTCGCTGGGCGGACGGTTCGTGCCCAGACGCTGGTTGATCTTGTATCGCCCGACTCGGCCGAGATCGTAACGCTTGGGGGAGAAGAACAGCCGCTCGAGCGCCTGCTTCGCGGTCTCGCGGTTCGGCGCGTCGCCGGGCCGGAGGAGCGAATAGATCTGGCGGAGTGCTTCTTCCTCAGTGTGCGTCGGATCTTTTGCGAGCGTGTTCTTGATGAGCATCGACTCGGCCCGTCCCGACGGAACGAATACCTGGACCTTGTTGATCTCCGCCTTTCGCAGCTTTCGAATGAGAGTATCCGTCAGGTTGTCGCCACATTCAGCGATTACCTCTCCGGTATCGGCATTGACCGCGTCGCGGGCGATGACGCGCCGCGTCGGACGCTCGCCGCGCTCGATGGCGTCCATCTCGTCGCGGAGATCGATGGTGGTGTACGACGCGAACACCTTGATTCGATCGATCTTGAGTCGGCGAAGCCGGTTATAGACTTCTTCGGTGAGCTCGTCACCCTCTTGAACGAGAAGCTCCGACTGCTCGCGCTCGAGAGCCTGTCGGGCCTTCTTCGTCTTGAGTCGGGGTGCCTCCGGATCGACCGCCTCACCGGCGAGCGTGATGTCCTGCGCGATGATCGCGCCCAGCACTTCGCGCTGATCGGTGCGGCTCTCACGCTTCTTCACCAGATCCAGCTCACGCTCGGCGAAGAACAACCGGAGGATCGAAGAATTGCTCCCGTAACCGAATGCGCGAAGCAGCGCGGTCGCCGGGAACTTCTTCTTCTTGTCGATGTGGACGTAGATGACGTCGTGGATGTCGACAGTGAACTCGACCCACGATCCACGGAACGGGATGATGCGGGCGGAGATCAGCCGCTGTCCGTTGGGGTGTGTCGACTCCTCGAACACGACACCCGGCGAGCGGTGAAGCTGGCTGACGATGACGCGCTCCGCGCCATTGATGACGAAGGTGCCGAGCGGCGTGAGGAGCGGAAGCTCACCGAGATAGACTTCCTTCTCGATGATGTTCTTGGGGCGCTTGCCGCCCTCAGACTCTTCGAAGATGACGAGCTGCAGCGTCGCCTTGAGCGGCGCCGAGTACGTCATGTCGCGCTCGATGCACTCCGCCACGGAGTACTTCGGATCGCCGAGCGAGTAGCTCTTGAACTCGAGCGAGAAGTTCTCGTGGACATCAGTGATCGGGAACAGGTCCTTGAACACGCGCTCGAGCCCGATGTCCTCGCGGTCGTGCGAGGCGGCGTCGAGCTGGAGGAGCGATTCGAAAGCGCGTGTCTGGATGTCGAGCAGGTGAGGCATGGTCATCCCCTGCTCGAGCTTGGCAAACGAGATCTCTTTCATCATTTCAGGCATTTATCACCTACGGCAGACGCAAACGACTCCACCCCCGGAGGCCCAAGAAATTTTCTCGGATCCGGGGTGGAGCTGACTGCTTGACTTCGATTGTGGAACGACGTGTGAATTGGCGCATGGCGTCCAAGTGGGAGTGAGGGTTGAGGGGCGCGAAGCCCCGGTTCCCTTACTTCACTTCGACTTCGGCGCCCTGCTCCTCGAGCTTCGCCCGCATCGAGGCGGCTTCGTCCTTCGTGACGCCCGCCTTCACAGTGCTGGGCGCGCCGTCGACGAGATCCTTCGCCTCCTTGAGACCCAGTCCGGTCAGCTCGCGCACGACCTTGATCACCTGGATCTTCTTCGCGCCGGCGGCCTTGAGGGTGACGTTGAACTCCGTCTGCTCCTCTACGGCCGGTGCGGCGGCAGCGCCCGCTCCGCCAGCGGCGGGGGCGGCGCCACCGACGGGGGCGGCAGCGATCGTCACGTTGAACTTCGTCTTGAAAGCTTCGATCAGCTCGGCGAGCTCGAACACCGACATGTTGCCGATTGCATCGAGGATCTCGTCCTTGCTCATGGTTGCGTTGGCCATTGTGTTCTCCGGGAAATTTAGGCGCCTTCGCGCTGTGACTTGAGCGCGTCGAGCGCTCCTGCAAACATGTAAAGAAGACCGTTGAGCGCGCCCAAGAAGGCGGCCATCGGGGACTGCAAGCCGGCACCGAGATCGGCCAGCATCTGCTCACGTGACGGCAGCGAGGCGAGCTTTTTCACCTGCGCGCTGTCGATCGCCTTGCCATCGAGCATGCCGCCCTTCACCGCCGGCTTCTGCTCGAACTCTCTGGCGAAATCCGACAGCACCTTGGCGGCCGCCACCGGATCCGTTCCGACCACGAGACCAGTCGGGCCTCTCAGCCGCTCACCAACCAGTCCGCTCTCGTTGACCGCGCGAAGCGCCAACGTGTTCTTGATCACGACGTACTCGACGCCGGCGCGGCTTAGCCGCCGGCGGAGCTCCGTCATCCGCTTCACGTTGAGCCCCGTGAAGTCGGTGTAGTAGAGCGATTTCGCGCCCTTCAGCTTCGCCGTCAGATCGGCGACCAGCCGCTCCTTTTCCGTTCTCTTCATCGCTGGTTACCGGTAAGGAGTTGTGTCGATCGAGACGCCCGGCCCCATGGTGCTGGAGATCGCGACGTTTCTGACGTAGACGCCCTTTGCCGCGGGCGGCTTGGCGCGAACGATCTGATCCATGAACGCGGCGAAGTTCGTCTCCAGCGCATCCGCGGGAAACGAGACCTTGCCGATCGCGGCGTGGACGTTGCCGCTCTTGTCGACGCGGAACTCGATCTTTCCGGCCTTCACCTCGCGGACGGCGCGGGTGACATCGAACGTCACCGTGCCGGCCTTGGGATTCGGCATGAGCCCGCGCGGCCCGAGGACGCGGCCGAGCTGACCGAGCTGACCCATCTGATCGGGCGTCGCAATGAGAACGTCGAAATCGAGCCAGTTGTCCTTGATCTTCGCGATGTACTCGGTGCCGACGTAATCCGCGCCTGCCTGCTCCGCCTCTCTCGCCTTTTCGCCCTGGGCGATGACGAGGACGCGGACAGTCTTGCCCGTTCCTGCCGGAAGCACGACCGTGCCGCGCACCACCTGATCGGCATGGCGCGGATCGACTCCGAGGCGCACGGCGACTTCGACGGTCTCATCGAACTTCGCGTACGCCGACGACTTCACGAACTCGATCGCCTGTTTCGGTGCGTAGCTGCTCGCGCCGTCGAGCTTTTTGGCGGCAGCGTTGAATTTCTTTCCGTGCTTGTGCATCAGTCCTTCACCTCGATCCCCATCGAGCGCGCCGCGCCGGCAACCATCGCCATTGCGGACTCGATCGAGTCGGTGTTCAGGTCAGGAAGCTTGATCTCGGCGATCTTCTTCAGCTGTGCGCGCGTTACAGTTCCCACCTTGATGCGGTTCGGCTGTCCGGAGCCCTTTTCAATCCCCACTTCCTTCTTCAACAGGACGGCCGCAGGCGGCGTCTTCGTGATGAAGGTGAAGGATTTGTCGGCGTAGATCGTGATCTCGACCGGAAGAATCGTGTCCTGGCCCTGCGTGCGAGCGTTGAACTCCTTGCAGAACGCCATGATGTTGATTCCCTGCGGACCGAGCGCGGTACCGACTGGGGGCGCCGGATTCGCTTTGCCTGCAGGGATCTGCAGCTTGACGAATGCGGTGACCTTTTTTGCCATTGTTCTCCTTGAACGTTTTGTGCGCGGGGAGCCCGAGGGCTGCGCGCTTCAACTACCACGGTTTGGTTTAGCGTCGTAGTGGTATCCGACGGTGCGCTCCTCGCCGGTTCTGCCGGCCGCCCCGCGCAAGGGCAACTAACCCGTTACCCGATTCCCGTACCTGCTGCCCGTTATCTGCTGACCGTTATCTGCTGACCGACTTCCGTTGCCCCGAACTTCACCTGTCCCGAAGCGGATGACGGGAAACGACCGACGCGAAGCGGGTAACCGGTAACGGGTATCGCTCAGTTAGTACCCCTTCAGCTGCAGATAGTCGAGCTCGACAGATGTCGGGCGTCCGAACAGCGACACCGACACGCGAACCTTGCCCTTGTCGGCGAGCACTTCCTCGACCGTTCCGTTGAAATCCGTGAACGGTCCTTCCGTGATCGCCACCGCCTGACCGATAAGGAATGGAATCTCCTCCTTCGGCTCTTCCTGCTCCTGCTCGTCGGCGATGCCGAGGAGCCGGTTCACTTCATCAGGACGGAGTGGCTGCGGCAGCCGCTCGTGACCAACGAACTTGATCACGCCCTGAATGCCGTTGATCGCGTGCGCCGTCTCCTGATCCATCACCATCTCAACGAGGACGTAACCCGGATAGATCTTCCGCTCCACGTTCACCTTCTTTCCGTTCTTGATCTCCACCACTTCCTGAGTCGGCACCAGCGCCTGCCGTATGGACCGCTCGTCAGGCTGACGCGAGTCGGCGTCGATGCGCCGCTGAATCAGCGAGCGAACCTTGTTCTCGTGTCCAGACGTCGTCTGGATTGCGTACCACCGATGCTCCACGCTCAGCGCCCCGAGAATAGCGACGGTATCCCATTGACGAGGATGAGCTGGAGCAACACGTCCACCAACCCGAGGATCGCGCCGATGAAGAGCACGAAGATGATGATCTTGATCGTCGTGTCCTTCAGCTGCTCGCGGTCGGGCCAGGTGACCTTGCGCATCTCGGCCACCACTTCCTGGTAGAAGTTGGCGGCGCGGACCGGCAGGCTCTCTGTCCGTGTGGTTACCTCAACAGCCATTTACTTCGTTTCCTTGTGCAGTTTGTGCGCGTCGCAGCGAGGGCAATACTTCTTCCACTCCACGCGCTCCGGATGGAGCCGCTTGTTCTTGCTCGTGAAGTAGTTGCGGTTTTTGCAGTCGTTGCAAGCGAGAATGATCTTGTCGCGTGGCATTTGTTCTTTATTTGATGATTTTCGTTACTACACCGGCGCCGACCGTGCGGCCGCCTTCTCTGATCGCGAACCGAAGCCCTTCGTCCATCGCGATCGGCGTTATCAGCTCGATCGTCATCTGGACGTTGTCACCCGGCATCACCATCTCCATCCCCTCCGCCAGCTCCACACTCCCCGTCACGTCCGTCGTCCGGAAGTAGAACTGAGGCCTGTATCCCTTGAAGAATGGCGTGTGCCGCCCGCCCTCTTCCTTGGTCAACACATAGACCTCGGCGTTGAAGTGCGTGTGAGGTGTGATACTCCCCGGCTTCGCCAGCACCATCCCGCGCTCGACCTCGTCCTTACCGATTCCTC
>WNGF01004953.1_pt1 | contig 32048 bp, 31 predicted proteins | sample 5400641 | NCBI WGS metagenome assembly WNGF01 (sample SAMN13153371, study PRJNA577476) | soil metagenome | isolation source: 80 cm soil or saprolite under grassland replicate 2 | place: USA:California | collected 2016-06-15 | reverse complement strand
CACGGAATCTTCCTCGTACAGTTCCTCTGGGACCACTTCCGCAAGGAGCGGACGAGCCTCTATCCCACCGCACGCCAGCGTCTGTCGGCGTCCGATCTCGAGGCGATCCGGACGCGCTTCGCTCACTGAGTCCCGATAGCCTTGCGGATTTTCGCCGCGATTCCGTCGAGTTCCTCGCGTCCCGCAATCCGCCCGTAGCCCGGTGCGGTCCGCAATCCAAATCCGTCTCCGCGCCACCGCGGGATGAGATGGAGATGCGCGTGGCGCACTTCCTGTCCCGCTTCGCTCCCGTTCGCCAGGTAGAAGCTCACGGCTTCGCACCGGATTCCGCTCGAGCGCAACGCACGCGAGACCTCCATGGCGGCTTCGAGGATGGGCCCCGCGCCTCCCGGCGGAAGGTCCTCGACGTACACGGCATGGGCTTTCGGGATCACGAGCACGTGCCCCGGGTTCATCGGGCGGATGTCTAGGAACGCAAGCGTGGAGTCGTCCTCTCGGACGACGCTCGCGGGCATTTCGCGGCGGACGATCTTGCAGAAAATGCAATCTCGGGCCGAGGCGGCCATCCGTCGGACCTCACTGCTTCGACGCTGAACCGAGGATTCGCTCTGCGATGATGAGTTTCTGGATCTCGTTCGTCCCCTCGTAGAGGCCGAGGATGCGCGCGTCCCGGTAGAACCGCTCGACGTCGAATTCCCCGCTGAACCCGTATCCGCCGTGCACCTGGATGGCCCAGTCGGTTACACGTTGCGCCATCTGGGCTCCGAACAGCTTCGCCATAGAGACCTCGAGCGTGTTGTCGAGGCCCTGGTCGCGCATGTGCGCCGCCCGGAGCGTGAGCAGCCGAGCGGCATCGATCTCGACCGCGGACTGCGCGATCATCTCGCGGATGAGCTGGAAGTCCCCGATCGGGCGGCCGAACGCCTTGCGCTCCTTCACGTACTTCGTCGCGGCGTCGAGGGCCGCCCGCGCCACGCCCACGGCTCCCGCGGCGATCCCGATTCGGCCGCTGTTGAGGGTCTTCATCGCCTGCGTCCAACCGTCCCCTTTCTTCCCGATCAGGTTCTCCTCCGGGATGCGGCAGTCCTCGAAGGCGAGGTCCGCGGTCGGGCTCGCCCGCAGGCCCAGCTTCGATTTCGTCTCGACGTGGGTCACCTTGAACCCCGGGGCGTCCTTCGGGACGAGGAAGAGGGAGATCCCCTCGTGGCGCTTCGAGCCGGGCTCGCGCGCGTAGACCTGAATGAGGTCCGCGATGCTCCCGTTCGAGATGAACCGCTTCTGGCCGTTCAGGACCCACTGGCCTCGCTCGAGGCGCGCGGTCGTCTGCAGATTCCCCGCATCGCTGCCCGCCTCCGGCTCCGTCAGCGCCCATGCGCCGAGCCGATCGCCCTTCGCGAGGGGCACGAGCCACCGCTGCTTCTGCTCCTCGCTCGCGAACCACACGAGCGACGTCTCGGACAGTGACGTCTGCACGGAGACGGTCGTGCGGACGGAGGAGGATCCGCGGCTGAGTTCCTCGACGAGGAGCATGAACGAGACATAGTCCATTCCTGCGCCGCCGTATTTCTCGGGCACGGGCGCGCCGAGGAACCCCAGGCCCGCCATCTTGGCGTAGAAGGACCGTGGGACCTCGCCTTTCTCCTCCCATGCGCGCACGTGAGGGATCAGCTCGCGGTCCACGAAATCGCGGGCGGTCTCCTGGACCAACCGCTGCTCGTCCGTCAACCGGAAGTCCATCGGGCCATCCTCGGGCGGCCTAACTTGCGCAGGTCGCATAAACCTTCGGAACGGACGCGCGGTCAGGGAGGACGGGCCGGCACGCGTTCGCCCTTCGCCGCGCCGAAGACTCGACCGTCGTCGCGACGAAGTCCTTAATGCCGTGCTCCCGGATGCCAACCGCCGTGGGCGTCCTCTCCGATGCGGACGTGCGCCGATACGTCGCGAAAGGGGAGATTCAGATCGAGCCCTTCGCGGAGGAGAACCTGACGCCGAACGGGTACGACGTGTCCGTCGAGGAGGTGGTCGTGCCCTCGACCGGCGCTCGGACAACGGAGGGCACGGCTCGCGTCCCGCCGACGACCCGGTTCGCGGTGAGTACGCGGGAGACGGTCCGGCTCGGCCGACACGTCGTGGCTCAGATCTGGCTCCGGACCACGTGGGCGAGGCGCGGGGTGATCGCGTCCTTCGGGATGATCGACGCGGGCTTCTCCGGCACCCTGACGTTCGGCGCGTTCAACGGCGCGTCCGACGTCCTCGAGCTCCCGATCGGCGAGCGGTTCGCCCAGATCGTCTTCCTGGCGCTCGACTCGCCCGCGTCCGAGACGTACGACCGCCGGTCCGGGACGTATCAGGGCCAGAAGGGCGTGACCCTCGAACGACCGTGACGTCGAACGCGGTATGGTGTTGCGTCGGCGAATACGCGCGGACGTGACGCAGCCGAAGGTCCACCACTCGGAACCCCGCGGCGCGAGCAACGGAACGGATCTGCCGTTCCGTGTCCGCCTCTTCCGCCTGTTCGAGGATCCGGTAGAGGTGGATCGTGCCGCGGCTCCCGACGGCCGCGAGGGCGTCGGGGAGGAACCGCAGCGCGGAATGCGGGAGGTCCAGAATGGCCCGATCGACCGGGCCGATCTCCCGGAGCACCGTGCGGGCGTCTCCCTCGCGGACCTCCACGCGCTCCGCCCGGTTCGCCGCGACGTTCGTCCGGAGCAACCCGACCGCGACCGGATTCGCGTCCGATGCATGGACCTGCCGCGGCCGTCGTCGTTTCGCGATCAAGATAGCGTACGGTCCGACGCCCGCAAACGGGTCGGCGACGACTTCCTCTTCGCGCACGAGGTCCGCGATCCGCTTCCGCTCGGAGGCCAGCCGCGGGCTGAAGTACGCCGCCGCGAGGTCGACGTGATAGCGCAACCCGTGCTCCACGTGGACCGTCGTGGTCCGTCGCTCTCCGGCGATGATCCCGATCTGGCGGACGCGTCGCTCTCCCTTGACCCCGCGGTCCTCCGCCGCGACCCGGATTTTCGGGTTCCATTGGAGGATGGCACGCCCCATCGCCTCCCGATGCGGCCGAAGACCGTCAGGGATTTTGATGACCGCGATATCGCCGACGACGTCGAACGAACTCGGCAGGGATCGTCGGAGGGAGGGCGGCACGTCGGCGACGTCCTTGTAGCTTCGGACCGACACGAATTCCTCGGAGAACTCCCGCTGTTCGACCGGGAAGCCGATGTCGACGCGCCGCTCCGTCGGCAGGAGCAGGAGGTCGCCCTCCCGCACGATCCGAAGATGCTTCACGAGGATTCCGCGCTCCAGGAGCCCCTTCCGGATCGATTCGCCTTGCCCCTTCGGCACCGCGACGCACCAGGCCCTCACGGCGTGGCCATGCCGCGTCCGGCGGTTAAGCGTTTTCGCGCATCGAGAGAACGTTCATGAAGGCGGTTCGCTTCGCTCCGCCCGTGCGGCGTAGGGTGGCCTTCTCCCTCGCCGCGCTGGCGCTGTTCCTGGTCGCCGGGGTCGGTGCGGCGCTGGACGAGGACTTCTTCAACTCCGCCGATTTCTTCGATGCGACGAGCGTGCACCACGAGCATCTCGTGGTTCTCGTCGCCGCGATCGGCGTCGTGATGGTCGTATTGGCGGTCCGCGCGTTTTCCTTAGAGGTCCACGCGGCTCGCGCCGAGGTCTCCCCGGAGACCAAGGAAAAGGTATAGCCGAGGAAGCTTGCTCCGGGCCTTCAATGGGGGAACTGGTCTTCGTCGGCCTCGGGCTGCACGACGAGAAGGGCATCACCATCCGCGGGCTGGAGGAGGCCCGGTCCGCGGACCTCGTGTTCGCGGAGCTCTACACGTCCGGACTGGCCGGAGCGTCGCTCGAAGCGGTCGAGCGGCTCGTCGGCCGGCCGATCCAAAAGGTCTCGCGCGTACAAGTCGAAGAGGGGACGCTCATCCTCGAGGCCGCAACGACCCGGCGGGTCGCGTTCCTCGTCGTCGGAGATCCGATGGCCGCGACGACCCACGTCGACCTTCGGCTGCGGGCCGCGAAGGCCGGCATCCCGACGCGGATCGTCCACGGGGTCTCGATCTTGACGGTGGCCGCTGGGGCGCTCGGACTCCAGGCGTACAAGTTCGGCCGCACGACGACCGTGCCGTGGCCGGTGTCCGGGTTCACGCCGACGAGCCCCTTGGAGGCGATCCTGGACAACCGTCGCGCGGGCCTCCACACGCTCGTCCTGCTTGACGTCCGCGAGGACGGGACGTTCCTCCCACCGCACGACGCGATCGCGGCCCTCCTGCGGATGGCCGGGGACCTCCGAACGGATGCGTTCGGACCGGAGACCCTCGGCTGCGTCCTCGGTCGGCTCGGCTCGCCCGACGCCGTCGCCCTGGCGGGCCCACTCGAATCGCTGCTTCCGCGGGACCCGGGACCGCCGCCGCACTGCCTCGTGATCCCGGGAGCGTTGCACTTCCTCGAGAAGGAGGCGCTCGCCGTCTTCGCGGGTGCTCAGGACGTCTGAGCGCCCTCCGCCGCGGCGATCTCCGGGAGGCGGGAGGCATCCCACGACGTGATCTCGTACGTCGTGGACCAAGAGAGGTCCTTCCCGCCCCACCGCTCCCGCAGCGCGCGCACGGCGTTGCGGTGGAGTTCCTCCGGCACCTCCCACTGCGACGTATAGTCCCGCCGCTCGATTTCCGCGATGGCGCGGTCTGCCGGCAAGGTCTCCGGGAACGGCCCGACGGGCATCACGAGGTCGGGCTTCACGAGGTCGGCCAGTTTGCGCTCGTGGAGCCCGGGGGGCTGCCAGTGAAAACCGCCTTCCTCGACGAGGGCGTGGTACTCTCGGTTCAGGTCCGGACCGTTGGACCGGCCGATGACGCTGAAGTACGTCTCGGCGGTGACGCGAGCGATCTCGCGGAGGACATCCCTCCAGTCGGGGACGAGGTGGAGCACGTGATTCGACATCGTGACATCGAACGCTCTCGCCGGGAACGGAAGTCGGACCGCGTCCGCGAAGACGACGTTCCGCAAGCCTTTCGCGAGGCCCAGCTCCACCATCGCGTGGGAGATGTCGATGCCGACGACGTCGATGCCGCTCTTCTGGAGCGGAACCGCGAACCGGCCCGTCCCCACGCCGACTTCCAGGACGCGCTTGCCACGGAGTTCGTCGACGAGGACGCCGAGGACCCGCGACAGGATCCGAGGCGGCAGGCCCCGCGTCTCATCGTAGATCGGGGCGACGCGGTCGAACGAGAGGCGGTCCGGCATCCGGGCGGAGGATGGCGTTGCGGTGGAAAAATGTGTTCGCCTCGACTTGAGGTGCGACCGCAAGCATTATGCGGGACTCTGCGAATCGCTCCTGCAGTGGAGGGACGCTTTTGAGACGCGCGTTCATCGGCCTAGTGATTTCTCTCGCCCTGGTGTCATCCGCCATCGTACCGGTCCTCGCTGCGATTGGCGCTTCGTCCGCAAACGTGCCCTTCGTTGTGACGGGCTCGGCGCCCCACAAGCCGAGTCCGCCGGTCATCCTGTCCCTCCAGCGAAGTCCGAACGGGACGGTCTACGCCGGCGACTACGTGTACTTCTCCGCGAACGCGTCGGATCCGGATGGGGGGACGATCGTCTCGTACGAGTGGTCGTTCGGGGACGGTTTCGTGGATACGACATCCTACGCCAGCGATTATCACGTCTACTCGTCGGCGGGAAACTACACGATGACGCTCACGGTCACGGACAGCGATCAAGGACTGACCGCGTCCAAGTCGATTCTCGTGACGGTCGCCGAGAGGCCCGACGTGCCGCCCATCGCGAGCTTCTACTGGTACCCGTTCCAGCCAACCGTGGGCACATACACGTCGTTCGTCGGCTACTACTCGTACGACCCCGACGGGTACATCACAGATTACGCGTGGGACTTCGGGGATGGCTCGTCGACGAACGCGAGCGATTGCTGTCCCTCTCACGTCTACAATGCGACCGGGAACTACCTCGTCACGCTCACGGTGACGGACAACGCGGGCCTCACGGGGACGGCCTCCGCGAACATCACGGTCGTGTCGGACGTGCCGCCGATCGCGAGCTTCTTCTGGTACCCGTACCAGCCCACGGTCGGCACGTACGCGTCGTTCTACGCCTACTACTCCTATGACCCCGATGGCTACATCACGAGCTTCGCATGGGATTTCGGCGATGGCTCGGCGACGAACGCGACCGACTGCTGTGTCTTCCACATCTACGAGGCGACCGGGAACTACACCGTCACGCTCACGGTGACGGACAACGCGGGCCTCACGGGGACGACCTCTGCGAACATCACCGTCGTGCCGGACCTGCCGCCGGTGGCGAACTTCACTTGGTACCCGCAGGTGCCCTCCGTGAATCAGACCGTGTTCTTCAACGCCGGTTATTACTCCTACGATCCGGACGGATACATCGTGTCGTGGAACTGGTCCTTCGGAGACGGCACGGGCGGAGGCGGCGGCAATCGGAGCGGGAACTTTTCGGATGGTGGGCCCTATCCAACCCATGCCTACGCAACTTATGGCGACTTCGTCGTCACGTTAAACGTCACGGACAACGCGGGCCTGTCGGCCTCCGTCTCGAAGACGATTCACGTGAACGCGCCGCCTGTCGCAGCCTTCACGATATCGACGGGGCTCGGGAAGATCGGCACGCCCGTCGTCTTCGACGCAAGCGCATCAACGGACCCCGACGGCGATCCTCTGAACTACGCGTGGTCTTTCGGCGACGCGTCGTACGCGACCGGGATGATCGTGAGTCACGTGTTCGCGACGCAGGGACAGTATCTCATCGTGCTCGTCGTCTCGGATCCGTACATCGGCGTCCTGACCTCGAAGTACCTCGCCGTTGTGCCGCCGAAGAGTCCCACGGCCGTCATCGCATGGACGCCCCCGCGCCCAATCGCCGGGCAGACGAGCGTGGAGTTCAACGGATCCAATTCGTTCGATCCGGATGGAGCGATCACCCGATACATCTGGGAGTTCGGGGACGGCGTCGTGGGTTCTGGCCTCACCGCGACCCACGTGTACGCGGACGCGGGCACGTACACGATCGAGTTGATCGTCGTCGACGAAGACGGTCTCGCGAATCGCGACACGCAGACGATCACGGTCCTGGCGCGGTCGAAAGCGGTCGTCACCGCTGCGAACCTGCAAACGCCGATCGCGGGCGCGCAGGTGAGCCTGAGCCACCTCGGTCGTGTCGTCCTAGACATCCTCACATCCTCGGACGGCGGCTTCTCCCTCGGAGACCTCGTGCCCGGAACGTACGCGATCGCGATTTCGAAAGCGGGTTTCCAAACATATAGCGGGACGCTCGCCTGGGACGGGCTGAACGGCGATCTCGGGACGTTTGTGCTCACGCCGCTGTCGACGCCAGGCGGACCGGTTAGCGTCCTATCGAGTCCCGCCGGGCTGGCGGGCGTCTTGCTGGTGGCCGGGGCGGGAATCGGAGTCGCTTCGTATCTGTTCCGGAAGCGGCGACCTCGAGCTCCTCGGGACCGAGCGGATTAGCGGGATATGCGCCTAGTCTCCCACGTCGCACCCGAGACGCTGGGATGAGGTGGCAACGCGCTCGGGGGGACGGTCGTCCGCTCACGTTGGATTCGCCGGTTCCCGCAGGGGAAAACGATAGTTTCACACACCCCCCTGTGTTACCGCCTTAAGTATGGCCAAGGATGAGAAGAAGGGTGAAAAGGTGGCCATTGCGGTCAGTGCGGTCAAGTCGATCGAGGAACTCGCTGGCGTAGGCCCCGCGACGGCGGAGAAGCTGCGCGAGGCCGGGTTTACGGACCTCATGGGGCTGGCCGTGGCCTCCCCGACCATGGTCGCGGACGCTGCGGAAATCGGCACGAACGTTGCCCAGAAGATCATCATTGCGGCCCGGGAGGCGGTCGACATCGGAGGGTTCGAGACCGGGGACGTCATCCTCGAGCGGCGCAAATCCGTCGCGAAGCTCACGACGTGCTCGAAGGCCCTCGACGAATTGCTGGGAGGCGGCCTGGAGACGCAGGCCATTACGGAATGCTATGGTGAATTTTCGGCGGGCAAGTCACAGCTTGCGCACCAACTGGCGGTCAACGTCACGCGTCCGGAGGACGACGGCGGCCTGAACGGGGACGTCGTATGGATCGATACGGAGCAGACCTTCCGTCCCGAGCGGATCCGACAGATGGCCGACGCGTTGGATCTGGACGCGGACGCGATCCTCAAGCGAATCCATATTGCGCGGGCGTTCAACAGCCATCACCAGATGCTGCTCGTTGAGAAAGCACAGGAGCTCGCGCAAGACTTCCCCATCCGGCTCATCGTGATCGACTCCCTCACCGCGCACTTCCGCGCGGAGTACATCGGCCGCGGCGTGCTCGCGGAGCGCCAACAGCTCCTGAACAAGCACATCCACGAATTGATGCGGTTCGGGGACATCCACAACGCCGTGATCTACGTCACGAACCAGGTCCACGCAAAGCCCGACGCGTTCTTCGGCGATCCCACGAGGCCGGTCGGCGGTCACATCGTCGGCCACAGCGCAACGTTTCGTGTCTATCTGCGCAAGTCGAAGGGCGGGAAGAGGATCGCCCGGCTGATTGACTCCCCGAATCTCCCCGAGGCCGAGGCGGTCTTCAGCGTCTCGGAGGACGGAATTCGCGACTGAGCCGGCGGCGACGCGTGACACGGTGTGTCGGGACAAATTGAAGTAGCGTCGAACCCATGATCGGCGCGGTTCCAATGGATCCGGGTCTCCTATTGATACCGGGTCCCGTGCCTCTGCATCCCCGGGTCCTCGAGGAATTCGCGAAGCCGGCGCTCCCGCATTACGGCGACGCGTGGGTTCGGGCGTTCACCGAGACCGTCTCCCTGATGCGCTATCTCTGGTCCGCCCCGGAGCACCGCGTCTTCCCGCTCGCCGGACCCGGCCACACGGGCCTCGAGTCGCTCGCCTACACGTTCCTGCGACCGGGCGATCGGGTCGTGGTCCTCTCGAACGGCTTCTTCGGGGACCGTATCCGAGAGGTCCTCCTGACCCATCGACTCAAGGCGGACGTCGTCGCATCGCCGTGGGGCGCCGGGCCGGATCTCGACGGCCTCCGGAACGCATTGAAGCGGCCGACGAAGGCCGTCGCGGTCGTCCACAACGAGACGTCGACCGGGGTCACGAACCCGCTCGAGCCGATCGTCGAGGCCGCGCACGCGGTCGGAGCGTTCGTGCTCGTCGACGCGGTCTCATCGCTCGGGGGCATTCGCCTTCCGGCGGCCGCGATCGGCGTCGACGCGGCGTTCGGCGCGTCCCAGAAGTGCCTCGCGGCGCCGGCAGGCATCACGCCCGTCGCCGTCGCCCCCTCGCTCTGGGAGGCGACCGATCCGAAGGGCGCGGACGGCTGGTACCTGAACCTCTTCACGTGGGAACGGTACGCGCGGGAGTGGGGCGAGTGGCACCCGACGCCGACGACGATCTCCTCGAATCTGTTCTACGCGTTCCACCGCGCGCTCCTGCTGGTCAAGGAGGAAGGCTTGGAGGCCCGCTACGCCCGTCACGCGACGGCGTCCGCCCGACTTCGCGACGGCCTCGCGGGCCTCGGATTCGCGGCGCTCGCGGCGCCGGACCTTGTTTCGAATACGGTCACGTGCGTGTCCCCGCCGCAGGGCATCGACGCGAATACGCTGGTGAAGCGCCTCCGGATGGAGCGCAACATCACGATCTCGGGCGGGCTGGGGCCGCTTCGGGGTAAGACCGTGCGCATCGGCACGATGGGCACGCAGGCAGAACCGGACGTCGTCGACCGCCTGCTCGACGCGGTTCGGTCCCTCGTCTGACCGCGTCACGCGTCCGGCAGATACCGCGTCAGCCAGTCGACCGCGCGTTCGTACAGCACGATCTGGTTCGAGATCTTTCGGGGCGCGTGTCCCTCGTCGGGGAACTCGAGGTAGTCGACGACCTTGCCCATGCGTTTCATCGCCTCGACCATCGCCCTCGCCTCCGTCACGGGACAGCGAGGGTCGTGCGCGCCGCCCGTGAAGAGCACGGGAACGCGGATCCGGTCTAGGTAGAAGATCGGCGAGAGCTTGCGAAAGAGGTCCGCGTCCTTGTCCGGGTGGCCCATCTTCTGTCGGTCGTACCGCTGGAGGTACCCTCGCTCGTTCGTGGTCGCCGTGGTCCAGTTGAAGTAGCCGACGATGCTGACGCCGACCCGCCAGAGCTCGGGGGCCTGCTCGAGGCAATGGGCGACCGCGTAGCCGCCGTAGCTCCCCCCGATGATCCCGAGTCGGTCCGGAGGACAGTATCCTTTCTTCACGAGCCACCGGCCCCCGGCGATGATGTCCTGCATGTCGCCACCGCCGAGGTCGCGGTCGCTGATGCGACGCCACGCGCGTCCGTAGCCCGTGCCGCCGCGGTAGTTCGGGGCGAGGATCGTGAAGCCCTGGGCGACGAGGAGCTGCGGCCGGACGTACCATTCGTTCACGGTCTGCGATTCCGGGCCGCCATGCGGCCAGACGAGGGCCGCGTTGCGGGAGCGGTTCTTCGCCGGCACGAACAGCCACGCGGGGATGTTGCGGCCATCGAAGGTGGGGTACCGCACGAGTTTCCCGTCCGCGAGTTCTCCTCTTGGGAGCTTCGTGGGGCTGCAGTCGATCAGGCGCGTCATCCGTGCTCCCCGCCGCGCGACGAGCCGCTCCGGGAACAGGAAGTTCGATTCCATGTAGAACAGCGTTCGTCCATCCGGCGACCAGAGCGGCCGGGATGCGGATCCGTTCGCGGACGACACGGCGACGGGTCTTCCGCCGTCGCGGCTCACGGACCTCAGCCGAATGTTCCCGTCGTGGTTCTCGAGGAACGCGATGCGCCGGCCGTCCGGAGACCAAATGGGCATCGTCTTGTCCCGGCGGTTCTCCACGAGCCACCGCACCTCGCGCGTTTCGAGGTCCAGCACGCCCAGGTCGAGCGGATCGTGGAGGTTCGAGACGAAGGCGAGTTCCTGGCCGTCGGGCGACCAGGGGCGGGGACGACCGATGTCGCCGCCGATCGAGCTCTCGGACTCCGGGAAGGCGACGATCTTCTCCATGCGCCCAGCGAGGTCGACGAGCCCGACGTAGTCGCGCAGTCCGACGCCCGCGGAAAACGCCAGGCTCCGGCCGTCCGGACGCCATGCGATTTCCGTCACGATGTCGTCCATGTCCGTGAGTTGCTTCGCCTCTCCGCCTGCGACATCCACGACGAACACGTTGTCGCGGTCCCCGTCCCGGTTCGAGATGAAGGCGATCTTCGTCCCGTCGGGCGACCACCGAGGGAACGAACTGTCGAATCGGGTGTCCGTGATTTTCCGGACGCCGGTCCCCGTCACCGGCACGACGTAGATATTATAGTTCTCGTCCCCCTCGAAGTCGGATTGCACCGCGAGGGAGCGGCCGTCGGGCGAGAACTCCGGATTCACGACGGACTGCTCGGACCTCAGCAGGATTTTCTCGCGCTTCATCCGGAGGTCCATCCGATAGACGGACCACTGCTCCCCCTTGTTCGCGGCGCAAGCGAGGGTCCTTCCGTCCGGCGAGACGTCGAAGTTGCCGAGCTGCCAGATCTTGCGCAAGAAGCGGCGCGGCGTGAAGGTGACGGTCCGGCCCATCGTCCCAGCAAGGGGTCCGAAAACGGGACGGGCATAAAAGCCATCTCGCCGGATCCCTTCGCAGGCCGCATGGCCCTGAACGTGGCGTCTCTTCCCATCACGGTCGGCGTCGGCGGGTTTGTGATCCGAGACGGCGCATTGCTCGTCGTGCGGAGGACGTACGGCCCCTCGAAGGGCCTCTGGACGATTCCCTCCGGCTACCTCGAGCCAGGCGAGTCGGTCGCGCAGGCGGTCGAGAGGGATGTTCGCGAGGAGACGGCGGTCGCGGCCCGCGCAGAGGGAATCGTCGGCGTTAGGAACCGCGTCACGGAGGCGGCAAACGACACCTTCCTCGTCTTCGCGATGGCGTACGAATCCGGCGAGCCGCGGCCCGATGGCCGGGAGGTGAGCGAGGCTGCCTTCCGTCCCGTCGAGGAGCTGTCGCTGACAGAGGACTCGGCTCCGTTCACGCGCGCAATCGTCCCGAAGCTCATGCGGGTCCGCGGCATGCGCCTCGATACGTACGCTCCTCCCCTGGGCGATTCCGGGACGCTCGTTTATCTCCTGTACATCTAGGCCGCGAAAGCCTTTAGGCGGACCGCCGTTGCGCGGCCGTGGCCATCACGATCGTGGCTCAATCCCTCGGCACCAAGTACGTCCTCGATGCCGCGGCGCTCGACCGCCTCCGGGGGACCTTGCGGACCGGCGGGCTCGTCGTGCATCCGACGGACACGGTGTACGGGCTTGGAGCGGATCCGTTCCAGCGGGAGGCGGTGGATCGCGTCTTCGCCGCGAAAGGCCGTCCCCGGGATCAACCGATCTCCATCGCCCTCGCCGAACCCGCCGACGTGTTTCGATTTGGGATCAAGTCGGCCATCGCCGAGGCGTTCTGCACGAAGAACCTCCCAGGTCCCTTCACGGTCGTCCTGCGCGCGACGAAGGACGCGCCGGCGCCCGTCGTAGCGGCGGACGGCCGAATCGCGATCCGCGTCCCGGCTCACCCGATCCCGCGTCTCCTCGCGAAGGCGTACGGCCCCATCACCTCGACGAGCGCGAACCTCCACAGTCGGCCGTCCCCGGTGACGTGCTCCGAGGCGCACGAGCAGCTCGGCGATCGCGTCGACGTCTACCTGGACGGAGGCCCGACGCCGCTCGGCGGCGAGTCGACCGTCGTCGACCTCTCCGGGGATCGTCCAAAGGTCCTTAGGCGAGGGGTCCTTCCGACGGGAGCGTAATCCCATGGACGCCTCCGCGCGCGATTCCCTGCTGCGAGCCGGACGGATCTCGCGCGAGGCGCGCGAGCACGCCGTGGGGCTCGTGAAGGAGGGCGCCCTCCTCCTCGACGTCGCGGAGGAGGTCGAGGGGCTCTTCCGCAAACGCGGCGTGCGTCCGGCGTTCCCGACCTGCATCTCGATCGACGACGTCGCCGCTCACTATACGCCCACGCACGACGACCCGCTCCGGTTCCAGCGCGGGAGCGTCGTTAAGTTGGACCTCGGCGCCCACGTCGACGGCTGGATCGCGGATACCGCGGTGACGGTCGAGGTCGGGACGCGGAACTGGACGTCGCTCATCCGAGCGTCGGAGCTCGCCTTGCAGACGGCCATCGAGGCGGTCCACGCGGGCGTCGCGACCCAGTCGATCGGAGGAGGCATTAGGCGTGCGATCGAGTCCGCCGGGTACCGGCCCGTCCGGAACCTGACCGGTCACACGATCGAGCGGTACGTCCTGCACGCGGGCAAGAGCGTCCCGAACGTGCCGCACGGTCACGACGTGCTCGAGGCGGGCGAGGTCGTCGCAATCGAGCCGTTCGCCTCGGCGGGCGCGGGTCACGTCGAAGGCCGGAAGACCGGAAACATCTATCGCGTGCTCCGGCCGAAGGCGCTCCCCCATCCGAAGCCAGACGATTTCTTGCAGACGTTGGCCGAGGAGTTCAAGACGCTCCCCTTTGCGGAGCGTTGGGCGCACCGTCTCGACCCACGTGCACCCGCCCTCCTGAACCAGCTCGTGCGGAGCGGGGCCGTGATGACGTACCCCGCGCTCCTCGATGCCGACGGCGGGATTGTCTCGCAGACGGAGCACACGGTGATCGTCGGCGTGGACGGGGCGGAAGTCACGACCGCGTGAAGCTCGGAACGTTTATTATCGAACGCCCCCATCGACGCCGTCCCTCGGAGCTGCCATCGGTTGAGCGACATCAAGCGAATCGTCTTGGACGTGCTGAAGCCTCACAAGCCGTCCCTCGTGGACATGTCGCTCCGGCTGAGCGGCCTCAAGGGCGTGGATGGTGTGAGCCTCACCCTCGACGAGGTCGACCAGGAGACCGAGAGCGTGAAGGTGACGATCGAGGGGTCATCGATCAACTACCCGAGCGTCGAGGAGGCGTTGCGGGAACTCGGCGCCGTCATCCACTCCGTCGACCTGGTCTCGTCGGGCAAGCGGCTCGTGGAGGACGTCCGCACAGGCCAGGACCACGGCTGATCCTCGGCGCGGTCCTAGCGGGCCTCCTTGATCCGTTGGGCGACCTTCTGCACGATCGACGTCTTGAAAAAATCCGCGCGGACGAGCACGCGGCCCTCCTTCCGCCATGGCGTCGACGGGAACGCCTTCCCATCCTCGACCTTTGGCTCGAGGCCGAGCGCCTTGGCGGCGGTCGCAATCTCCTGCGCGGTCGGCGATTCCACGGCCCACCGCTTCGCGACCCGCCGGCCGTCGTCCCGCGAACGTCCGAGATCGAAATACGCTGGATACAGGACGATCGGGCGATCTCCCTTCGGCATGGGCGCCGTCCGAATCACGACGCCGCCATAAGCCTTTGGTCGGCCGCCGTGCGCCGCCGATATCTTCATTCCCGCGGCCGCTTTGTCCGGCCCGATTTCCGGGGGAGCACGATGGAGGACGACCGCTCGGAGCTCGTGGATTTTGCGGTGGACTACGCGACCAAGAAGGGGGCCTCGTACGCCGAGGCGCGCTACGAGGGCCAGGAGCAGGAATCGTTCATCCTGAAGAACGGAGTCCTCGACGCCCTCTACATCGGCGACGATCGGGGGATTGGGGTGCGGGTCCTCGTCGACGGCGCCCTCGGGTTCACGGCGACGAACTCCCTGACGAAGCCGGACGTGCGCGGGATCGTCGACGACGCGGTGAAGATCGCGAAAGCCTCCCGAAGGCGATCGCGGATCGTCTTCGCCCACGAGGACGCGATCACGATGAACTGGTCCGTCCCGGAGCAGAAGAAACTCGCGGACGTGTCGGTGGCTCGGCTTGAAGATACCGGCCCGTACGTTCCAGCTCAACAACAACCGGATATCGAAGTATTTCGCGAACTCGGAGGGGTCCCGCATCCGGTCGTACAGCCCGCGGCTGCGGGCGTTCTACTTCCTCACGGTCATGGCCGGGGGCACAGTCGAACAGTCCTACCGGAACTACGGCTGGTCCGGAGGATGGGAGGGCGTGCGGATGTGGGACTTGAGCAAACGCGTGCTCGATGAAGCTCGCTCCATGCAACGGTCGCTGACGGAGGGCAAGAAATCCCCGGAAGGGAAGATGGACCTCGTCGCGGGACCGCAAGTCGCCGGGATCGCCTCCCACGAATCGTGTGGCCATCCGACCGAGGCGGACCGCGTCCTCGGACGCGAGGCGAGTCAGGCCGGGAAGTCGTTCATCCCCCCGGAGGGCGTAGGGATGCGGGTCGGGTCTGAGGTCGTGAACGTCGTCGACGATCCGACCGTCGAGCACTCGATTGCGTACTACGCCACGGATGACGAGGGCGTCAAGGCGAGGCGGCGATATCTCTACAAGGAGGGCCGCGTGACGGAGTTCCTTCATAACCGGGAGACGGCGGCGGCGCTGGGCACCCGGAGCAACGGCGCGTCACGGGCGGTCAACTACAACCTCGAGGCGATCGTCCGGATGGCGACCACGTTCGTCGAGCCGAAAGACTACGCCGTCGACGAGATGCTTGAGGAAGTGAAATTCGGCGTGTATATGAAGAGCTTCATGGAATGGAACATCGACGACAAACGTTACAATGCGAAGTACGCGGGGCGGGAGGCGTACCTCGTCGAGAACGGGGAGGTCAAGCATCCAGTCCGCGGGACCGTCATCGAGCTCACGACGCCTGCCTTCTGGTCGGCCGTCGACGCCGTGGGGAAGGACCTCGATTTCGAGGCCGGATTCTGCGGCAAGTCCGATCCGGGTCAGGCGCTCGACGCGAGCATGGGCGGCCCGACGATCCGCCTCCGCAATGTGTATCTGAGGTGATCCGATGGAAGACATCGCCTCCCGGATCGTCGAGAAGGCCATCTCGTTCGGCTGTCAGGATGCCGTCGCCGACGTCGTGACGAACCGCTCCTATCAGATCCGTTTCGCACGGAACGAGCCGGTGATCAGCAATCGCTGGCGCGAGTCCAGCGCGGCCGTCTTTTTCGTGTACCGGAAGCGGGTTCTCGCGAGCGACATCAAGGACCTTTCGCGGGCGGACGAAGCCGTGGAGCGCCTCGTGAAGATTGCCAAAGGATCTCAAGAGAATCCGGATTACGCCGGCATCGCAAAAGGGCCGTTCAAGTACGCGCGCACGCGACCGGACCCGAAGGTCGTCGCCCTCGACGAAGGGGGCAGGTACGTCGAGGCGGCGATCGGCGGTGCGTTGGACGAAGGCGCGAAGGAATGCGCGGGCTCGTTCTGGAAGTACGAAGACGAACACTTTCTCTCGACCTCGAACGGCGCAGAATCCCGCGACCATCGCGCGAGCCTCTACCTCTCGATCCGTGCCCTCGTCGCCCTCGAGTCGAGCGGCCACGGCATCGCCGCCGCGACAAAGCTCTCTCAGTTCGACCCCGCGAAGGCGGGCCACAAGGCGGGTCGCATCGCGGCGCTCGCGCGCGATCCGAAGCCGGGCAAGCCGGGGCGGTATCCCGTCATCTTCGACCCGCTGATTTTCGGCTCGCTCTCGGACCAAGTTGGCGGTCGCCTCGGCGCCTGGTATGTGCTCGCGGGGCTGTCGCCGTACGGCAAGAAGATCGGCAAAGCGGTCGCCTCGTCGCAATTCACCCTGTACGAGGATGGATCGGCCGACTCGATCGCCCGCAAGCGGTTCGACGCCGAGGGGGTGCCCACGCGGCGGAACGTGCTTGTGAACAAAGGCGTCCTGAAGACCTACCTTCACAACACGACGACCGCGAAGAAGTTCAAGACGAAGACCACGGGGAACGCGGGGCTCGTCTCTCCAGAGCCCAACGCGTTGTTCGTCAAGCCGGGCGACTGGACGAAGGACGAGATCTTCTCGGAGGTGAAGGACGGACTCTGGCTCACGAACACGTGGTACACGCGCTACCAATCGTACGTCACCGGCGACTTCTCGACGATCCCGAGGGATGGCATCTTCCACATCCGGAAAGGAGAGGTCGTCGAAGCCTGGAAGGACGTTCGGCTGACGGACAACATCCTCCGCATGATGAAGAACATCGTGGCGCTGAGCAACAAGCCAGAACAGATGATGTGGTGGGGCGAAGTCAGCATCCCGAACTTCGTGCCGTACGGCCTCATCAAGGACGTCGGCATCACGAAGTCCGCGGAATGAGCGGTCTAGCTCGCCGGGCCCTCGATGAGCACCGCGTTGATCACGCCGTCCTGGCCCGGACGCGATGTGACCCGGGCGAGGCCGATCTCCGTCTGAACCGTCGCACCGCGCGTGATGATGTTCCGCGTGACGAAGTTCGGATTCGATGGGTTCGCCTTCACGGTGATGATCTTGACTTTCTTCGTCGCGGCCGTGCGGCGGTCGAGGACGTTCGCGTGCTCGGCCTTTAGGATACGCACCTTCCGGTTCCCGCCTTTCGTCCGGTAGAGTTTGAGGCGCTGCGGTCCGATAAACGCGTACTGCTGCTCCCGACCGATCTCTCGCTTGCGCTTCTTCCGCAGCGGTCGATACCGACCGCCGGTCGGCTTCCGTTTCGAACGTCCTTGCCAGAGGGCCACGATCGAACCTCGAGGGATGCGTCCCAAGGACCCGGGTCTATATGACGGTTGCGCCGCTAGCCGAGGTTGAGATAGCCGTACGCGAGGACGTTCGCAATGAGGAACCCCAGCAGTGCGCCTCCGTTCAGGAGAGGGAGGCCGGCTTGTGGCTTCCCCTTCAGGACGAATCGCATCAGGAACAGGAACCCGAGTAGGCTGCCGACGACCGTGGCGATTGCGATCCACTCATTCGAGGGGATCCCGATAAAGTAGCCACCGGAAGGGGACAAGAACGTGAATGCAGAGACGCTCAGAATCCCCGGGATGATGAGGTCGCCAAGCCCGATGAACATCGCCTCTCGTTCCTCCCCGGAGGCGACCTGCTCCTTCAGGCTCTTCTGTTCCCGGAACGAGTAGCCGGCTTTCTTCGGGATCACGAGGAGGATCGGGAGACGCTGGCTCGTGAGCTCGTCCGCGAGCGTGATCATGTGCTTCGTCCGGTAGACGGCCCAGGCGTCGTACACCGCGAGGGCGAAGAGGAGCAGGATCGCGGGCACGATGCCGAACGAGATCCCGAGGATCGCGGTCACGCCCGCCGCGGTCATGATCCCGACGGCGTCGACGACATACCACTCGGGGAACTTCACGAGCACGTATACGATGAGCCCCGCCAGGACGAACGAGATCAGCGTGGACACGTTGACGAGCAAATCCCCGTCGATGGCGCCGCCGGAGGCATAGTAGAGGCCGAAGTACAGAGGGAGAAGGAGGATGAACGCGAGGGTGACAAAGATCGAAGCCATGATCACGTACTTCGCGAGATTCTGGCGGCGGTAGCGTACGAGGCCGAGGATCACGGCGGTGAAGGCGAGGATCATGACGATGTAGACGGCCGTGTTCGTCACGTCGGCGGGGTTCGAGAACGCCTGGAAGCCGCCCGCGAAGAAGAGGGGCGAGAGGGCGATCGCGAGGATCTGGCTCCCTACGAGAATCGCGGCCATCGCCGCAATCGAGGCGTATTCCCGGCGCATGGGCCGCCTACTCCCGTGTCACGCGTCCGAACGCCACGGTCCCGGCGATCTTCTCGATGAACACCTTCACGATCGAACCCTTCGCGGTCCCGGGAACGTAGATCACGTACTTGTCGAGTTTCGCGATCCCGTCGCCCTTCTTCCCGATGTCTTGGATCATCAGCTCGTAGACCTTGCCCTCGACGAGGGGCGCTTCCTCGACCTTCGCGGCCTTCTTGACCGCCTTCACGGGCCGCCGGGCCCCGCACGCGTCACATTCGAGCATCGCGATGCGGTCCTCTTTCACGAGCCGCGTGTCGGGGCGGCCGCACTCTTGGCACAGGACGTACGCGTCGACGTAGGACTTGATTCGCTCTTCGAGCTGTTGCGCCGTGACCTTGCTCTTGAACACGACCCGCCTCCCTTCCAGCGCTCCCGCGGTCCCGAGCTCCCGCAGAAGGTACGTAAGGACCATATCCGGGTCCCGTCGGATCGCGCCGACGATGTCCTCGAAGTTCCGGAGGATCGTCGTCTTCCCCTCGATCACGACGTCGGGGGCCGGGACCTGGAACCGCTCTCCGCTACTAAGGGCGGCCGGAAGGGCCTTCTTCGCGCGGGTGAGGAGCTGGTCGTAGCTGAACGTAGACACGAAGGACGACGAAGCCCAGGGTCGGTTTAAAGGTTGTGGGCTCAAGACGCGGCGGCGCGAACGAGGCCCAAGTGAATCGGCGAAGGCCGCAGCGGACGGGATCGCAATTCCGGATGGAATTGAGACGCGACGAAGTAGGGATGCCCCTTGAGCTCGAGGACCTCCATGCGCCGGCCGGCGTCGGAACGGCCCACGTACCGCAATCCGGCGTCCTCGAGTTTGGCGATGTACGCCGGGTTGATTTCGTAGCGATGTCGATGCCGTTCGAAGATCTTCGTGGACCCGTAGAGCTTCGCGGTCATCGAGTTCGGCTCGAGGTCGATCTCGTGCGCGCCGAGCCGCATCGTCGCGCCCATCCCCTTGACGCTCCGCTGCTCCGGCAGCAGGTCGATGACCGGGTGCGGCGTCTTTGGATCGAACTCGGAGCTGTTCGCGTCCTTGAGGTGGAGGACCTCCCGGGCGAAGCCGACCGTCGCGAGCTGGAACCCCAGGCAGACGCCCTGGAACGGGACGTCGTTCTCCGCCGCGTATCGGGTGGCGACGATCTTCCCCTCGATCCCCCGATCCCCGAATCCACCCGGCACGAGGATGCCGTCCGATCCCTCGAGCGCCTTCGTCCCGTGCTTCTCGATGTCGAGCGACTCCACCCACTTGAGGTTCACGCGCACGCGGGCGTGGGCGCCCGCATGGTGGAACGCCTCGATGTGGCTGATATACGAATCTTTCAGGTGGGTGTACTTGCCCACGAGCGCGATCGTGACCTCCTTCTCGGGGTTCTTCAGCTTCTCGAGGTACTCCTTCCATTCCCGCATGTCCTCGGCCTTCGGCTCCAGCTGGAGCGTCTTCATGATGTACTCCGTCAGGCCTTGGCCGTCGAAGAGGAGCGGCACATCGTAGATCGTGGAGGCGTCCGGCGCGCTGATGACGCCCTCGACCGGGACGTCGCAAAAGAACGCGATCTTCTTCTTGATGTCCGGTTCAAGGGAGTGCTCGCCGCGCGCGACGATGACGCTCGGTTGGATTCCCATGGACCGGAGTTCCCGCACGCTCTGCTGGGTCGGCTTCGTCTTCTGCTCTCCGACCGCGCCCATGATGGGCACGAGCGTCGTGTGGACGAAGAAGACGTTCTCCTTCCCGATCTCTTGGCTGAGCTGGCGAACCGCCTCGAGGAACGGCATCCCCTCGATGTCGCCGACGGTGCCCCCGACCTCGACCAGGACGATGTCCGCGCCCTCCTTCTCCCCCACGCCGCGGAGCTGCGCCTTGATCTCGTCCGTGACGTGCGGGATGATCTGGACCGTCTTGCCGAGGTAGTCGCCGCGTCGCTCCTTCTCGATCACCGCGCGGTAGACTTTCCCCGTCGTGATGTTGTGGTCCCCGGTCAAGTTGACGTCCAGGAATCGCTCGTAGTTGCCAAGGTCCAAGTCGACCTCGGAGCCGTCGTCGAGGACGAAGACCTCGCCGTGCTGGTACGGATTCATCGTGCCCGCGTCGACGTTCAGATAGGGATCGATCTTGATGGGGCAGACCTTGAGTCCCTTCGACTTCAGCAGGACCCCGATGGAAGAGGTGCTGATCCCCTTTCCGAGGCCCGACAAAACGCCACCCGTGACGATGACATACTTCACGTCAATTCACGGGATTGGTCCATTGGGCGAGTTCCACTTATAGTTTACGTCACGAGTGGACGAACACCGCCTCAGGATTCACGCCCAGGCTGGCGACGAAGGCCGACGCGATGCGCCACATGTCCCGGCGGGGAATCATGCCGACGAACGGTTTCGGGTCCGCGCTCAGCTCGGCGAGTCCTTCGACGTACGCCTCGACTTGGACGTTCGCGCCACCTTGTGCGTCCCACGCGCCGACCGAGAGCACGCGCTTCCCCGTGACCCAGATGCTGCCCTTGACGAGGGTCACGTGATTGGTGGAAAAGGAGTCGACCTGCATGCCCACGGACTCGCCGTACGCGTTCGCAGCGTGAAGCATCGCTGCCGCCGCCTGTCCGGCCAAGAAGAATCTCGCGACGCTCCTCCCCACGCCCCCACGAGGCCCGTGTCGCCGAATAATCTTTTGACGGCGGCAAAACCCTTAATGGACGGTCGCTTTAGGCCGCCTGGTTGAGACGATGGAACTGAAACAGTATCAAGGCCTCCCGCTTGGATCCGCGGCGATCGAGTTTTCCTTGCCCGGCGTGGACGGGAAGACACACTCCCTATCCTCGTTCAAGGACAAGCGGATCCTCGTCGTCGCGTTCTGGTGCAACCATTGTCCGTATGTGCAGGCGTGGGAGGACCGGACGGTCGCGACGCAACGGGAGTTCGCAGGGAAAGGCGTCCAGTTCGTGATGATCAACGCCAACGACGAAGCGAGCTACCCGGAGGACGATTTCGCTCACATGATCGAGCGCGCCAAGCTGAAAGGATACAACTTCCCGTACCTTCGGGATGAGAGCCAGAAAGTCGTCGAAGCGTACGGCGGAGTCTGCACGCCCGATTTCTTCGTCTTCGATGCCTCCCGAAAACTTCGGTACCGGGGGAAGTTCGACGACTCGAAAGAGCCGCGCGGGGTGAAGCATCAATACATGCGCGAGGTCCTCGACCGCTTGCTCGCGGGCCAGGAACCCTCCGTGACGTTCGTCCCACCGATGGGCTGCTCGATCAAGTGGAAGGCGGGTCACTGGGCATGAGCATCGTCGGAGTCTCCACCGTGCGTGAGGCGACCGGGTAGGCTTGGATTGCGGAGTGGTAGTACCAAGTGACCGTCACGACGGTTGAGACGCTGGGCCTCATGCCGTCGACAATCCGAATTTCAAGGACGAAGTTGGCCTGGTCGCGAAAGATCGGCCGACTCTCCCAGCCCGACTCACCGCGAGCGATCCACTTCGCCGTTCCGGAGGACGGCTCGCTGTAACCGATGGACCCTGCAGGGAATGTGAAGGTTCGATAGACGTCGGGGAAGGTGAGGATGAATGGTGTTGTCTTGTGGTCATCGCCGGAGGGATAATGCCCCAAGGTATCGCCGGAGTTTGTACGGAACGTCACAGCGGTCTCGTACGGTTGCACGGAGAGGTCCGTGACTCCGTTCGAGATCGTCGCGACGAGGTAGTAGTAATCCCACACGGAGTCCCCGTCGGGGATTCGGATGAACTCGGAATCGACGGAAAGTGCGTTTGCCGGGAGAGCGACTTCGGATGGACCCAAGCGGATGAAATCCGTCACGATCCCGAGAATGAACCCGAGGAGCAGGACCCCAACAATCATGACGACGAGCCGGCGGTCCTTTCGGAAACGCGCGGCTAGCGGGGCGAGGATTGCCGACCTTTTCGTTTCGATGGTTTCCCTCCGTGGCCGAGACCCCGGCGGAGCAGGCCGAGCCGCCATCCGAGGAAGGAGTAGACCGCGCCGAGGTTCCCGTTCCGATTGTAAGTGCGACGAACCCTTAAAGTCTCGGTTTCGTCCGCCTTCAGTTCGTCCACGAACTTGCAAGCGTTCAGGACAGCCCTCGTGAGTTCGTCGACGATCGGGATGGTCGCGCTCTGTGATGTTCGCGAGAGTGGATTCAAGTCGACGCTGATCACGGTCTTCCGCATTCGGACGAGGGCCTCCGCGCGGTCGCCGTCCTCCAACGGGACCAGGACCACGTCGGCGCCGAAGACCCCGTCTCGGTGCGAGAGAGCCCGTCTCGACTCGATCCCCGGTATGCGGGCGTTCGGCCGGAGGCCGAGGACCTCCTGGGCCCCGGCGCGTTCGAGCTCCCGGACGATGCGCCGTACGCGCACCTCCGATCGGTGGAAAAGGTTCACCTCAATCCGCGCGGGAATCATCCGTGCGAGCCGGACGACCTCGCGACTCGCGAGGGCCGCGACGTTCCCGTTGACGGAGATTACGGGTCTCTTCGCCGAAAGGAGGTAGGCCGCCGCGGCCCGCTCGGCCACGAGGGCTGGCGCACTCGTCATCTCTCCAAGGAGATAGTCCCAAGCCTCACCACGGCCATGGGCGATGAGTCCCTCGGGGACTACGATCCCCGCTTTCCATGCACGCACGAGCTTCTCTCGGCGGATGAGGGACTCGTACCGCGGGTGGGACTTCGGGATTTTCATAGCATCGACCGGATCCGCTCGACGAACTTGCCGCATCCGTGCCAGAGCGGGTCCGCGGCCGGCAAGCCGTACTGTGCCTCCCACTCCCGCACGGTGGCCTCGACCTGCTCGCGCGTCATGTTCTCGTGGTTGATGCCCAGCCCGAAGACCTTCGCGCCGCGCGAGAAGAATTCCAGCCAGCGCATCTCCTCCTCCACGGTCGGCATGGGCCACGCGACGACATCGCGCCGGAAGCTCCGCGTCTTGCGTGCGGGCGCGTGCATCATCACGATGCCGGACGGCATCGAGGCGGTGATGATCGCGCGAGTCCCGCAGACGTAGGCGGGATGGGAGATGCTCCCTTGGCCCTCGACGACAATCACCTTCGGCTTCGTCTCGTCGTACGCGCGGACGATTTCCGACTCGAGTTCACCGACCATGAAATCGCCCTTGATCGAGTCGAGGGGGACGCCGTAGGCCGAGCCTTGCAACAGGCCGGTCTGTCCGGTCGCGACGAAGGTCGCCGCGAGGCCCGCGGCGTTCAGGGCGTCGGTCAGGAGGAGGGCCGTCGTCCGCTTCCCGATCGCGCCGTCGGTCCCCAGCACGGGAATGCGGAGACAGGGGAGCCCTCTCGACAGGTCGCTGAACTGCTTCGACTCGCGCACCGGACGGGGCTTGCGGACGTCAATCAGGCGGACGCCGTGCCGCGCCGCCAGTCCGGCGAACTCGGGGTCGTCGCCGAGGTACTCGTGGAGCCCGGCGACGACGTTCAGGCCGCGTTCGATCGCGTGCTGGATGACCCCGCGGAACTCGGTCGGGATGTACCCACCGAACGTCGCGACGCCGATTACGAGGCACTCCGGTCGGCCCCGTTCGATTGCCTCATCCAGGCTCGCGACGATTGGGATGCCGTTCGGTCGTCCGTCCAACACATCGCCGGCGTCCCGGCCCGCCTTCGTCCGGTCGATGACGGCGGTGATCTCATACCGCTTCGAATACCGGACGAGGCCGTTCGCGGTCTTTCCCGTGTTCTGGCCGAAGTACCCGTCGCACAGGATCACGGCCCGCTCCATCGAACCAATCCTTCGTGATAACGGCGGGCGAAAGTCCATAATCTCGTATAAAGGCTAGTCGCGCCGGCGACACGTGATGGTCGCGGGATTCCGCCGCAAGGAGAGGGCACCCTCCGCCCTCGCTTCCGAGCGGCAGCGAGTCGCTCGCCGGGAGCTCCGTCGGTGAGCGCCCGCGTCGAAGACTTCCCGCCGTGCAGCGCGTGTGGCGGCCAGCTGTTCCCGCTCGTCCTCTGTGATTCGTGCGGTGCCGCGTCGATCCTCCACGACGCGGACCAGCTCGACTGGGCCGCCCCGTGTCCGGAGTGCGGGACGTTCAATCCGTGGCAGGTGATCTGCGACCAGTGTCACTCCCGGTTCCCCGCACCCGGTGGTCCCTCGAAAGCGCCCGCCAAGCCGGCGGCGCCGTCGAAGCCGGAGGCTCCCCTCGCCCCCACACCACCTCCGCCCCCCGCCGTCGTCGCGGAAGGCCGGCCAAAGCGCAAGCTCCGCGGGGAGGTCGACCCGACCCCGGTCCTGGACAGCCTCAAGGCGTTCGGCCTGGACCCGTCCCGCGCGCAGGCGCTGGTCGGCCGAGGCTACAACGCGTTATGGAAGATCGCCCGGGCGAAGGAAGTCAATCTCGGCCGGATTCCGGAGGTCGGACCGCTCGCCGCCCGAAAGATCTTCGCATCGCTGCAGCTGCTGAAGTACTCCCCTCCGCAGTGGACGCGGGAGGAAGTCGCGAAACAGGAGTATGAATGCCCGCTTTGCGGCTGCGTCACCTCCGTCTTCGCTCCGTCGTGCTCCGAGTGCGGCACGGCCTTCGACGAGGAAGAAATGGACGAGCAGATCCGGGGGCAATTCGCGGCGCAGGGAGAGGCCGGGCTCCTCGCGTTCTACGACGGCCGACTCGCCGACAAACCCGAGGACCCGGACATCCTCTACGCGCGCGGCCTGTTCCTCGAATCCCTTGGCCGGATTGATGACGCGATTGATTCTCTGGACCGCGCCCGATCCGGGGCGCCGGACGCCCGCAAGTTCAAGGTCGCCCTCCTGCGGATCCAGGCCACCCAGGCGCGCAAGCCCGAGCTCGCCGAGAAAATCCGGTCCACCGCCACCTCCCTCCTCGACGACGTCTTCTGGGATCAGGAGGTCGCGGAGCTGGACGACGTCATCGCGCGCGCCGGCCCGGTCTGCGATCAATGCGGTCGGCCACTCCCGGAGGACGCGGACCGGTGCCCGGCGTGCGGGGCCGCGGTCGGCGGTGCCCCGGAGCCGGCGCCGCCGGCGCAGGCCGAACGTCCGTCGCCCGAGCTCGACACCTTGGTCGACGACCTGCTCGTCGGCGAGCTCGAGGAATCCCTCTCCTCGGAGGAACTCGACCGCACGAAGGCCGCGGTGCTCGACTGGCTGATCCAAGAACTCGAGGAGTCGATGCGGCCCGAGGAAAAGGCCCTCCCGGTTCCCGAGAAGGAACAAGGGGAGCCCGGGGCCCCCACGCCGTCCCCTCTCGCGTCGTCCGTCGGCTTCCTCTCGGGCTGGATGCGGGGCAGCCGGGGGCTCGTCAGCGGCGTTCGCCCGAAGAGCGGGGCCCGTCCGGCGACGGGCAAGGTGAACGGCCTCGTGAACGGCATGGGCCGCGTCAATGGACTCGTGAACGGGATGGGTCGGGTCAACGGGCTCGTCGAACCCGGGGGCCGTGTGAACGGTCTCGTCCGCGGACGGGTGAACGGCCTCGCCGGAGCCCAGGGCCGGATCAACGGGCTCGTGAACGGGACGCAGTTCGTGCGATCCGGAAGGTCGCCCGCGCAGCTCATGGGCCCGTCCCGTCGCGTGCGGTACGCGGCCATCGCCTCCGGGACGCTGGTCGCCATCGTGATCGCCGCCCTCCTGTTCGTCCCGGTCCCCGGCCCGACGTCTCCGATCTCCATCGACGGCTCCTTCGCAGACTGGGGGCCGGTCCCGCGGTTCGACGCCGCGACCCAGGCGACGAATCCCGACATCTCCATCGCCCAGTACGCGTCGCTGTTCGATCGCGACTCCCTATACCTCTTCGCCTCGACGCAAGGGTCGACGTTCGGCGATTCGGGCGGATTCGACGGCGCGTACTTCCTGATCGATGCGGACGGAAACGCATCGACGGGCCTTTCGTTCGACGGGATCGGGGCGGATTCGGTCGTCGACGTGTTCGGCGGGAATCACTCGCTCGCCGGTGCGCGGCTGTACTCCTTCCCAGCCGGGGCCGAGGTCAATTGGAGCCAGCGGCAGGCGCGAGGATTCGTGTTGGCGGCGTCTTCCGATCAAGGCGTGGAGGCGAAGGTCTCGAGGTACGACCTCGGCCCGTTCGATCCCGCGAACTTCCGAATCCTCGTGTATATGGACGACTTCCGCGGCGAATCGAGTCGCAGCCTCGCTCGTCTCGGCCCGGAGGGCGGAGCCGTTCTCTTCGAGGTGTCGTCCTTGACATCCGTCCTGAACGCCGGTCCGACCCCGCTCTTCACGATCCGGGTCCGCGCGCTCGGCATCCCGGCCGCCACGACGTGGGCCGCATCGTCGATTCGGTTGAACGCCACCCCCGGCGTCTTCGTATCCCTCTCAGCGGAATCCGTAACCTTGACCCAGGGCCAGCCGGCTCCCGTGATCACGGCGTCGGTCTCGGCCCCGGGATTTTTGCCTGGACAGTTCGTCCAGGTCGACGTGACCGGGGCGTCGGCGAGTGACGGAGCGTTCGCCCCGCTGCCCGTCTTCGTGCATGGCGGGCCCGTCCGCGCCTACTTCGTTTCCTCACCGTCCGTAGTGCGGATCGACGGCCTCTTCGCGGACTGGGTCGGACGGGACGTCCCCGATTCGGACCCAAGTCTCGTCAACGATTCGAATGTGAATATCGTCCGGTACGGCGCGGCGGTGGACGCGTCGACCGCCTACTTCCACGTCGCCGTCGCCGGCGACTTGCTCGAGGGCGCGGTCCCGGAGCGGATCGTGCCGTGGCCTCCCGGCCAGGGAGGAAACACATCCGGCCGACCGATTCCGCTTCCTCGCCAAACGGGGGAAGACGTCCTCCGCGTCTACATCGATCTGAACGCGACGGACACGACGGGGACATGGATTGGCGGTATCTACGCCGACTACCTGTTCGAGATCCGAGGCGAAGGAGGTCGGGTCACGTCCCGCTCCCTGTCCATTTGGTCGTCCGGATGGACAAACGTTCCCCTCCCCGGCGTGGCCCTCGCGAAGGACGACGTCGAGATCGAAGGCTCCCTTGCGATCGGGCCGACGACGAACCGCACGCGGATGGTCTTCGCGGCGACGGACTGGTCTGGGATCGGCGACACGACTCCGCCGGTGAACGCGACCGTGCAGGCGCCGGCCCCTCTCTTCGAGACGCCCGGAGGGGTGATCAACGCGCCGGAGTTCCAAGAGCTGGCTTTGCCCGCCGTCGCCACGGTGATCCTCGTCTCCTTCCTGGCGCGCCGACGTCGACGCGGCGAGTGAGTCGTCCGCGGGACCCGCCAAGGTACTTGTGCCGGTAGGCCGATGGTCGCCCCGTGGAGTTGGGGGTCGTCGGGAAACCGAACGTCGGCAAGTCGACGTTCTTCGCGGCGGCGACGCTGGCGCCGGTGCAAATCGCAAACTACCCCTTCACGACGATCGACGCGAACCGAGGCGTCGCGTACGTGCGCAAGCCGTGCCCTCACGTCGAAATCGGACGACCGTGCAAGCCGAACAACGCGCCGTGCAAGGACGGCACTCGGCTCATCCCGGTCGAACTCCTCGATGTTGCGGGGCTCGTGCCCAAAGCCCACGAGGGCCGGGGCCTCGGCAACAAGTTCCTGGACGACCTGCGACAGGCGAGCGCCCTCGTCCATGTGATCGACGCGACGGGGGGGACGGACTTCGAAGGGAACCCCGTCCCCATCGGGACACACGACCCGCTCGACGATGTGCGGTTCCTGGAGGACGAGCTCGCGCACTGGATCGCGGGCATCCTGTCCCGGAACTGGGACAAGGAGGCGCGACGGGCGGACCTCGACGAGATGCCGCCGGAGAAGCTCCTCCAGACGCGGCTGACGGGCCTCGGCCTCACGGAAATCCAGATCCACTTCGCGCTGCGCGAGATCCCCCTGGATTCGAAGATGGCCCGATGGACCGCGGGGGACCTCCTGCGGATCGCGGGGACGATCCTCCGCCGCGGCAAGCCGACGATCCTCGCGCCGAACAAGGCGGACCTCCTTCCCCGCGACGCGGTCGACCGCTTCGCGAAGATCGAAGGCTACCGCACGATTCCGACGTCCGCGGAGTATGAACTCGCGTTACGACGCGCCGCCGGGGCCGGCCTTATCGCGTACGAGCCGGGCGCGTCGGCGTTCCGGGTCCTGGCTCCCGAGAAGCTCACGCCGGCGCAGGCGAAGGGGCTCGAGCGGATCGAACTTTTCCTCCGAGAACGCGGGTCGACCGGCGTGCAGGCGTGCGTCGAGGAGGCAATCTTCAAGCTCCTCGATCTCATCGTTGTGTATCCGGTGGAAGACGAACACCATTGGACGGACAAGGCGGGGAACGTCCTCCCGGACGCGTTCCTCGTGCCTCGCGGCGCCACCGCGGTCGACGTAGCCTTTAAGGTTCACACGGACTTGGGCACCCACTTCATCCGCGCCATCAACGCCCGAACGAAGATGGTGGTGGGCCGGGACCACCCGGTCCAGGATGGGGACGTCCTCAAGATTGTGGCGAAGGTGTGAGATGGCCGGCTACGACGTCCGAATCATCACGGCCTCCTATCGGCGGGAGCCCCGGGACGGCCCCGAGTCGGCCCAGCTGCCGGTCATCCAGCTCTTCGGGCGGACGAGGGAAGGGAAGAGCATCGCCATCGAGTATTCGGGATTCCAGCCGTACTTCTTCGTGGTCGAGCCGTCGCACGCTCTCCGGGGAGCGTTCGGAAGGGACCCGCAGGTCGTCAAGCTCGAGGACGTGACCCTGCAGCTCGAAGGCAAACCGACCCCCTGCGCGCGGGTGGTCCTCCGACAACCGTGGAAGACCCCCGAGTACCGGGAGAAGGCTCGGCGGTACGGCTCCACCCCTCTGGAGGCCGATATCCCGTTCCAACATCGGTTCATCTACGACATGGACCTCGGGGCGGCCGTCCGCATCCACGGGACCGAAGTCGACCCCGCCGGACGATACACGACGGACCTGTTCCTCCGCGCGGACCGCTTCGAGCCGTGCGAGCCGTTCCGACCGTCGCTGCGCGTGCTCAGCTTCGACATCGAGAACAGCATCCAGGACGGTCACATCTTCTGCATCGGCATCGCGTACCGGGACGCCGGCGCAATCAAGACGCAAATCCTCACGGGGAGCGAGCGGGAGATCGTCGAGGGGTTCGTCAATCTCGTCCACGAGTTCGATCCCGACATCATCTCCGGATACAACATCGATGGCTACGACCTACCCGTCCTCATCGACCGCGCCTCCAAGAACGGGATTCCAAAGCTCCGGCTCGCCCGCGACTTCTCGGACTTCTTCCACCTGGGCGAGAGATTCTGGCGGGTCGACGGCCGCATCCTCACGGACGTGTGGTGGGCCGTGAAGGCGGAGCGGCTGAGCCTTCACATGAAACAGGAGACGCTCGACTACGTGGCCCGCCAGCTGCTCGGCGAAGGGAAGCACGAACTCTCTCGGCGGAAGATCGACGAGGAGTGGGCGCGGGACCGCGACAAGGTGATCCGGTATTGCCTGAACGACGCCGACCTCTCGCTCCGGATCCTCGAGAAGATCGGCCGGATCGAGAAGACCTTGGACCTGGCGGCGGTGAGCAAGCTCCCGCTCGAGGATGTGCTGCACGGGCGCACGTCGAACCTGATTGACTCGATCCTGATCCGGGCCGCGGACCGAGCGGGCGTCGCGGTGCCGATGATGAAGATGCGCGGCGGCCGCGTCGAGCAGATCGAAGGCGGGTACGTCCACAGCCTGCAGCCCGGGCTGTACGAGTGGGTGATCTCCCTCGACTTCCGCGCGATGTACCCGTCCCTCATCATGGAGAACAACATCTGCTTCACGACGGTCTCGCCCGCCGGCACGATCGCGAGCCCGACCGGTGCGAAGTTCCTGAGCGCCGACGTCAAGAAAGGGCTCCTCCCCGCGATCCTGTCGAGGCTCATGAACGACCGCCAGGACGTGCGGACGAAGATGAAAGAGACGTCCGACCCGGAGATGCGAGAGTTCTACGAAGGACTGCAGGCCGCGATCAAGATCCTCATGAACGCCTTCTATGGCGTCCTCGCCTCGTCGTTCTACCGGTTCAACGATCCGAAGGTCGGGGCGTCGATCACCGCGTTCGCGCGGGAGCGGATCAAGGGCATCATCGGGGAGCTCGAGGCCGATGCGGTGAAAGTCGTCTACGCCGACACCGATTCCGTCTTCTTCCAATCCCCTTCCGCGGGACCCGACGCGTCCCTCGAGTTCGCGCGGAAGACGGCCGAGCGGTTCTCTCGCGGTCGGATCGCGATGGAAGTCGACAAGATCTTCGAGACTTTGTTCAGCCACGGACGGAAAAAGCGGTATGCGGGCAAGGTCGCATGGCCGACCGAAATGCGCGATCAACTCATGGTACGCGGATACGAGATCCGCCGCACGGACGCGTTCGACCTGCAGAGCGAGGCGCAACAACGCGTATTCGAGAAGATCCTCGACCGCGACCAGGATGGGTCCATCGCCCTCGCGAAGCAAATCGTCGCCGAAGTCCGCGCGGGGTCCCCGACCCTGGAGGACGCGGAGCGGGACCCGATCGAGGCCCTGGTCATCTCCCGCACGGTCAAAGAGGAGAACCAGTACGTGAACCCGGATTCGATGAGCAACGTCATCGCCGCTCGCAAGCTCGAGGAGATGGGGGAGGAGTTCATGCCCGGCATGAAAGTCTCGTGGATCGTGACGGACTCTAAGAAGAGCCCCATGGAGGTCGAGCCCTACGTATCCGGCCGGCCGTTCGAGCAACGGCCCGACTGGGAATACTACGCCCGGCGCGTCGCGCAGACCCTCGCGTACATCACGGAGGTCTACGGGTGGGACGAGAAGGCGCTGTTGACGGGCACGCAGCCGGCCCAGCAGAAGTCCCTGTTCAGCGATGACTTCGGCGAGCCGACGCCGGCCGAGCACGGCGGCCGGAAGGCGGAGAAGAAGCTCACGCTCGAAGATTTCTTCTGAGGTGCCCCATGCCGGTGTCCGACGCCGTGTGCCGATTCTGCGGCTGGGAGGGCGCGAACCCGGTGCGCGACGCACACGGGAGCCTCTTCTGTCCGGAGTGTGGCCGGCCGGCGGACTACAAGGTCGTGGTCGACGAGCTGAAGCGACAAGGCCTCTGGAAGGCGTGAGGCATGGCGCGGAGGCGGCCGCGCGTCGTCGCGGTCGGCGACGCGATTGTGGACCTCATCACGCCGCCGCTCCCTCCCATCCCGCCCGGTGACTTCCAAGGACACGTGCCCGCCGTGGACGCGCTGCCGGGAGGGAACGCGACGAACTTCGCCCTCGCGATTGCAAGCCTCGGCGCCCGCACGAGTTTCGTGGGGGCGATCGGGGCCGATCCGAACGGAGAGGTCCTGCGGGACGCGTACCGTCGCCACGGCGTTCGGGCGATCCTGCGGGTGGACCCGCGTCGTCCGACCGGGGCGACGATGGCCCTCACGTGGTCCGCGGGCGGACG
>WNGF01001700.1_pt1 | contig 32090 bp, 23 predicted proteins | sample 5400641 | NCBI WGS metagenome assembly WNGF01 (sample SAMN13153371, study PRJNA577476) | soil metagenome | isolation source: 80 cm soil or saprolite under grassland replicate 2 | place: USA:California | collected 2016-06-15 | reverse complement strand
AGATCGGCATCATCGGCGAAAGCTATCTATCCGGCGGACTTGGGTTCGACTACGGCGGCACCATCATTGGCCTCTCGGCGTTCCTCAGCCTATTCATCCCGGCCATCCTGTTTGCCGCCGCGTCCACAACTGCCGCCGTCCAAGTCCTGCGCCGCCTGCCTGCCCATACCGCCGTGCTGGCGATTGGCACCGTGGTGGCGGCCTACGCCGCGCTGAGCGGGTGGCGGACTGACCTGCTGGTTGCACTGCCGCTGACACGACCGCCATGGTCGACGGCATTCGCGGCGTCGACCATGCTGCTTCTGGCGTACGCGGCCTGGCGGCAAGCCCGACTGTACCTGCGAACCCGCTATCCGACCCACGGTGCGCTCGTCCTGGCGTACGTTCTGCTCGCCCAAGCTCAGCTGCTGATGGCAGCCGCGGCATTCTGGTCGTTGGCATGGTGGGAGTACCACGTGGTCATGCTCGCCGCGACTGTGCTCGCGCTCGGCGCGTTGTTCGTCGAGCTGCGGCGGCGTCGAGCCCTCGAGCGCTTTCTGCCGCCGCCAGTCGTCGACCGCGTCGTGGCCGGCGATCTACGCCGCCTCATAGCTGGCGAGCGGCGGGTGGTGACCATCCTGTTCGCCGACCTGCGGGGCTCGACGGCGCTAGCCGAGCACCTCGAGCCAGAGGCGGTGGTCGCACTGCTCAATGACTATGTCGGGACGCTGGCTCGCTGCGTCCTCGCTCGGGGCGGCATGGTGCGCCAATTCCTGGGCGATGGGCTGATGGCAATCTTCGGGGCATTCGAGTCGGACGCGTCTGACGGCGCGAACCCCGCCATCGAGGCAACCCTCCACATGCGTCAGGCTATTGGCGAGGTCAACGCAGCGCGCTCGAACGCACCAATGCGCTTTGGCGTGGGCATTCACACCGGCGAAGTGGTCCTGGGCTCAATTGGCATTCCGCAACAGGCAGAGATCACCGCGTTCGGCGACACCGTGAACACTGCGTCCCGTCTTCAGGACCTGTCGAAGCAGTTCGGTGTGGATTCGGTCTTGTCCGCGGAGACCGCGAGTCGGTTGGCCGGTGAGCGCGCATTGTGCTCGCTGGGCAGCGTAGAAGTCCGTGGTCGCCAGCAAGCCGTGCACGTGTACACGCTGGCTGAGTGAAATCCTTCATAGCCAAGCGGCAATGAACGTTCTATCCTTGGCGCTCCGAGGGAGGGCCTGGGTATAGGGATATGCCCTACAAGTACCTGGTAGCCACAGCGTTCATCTGCGGCTTGTTCATCGATATTCTCGACGCGACTATTGTCAACGTCGCCCTCCCGACGATCGGTCGTGAGCTGCACGCTGGTAACGATACGCTCGAGTGGGTGGTCACCGGCTACCTGCTGAGTCTCGCGATCTGGATCCCAGCGTCTGGTTGGATTGGCGATCGTTTCGGTACGAAACGTTCGTTCATGTTCGCGCTGGCCGTCTTTGTCCTGGCCTCGGCACTGTGCGGCCTGGCATGGGACAGTGGCTCGCTGATCGCGTTCCGCATCCTCCAAGGCATCGGCGGCGGCATGTTGACGCCGGTCGGGACCGCCATGGTGTTCCGCGCGTTCTCACCAGAGGAGCGACCTCAAGCGTCAATCGTGATCGCGGTACCCGCCATCGTGGCGCCGGTCATCGGCCCACTGTTGGGCGGTTGGCTCACCGACACCGTGGGTTGGCGCTGGATTTTCTTCGTCAACTTGCCGATCGGTATTGCCGCCTTCCTCTTTACATGGCGCTACATTCGCGAGCACCTCGACGAGCACGCGGGACGTTTTGACCCTTGGGGCTTTGCGCTCTCGGGCATTGGCCTGGCGCTGGCGCTCTATGCGCTCTCGCGCGGGCCGGCCGATAACTGGGGACCCACCGTGCTCGCGGCCGGCCTGATCGGCCTGACGTGCTTCGTGGTGCTCGTCGTCGTCGAGCTGCGCCGCCCCAAGCCGATGCTCGACCTCCGATTGCTCGGCGATCCAATGTTCCGCGGCGCCAACTTCACGAACGTGCTGGCGACTGCAGCGCTGATGGGCATGTTGTTTACGCTGCCGCTGTTCCTACAGCAATTTCGTGGGTTGTCCGCGCTCGAGTCTGGTCTGACCTCCTTTCCCCAGGCGCTGGGGCTGGTGGCGATCATGCCCGTTGCGGGCATGCTCTACCGAAAAACTGGACCACGCCGTCTCATCCTGGTCGGTCTGTCCGGCGCGGCGGTCACAGCCGCGCTCTTCGTGCTGGTCGATCAGCACACCGATCTCTGGCTGATCCGCGGCCTCCTGTTCGTGCGTGGGCTGACACTCGGACTCGCACTGCTGCCGCTGCAAACCACGACGTTCGCTACGATCAGCTTCGCCGAAACCGGGCGGGCCTCCGCGTTGTTCAACACGGCGCGGCAAGTCGCGGCATCGCTGGGCGTGGCGATTCTGGCGACGGTGCTCGTCGCGCAACACCAGGTCTCAGTAGCGGGGGAACTGCGTGGATTCCATGATGCGTTCATCGCCGGGACGGTGCTCAGCGTGTTGGCCGTGGTTGCGGGGCTGTTGATTCGCGATGAAGACGCCTTGTACTCCGTCGCAGGCCGGCGTACGCTGAGCCGCGCGCCGGGGGAAGCGTGACGTTGAAGCGCGATGTTTTGCTGGGATTAGCGATCGCTCTCGTGTCGGTCGGCTGTCTTGGCCGGCCCGTTCAGCCAACGCCCGTGCCGCCCCGTCAGCCAACGCCAACACCGCCCACGATCGGCCAGACTGCCTCAGGCCTACCGACCATCGAAATCACGGCGCTCGATGCGGGCTACCAGGCACCCGAAGAAATGCCCGCGGGCTGGGTTCAGGCCACCCTGGTCAACCGCTCCTCGGCACAGCGTAACGTCCAGTTCTTCCGCATCAATCCGGGCATCAGTCTGGACGAGCTCGCGGGAGCGCTCACCAGTGGCGAATATCCGGTACCGAGGCTGGTGCAATTCGGGGGTGGTCTGGGTACCGTTCCGCCTGGGGGCAGGCAACAGACCGTTATGGAGCTCACCGAGGGGCTGTACGTGATGGCGAGCCTGATTCACGACTGGTACCTCGTACCGCGTGTGCCACCTGGTGTGTACAAGCAGTTCCGCGTGGTCCCGGCCCCGCCCGTGCCCGCCTCCGCACTGCCCCAACGAGATGACGGCGAGTTGGCGATGCTCGACTACGCGTACACACTGCCGAACATGACCTCCGGCGAGCATACCTACAAGTTGGTCAACAAGGGCGCAGACCCGCACGAGATCCTCATTAGACAGATCAACCCAGACAAAACCCTCGCCGATGTGACGGCATACGTAATCGATCCGGGCGGTCTGCCGCCGCCGTACGACGAGTTCGGCTCTGGGGGCGCGCTCGTCTTCGCAGCAGGCACGACCGCCTGGATGACACTCGATCTGACGCCTGGCAACTACGTTGGCATTTGCTTCGTCGTCGAGCCGAAGAGTCAAAAGACGCATACCCAACTGGGCATGGTCATTCAATTCGAAGTTCGCTAACAGGGGGAGGGACTGAAACCCATATGTTCGGAATCATTGGCAACTATCTGCGCACCTACATGTCGAATCACACGGACGCGCGCAATCGCGCGCTGCACCTGATCGGGGTGCCACTCGCGCCTTGGGGCGCGCTCATCCTGCTGATCCGCGGCGATTTCCTGTGGGCGATTGGCGCGTTTTTCGTCGGCTATGGGCTGCAGTGGGTTGGCCATCGCGCCGAAGGCAACGTGATGGGTGACCTGGTCCTGGCGAAGCAATTGTTCGGATATGTCACCGGGCGGCGCCGGGCATGAGCTCCAGCAGTGTCCTGGTCACTGGCGCGACCGGCTGTCTTGGACGTCATCTCGTCGACAGCCTCGCACACGACGGTCTGCATGTTCGGGCATTGACACAACAATCGAGCAAGACGACACATCTCGACCAGCTTGGCGTGGAAGTCCAGCGCGGCAGCCTCGTCGAACAAAGCGACCTCGAGCGCGCGGTCCAGGGTGTCGACACGGTCTTCCATCTGGGCGGCCTGGTGCTCGACGATCGCCCGGACGACACCAGCGAAGCGCTATGGAAGCAGATCGAGCGATTCAACGTCGAGGGCACCGAACGGCTGGCACGGGCTGCCGCGAGCGCCGGGGCAAGGCGTTTCGTGTTCTGCAGCTCGGTGCGCTTAGCTGGGTTCGGTAATCAGTTGTTGTGGGACGAAGACGATCCGCGCACGCCTTCGGACCTGTACTCGCGCGGCAAAGCGCACGCCGAAGCAGCGCTGCTGCGCGTGGGCCAGGAAACTGGACTTGAGGTCGTCCACATCCGACCGCGCTTCATCTACGGCAACCACGATCGCTATGTGATGCCGCAGCTGGTCCGCACCGCGCGACGTGGCTTGCTGCCGCTGCCCGATGGCGGCCAATCGATCTGGGGCATCGTGTACGTTCAAGACTGCGTTCAGGCGCTGCGCCTCGCCGCCGATCGTCCCGTGGCGGGTCAGGCGTTCAACATCACGAGCGGCGAATGTCTGAGCTTGCGCGACATTCTCACCGAGGTTGCGCACGCCATGGGCCGCCGGCTGCGCATCGTCAGCGTGCCCATGGCGGCCGTCACCGCGCTGGCGACAGCGGTCGAGCTAGGTTCGCGAGCCGCGGGTCGGCGGCCGCCACTGTCCCGCGCGCTGCTGCGCTGGCGATTGAATGACCATCATTTTTCGATTACCCGCGCGCGCCGCGAGTTGGGCTACACGCCTCGCTATCGGCTACCAGAGGCGTTGCGCGAAATCGACCTGAAACAGTTTCTCGCGTACGGGGGCTGAGCGAGTATGCGTCCCGCTGTCAATCACGCAATCGGCGCCTATATGCGCGCCAAATACGTACAGACGCGTGCGCTGCTCGACCGCACCACGGCGGATCCGCAGCACTATCAGCACGAGGCGCTGCAGCGCATCCTGACCGCGAACGCGGAGACAACCTATGGACGGCAGCATCGCTTCACCAGCTTGCGCAGCGTGCACGAGTTCCGTCAGGCGATTTCGATCAACACCTACGAGGAATTGCGGCCATACGTCGATCGCGTCGCCGATGGCTCGGATCCACATGCACTGACGGCCGATCCGGTGCAGATGTTCACCAACACATCCGGCACAACCAGCAAGCCGAAGCTGATCCCGGTGACGGCGTCGGGTCGTCGCGCCGAGCGGCGAGTCCGCGACGTGTGGCTCAGCCGGCTCATTCACGATCACCCGACCATCCTCAAGGGCCAGGCGTTCTACCTGTTCAACAACGCCGAGGAATATCGCACGGCCTCGGGTCTGTGGGTGGGCAGCAACGCTGGTCTGATGTACCGCAATACCAACAGCCTGCTCCGTTCCGCGCAGAGCGTGCCCTACGAAGTGTGCCTCATCGGCGACTACGAGAGCCGTTATTACGTGATCCTCAGGCACATCCTGGCCGCCAACATCAGCATGATGGCGTGCATCAATCCATCCAGCATTCTGCTCCTCGCAGAGCTCGCGAACCAGCATGCCGAATCGCTGATCAAGGACATCTACACGGGTACTCTGCGCGACGGACTCGCCCTCTCGACTGAGCAATACGCGTTTTTCGGTGCGCGGTTAAAACCCGATCGTGCCCGCGGCCGCGTTCTGGCCCGCCTGTTGGCCGATGATGGTCAACTACTGCCGTCGAAATACTGGCCCGATCTGAAGGTTCTCAGCTCGTGGAAAGGGCCGGGCGTCCAGGCATTCATCGAGAAGTGTAAGGCGTGGTTCGGCGACCTGCCGACGCGCGACGTGGGTTATGGATCGTCAGAGTTCAGAACCGGTGCGGCAATCTCGGATGAAGGCTCGCCGAACGTGCCCCTGCCGGACAACTACTTCTATGAATTCATCCCTGAAGCGGACCGCGACCCGTACCTCTCCGGGACCAGGGAAACCCTGGGGCTGCACGAGCTCGAAAAGGGCGAGCGGTACCTGATCGTGCAGACCGGGCCACACGGATTCTACCGCTACAACATCGAGGACATCATCGAAGTCAACGGGTTCTATCGGCGCACTCCAACAATTCACTTCGTGCAGAAAGCACGGATGGTGACGTCGATCACCGGCGAAAAGATCTACGAGACGCAGGTCATCGAAGCAATGGACCGCGTCGCGGCGCGCCGAGCCGATCTCAAGCCGTCCTTCTTCGTGGTGTACTGCGATGTCGATGCTGCCAACTACAAGCTGTGCGTCGAGTTCGATCAGCCTCGCTCGACCGAGCAACTCGCGGATCTGGTGCATCTCTTCGAGGAGTGCCTCGGCCAGGTGAACATCGAATACCCGTACAAGCGAGCGTCATTGCGCATCAAGGATCCGCAGATCTACCAGCTCGAACCAGGTACGTCGATCCGTTTCGTTCAGTTCATTGGCAAGAACTCGGTCATGGATAACCAGGCCAAGATTCCACGGCTGAGTCGGGACATTGACACGCACTTCAAAGTGTTCGGTCTGGAGCGCGAAAGCGCCTCCATACGCGCATGACCATCACGTCGCCCCGATCGGTCGCCGACCGTTTTCGATTTACCGACCACGCAAAGTCCGTCCGCCTTGGCGACACGGAGCCGCGCGTGCATGGTTATGCGTGGCGGCATGCCGCGCCCACGGCCGTGCTGGTGCTGGTGCATGGGCTGCAGAGCCACGCCGGCTGGTTCAGCGATGCGGCGGAGGTCCTGCTCGACCGTGGACTGGCCGTGTATGCACTTGACCGGCGCGGGTCCGGCTCGTCGGTGGCGTCACGCGGCGACATCGCGCGTTACACGGACTGGTTCGAAGAGGTCGGGACACTGGTTGGCCTGGCCCGTGCTGAGTACCCAAATGTGCCTGTCCATCTCGTCGGACACTGCTTCGGCGCCAACATTGCGCTTGGCAGCATCCTGAGCGGCGATGCGTCCGGCGTGTCGTCGCTCGTCATGCTCACGCCCGGCTTCTACGTGCTGCCGGATTACACAGTTGGGGAGAAACTTGGCATCGCAGTGTCGGCGTTTGTCGCGCCCGCGAGACGATTTCGCGTCCCCCAGGACGACGGCTTGTTCAGTCGCGATCCGGAAGTGCTGGCATGGATCGGCGCCGATCAGCTTGGGGCGCGCTCGCTGACCGCGCGCTGCCTGTGGCAGATCAACACGATGCTCGGCGGACTGCGCCGTGGCGCTGGAGCGCTGCAAGCGCCGCTGCTGGTCTTGGAGGCAGCCCGCGATCGACTTTCCGACAATATGCGTAACCGTGCGCTGTTGAGTCGAGCACTCGGCGAACGCTGCCGCTGGGCAGCCTTCGAAGCGGAGCACTTTCTCCTTGCGGAGTCTTGTCGCGACGAGGTCCTCGATACGCTCGTCGCCTGGGTATCGAAACAGGAGGCATGATGTTGAATCTCGTGACCGGCGCGACCGGGTTCATCGGTGGTCGTATCGCGCAGGCGCTGCGCGAGCGTGGCGATCAGGTGCGTGGTCTGGTGCGCGATCCAAACAAAGCCAGTGCGCTTCGTGACCTTGGCGTGGAGCTCGTTGCGGGCGACATGGAGGACGTGGCCTCGCTCAAGCGCGCCGTCGAGGGCGTGGAGTGCGTGTACCACACCGCCGCGGTCGTCGGCGATTGGCCTGATCCGGGACAGACACGGCGGGTGAACGTAGACGGGACGCGCGAGCTGCTCGAAGCGAGCGTCGCCGCGGGGGTGCGCCGTTTCGTGCACATCAGCTCACTCGCGGTGTACGGCAACAAGCATCACCACGGCACCGATGAGACGGCGCCCTACCGGTACGGCGATACCTACACAGACGCGAAAATCGAGAGCGAGCTCGTCGTGCGTGCGTTTCAGGATGCTGGGAAGATCGAGACGGTGCGGGTCCGCCCCGGCTTCGTCTACGGCCCTGGCGATCGGCTGCTGATTCCACGAATCAGTGAGGCGCTCAGCACAAACAAGTTCATGTTCGTCGGCGATGGCAGCAAGCAGATGAACTGCGTGTACATCGACGATCTCGCCGAGATCTCGGTCAAAGCTGGCACAGCGCCCCAAGCCGTGGGGCAGGCATACAACGTCACCGATGGCACGCAGACAAAGCTCCGCGACTTCATCACCTTTATCGCCGAGTCGCTGAACCTACCCGTGCCGAAGCGCAAGGTGCCGCCCGCGGTCGCCGTCGTGGGCTGCTACGCCTCCGAGTACGGCGCGCGCCTGCTCCGAGTCAAAAAGGCGCCTCTCATGAACATCTCGCGCCTCAGGTTCCTGCACTACAACCAGTACTACTCGATTGAGAAGGCCCGCCGCGAGCTTGGCTTCGCGCCGCGCTTCACCTATCGCGAGGGCTTGCCGATCACCATCGCGTGGTCGACGGGTCAGCCGGTCGCGCAGTCGCCGCTCAAGGTGGTATGAGCACAATTGTCATCCCGAGCTTGCGAGGGATCTCGCCTGTATGACGCTCGCTGTAGTGCGAATGTCAGACTGGCGAGATTCCTCGCTCCGCTCGGAATGACACGTCGACCATGATTACCGAATTCTCGCTGCGCAACCCGCTCGTCGTCTGGGGCATTACGGTCGGGCTGTGCCTGTTCGGGCTGTTCGCGTACTTCACGTTGGGCGTGGCCGTCACGCCCAACGTGAACATCGCCGCCGTCGTGGTCACGACCGCGTATCCGGGCGCCGATCCCGAAACTGTCGAAACCAATGTCACCAAGCCCATCGAGGACGCAATCGCCGTCCTGCCTAATATCGACACAAACGGGCTGACATCCATCTCGACCTTCAATGTGTCGATTGTCACCGTCCAGTTCTCCAGCGCCGCGAACCCCGACCAGGTGTCGGTCGACGTGCAGCGGGTCGTCAATGGCGTCCGCAACCGACTGCCGGCCGACGCGGAGGTACCGACGGTCAGCAAGGTGGATTTCAACGCGCTCGCGATCGCCAAGATCATCCTGTCCGGGCCCCAACCACTCACGCAGCTGCAGTCGCTGAGCGAAGACTTCATCCAGCCGCAGCTCAACTCGGTGCCGGGCGTGGGTTCGAGCGTCATTCGCTCGGGCGTCACACGCGAGATTCACGTGAAGGTCGATCCGGAGCAACTGCGCGCGCGCGGACTCTCGATCAACCAGGTGGTTGGTGCCGTGCAGTCCCAGCAGATCGAGGTGCCGGCGGGCAGCATAACCCAGGGCCGGCAGGACTTCAGCGTGTTCTTCGACGCCCTGGCGCCACGAGTCGAGGCGCTCGGGGACATCGTCGTGTCCCAGGCCGCGGCCGGGCCAGTACTGCTCCGTCACGTCGCGCGCCTCGAGGACACGCAGAAGCAGCGCGACGGCTTGATCCGGCTCGACGGGCGCGAAGGCATCTCGCTGGTGGTGATGAAGCTGCCGGATGCCAACACCATCGCCGTCTCCGCCGCGCTCAAACGCAAGCTGGAGGAGCTGCGGCCCCAGCTTCCACCTGGCGCTCGGCTCGACATCGTGATCGATGCGGCGAACTACACCGAGAGCTCCTTCAACACGGTCCGCAACGCGCTGCTCGAGGCGGTGCTCGTCACGGGCATCATCTTGTTGCTTTTCCTGCACACGTGGCGCAGCACGCTGATCGTGCTGATCTCGATCCCGGTTTCCCTGCTGAGCACGCTGGCGTTGATGGTGCTGCTCAAATACAACCTGAACCTGCTGACCATGGTCGCGCTGACGGTCAGCGTGGGCATCCTGGTCGACGACTCGATCGTGGTGCTCGAGAACATCGCCCGCCATCTGGAGCGCGGCAAAACCGCGTTTCGGGCGGCCGTTGATGGGCGGAGCGAGATTGGGCTCGCGGCCGTGACCATTACGTTGGTCGACGTCGTCGTGTACGTGCCCGTGGCGCTGATGACCACCGGCCTACCGGCGCAGTTTCTGGTCCCGTTCGCGGTAGTGATCACCGTGGCTACGCTGTCATCGCTGGTCGTGTCCTTCACACTCACCCCGATGATGGCGCGCGTATTCTTGCGGCACGATCTCGTGAAGGTCGGCAAGTCGCCAATGGATCGATTCGGACGTATCTGGGACCGCGGGTTTGGGTTCCTGGAGCGTCGATACGCGACGCTCCTGCGGGTGTCGCTGCCGCGCCGCTGGCTGGTCATCGCCATCGGCTTCGGCAGCTTTGCCGCGGGCATCGGGCTGATGATGTATGGGCTCATCGGACTCGACTTCTTTCCAAGTGGCGATCAGGGCGAGATCGACATCACGTTGACGATGCCTGCCGGTACATCGCTGGAAGCCACTGACGCGGCGGCGCAGGAAGTGGAGCGTGTCCTGCGCGGCTATCCAGAAGTGCGTAGTGTTTTCACCGCCGAGGGTCAGGCCGCCGCTTCGGGCGGGCCCAATTCGATCCTGCCCAGCAACAATCTGGCTCAGGTCGCCGCGCTACTGGTTGGACGACATGACCGACACCGCTCGGCGGCTGACCTCGCCGAGGACATACGGCGCCAGCTCGAAGGGCGCATCCCGGGCGGCCGAATCCGCATCGGGCTGCCCAACTCATTCGGCGTCGGTGGTTTTGGCGGAGCGCCGGTGCAGGTGCTGGTTCAGGGTCCGGATCCGGCCACTGTCGATCAGCTTGCGCGTCGCATCGAGCAAGCTGTGCGTGGTGTACCGGGCGCCGTCGGCATCGACAACAGCAATGACAATGTGCAAACGCAACTGCGCGCCCGTTTCGACAGCGGTCGCGCGGCCGACCTCGGCGTAAACGCGCGCGACGCTGGCACCGCGGTGCGTGCCGCAATCGACGGTGTGACCTCGAACGCAAGTCGCTACCGGCCGAGCGGCAAGAGCGCGATTCCGATTCGCGTGCTGACGGAGAGCGGAAGCCAGATGAGTCCCGATCAGTTGGCACGTCTGCCTATTGCTAGCCCCAGGGGCGTCGTCAACCTCGGCCAGGTCATTACGCTCGAAGAAGCGCGCATTCCCACGGCGATTCAACACGTGAACCGTTTGCGCAGCGTAACTATCTCCATGAACGCGGGCGAGGGCCGGCTGGTCGGCGATCTGCAGAACGCCGTTCAGCGCACGGTGCGCGGAGTCGCGCTGCCGCCGGCGTATGCGGTGACCTACGCTGGCGCCGGTCAGATTGGCGGCAGCGCCTTCGGCGACCTCGCCCGCGCGCTCGCCGTGGCCGTCGTGCTGATGTACATGCTGATGATGATGCTGTTCGGCTCCGTGGTCCTGCCGCTCGCTGTGCTCGTATCCCTGCCGCTGGCGCTCATTGGCGCCCTCGGCGCCATGGCGCTGGCGCGCAGTCCGTTCACGCTGTTTGCCATGCTCGGCGTCGCCGTGCTGGTCGGGCTGGTTGGCAAGAATGCCATTCTGCTCGTCGATCGGACGGTCCAACTGCGCCAGGAAGGCTACGACCGGACACACGCCCTGCTGACCGCGGGGCCGAGTCGATTACGTCCGATTGTCATGACGACGATTTCGGTTATGGCTGCCCTGACTCCGATCGCGACCGGGGTCGAGGAAGGCTCGGAGCTCCTGGTGAGTGTCGCCCTGGTGCTCATCGGCGGTCTGCTGACGTCTACTCTGCTGACGTTGGTGTTCGTGCCCGCGATGTACACCGTATTCGACGATCTCCAGTTCCTCGTGCTGCGCCTGTTCCAACCCAGGCGGCGCACGACACCGGTGGACGTGGCTCCAACGCCGAGTCCAATCGCTATGCCCGTGGGCGCTGTCGGCACCGGCAAGGGCGAGCCCGTCGCTTAGGCGCGCTCGCGCACCTGAGCTGGCGGCATCGCAACGAGCTCGCCTGGCGTGGGAGTAGCTTCGGGCGCGGTGCCCTCGTGCAGGGTGGGCAACACGCGCTGCAACCAGGCGGGCATCCACCAGTTCGCGTTGCCCATGAGTCGCATCGTCGCAGGCACGAGGATCAGGCGCACGATGGTGGTATCCAGCAGTATGCCGATCGCCAACCCGAGACCAAGCTCCTTGAGGAACAGGATGCGTGAGGCACCGAATGACGCGAACGTGCCGACCAGGACCAGGCCGGCGGCGGTGATCACGCGCGCCGTGGTGTCGAGTCCGTGCGCCACGGCCTCCGTGTTGTCTCCGCTGCGCGCGAATTCCTCCTTCACGCGCGATAGCAGGAACACTTCGTAGTCCGTCGACAGGCTGAACAGGATCACGAAAAGCAACGCCGGCGTCACAACCATGAGCTTGCCCTGCGGCTCGAATCCGAGCAGGCCCGCGCCGTAGCCGTATTCGAAGATCAGAATCAACGCGCCGTACGTCGCAAGGATGGTCACCGCGTTGAGCAGGATTGCCTTGGCGGGCAGCAACACGGAGCGGAAGAACATCATCAGGATGACGAACGTCATCGCCAGGACTGCCAGCACGAGCACCGGGAAGCGGCTGTACAGGGCGTCGCCATAGTCCAGGACCCCGGCCGACAAGCCCCCGACGTAGACTCGGTACGCACGCAGCTCTGGCAGCGCCGGAACGATCCGCTCGCGGATGTCGCGGACAAGCGCCTGATGCTCGTCGGTGAAGGCGCTATACCGGACGAAGACAGTGATCGTGGCCGCGGTGCTGCCGCGACTCAGATTGACCAGACGCGATGCCTGTGCCGCGCGGTTCGGATCCGAGCGCAAGAGCTGCGGACTGAGCCGCGAGAACTGTTCGGGCGGCAACCCGAGCGCCTCCGCCGCGGACGAGAGCGACAGGACCTGGTCGATGCGCGGGTCGTAGTCGATGACCTCTGTCAAACGCTGCAGGGCATAGAGGAACTCCGGTGTCCAAACGCCATTCTCCTGATTGGCGAGCATCACGATCTGGATCGGCTCGAGTCGGTTCCCGCCAAGCGCGGTGGAGGCGATCTTGACGCCGCGTGTCGATTCCACCTCGTCTGGCAAGCTCGTCGGCGCAACGCCCATCAGGCCGAGATCCGCCAGGGGCAGTGTGAGCACCGCTAGTGGCACCAGACCTGCCCACAGCCACGCCCATGGGCGACGCATGATCGTGTGGCTGAGTCGGTACCACAACCCTGGGCGGCCGGGCTCACGCTCGCCAAGCCGCCGCGGGATGACCCGCAGCTTGTGAATGCGATGGCCGAGGATCGCCAACACGGACGGCAGCAACGTCAAGCCGCACACCAGCGACGTTGCCGCCACGAGCATGACCGCGAGGCTCATCGACCGCACGATCAACAGGTCGAACAGCAGCGTCAGCAGCAGCATGCCCAGGAAGACAGTCACGCCCGAGTAGGTGATCGAGCGACCCGCTGAGGCCATCGTGGCGATTACGGCATCATGCGGTCGGCGCCCTGCCGCGAGCTCCTCGTCGAAACGATTGACCAGCAGCAAGGAGAAGTCGATGCCCAGCCCGAGGCCGATCATGCTCGCGGTATTCAGCGCAAAAATAGAGATGTCCGTCTGGAACGTGAGCAGATACATGATCGCCAGGGCGAGTACGACGCTGGATGCCCCCAGCACGAGCGGGATCAGCGTGGCGACCAGGGTGCGGAAGACGATCAACAGCAGGATGGCCGCGATGGGCAGCGTGATGAACTCGGCCCGCCGCAGATCCTCCTCGCTTACCAGGCGCACGTCGACGTTGGACGCGGGCTGCCCCGTGACATAGTGCTCGAGCGGGATATCGGCGAGCGCTGTGCGCACCCGGCTGACGAAGGCCTCGATCTCACGTTCACTGCCGGTTAGCGCGGCGACCGATAGCGACGTGCGTCGATCGCTGCCAACCAGCAGCGGATTCGCTGTCTGGAAGAAGCTGTCGATGCTGCGCACGCCGTCCATGCCAGCCAGCCGACGCTCGGCTTCCTGCACCGCGTTCCTGAAGGGCGGCGTGTCGACAGTGAATGTGTCGGATCGAAACACGATCACCAGCGTGTTGCGATTGGCGGCGTCGAACTCTCGATCGATGATCTCGGCGGCCCGGGTTGATTCGGAGCCAGGCACCTGAAAGCCACCGCCCTGGAGTGCGCGGGGCACGCGCGGCGCGAGCAAGCTGCCCGCCGCAACCAGCAGGACGAGCCAGACGCCAACCACGAGCCAGCGGAAGCGAACGACGAAGGTGGCGAGTGCGACAAACGGATCCATCGTCAGTCCATTGGCAGCGTGCTGAAAAGATCCCTTGACAGGCTCAGGACGAGCGGTCCCCGCTCATGGTGAGCTTGTCGAATCCAGAGCGGGGGCCGCCTTTTCAGCACCCTGCTAGCGCCCTTCCGGCGCAAGTCCGAGCGCGTAGCGCCCCGTCTCGGGATCTGACAGATCGAGCTGCTGGCTGAGTGAAACGATTTTGCCGCGCGCGACGACCAGCGTGTGCAGCAGCGCGAACCGAGTGATGCCGGTCGAGCGAATCGGATCGGAGCTCACGAGCACGCGGTGCACGGCGGTGTTGCGCACGATCTCCGAACCTTCAAATGTCACGTCGAACCCAGGATTGGCGCGAATGAACGTCTCAACAGACGCGCGGATCGCTGCCTTGCCCGGGAACACTCCGAACGGCGAGATCTCGACCGACTCGTCGGCGAACAGATCGACAGTTGCATTCAGATCGAGCGCCTTGAAGGCCATTTTGAATGATTCGTCCACCATGGCAACGCTGGGGCCCTCATCTGCCGCCGGCTTGGTCGAATCCAACACGAAGATGTTGAACGCCGTGCGTCGACCGCCACCGCTGTTCATGATGCGCATCGGTATTCCGCCGGGCGGTCCGATCAGGCCTTCGCCAGCGCGCACCACGAGCTCCTGGCCAAGGCTCGGGATGAGCAGCGTCTGTTCGCCTTCGAGCAGGTACCAGGATTCGACGCCGGGATGGCTGTGCTCGGTGCCGACGATGCCTCGCTCGCGGGTCTGGAGCGACAGCTGCAGCAAATACTCCGAGGCCTCCGGCGCCGGAATGGGACCGATCTCGGTCATGAGCGTGCCGCCGGGCGACGTTGCCCCCTTGGGGCCGAGCGTGAATAGCCATCCTTCACCCTGGGCCTCCACTGACATGGCCGAGGGCTTCTCGACTGCACGCGCAGCTTGCAGGGTGGGAAATGTTTCGACCTGCCAGTACAGTGGGCGTGGCGGTATCTCGGTGAGCCGCTTCTGAATCGGCCCGGCAATGGTCGTGATACCTACCGAGCCGCCGAATTCGCCGCCAGTGGCTGCGACGGGCGCTGGCGCGGCGGTCGGACGGGGCGTCGGGAACACCAGCGGCGCTGCCGGCTGGGTACGCCGATTGACGATTGCTCCAACCCCAGCCGCGGCCAGCCCCACGACCAGCGCGCCCGAGCCTGCCGTGAGCAAGAACGCTCGCCTGGCCACAGACGCCTGGCCCTGCTCCCCAGCTGCCGTTTCGCGCTCTTCCATGGTCCTCCCGGTGGCGGGCCGCCATTGTAGGGGACCCTCCCTGGAAATGAAGCGTTGACGTGCTACGGGCGTCCGACTAGTATCGGTAGCTCAGCCGGGGGGAGTTGGCGCGTTGGCAGTGATCTCGCGTGTCGATGTTCTCACTGCCCTGCTGCCATTTCGCCTGTCGTTCGGCCATGCGCTGGCCGAGCGTCGATCGTCGATTAACGTGTACGTCAAAGTGACCGTCGACGACGGCCACATCGGGTTCGGCGAGGGCGTCCCGCGCGAGTACGTCACGGGCGAAACGGTCGAGGGCGCCGTCATGGCCCTGGCCGAACGGTTCGGGCCGGCGCTGGTCGGCCGCGCTGTGTCGGACGTGGACGCCGTGCCGGGCATGCTCGAGGACGTGCGGCAATCCGCGGCTGCTGGAGCAGGGTTGGATTCGGCGGCGTGGTGCGCGCTGGAGCTGGCGGCGCTCGATGCACTGGGCAAGTCGTTCGATTGCTCGGTGCAGCGCTGGCTCGGCCCAGAGGCGTCGCCGGCCGTCTGGTACGACGCGATCATTCCGTTCGTGAAGCCGCGCTTGCTGCTGCCAATCGCGCTCCTGGTACGCGCCCTCCGCTTCAAACACGTGAAGATCAAGGTCGGCAGCAAACTGGATGACGACCTGCGCGCCCTACGCATTCTGCGGCGGGTGCTCGGCCCCGGCGCAGACCTGCGCGTTGACGCCAACTGCGCGTGGACCGCCGACGAGGCGCTGGAGGCGATCCGGCAGATGCGGCAGTACCGCATTAGCGCCGTGGAGCAGCCACTGCCAGCCGATGACCTGGATGGCCTGCGCCGAGTTACCGCGGCAACGAGCGAGACGATCATCGTCGACGAGTCGCTGCGTAACGAAGACGACGCCCGCAGGTTGGTCGACGCACGGGCGTGCGACGCGTTCAACATTCGCGTGTCCAAGTGTGGCGGCCTGCTCGCGTCACAGCGCATTGGCCGGATCGCGAGTGACGCTGGCCTGGCCTGCGTGGTCGGCGCGCAGGTCGGCGAGAGCGGATTGCTTTCGGCCGCGGGTCGGCACTTCGCCGCGAGCCTGCCGGCAGTTCGCTATGTCGAGGGCTCGGCGGGTCGCCTCCTGCTGAAGGAGGACCTCACGACCGAGAACGTCTTGCCGGGCCTGGGCGGCAAGGCGCGCACATTCCGCGGACCCGGCCTTGGAGTACACGTCAATCCGAAAACGCTCGAGAAGTATGGACAACTGCGCCGAACGCTCGAACCAACACGAACATCGCTGGGGGTGACTTTAAGTGCGAAGTAGCAGTCCGGTGCAGAACCTGTTGCGGCTGTGGCTGAAGTTCAGCGCCGCGAATCACTTTGATGATTCGACCCGAAACCCCGCCGCCGCCCAGGAGCGCCAACTGCTCAGCGTCATACGACGCAATCAGGACACGGCGTTTGGCCGCGCACACGACTTTGCGCGAATCCGCTCCATCCGTGACTACCGTGCGCGGGTACAACGCCACTCGTACGACGACCTGAGCCCGTATATCGAGCGGATGTTGCGCGGTGAGCAGAACGTGCTGACAGCCGACAAGCCAACGATGTTTGCAACGACCAGTGGCACGACCGGCAGTGCCAAGTACATTCCGGTCACGCCCAGTTACCTCCAGGAATACAGCCATGGCGTTCACGTGCACACGTACCGCATGTTCGCCGACTTTCACGACGTGCTCGAAGGGCGCGCTCTCGTCTCGTCGAGCAGCGACGTAGAGGGCTACAGCGAGGGCGGCACGCCATATGGTGCGATCTCCGGCTACATCACGAAGACGCAGCCCGCGTCGGTCAAGCGTTTCTATGTGCTGCCGTACGACATCTGCCGTGTCAAGCAGGTCGACGCCAAGTACTACCTGACGTTGCGCCATGCTCTGGTCGCCGACGTACGCCTGATCGCTACGCCCAATCCGTCTAGCCTGCTGCTGATGGCGGACAAGATGACCGCCTTCGCGGACGAGCTCATCCACGACATCCGGCGCGGAACGGTCAACCCCAAGTATGTGCCGGCCGACGCGCCGCACCGTCTACACACCGGACCGGCGGCCGATAGTAAGCGCGCCAACGAGCTCGCGACGATCTTGCGTCGTGAGGGCCGGCTGCTCCCGCGCGACGTCTGGTCAAACCTGCGCGTCATCAGCTGCTGGAAGGGCGGCACGATGCCGCTGTATCTGCGCAAGATCCCCGAGGTGTTTGGCGACTGCGCGGTACGCGATCTGGGCTACATGGCGAGCGAAGGGCGAGGTGGAACACCACTGGTCAACTCCGGCGCGGCCGGTGTGCTCAACATCACCAGCCACTTCTTCGAGTTCATTCCCACGGAACAGCGCGACTCACCGAATCCGGACGTTCTCACGGCGGACGAGCTCGAATCGAATCGCGAGTATTACGTGTTCTTCACAACATCTAGCGGCCTGTACCGCTACGACATCAACGACGTCATCAGAGTGGTTGATTTCTACCGAAATACGCCGGTCATCCAGTTCTTACGGAAGGGTCAGGGGATGACCTCCATCACCGGCGAGAAACTCGCCGAGTCGCAGGTTACGGATGCACTGCTCCAGGTCGTACCAAGCGAGGGCCTGCCACTGCAGCACTTCACCGCGTGCGTCGAGTGGGGTGAGCCGCCGCGCTACGCGCTGTACGCCGAAGTCGAAGAGGGCACCACGCCCGAACAACTGGGCCGTTTCGCGATGCGCATGGACCAGGCGCTGTGCTCGCTCAACATCGAATACGCCGCTAAGCGTGAATCACAGCGCCTTGGAGCGCCGGTGCTGCGTCGTGTTGCACCTGGCTCGTATGAGGCTCTTCGGCAGCGGCGCGTCAGTGAAGGCGCGCCAGAGGCGCAGGTGAAGATTCCGCATCTGAGTACCAACATGCAGTTCGGAGACCAATTCCAGGTGCTCGAGGAAGTGGGCGCGGCGCGCGAGGCGGTGGTGTCATGAAAACGCAGCAATTGCTCCCGGATGCACTGGCCAGGGTACCGCTGCTGTCGAGGCTGAGCAGCGCTCAGCGCGCACGGCTGGCGAAGTTGGCCACGACGCGCAAGTACCGGGCTGACTCGGTCATCGTCCGCCAGGGTGATACGAGCATGTCGTTCTACGTGATCCTCAGTGGCCGCGTACGCATCGAGCAAGAGGTAGGCGACAAGCGACGGCTGGCGCTGCGCGAGTTCGGCCCCGGTGGTTACTTCGGCGAGATGGGGCTGATCGACGATATGCCGCGCTCGGCTACAGTGGTGGCGGTCGAGCCGACCGAATGCGCACTGCTGGCCAAGTGGGACTTCGGCAATGAGCTGCGCGAAGATCCCGACATTGCGATAGCGCTGTTGCCGATTCTGAGTCAACGCATTCGCGACCTGGAAGCGCTGCGGGCGACCGAGCAGCCGCCCTGGCCGGCCGGGCTGATCAGCCCTCAGCAGTCAGGAGTCAGCAGTCAGCAGTCAGCAGATAGCTGATCGCTGATCGCTGATAGCTGATAGCTGATCGCTGATCGCTGATCGCTAAGTCCGCATCCAGGGCAGCGCGGCGGCGAGCCGCGGCAGGCTCGCCTCAGCCGCGCGCTCGCCAAGTTCGACAAAGCGCATTCCCTCGCGGAAGTTGCGCAAACCGAGGCCACGGCCGGACTCGAACTCGGGCGCGACCACGACCGTGGCAACGTCTGACGCGCTCGCCGGGACGTGACTTTGCACGATCTCGAACGAGCGCATCATGACCTCGAGCACGCCCGGCGGCGCGCCGCGCGGCTCGACAGCCTCGACATACTGCGGTCCGCGGCTTGTGTGACCGAGCAGTTTGACCGCGATCACCACCTCGGCGCCCATGGCTGCCACGACGCTCGCTGGGACGGGGTTGCTCAGGCCGCCGTCCACAAGCGCGTACTCACCCATCATCTGAGCGGGATAGATCCCTGGAATGGTCAGGCTCGCCATGACGGCCGGCCAGAGCAGCCCGGTGCGGAAAACGACTTCGCGGCGGGTAATGAGATCGGTCGCGGTCAGGGCGAGTGGAATTGGCACGTCCTCAATGCGGGTATTGCCGCCGATCGCCTTCATGTGCTTCTGCAGTGAGGCATTGGACAACATGCCACGCGTCGGAAGTGTCAGGCGGAACGCCGCCTCGCTTGCCGCGGCAAGCGTCCTCGCGATCTCGGTCGGTTGATGGCCAAGCGCATAGAGGGCAGCCACCGCCGCACCAATACTGGTACCCGCGACATAGTCCACGGGGAGTTTGATGCGATCGAAGACGCGCAGGACGCCTACGTGGGCATAGCCGCGCACTGAGCCAGCGCCCAGCGCAACCCCGACCTTGAGTCCGGTCAGGTGGCGCGCCGCCCAGCCAAGCGCACGGCCGGCCCTGCCGTTCGCCGTAAGAAGTCCAGCACGTAGCCCCTGTATGTCGGCTGGATCCAGGGGTGGTACGTGCAGGATCCCGTCGCGATCGGGGCGGCTAGTTGCCTGCTCGGTCCAGCCGCGAATGATGCTGCTCGCGTCGTGCGCTGCCGTGTCGAGCGGCGCATCGCCGCGGCCGGTCAGGCGGATGCGCCGCCGGACATTCAACTCGGATGCGAAGTCGGGTGGCACCTGTACCAGAACGTGCAGGTAGCGGCTCGACAGATGATCGAGCGTCGTTGCCAGCACGTCGGCGGCAAATGCACCCGCCGGTCGCGTGAACTGCACCACGGCGCGCGCCTGAACGCCATCTGCCGCCCGCGACGCACCGCCGGTGAACGCCGGCTGAGGACCGTCGATAACCGGGCCGGCGACGGAGCCTGCAAGCTCCATGAGCTCGGCCGCCGGCGGGCGGTCGTCTATCCGCAGCAGGAGGGTCGCGCACCGCGCATGCCAGGCGACGCTGCTCGCGAGCGCATACCCGAGAAGGGGCGGCCCATCCTCGTCGATGAGCAGTGTGACCCGTCCCAGCGCTGCGCCAACTGCTCTGCGATTCGACCGTATGAGCCGACGTGACAGAATGCCCACGAGGCTGCGATACAACTCGGGGAAGGCGGTGGCGGCATTTCGCAGGTCGGCATCGTCGAGCACGAGCACGTCCAACTCGCCAGACGCGCGTACTGACGCCGAGTGTGGCTGGCCGGTGATCAGCCCGATCTCACCCAGCGTGCCTCCAGGGCCGACGCGATTGATCAGGTGCTCGACGCCATCAGAGTCGGTCATGAGCACTTCCGCCATGCCGGCAACCACGATGTACATTTCGCCGAGCGAGTCGCCTTCGGCGATGATCCGTGCGCCAGGCGGGAACCGCCGCCGCTGCAATTGGTCGAGCAGCGGCGCGAGGGCCTCGCTGGGTAGGCCCTCGAAAACTGGCGGAATCTGAAGTGTTGTATCCACCTCGACCCCACTCCCCTGGGCGGAACGGACTTGTATCGAGTATTCCTGTTCCCGTCAAGGGGTCTCGAGCCGGCCAATCGTCGACGCCTGCTTGCGCACCCGCGCTGCCTCCCTCGAAGAGATAGAGTCAACCCGTGGGCCACCCCGCGGCCGCGCTGGCCAGCCGAACGCTCTTGGCGGCCGACCCGCATCGGCCGCGGTATCACTTCTTACCGCCGTCGAACTGGATGAACGACCCCAATGGACTCATCCAGTGGCAGGGCCAGTACCACCTCTTCTACCAGTACAACCCTTTCGCCGCGGTATGGGGCTCGATCCATTGGGGTCATGCAGTGAGCGACGACCTCGTGCACTGGCGCGACTTGCCAATCGCGTTGTCGCCGACGCCGGGCACCGTGGACGAGTACGCAGTGTTCTCAGGGTGTGCTTTTAGCGTACACGGGGTCGCCAACATCATGTACACCGGCGTCCACAAGCCCGCTGGCGTACCACGCATCGAGCGACCGTGCCTGGCGACGAGCACGGACGACGAGCTCGGGACCTGGCAGAAATACCCGGGCAATCCGGTCATTCCGTCGCCGCCACCAGGCCTGGACTTGCTCGGCTTCCGCGACCACGCTGTGTGGCGCGAAGATACGACCTGGTACCAGATCATCGGATCCGGAATTCGCGGCGTCGGCGGTACGGTGTTGCTCTACCATTCGACAGATCTGGTGCATTGGGAGTTCGTGCACCCTATCTGCATCGGCGATCACAACCAGACCGGCGAGATGTGGGAGTGTCCAGACCTGTTCAAGTCAGGCGACAAACACGTCCTGATGATCTCACCCGTTCCGCTGCGCAAGACGCTGTATTTTGTGGGCACGTTTGACGAACACCGGTTCGAAGCCCAGCACCAGGGTACGCTGGACGATGGTGGCTACTTGTATGCGCCACAGTCGTTCACGGATGATCGTGCCCGGCGCATCATGTTCGGCTGGCTGTGGGAGGGTCGCGCAGAATCGGCGCAAATCGCCGCGGGCTGGGCAGGCGTGATGTCCCTGCCGCGTGCGCTGGTAGCTCGCTCCGACGGCGCGCTGGGAGTGGAACCCGTCTCTGAGCTGCGCAGGCTGCGCGGCAGACACTTCGGCGTGCAGCGCACCACGGTGAGCGCTACCACGACGCTAACGGTTCGGGGCGCAGCGTTGGAAATCGCGGCCGAATTTCTGCCTGGTCGGGCCGGGCAGTTCGGGCTGAACGTCCTGTGCGCACCCGATGGCGGCGAGCAGACGCTGATCGTCTACCACCCTGCCAGCGCGTGGCTGTCGATCGATCGCTCGCAGTCCAGTCTTGACCCATCGGTCCACCGTGAGCCGCACGGCACGTACGTTGCGCTGTCGGAGGGCGAGACCCTCATGCTCCACGTCTTCGTCGACCACTCCGTGATCGAGGTGTACGCGAATGGCAGTGCGTGCCTGACCACACGCGTCTATCCCTTGCGCGCTGAGAGCGTTGGCGTCGAGCTGTTCGCACGCGGAGGACCAGCCGAGCTGCGCAAGCTGGATGTGTGGGAGATGCGGTCGATCTGGCCCGGCGGCGCGTGAGCGCCGTCTACTCACGGGCCAGAGATTCGGCGATCTCTCGGCCGCTGACGGGCACGCTGCCCTTGTAGAGGTAGCATGCAACCGCGCGATCGTCATCGGTGGAGTACAAGGGCGGATGCGCGTCCCAACACTCTGCCATGACAAACGGACAGCGGTTCGCGAACTTACAACCGCGGTCCACTTTCGGCGGCGCAGTCGGCGCTGAGGCTTTGGTCTCGATCACGCTTTCCCCACCCCAGTGGATATCCGGGTCGGGCAGTGGCATCGAGCTGACGAGCAGGCGCGTGTACGGGTGTTTCGGGTCCTTGATGACCTTGTCGACACTGCCCACCTCCACAACGGAGCCGCGATAGAGAATGTAGATGTTCTGGCTCACTTGATAGGCCGTGGTCAGGTCGTGGGTGATGTAGACGAGGGAGATACCGAGCTCGCGCTTCAATTTGACAAGGCTCTCGAGAATTGTCGCGCGCAACGATGCGTCGACCATCGAAACCGGCTCGTCGGCCAGAATGACGCGCGGGTTGAGCAGGAGTGCTCGGGCCACCATAATGCGCTGGCGCTGCCCGCCGCTGAGTTGATGGGGGTAGCGTCCCAGCGTCTCCTCTGGCCGCAGTCCGGCCATCCGCAAGCTGTCCTCGATCCGCTGGCGGGCCTCCTCCTTGGAATGGCCCAGCCGGAACTTGCGCACGGGCGTTGTCAGCGTCTGGTCCACCTTGTAGATCGGGTTATAGGCCTCGTAGGGGTCCTGGAATATCGCCTGCACCTCGCGGCGGAACTGTTTCCGCGCGCCACGATTCATGGCGGTGAGTGAGTCGCCCCGGTACAGGATCGTGCCGCTGGTGGGCTGTATCAGGCCGAGCAACAGGCGCGCCAGCGTGGTCTTACCGCTGCCGCTCTCACCCGCGATGGTCGTGATGGATGGCTTGTCCTCGTTGACGATCAGCGAAACGCCGTCCACGGCGACATTTCCGCCCTTGCGTAGCAGTCCCGAACCAAAGACCCGTGTGACATTCTGCGCTTCCAGGAGCGATTTCACGACTGCCTCCCGTCGTACAGGTGGCACGACACCCAGCGGTCCGGTGCGACTTCGGTCAGGACCGGGACGTCGACCGAACAGCGCTGCATGACGTGTGGACAACGGGGATGGAACATGCAGCCGGAAGGCGGCGCCAGCAACGACGGCGTCAGTCCAGGGATGCCACGGAAATCTTCTTTCGTCTCCAGATTCGGCAGGCTCTTGATCAGCAACTGGGTATAGGGATGCAGGGGGTCTTTGAAGATGCCGCGCACCGGGCCCACCTCGGCCAGCTTGCCGCCGTACATGACGCCTACTCGGTCGACAAACTGGGCCATCAGGCCCATGTCGTGCCCGACCAGGATGACTGATGCGCCCAACGCTTCCTGCACCCGCCGTAGGGTCTCCATAACCTGGCGCTGCACCACCACATCCAGCGCGCTGGTCGGTTCGTCGGCGATGATGACTTTGGGATTGAGCAGGATGGCCATGGCGATGCAGACGCGCTGCTTCATGCCACCGCTCAGTTCATGGGGATAACTGTCCATTACGCCGGCGTACAGTTCCACCGATCCCAGCACTTCCTGAATCCGGGTATCCATAGTGACCTTGGAACTGGCGCCCTTCCGATGCGCGCGGATGGTTTCACGGAGTTGCTCGCCTACCTTCATCATCGGGTTGAGCGAGTTCATGGCGCCCTGCGGAATCAGGGAGATGTCGGCGAAGCGCGCCAGACGCATCTCTTCTTCCGAAAGCGACAGCAGGTCGACGCCGTCCAACAGCACCTCGCCGCCCTCGATGACGGCCGGCTCCTGCAACAGCCGCATCAGGCTGAGAGCCGTCGTCGTCTTGCCCGAACCGGACTCGCCCACCAATCCCAACCGTTCGCCCGGCCGGAGAAAGAAGCTGACGCCGTTTACCGCGCGCACCGGACCGGCCGCGGTGTGATAGCTGACGCGCAGGTCCCGTACATCAAGTACGGTTGTCAATGATTTCACCACTTCCGGGTCGGGGGAGGCTGCGCCCCCCCGCCCCCGTTCGCTGCTCCGCGCTTCGCGCTGCGCGCTCACTTCCGGGGCGACCCCCCGCAACAGGGGCTTCGCCGATGGGCACCGTATGAGCTGCTCAGCACGCGCGTAATGGGCGGGCCGGGGCGATTTGCCGTGCCGAAGGCCTTTTGCGGGGGGTCGCCCCCGCGCATGCACGGGGACGGTCCAAACTACCCACGAGTAGAGCCCTTGAGCCGCGGATTGGCGTATTTGTCCAGCGAAATGCTCATCCAGAACAGGCCGGTGAAGATGATGGCCAGCGTCACGACAGGTGGAATCCACCACCACCACATGCCGCGGAACAGGGCCGTGTACTTGAAGGCGTAGAACAGCGTCCGACCGATGGTGGGCACGTTTTGCGGGCCGAGACCGAGCACTTCCAAACCGACGGATGCCAGGATGCCACCGCTGACCGCGCCCACAAACGTCGCCGCCAGGTAGGCGGTCAGGTTGGGCAGGATCTGCCGCGTGATGATCTCGAAGTCGTTCTCGCCCGAGAGCTTGGCGACCTGGACAAAGAGCCGCTCGCGCAGGCTGAGCGTCTGGGAGCGAATCACCCGCGCAGGCAGGGGCCAGGCCAGTAGGCCCACGATCACGGCCATGGTTTCGACCGTGACGACGCGCACGTACGCGGACACGGTGATCAGGATCGCCAGGGCGGGAATCACCAGCATTACGTCGGCGAAGCTGCTGAACACTGTGTCCGCCCAGCCTCGGTAGTACCCCGCGAACAGCCCGATGAGCGTGCCGATGGCGACGCCCACGGTGCCGGCCAGGAAGCCGATTTTGAAGGTGTTGGGGATGCCGATCACCATCACCGCGAACATGTCGCGGCCCAGTCCATCGGTCCCCAGGAGATACCTCGCGGACGGCGCCTGATTTAGCGGCACCGCGCCCATATCGGCGCCTTTCGGATTGACCAGCAGCGATCCGATCAACCCGAACAGGTAGAGCGCGAGCAGGAGCACAACCCCGGCCGTGAAGAGCCTGTTCTCCTTACAGAAGTCGACCAACCGGCCCAGCACGCTCTGGAGGCTCGCGACGGCGTTGAACGGCCTCGTGCCCGGTAACGTTGCTGCACTCATTAGCCCGAACTCTCTGCCACGTACGTCACCCGCGGATCGAGTCGCGGGTAGATCAGGTCGATGATGAGCACGCTCAGGCCGACCGACACGGCCAGGATGAGCGTGATGCCCTGGATGACCGTGTAGTCACTGTTGACGATCGACTGGTAGAGCTGGTAGCCAAGGCCCGGGTAGGAGTAGACAATCTCCACCAGGATCGCGCCAGACACCACGTATCCCAGCGCGATGCCCAGGTGCGTGACCTGCGGCGGGATGGCGTTGCGTACGGAATACCACCACAGGATGCGCGATTTCCGCAGACCCTTGGCATCTGCCAGAAGCATGTAGTCTTCGCCAACCGAGTTCACCATCAATCCGCGCATCGTCAGCGCCCATCCGCCGACACTGGTGAGGATGATAGACAGCGCTGGTAGCACCGCGTGGCGGGCGATGTTGCCGATATAGTTCCAGCTCAGTTCTGCTCGAATCCCGCTGTCATAGGCGCCGCTCATGGGTAACATCCGGCCGCTGAACGCGAAGACATACAGCAGCAGCATGGCCAGCAGGTAGTACGGCAGGACGCCCCCGATCATGGTTATGGGGAGCAGGTTTTTCACGAGCCCGGGCGTGCCCCGCCACGCCAGCAGCGCGCCGATCAATACGCCCAGCCCAAAGGTGAGGAGCACGCTGATGCCGATGAGGCCCATCGACCAGCCAACGGCTGGCCGGATGATCTCAGACACCTCCGCGGGGTAGGCGGACAGAGATTGGCCGAAGTCGAGCCGAACGGTGTTCCACATGTACTTGGCGTACTGGATATACATGGGTTCATCCAGCCCGAAGCGCTTGCGGTAGGCCTCGAACATGGCCTGGCCGTTCTCGATGCCAGCACTGGCGTTGGCCATGCGCGACGTGATGGCCCCGATGGGATTACCTGGCGCCAGGCGCGGGATGAAGAAGTTGAACGAAGCGGCGACGAATACGACCAGGAAAAACATGCCAATGCGCCGCACGAAGTAGCGGACGTCTAGCCCGCGCATGTCACATCACCTTCCTTAGCGACCACCACCACTGGTCTAACGGGGAGCATCGATTGTACGCGGCGACCGTGTTCGGGCGAACCCCAGCCAAACCAATGGCAATCGCGTTGACCGGAATCATACCGCCCGGGCCATTCTGCCACGCGGCAACCCACGCGCGCGTTTCGAATCGCTACACTGCCGACGCTGGTCGCCTTCGCGCGCCGAGGGCAGCTCAACACAGATACGGAGGATGGCATGGGCCTGCGCGTGGCGCTTGTCGGCATGGGCCGCATCGGGAGAGTACATCTACAGGCACTGTCAGCCGCTCACCAGGCGGAAGTGGTCGGCGTCTACGACCTGAACACGCAGCTCGCACGGGAGCGCGCCGAAGCAGCCAACGTGCAGCGCGTGTTCACAAGTTGGCAGGAAGTGCTGAACGACCCCGATGTGCAGTGTGTCGGCGTGCTGCTGCCCCACGACGTCCACGAAGAGTACGCAGTCCAGGCGCTCGAGGCTGGCAAACACGTCGTGTGTGAAAAGCCACTCGCGCCAACGCTACCGGAGTGCGACCGTATGCTCGAGGCAGCGCATCACGCCGGCCGAAAGCTCTTACCGGTGCACAACCGGGTCTTTAGCCCGGCGGTCGAGAAAATGGCGGAGATCCTGCGTCAGGATGGCATCGGTGAAGTGTTCCTGGCGCAAACAACAGGCTTCGAGGCGCCGCCGACGGTCCAGACCTGGCTGGCCACCCCGCGTGGCGGAGGCGGTGTCCTGATGTCGCAAGCGGTGCATCCGATGTACGTGCTGCGCTGGCTGCTCGGCGACATCGTACGCGTGAGCTGTGTCTTCGGCGACCGCAAAGTGGTCGACATGAGCGCTGAGGATCATGCCGTGGTGCTTCTGAAGTTTGCCAGTGGCATCGCCGCCGAAATGACGTGCACATTCGGCATCGCCCATGGACCTCTCGATCACTCCATCACGCTGCATGGACGTGATGGCTACCTCCAGTTGACTAACCAGCGGCTGCACGCGATTGCGCCGCGACTCTTCGGCGACACCGAGCTGCACGAGATTCCGCTGACCGAGACGGACCATGGCTCGGCATTCCGAACCATGTGGCAGGACTATGCCCGCGGCATCATAGAGAACGTGCCCACACGCCAGACGGGCGAAGACGGCAAGCGCGCAGTTGAGATCGTCCAGGCGGCGTACCAGTCCAACGCAACGGGACGCACCATCGAGCTCCCCCTTTAGCATCGACAGATGGCCCGTTATCGAACTGCGATCATCGCCTGCGGCACCATTGCCCGTGTCCACGCCCGCGCCTGGCTGGGAGTGCCCGATCAACCCGTGGCTCTCGGCGCACTGGCTGATACGCATCCCGATGCACGTCGCGAATTCGGCGATTTCTTCGGTATTCCTGAGGACAAGAGATACTCCGACTTTCGCGAGATGCTGGACGCAGAACGACCCGACTTTGTCGACGTCTGCTCATGGCACCAACAGCACGCCGAAATGGTCATCGCCGCTGCCGCGCGTCGACCGAAAGCCATCCTGTGCCAGAAGCCGATGGCAGTCGATCTCGGCGAGGCGGATGCCATGCTGACTGCCTGCGAGCGCAACGGTGTCAAGCTGATCATTGCATACCAGCGACCGCACCACGCGACGTGGCTCGCAGCGCGCGACCTGATCCGCGCTGGGGCGGTCGGCACCGTCCGCCAGATCCAGATGGACGACGGCGGCAACTTGCTCAACACCAATTCGCACAACATTCGCCTGGCGCTATTCCTGCTTGACGAGCCGCGGGTCGAATGGGTGTTTGGCGCCGTCGAACGAACCACCGACGGAGTCGAACGCGGCCTACCCGCGGAAGATGCGTGCCTCGGGCTGGTCGGGTTGGCGAACGGCGCGACGATTCTCATTCAGGGCAACCTGGTCAGTGGACTGGGCCAGGGCTGCCGCGTCATCGGCAGCGAGGGCGTGATGGACCTCGACACCACCCTGCCTCCAGATGATCAGATCCCGAGCGACGCGCCGATGTACATGCCCGAGGGGCCATCGGCCCGCTACAACACCGAAATGGGCACGGTGCGCTACTTCTCCACACAAACGAGCGGCTGGGTGGATGAGAAAACCCCTTGGCACGACGCCTGGGCACATCAATGCCAGGAAGCGATCGCTTGGGTGGAAGACCGTGTCGCGGAGCCGATCAGCCGCGGTGAGCGCGGCCGCGCGGTGCAGGAAATCATGATGGCCCTGTACGAGTCAGCGCGCAAGAAGCAGCGCGTCTACGTGCCCCTGAAGACGCGCGTCAATCCCCTACGCCTGATGGTCGAAGACGGCTCACTCCCAGTCGAGTGGCCAGGGACATACGAACGCCGAGCACGCATCGTCCGCGGCGAGCGCATGTCCTGGCACACTGGCTGATTCACGCCTTTGGGGCGGGGGAGCCCTGCGGGCCCCCCGGAATTCGCCAGACAAACTACTGCGGGGCGGGCTGCAACTCCGTCAGCACCCGCAGGAAGTGCTCCCAGTGAGCTGGCGGCTGGACGTAGTTGTTGTCCTTGGTCGGCCAGTTGGTCCAGTACGTCGTGTTGAACAGCAGATACGCGGGCGTCTGCACGAGCGGGATGTCAGGCAGCTCGTCGGCCCAGATCGCCACGGCCTGCTGATACAGGTCCATGACCCGCGGGTCGCCCAGCGGCAGGCTGCCCATCTGGTCCATCAGCGCCGAGTATTCGTCGTTCACCCAGCGCCCCGCGTTGTTGGTGTTGTCCACGTACTCGGTGCCCGGCGTGCCGATGGGGTTGACCCACGACTTGTTGTAGCGGTTCATGCCGAACCACGGCTCGACCGTGCTGCCGCAGCCATCCCAGTCCGTGGCGCCCTCAAAGTTGCCGCGGCCGGTCTGGTCGCGGAAGGCGCCCCATTCCTGGATGCGCAGCGCGGCGTCGACGCCGCCCGCGTTCAACTGCTGCACGGCCAGGCGTGCCCACGGCTCCATGAACGGCGGCGCGACGATGTCGAGCGAGAGGGTCTTACCGTCGGGGCCAACGTACTTGCCGCTGCCGTCTAGCCGGTAGCCCTGGCCCTCGATCAGTTGCCTGGACTTGTCCGGGTTGTACTCGCCGACGGGGGCGAGTTTGTCCTGGGCCGCGTCGAGGTATGGCATGAGGGCCGGATAGATCGGGAAGATGAATGAGGACGTTGCACCCGCGCCTTCATTGATCACGTCCACGAATTGCTGGCGATTGATGGCGGTGGACAGCGCCCAGCGCATCTCCTTCTTATCCCACGGGGCGATCGTGGTGTTCAGCGTGAGCATGCGCGGACACGGGTCGATCCAGCCGATCGGTGGTTGGTCGGTGTACGACTTGAGTTTCGGGTTTTGCGCCGCCAACGCGAACAGCTGGCTCGGGGTCGTCGGACCGCCGATATCGGACTCGTTGTTCACGAGCATCTGCAAGCGGGTCGCATCGTCACCGACCCACGGCCGCCGAATCTCGAGCGGCGCAGGCAGTTTGAAAGTGCCCGTCTTGGCCCCCCACCAGTTGTCGTTGCGCTTGTAGTCGAACTGGGTCGACGAGAAACGTGCGACTGTATAGGGCCCGCTGAAGATGGGCGCCCCGGTCTGGGCGTTGTACGAGTTCCGGAAGGTAACCGGGTCCTGGCCGTCCCACACGTGCTTCGGCAGTGGGACGATGGCCTGCGAGGTGGTGCCCGCGAGATTCTCCATGACGAAGCGCGGGTTCGGCCCGGTCAGGGTGAAGCTGATCGTGCGGTCGTCGACCGCCTGGACCGAGCTGACCCACTGCTTGACCGCGCCCGACCAGTTGAGCTGCGGTGCGTACTGCTTCAGCAGGTTGATGGTGAAGACGACGTCATCGGACGTCAGCGGCCTGCCGTCACTCCACTCGGTGCCCTGCCGAAGGGTGACCGTCCACTCGGTCTGTGTGTCGTTGGAGCTGTAGCTCTCGGCCAGCCAGCCGTCGATGTTGCCCGTCTCATAGTTCAACATGAACAGGGGCTCCATCATGTTCTGGTTCATCCCCTGCAGGATGAAGGTGCCCGGGATGTACGGGTTCCAGATGTCCGGAGCCGGAACGTTGACGTTCCCCGGGATGACCAGAACATCCTTGCGCGCCACCTGAGCGGCAGGGGCTTGGCTGGGCGCGGCTTGCGCCGGGGTCCCTAACACGCCCAGAGCCAACCCGAAGACCCCAGCCTGTAATAGCAGCTTCCTCAATCGAGGTTTGATCGCAGCCACGCGATACCTCCTTAGCTCCCGATAGGCCCGATTGATACCAGCCGCGATCATCCGCAGGCAAGCGAACTCACGCTCGTACTGGCCGACCGGGTCACCACGGCCCGACGCGTACGATGGCCAACCATGAAAATCGTCGACATCAAGGTCTTTCCCACCTGGGTCGGCACCCGTAACCAGCTGATCGTCAAGGTCGAGACCGACGAGGGCCTGTACGGCTGGGGCGAATCCGGCGTATCTGGCCGGGAGCTGGCGGTCGCCGGAGCAATCAAGCACTATCGCGAGTTCCTGATCGGCAAGGATCCGCTGCGGCGCGGGGCGCTGTGGCAGGAGATGTACCGCAGCCAGTATTTCGAGGGCGGCCGCGTGCTGACCGGTGCCATCTCAGCAATCGACATTGCCTTGCATGATGTCGCGGGCAAGGCGCTCGGGGTGCCTGTCCATCAGCTCCTGGGAGGCAAGCAGCGCGACTTCGTGCCGTGTTTCGCAACCACTGCCGCGCCAATGGGTCCTCAGCTCATCGAGGATGCGCAGATGCTCCTGGAGCACGGCTGGAGCGTTATTCGCACCACGCCGGGCCACCCGCGCTCGAGCGATGATGCCAATCTGTTCGAGCCGCGCGACTCGATCGCGCTGACGGCTGACTGGCTCACGCGCCTGCGCGAGACGGTTGCGTCCGCGGCAGTGCTGGGCATCGATTACCACCACCGCCTGAGCGTGCCCGAGGCCGCTTCGTTCTGCCAGCGTATGCCGCGCGGTACGCTCGATTTCCTCGAAGAACCGATCCGCGCCGAGAGTCCCGAAGCCTACGCTGCGCTGCGCTCGATGACCGACGTGCCGTTCGCCATCGGCGAGGAGTTTGCCAGCAAATGGGCCTTCCTACCATTCATCGAGCGAGGCCTGACCAACTTCATCAGGATTGACGTGTGCAATGTGGGCGGGCTGACCGAGGCAATGAAAGTCGCCGGTTGGGCCGAGGCCCACTACGTCGATCTGATGCCGCACAACCCACTCGGTCCGATTTGCACCGCCGCTACGCTGCATCTCGCGGCAGCGGTGCCCAACTTCGCCTGGTTGGAGGTGCGCACCTCGCCGACCGAACAATTAGGGTTTGACGACTCCGAGCTGTTCCCAGTTCAGCCGCGGCTCGACGGCACACGGTTTGCCGTGCCTGACGCGCCGGGACTGGGCGTCGAGTTCAATGAGACGCTGGCCGCGCAGCGCGAGTTTCAGTTCTGGGAGGCGCCCCACCTGCATCGCCGCGACGGCTCGTATACCAATTGGTAGCTGCCGTCTTCGGCCCCACACGGGCAATGGGTGCTCTGAGGCACACGTGCGGTCACGAGCGCAGGGCGGCGGCGGCCGCCTGGGCGTCAT
>WNGF01001698.1_pt1 | contig 32108 bp, 39 predicted proteins | sample 5400641 | NCBI WGS metagenome assembly WNGF01 (sample SAMN13153371, study PRJNA577476) | soil metagenome | isolation source: 80 cm soil or saprolite under grassland replicate 2 | place: USA:California | collected 2016-06-15 | reverse complement strand
ACCCCCCGATCTCAACACCAGCCGCGACGCCGAATTCGCGGCCTGCTCTGGGTGGCGCGGGCGTCGGCGGCCGGGCGTCGGGTGCCGGTCGGCTGCTGGCCGATCGCCGCTGTGGCTCGCCGGCCCATCGGCCATGGATCGCGATTGGAGGGTGCGGCGCGCGGCGGGCCGCCGCAGGGGCGTGGCCGCTCGGGCTTTGGTGGGGCGGCCGGCCCGCCGCGGCCGGGCTGCTGGTGCTGGTGGCGCGGTTGGCCACGGCGGTGACCAGCGGTGTTCCTGCCGGTGTTCCCGTGGTGTTCCCGCTGGCGTTTGGGGACACGACGGGGACACGTGGGCGACGCCGCGCTGCTCGGCGGGCCGTGCAAGGCGGCGGCACCCGGCGCCCGCGGGTGTCCCCAGCGTGTTCCCACGGTGTCCCCGGCGTGTTCCCGGCGTGTCTCCGCGGTGTTCCCGCGCTGGGTTGTCGTGGCTCCCGATGGTCGCCGAACCGAGAGGAGCCGCCCGTGCCGACCCCCGACGCTGCCGCGCTGGACGTGCTGGACACCTCGTTTCGCCTGCTGGTCACCGGGCCGTCGCCGCTGGCCGTCGACGGGCGCACCCTGGGCGGCGGGCTCCCCGCCCGGCTGATCCCCCTGGACGAGCTGCGCGCGCTGCTGCTGCGCCGCTCCACCCCGTTCGCCGCCCGCGACCTCGCCGTCGCCGAGCTGCTGCGCCGCGCCCGCGGCGGCCACGACGCCTGGACCGTCGGCCTGGCCGGGGTGCTGGTCCCCGGGCTGCGGCGGGTCGCCGCCGGGCTCGCCGAGGACTACCCCGGCGACCCCGCCGACATCGACGCGGAGGTCCTGGCCGGCCTGCTGGACGCCATCGGCCGCATCGACCCGGCCGGCACGCGGCTGGCCGCCCGGCTGCTGCGGGCCGCGTTCAACCACGCCAAGCGGCTGCGCCGCACCGAGCTGTGGCTGGCGGCGCGCAGCATCCCGGTCGCGCCCGCCTCGATGGCCCCGCCACGGCTGGCCGGCCACCCCGACCTGGTGCTGGCCCGCGCGGTCGCCCAGCGGGTCATCACCCCCGACGAGGCCGAGCTGATCGGCATGACCCGCCTGGAGCAGGTCAGCGTCACCGCGGTCGCCGCCGCCAACGGCTACCAGCCCGGCGCGCTGTACCTTCGCCGCGGGCGGGCCGAAGCCCGCCTGGTCGGCTGGCTGCTGCGCGGCAGCCTGCCAGCCGCAAGAAGGCCGTGGCGGACCCTGCCGATCCGGCTGCACCAGCCCCCCACGCCACCCGCCGGCACCCCGCACGACCAGCTCGGTCATCCCGCTGGCGCGGCGATCCAACGGCACCCCAGCCCGCCGCGCCGGCCGAACGGCAGCGGGCCACGCCCGGCCGACCCGCTCCAGTTCCCCAAGGCACGTCCGTGAGCGCCTGGCCCGACACCACCTCCGTGCGTGCCGGCGGGCCTCCCCACCCGGCCGGCAGCGCCAGGACCAGCCCGGTCGCACCCGCCAGCCCGACCGGCCGCTGCGACCAGCGCAGTTGCCGCCGCGCGCCGGTTGGGCGCAGGCATCGGCCGGGACGAATTCCTGCCGCTGATGTTGAAAATCGGGGTCCTCGTGGACATTTGGAGTGCCGGCAACCCACGGGAGGGCGGCCGGCATCGGCAGCCACTGGTTGCGCTGTGGCCAGTTCGCCGGAGGAGGTGAGGCCGACGCCCTCGCCGACGGCCGCCCTCCCCACCCGGCAGCGCACGCCGCACCCACCCGCCCAGTCGGCCGCATCAGCCCGCGCCTGCCACACCATCGCCCGCCCAGGAGGCGCGTCATGACGCTCGCAGAGCGGCTCCGCCGCGCCGCCTCCAGCCTGGTCATCGCCGCCAGCGCCGCCGTGCTGGTCCTCACGAGCGCCGGGTCGGCGTTCGCCCAGATCCCCCCGCCACCGCCGCCAGCGCCGCCGCCACCGCCATCGCTGGACACGGTCTTGAAGAACGCAACCAACTGGCTGGTCGCGCTGCTGGCCAGCCTGGCGACGCTGTTCTTGACCGTCGGCGGCATCCGCTACATGGGCGGCGCCGCCGACCCGGGCGAGGTGGAGAAGGCCAAGGCCGCGCTCAAGGCCGCCGCCATCGGCTACGCGCTGGCCGCGCTGGCGCCGCTGGCGGTCGGCATCCTCAAGTCCATCGTGGGGGTGTGAGCGGTGCGGCCGACCCGGTCGGTCCGCGCGGCGCTCGCGCTCCCCGCCGCGGTGGCCGCGCTCGCCCTTTTGACCCTGGTGGCGGTGCAGGGCCGGGCGGGCGCGGCCCCGCCGCAACCCGCCACGCCGCCGACCACCGCGCGCATGCCCGCCAGCCCCACCCCCCGCCCGACCTTGGCGCAGCCGGCACCCCCCACGACCACCACCCCGCCCGCCACGACCAGCGGTGGCGGCTCCCCGCTCGACCCGCGGCGGCTGGTGCCGCAGCCGCCGCTGCTGCCCAACGTCCCCGCCCTGGTCGGGCAGGCGATCGACCAGTGGCTGGCCGGCCTGCTGGCCGCCGCGCTCAACCCCACCCTGGACCTGCTCGGCCACACCCTGCTGGCCACCCCCGACGTGACCGCGCCAGGCAGCCGCGTCCGCGAGCTGTGGTGGGCGTCCGCCGGCATCGCCAACGCCGGGTTCGTGCTGCTGGTGCTGGGAGGCGGCATCCTGGTCATGACCCACGAGACGCTGCAAGCCAAGTACGCCGCCAAGGAGATCCTGCCGCGCCTGGGCGTGGCGTTCGTGGCGGCCAACACCAGCCTGGTGCTCGCCGGCTGGGCGATCCGCCTGGCCAACGCGGTCTCCCGGGCGGTGCTGGGCGCCGGCGTCGACCCCCGGCGGGTCGCGCAGACCCTCAGCCCGCTGCGGCTGCTGCAACCCCAAGACCGCGAACTGTTCCTGACCGTGCTCGGCCTGGCCGTCGCCGGGCTCGCGCTGGGCCTGCTGGTGGTCTGCGTCGGCCGCGCCGCGCTGGTGGCGATCCTGGTCGCCGCCGCGCCGCTGGCACTGTGCCTGCACGCCCTGCCGCACACCGACGGGCTCGCCAGGCTGTGGTGGCGCGCCCTGGCGGCCTGCCTTGGCGTGCAGGTCGCCCAGGCGCTGGTCCTGGTGACCGCGCTGCGGGTGTTCTTCGACGCCGACCGCGCCCAGGTGCTCGGCATCGGCCGCGGCCGGCTGGCCGACCTGCTGGTGGCCGGGGGGCTGCTGTGGCTGCTGCTGCGCATCCCCGGCTGGGCGCGCCGGGCGGTGTTCGGCGCCCGCGCCGGCGGGCTCGGCCGGATCGTCCGCGGCTACGCGGTCTACCTGGTCGCCAGCCGCCTCCTCCCGCTGCGAGGCAGGCGCCGATGAGCAGCACCGAGCGGACCCGGGTCCCCGCCGACATCGACCGGCCCGACCGCATCCTGGCCGGCCTCACCGCCCGGCAGCTCGCCATCCTCACCTTGGCCACGCTGCCCGCCGCACTGCTGTTCCTGGCCGCCCGGCCGCGTGTGCCCCTGCCGGTCGCGACCGCCGTCGCCGCGCCGCCGCTGCTGGCCGGGGTTGCGTTGGCGCTCGGCCGCCGCGACGGGACCTCCCTCGACCGGCTCGCGCTGGCCGCGCTGCGCCAGCAGCTCACCCCCCGGCGACTGGTCCCCGCCGCCCACGGCGTCGCCCCACCGGCCGCCTGGCACGCCCCCGCCGCCCCGCAGCCCCCGCCCGTCCCGTTGCGGCTACCCGCCCGCAACCTCGACACCCACGGCACCGTCGACCTCGGCGCCCACGGCGCTGCGCTGCTGTGCGAGGCCTCCACCGTCAACTTCGCGCTGCGCACCCCCACAGAGCAGCAGGCGCTCATCCGCGCGTTCGCCCGTGTGCTGCACGCGCTGGCCAGTCCGGTGCAGGTGCTGGTCCGCATCGAACGCGCCGACCTGCACGCCGTCCTGCACCACCTCGACCAGACTGCAGGCGCCTTGCCGCACCCGGCCCTGGAGGCCGCCGCCCACCAGCACGCCCGCTTCCTTGGCGAGCTGGCCGGCCGCCGCGACGTGCTCCGCCGCCAGACCCTGCTGGTGCTACGCGAGGAGGCTCCACCCGCCAAGGCCGCCCCCATCCTGCAACGCCGCGCCGATGAGCTGGGCGGGCTGCTCGGCGCGTGCGGGATCACCCTCGTCACCCTCGACGGCGCCCAAGCCGCTGCGGTCCTGGCCAGAGCCTGCGACCCCGAAGGCCCACCCGCCCCAATCGGCCTGGCCGCCCCCGGCCAGATCATCCACGGAGCCCACCCATGACCATGCTGTTCAGCACGCTGCTGTCGCGGCTCGTCGGCCGCGCTGCGCCGCCGCCGGCCGGGCTGCTCGGCCCCGACGCGCTCCAGATCGGCCCCGCCCGCCTGCGGGCCGGCGCCACCTGGTGCCGCACCCTGATCGTGACCGGCTACCCCCACGAGGTCGGCCCCGGCTGGCTGGAACCCCTGGCCAGCTACCCCGGCAACGCCGACATCGCCCTGCACATCACCCCCATCCCCCCACCCGTGGCCACCCAGCGGCTGCGCCGCCAGCGCGCCCGCCTGGAATCCACCCGCCGGCTGGACCACGACCGCGACCGGCTGGACGACCCCGACCTGGAGGCCGCTGCTGAGGACGCCGCGGAGCTGGCCCGCCGCGTCGCCCGCGGCGAGGGCCGCCTCTACTCGGTCGGCCTGTACGTGACCGTCCACGGCCCCACCCAGCAGCAGGTCGACGCCGAGGCCGAGCGGCTGCGGGCGCTGTGCGCCTCGCTGCTGCTGGACGCCCACCCCGCCACCTTCCGGACCCTCCAGGGCTGGACCACCACCCTGCCGCTCGGCCTGGACCAGCTCGGCTCGCGCCGCACCATGGACACCCAAGCGCTCGCCGCCGCGTTCCCGTTCGCCTCCGCCGACCTGCCCGCGCCCGCCTCCGGCGGGGTGCTGCTGGGCCGCAACACCCACACCCGCGGCCTGGTCCTGTGGGACCGCTTCGCGCAGCCCAACTACAACGCCGTCCTGCTCGCCAAGTCCGGCGCCGGCAAGTCCTACCTCGCCAAGCTGGAGCTGCTGCGCTGGCTGTACCACGGCGTCCACGCCCTGGTCGTCGACCCCGAGCACGAATACCAGCGCCTCGCCCACGCCGTCGGCGGCACCTACCTGCACCTCGGCCACCCCGAGGTGCGCCTCAACCCCTTCGACCTGCCCCCTACCGGTCAGCCCGACGCGCTGGCCCGACGTGCCCTGTTCGCCCACACCCTCACCAGCGTGCTGCTCGGCGCCCCGCCCGGCCCCGACGCCACCGCCGCGCTGGACCGCGCCATCCTCGCCGCCTACAAGACCAAGGGCATCGGCAGCGACCCGCGCACCCACGCCCGCCCCGCCCCCCAGCTCGCCGACCTCACTGCGGCGCTGGAGCGCGACGGCGGCCCGGCGGCCGGCACCCTCGCCGGCCAGCTCGCGCCCTATGTCACCGGGTCGCACCGGCGGCTGTTCGACGGGCCCACCACCACCCACCCCCACGGGCACCTGGTCGTCTTCAGCCTGCGGGACCTGCCCGACGAGCTCAAAGCCGCCGGGATGCTGCTGGCCCTGGACGCCACCTGGCAGCAGGCCACCGACCCCGCCGACCGGCGCCGCCGGCTGGTGGTCGTCGACGAGGCCTGGCAGCTGCTGCGTAACCCGGCCGCCGCCGGCTACCTGTACCGGCTCGCCAAGGCCGCCCGCAAGCACTGGTGCGGCCTGACGGTGGTCACCCAGGACCCCGCCGACGTGCTCCAAAGCCCGCTCGGCCAGGCCATCGTCCACAACGCGGCCACCCAGGTCCTGCTCGGCCAGGCCCCCCAGGCCATCGACGCGCTCGCCCGTGCCTTCCACCTCTCCCACGGCGAGCAGGCCCACCTGCTGGCCGCCCAGCCCGGCGACGCGCTGCTGCTGGCCGGCCCCCACCGGGTCGCGCTGCGCGCACTGGCAAGCGACGCCGACCACGCGCTGGTCACCACAAGCCCGGAGCTGGCCGCCGTCCAAGACGAGGACCGCGAGCCCGGAGCGCCGGTCCGGTGACCCGCGCGGTCCTTGCCGTCGCGGCGGCGCCACTGCTGATGGCGATGGTCGTGGCCGGCGCGACGGCCGGCGCGCTGACCGGCCTGCTCGGCGGCGGCACGGGGCCGGCGCCGACCACGCGGGCGCTGGCCCGCATCCCGCCCGCCTCCCTGGCGGCCTACCAGCAGGCCGCCGCAAGCTGCCCCGGGCTGCCGTGGACGGTGCTGGCCGCCATCGGCGAGGTCGAGTCCGACCACGGCCGCGCCACCGCCCCCGGCGTCCACCAAGGCACCAACCCCGCCGGGGCGGCCGGCCCGATGCAGCTTGGCGTCGGCACCGGCCCGGCCGGCGACGCCTTCTGGCGGTTCGCGGTCGACGGCGACCACGACGGCCACACCAGCCCCTACGACCCCGCCGACGCGATCTGGACCGCGGCCGCCTACCTGTGCCAGGCGCTGCACGACCACCACGGCGACCTGCGCGCCGCGGTCCTGGCCTACAACCACGCCGGCTGGTACGCCGACCGGGTCCTGGCGCTGGCCGCCGCCGACGGCACCGCCGCTTCCGCGCCGAGCCCCGCCGCCCAAGTGGCGGTCGCCTTCGCCAACGCCCAGCTCGGCGTCGCCTACCGCTGGGGCGGCGACGGCCCGCAGCAGGGCTTCGACTGCTCCGGCCTCACCCACGCCGCCTACCACGCCGCCGGGATCCGCCTGCCCCGCACCGCCCAAGCCCAATACCAGGCCGGCCCCCGCCTGCCCCCGGGCGCGCCCCTGGCCCCAGGCGACCTGGTCTTCTTCGGCGCCTCGCCAACCCACGTCACCCACGTCGGCATCGTCATCGGCCCCGGCCAGATGATCACCGCACCCCACACCGGCGCTCTTGTCCGAATCGAGCCGTACACGCGATCGGCGCCCCTCGGCGCCACTCGCCCCGCCAGCCGCTCACCTTGAACACCACCAAGGAGACGAAGAAAGGTTGGACACCAGCGATGATCGGTGATGGCTACTGGTCCAGCGGCATCACGGTCACCTACCATCCCGCCGTCCCCGGCTGGCACGCGGCCGCCACCTACTACGACGACGGGTTCGGCGACGGCGACGCCGACAGCGGCCAGATCTCTACGGTCGGCAGCCTGGAAAGCCGCTACGTCATCGGCGACGGGCAGCAGCGTGACGGGCTGACCGCGGTGATCGACACCGTCAAGGCCGACGCCGAGCAGCTCGGCATCCACTGGCGGGACCCGGCGCTGTTCGTCACCGGCGACGGCCACGACCCCCAGCAGCCGCTGCCCGCCGACTGGCGCACCCTGCTCGACACCCACGCCCACCGGCTCGACTGGGACAACCCCTACCCGCCCGGCAGTCATCGCTAGCCGCATCGCCCGGCGGGCCGGCCGTCCAGCCAGCTCCACCCCGGGGCACGACCGGCCCACGGACCACCTCAACCGCAACCACCCGGCCACCAGCAGGAGCACCCTGGATGGAACTTGGCCCTGGCATCGACGACCCCGACGACGAGGCGCTGGTCGCGCCCGACCCCAGCCAGCTTGCCGGCACGCACGGGCATCCATGCGTCGCCGTGCCCGGCGAGGACGCCGACGATGTCCGCCACCCCGAGGTGGTGGTGCGGCTGACCGGCGGGGACGGCAACGCGTTCGCGGTCCTCGGCGCCGTTCGGCGGGCGCTGCGCGAGGCCGGCCACGCCGACGAGGCGGCCGCGTTCGTCGCCGAGGCGACCAGCGGCGACTACCACCACCTGCTGCGGACCTGCATGCGCTGGGTCACGGTCCGCTGATTGCGGCCACTTCGACGATTGCCGACGGCATCGCGGTAGGGTCCTGCCGCCCAATCCCAACCGGGCCGGACCGGTCGGCGCACCCGGCACCGGTGCCACATGGGTGGCGCCGAGGACAGCGACGACAAGCGACACCACGCACGCCCGCGCCTGGCGGCCACAACCGGGGAGCACTGTCTGCGATGCGTGACCTTCCACCCTGCCCTACTGTGCGGGGACACCGACTGGACCCTGCCAGCCACGCTGCGTGCGCCCTGCTATATCCGCTTCGACAGCGACCCCCCGCACGAGCCGGTCGCGCGGGTCTGCCTGCAGCACAGCGACGCCGAGCTCGACGACCGCGGCGAGGTGCTCTGCACCGCCTGCGGCTGGCACCCCGACCCCGACCCCGACGACAGCAAGTCCCTGTGCGTCAACGAGCCGCTGCTCCACCAGCACCTGCTGCAGACCGCCCGCGACGCCGAGGCGCCTGGCCGACCCGCAACGACCTCGTCGGCCCGTCATGGCCGGGCACCTACGGCCCACCCTGACCTGCTGGCCCGCAGTCCGGCGGGTCGGCGCGGGCGGCCGGCAGGCAGGCGCACCGGCTCGTTTCGTCGTCGGCGCGCTGACCTGGTCCCGCGCACGCTGATCTGCGACCGCTCCGCCACGGTGTTCCCGACGACCGACGGGACAGCCCGCACGAGCCGTCCGGCGCCGTGCCCATCCCCCAGGACGCGCCGGTGGGCTGCCCGGCCGCCTGGTCGCCGAGGTCACCGCCACCCGCCAAAGCACCCACCCCGGCGACCCCTATCGCGGCCTGCGCCCGCAGACCCCAGCGGTCGGCGAGCGGATCGTCCTGGGACAGGGCCGCCTGTTCTGCCAGACGGTCGACCCGGCTGCGCGCGCCCAGCGTTCGAGGTCGTCGGCATGGTCCCCAGAGGGTGGCGGCGACTGGCTCGACCCGCGGGCGCTGTATCGGGCGCACGAGCAGACCGTCCGGCTCGTCTTCGACGACGACCCGGCGCCTGGCGAACCGAGCTGAGCACGCCCAACCCGCAGCGCCGCCGTCGGTGGGCGTCGCTGCCGTCATCTGGCGACCAGCCACGCTTGACCAGTGTTCGGAGCATGCGTGGCCACGCAGCCGGCACGACAGCGAGTGTGCGTTCACACGCCAGGCGATCTGGCGCTGCCGCGACCCGCCCGCCACCCCTGCACCCCCAGCCGTCCGCCGCCTCCGGCCCCGACTGGCTGAGGGGTTCTTGCCTGGTCCGGCTCCAGGGGCAAGGCGACAGCCAGCGGCTGACCCAGGCTGGCGTCCAACCACCGCACCGATCCGCCAGCGCACAAGGGAGGCGCCCATGCGTCGCGTTCGGCTCGTGGTGAAGGCCAGCGTGCTGTCCGCGGTCCAGATCGCCCAGGCGCGAACCGGCGGACGGGCCACCCGCGCACGGGGCTCGTTCGGCTACGACGCGTTCGTGACCGTCGAGTTGCCGCCAGTCGAGCACTGGTATCAGCCGGTGCACGACTGGTACCGCGAGGACGAGGACCGGCTGCGGGACGGCCGGCCGCTGCCGTACGGGTCGCTGCTGTACTTCGCGTGGCTGGCGCCCGACGAGGCCGACGACTACGACGCCGCTGGCTACGAGATCAACCAGGAGCTCATCGGGCGGCTCGCAGGCGACTGAAGCCGCCAACGGCCGCGCACCCCGATGGCCGCACCATCGTGGAAGCACAGCCTGCTCGACCGGCACGACCAACCCGGAGAAAGGAGGGCACGCGTCTGGACCACCGCGCAACGCGGTCAGCGACAGCGGATCCGACCTGCTCGGCCCTCGCGTGGACTCGTTGCCGCCTTGCGCAGGACCCCGTCCGGGCCTGTCGCGTTCTTCGATGAGGATCACTGCCATGCGATTCGACGACCACGAGGCAACCGAGCATGACCAGCCCGCCAGGGTCGAGGACGCGGCCACGGCCGACCTGCCACCGGCAGCCGGACATACGGCCCCCTCACGGTCGGGCCGGGGTGGCTTCCCTGATCTGGGGCGATTCCAGCGCTACGCCGACGACATGCCGGACGAGGAGACGCTGTTGGAGTGGCTGGACGAGGGTGGTGGCTGCCAGGCGCTGGACGGCTGCTGGGTCGAGCCGGACGGGCACTGCCCGCACGGCCTGCCGTCGTGGCTGCACGCACTGGGCATGATCTGAGCCGCCGCCGCGAGCGCACACCGCCCCCACTGGAAGGCGGCAGGCCGGCGAGCACCGACCGGCCAAGGCGGGACAAACGCCATGCCGCGCGGCAAGACGGGCCACCGCCGCCACCCCCACCCCCACGCCCACCCGGCCCCGACCACCGATTCCAGTACCCGGCACCACGACCACAGGAGACGCAACCGGTGCTCAACCCTCAATTCCCGCCGTCGTCGCCTACAACCACGGTCCCGACCAGCCCCCCGCCCGCTCCCGACCCGACCTCAAGCCCGCTCGGCCAGTTCCTGCTGCATCCCGGCGCGACCCTTGGCGGCTGGGCCCGCCACCTTGTGGGGCCACTGCTGGACCTGGCCGGCGACCCGCTGGTGTGGGTCGCGCTCGCCGTGGCGCTGCTGAGCGTGCCCGTCGCGATCGTGGCGCTTGGCCGCTGGCGGGCAGCGCGGCGGGCACGCGGGGCCCGCTGGGTCCACATCCTGCCGCCGCCAACGGTCGAGCCGCCCGCGGCGGAGGCGCTGTGGGCCAACCTCGGCGGGCTGCTGCGCCAGCGCCGCCTGCTCACCGGCCGCCCGCACGTGGCGTGGGAGCTGCAGTGGACCGTGCAGGGCGTCAAGATCGGTCTGTGGGTCCCCGGCGTCGTGGCGCCACGGCTGGTGGAACACGCGGTCGAGGCGGCCTGGCCCGGCGCCCGCGCCGACACCACCACCCCGGCGCCACCGCTGCCACCCGGCCGGCCCGTCATGGGCGGCGTCCTGCGGCTGGCCCGCGCGCAGCTGCTGCCGCTGCGCGTCGAGCACTGGGTCGACCCGCTGCGCGCCATGCTCGGCGCCGGCACCGAACTCGCCCCAGGGGAGACCGCCTGCGTGCAGATCCTGGCACGGCCGGCCAGCCAGCGCCGCCGCGCGCGTGCGGCGGTCGCCCGGCCATCACCGGCCCGCCTACTGGGCGGCCTGCTGGGCGGCCTGCTGGACCTGCTCACCCCTGGCCCCACCCGCCCGCGCCGCGCCATGCCGGCCGACCCGGCCCAGGCCGCCGACCAGCGCGCCATGGTCGCCAAGACCGCCGGGCCCATCTGGGAGGTCGCGGTCCGCTACGGCGTCGCCGCCGCCAGCCATCCCACACCGCCGGTGCCGGGGCGGCTGCGGGCCCGCGCGCACGCGCTGGCGGCCGCGTTCGAGGTCCACGCCGGCCGCAACCGGCTCGCCCGCCGCCGCCTGCCCCGCCCCGCCGGGGTGCTGGCCGCCCGGCGGCTTGGCCGCACCGAACTGCTAGCCGCCACCGAGCTGGCGACCCTCGCACACCTGCCCGTCGACCTGGCCGTGCCCGGCCTCGCCCGCGCCGGCGCCCGCCCGGTGCCCCCCGCCGCCACCGCGCCAACCCACGGCAAGGTCCTCGGCGACGCCGAGATCGGCCCGCGCCGCCCCGTCGCCATTATCCCGGGCGACGCCCGCCAGCACCTGCACCTGGTCGGCGCGACCGGCTCGGGCAAGTCCACCCTGATCTGCAACCTCGCCCTGCAAGACATCCGCGCCCGCCGCGGCGTGGTCGTCATCGACCCCAAAGGCGACCTCGTCAACGACCTGCTGGAGCGGCTGCCCGACCAGGCGTTGGAGCGGCTGGTGCTGCTGGACCCCGACGAGGCCGACGCGCCCCCGACCTTGAACGTCCTGGAAGGCTCCGACCCCGACCTGGTCTGCGACCACCTGGTCGGGATCCTGCACCGCATCTGGCACGCCTACTGGGGCCCACGCATCGACGACGTGCTGCGCGCGAGCCTGCTGACGCTGCTGCGCCGCCCCGGCGCGACCCTGGCTGACGTCCCCAGGCTGCTGGCCGACCCGACCTTCCGGCAGCCCTACCTGGAAGGGCTCGACGACCCGATCGGGCTGGGCGGCTTCTGGGACTGGTACGCCCAGCAGAGCCCCGCCACCCAGGCGCAGATCATCGGCCCGATCATGACCCGCCTGCGCGCCTTCCTGCTGCGCCCCTTCGTCCGCGCGGTCATCGGCACCGCCCGCTCCAGCTTCGACATGCCCGCCATCCTCGACGGCGGGGTCCTGCTGGTCCGCGTCCCCAAAGGCCAGCTCGGCGACGAGACCAGCCGGCTGCTCGGCTCGTTTGTGGTCGCCCGGGTCTGGCAGGCCGCCACCGCCCGCGCCCGCCTCGCCCAGCACGCCCGCCGGGACGCGGTGCTGTACGCCGACGAGGCCCACAACTTCCTCACCCTGCCCTACCAGATGGACGAGATGTTCGCCGAGGCCCGCGGCTACGGCCTCGGCCTGGTCCTGGCCCACCAGCACCTCGCGCAGCTCCCCCCGGAGCTCGCCCGCGCGCTTTCCGCCAACGCCCGCACCAAGCTGTACTTCACCCTGTCCCCGGAGGACGCCCGCGAGCTGGAGCGCCACACCACCCCCGAGCTGCGCGCCCACGACCTCGCCCACCTCGGCCAGCACCAGGCCGCGCTGCGGCTGTTCGCCGGTGGGCGGGAGCTGCCCGCCTGCACGCTGCGCACCCGCCCCACCCCCGACCCCGTCGCCGGCCGCGCCACCGCCGCCCGCGCCGCCGCTCGCGCCCGCCACGGCCGCAGCGCCGCCGACCGCGAGGAGGAGCACCTCGAACGCCAAGCCCCCGGCGGCGACCCGCGGCTGCCCACCGGCGACCCCCGCCTGCCCTCCCCGGGCGGCCAGCGGTGAGCCGCCGCCGCGGCGGCGCCCACCGCATCGCCGGCAGCCACCTCGCCGCCCTCGCCGGCCGGCTCACCCCCCGCGATCGCAGCCTACTGCGCCTGCTGGCCGAGCACCGCGTCCTGACCGTGCAGCACTGCGCCGACCTGCTGTACGCCACTCCGGAGGCCGCACGGCACCGACTCGTCAGCCTGCACCGGCTCAAGGCCGTCGACCGGTTCCGCCCCCTGGTCGGGCTCGGCGACGGCTCGGCGCCCTACCACTACGTGCTCGGCGAGGCCGGCGCGGTCGTGCTGGCCGCCGAACTCGGCGTCGAGCCCCACCAGCTCGGCTACCGCCGCGACCAGGCCCTGGCGATCGCCCACCAGCCAAGCCTCGCCCAGCTCCTAGGCGTCAACGGGTTCTTCGCCAGCCTCGCCGCCGCCGCCCGCGCCCAGCCCGGCGCCGCGCTGGTCGCCTGGTGGTCGGCCGCACGCTGCGCCTCCCAATGGGGCAAGCTGGTGCGGCCCGACGGCTACGGCCGCTGGCGCCGCGGCGCCCGCGAGGTCGACTTCTTCCTGGAGCACCCCCAACCCGCTACCCCCGCCGAGCCGGCGCCGGACGGCCAGGCGGACGGCTGGCTGGCGCGGCTTGCCGACAAACTCGCCGGCTATGTCGCCCTGGCCGCCACCACCAGGATCGCCACCCCGATCCTGCTGTGGCTGGACACCCCTGTCATGGAAGCCCAGGCGCGCGCCGCGCTGCCCCGCGTCCCCCTGCCCGCCGCGACCGCCAGCCGCGCCCTCGGCAACCCCGCCGGGCCGGTGTGGCTGCCGCCGGGCACCGCCGGGCCACGCCGGGAGCTGCTGGACCTGCGCCAACCTCCTGCCCAGCCGGCCCCGCCACCCTCGCCACCACACCAGCCGCACGGCCGCCCGTGACCCGTGGCCAGCCCCGCCGGCGCCGGCACCCGCCCAGGCCGCACAGGAGCCGCCATGCCCGACCGCCACGACCCATCGACGACCCGCCCGCCGCCCCGGCCAGCCCACTGCCAAGCTCGCCCCTGCACGTGGAGCTCGCGGTCAGCACCCAGGACGTGCTGGACCGGGTCCATGGCCACCTGTCCCAGGCCGCGCAGTGGGCCGAGCAGGCCACCTCCGAGCAGGAGCACGCACGACGCCACCAGACCGTCGACAGGATGGCGCATAGCTTCTGGCGAAGCTGGACCAGCCTGTTCATGCAACGATGCCCGCCCAACGACACCCTCCACATCGCGCCGGACCCCTTCGGCCCGAACACCCTGTCGCTGGGCTGGCACGACGACTCCGGCTACAACCGCGGGCTGCTGTACCACCCGACCCACCGTGACGACCAGCCCCATGGGATCTGGTCGATCCACACCTAACGCGGGCATCGGCCCCGCCGGCGGCGGTTCCCAGCCCGGGCCCGCGCCACGCGTCAACCGCCGGTTCCGCGCCGCAGCCTCTCCTGTCGAGTTCCCGTCGCCGAAGGTGACCCTGATGCGTGCGTCCGAATTCGTCTCCCTGGAGCTCTCCTTCGCGGTCCGGGGCACCGCCTTGGCCGAGGAGCTGCGCTTCCGCCAGCAGTTGCACACCATCGCCGACGACGTGCTCCGCCCCGCCGGGCTCGGCTACGTCCAGGGGGTCAGGCAGGGCGGCGGCCGCGTCGACATCAACGCGGGCGTCCGACGGACTGCCTTGCGGCAGGCATGGTCCGCCCTCCACGACCAGCTCCGGGCAGCGGGCGCCCTCGACCGGCTCACAGTCACCGCCCACGACCTCGGCTCGGCCCGGGTGCTGTGGCCCGACCCAGCCGACGAGCACACGACCCCACCGACAGGGGCCGTGACCCGCCAGCGCCTCGCGTGGTATCGACCCCGGCTGCCGTCCTCGCGGCATGCAGCCCGAGCGGAACGCCGCCTGCCGCGCGCAGCCGGCCCATCGTCGCCACATTAGGCCAAAGGAGCACCAGCATGTTCGGCAACCGACGCCGCCCGCCCGCGCCGATCCCTGACGGCGAGTTCATCCCGGCCACGATGTTCACTACCGTCGCCGGCATCGAGATCGGCCTGTCTCGCCAGCCCGCCGCCGACGGCCAGCCACCATTCTGGTCCGTCAGCGCCTACGCGGCCGGCAACTGGTGGGCCGGCCAGCGCGAGGACCTGAACGACGCCCAACAGCTCGCCCACCAGCTCGGCCCGGTGCTCCGCCGCCTGGAAGACGCCGCCTACCTGGCGAACCTGGCCGCCGGCCGCGCACGCGACCTGCTCGCCGGCGACCCCGCCGGCCGCATCCCGCCACCGCCGGTCCCCGGCCCGAGCGGTTCGCAGCAGCCGCCCTGACGGCTGCCGGCTCGCTCAGCAAGCCCGTCGCTGTGCCTGCAAGCCCCGCCAGCCCTGCCAGGTCCCTTCCACCACTGGAATGCCTTGATCCCGTCAATGACTCCAGCTCCTCCCTCGCGGGAGCTGTCCCAGGTGCGGCCAGAGCAGCGGCTCCGTCCCAGCGGCCGGGTGCGAGGGGAGCTGCGCCTGGCGGAACTGCTCGGCAAGCTCTCGCACGGCAGAGACGCTGCGATAGCGACGCAGGTACGGGTCAAGGATGCTGACGGCGACCAGGCGGCTGTGCGATCCAAGCCGGCGCGCCACGGTCAGCGCGTCGCTGGCGTGCCGGGCCGCCTGCTCGGGATCCTCCTGCGCGAAGCGAACCCTGGCCAGCATGCCCAGTAGCATGACCCGGTGACCGTTCTCGGCCGGGCATGCCTGGATGCCGGTCCGCAACGACACGGTGGCCTGCTCCAACAGCCCACAGACGGCTTCCGTGAAGCCCCGCAGGCCCGCATACCGCGCCGGATCCATCCGAATCCACGGCGACGCCGCAAACTGCGCCTCGTCGATCAGTCGCTGCCCGGCGTCCAGCGCGCGCCGCGCCGCGCTGGCCTGCCCCAGGCTGTCGTGCGCAAACGCGACGGTCTGTTGCAGCGTGGCCTGCAACGCCGGGTCCGCCGCGCCGACCAGGCGACTACCGGCCTCGGCGTATGCCACCACCTCGTGGCAGTGGCCGGCGAAGCGGGCGGCGTCGCTCATGCGCTGGCACACCTGCGCGGTGACCACCGGGTCGTCAAGCTCCCACGCCGCCCGCAGCGCGGTCCGAAAGCAGGCGGTGGCGCGCGGGTAGTCGTGCCGGTCGAACACCGACAGGAACCCGCGGACCGCCTGGGTTGTTGCCCGCCACTCGGCATGAGGGCGTAAGGACGTTCTGGACGAGCACAAGGAAGGCGGCTGCGACATCGGGTTCGACCACGGGCCGGGGTCAAGTTGACGCCTTCGTCACCGTGCTGTCGCGGACCTCACGGCGGCGCCCACAAGGACACAGCGCGAACTTCGGCGAGGGCGGTCAGCGTCGCCGGCCCGCGTACCAGATGCCGGTCGCCTGGACCTGCCCGGCGTCGATCACGGCCTGCTCGTCCGCCTCGGTGGTGCCGGCAAGGTCGGCGAAGAAATACGGCCCGTACACACACATCCGACGGTCGAACCGCGCGTCCAGCCCTCGCACGATCTCCTGGCCGGTGTGCAACCCCTCTTCTGTCGCCCAGCCCCGGCAGTACCCATCCCAGGACTGGCCGGAGGCGGCCCACTGGTCCCGGTGCCGGAGCAGCCAGCCCGGCTCATCCGCCGGCGCCGGTGGCGCCAGCCGCGCAAAGCACCAGCGTGCGGTCGCCTCGTCGAATCGCTCCCACGCCCACTCCACCACCACCAGCGCCCCGTCAGGTGCCAGCGCCGCGCCGACCCGGTCCAGGACATCGTCGAGGTCGGCCACGTGGTGCAGCGACGTGCACGCCACCACGCCATCCACCGGCTGTGGCGACTGGTAGTGTTCGAACTCGATCCTGTGGTAGCCGGGCGCCTCCGGCGCCTTGGGGTCGACCCCGACCGCGTCGTACCCGTCGCCGAGCAGCGCCGGGACGAAGCCGCCGAGCGGCCCGCAGCCGATCTCAAGCACCGTGGCCGGAGGGGACGGCAGCCGGGCATGGACGAACGGCCGCACCGCAGCCAGCCAACGCTCGTCTGGCGACATGCAGGACATCCTAGCGCCCCATCCTCACCATGGTGTCGCGGCCTGTCAGCATCGGCGTCACTGCCGGTGATGATCCACATACTCGTGCCAAGTGACGCCGCGTGCTCATCCGGAGCGTCGGCCAACACTGGGTGAGCGCCAACGCTCGCAGCAGCGCTGCCCGCACCTTGGGATCCTCGGCCCGCCGCGCCAGGCGGTCCACCGCCGCCGCGTGTCGTGCCAGCCCGGCGTGGATCTGTGCGACGGGATCGACTCGTCGGCGTGGTGGAACCGCTGGGCCACGCGCTGGGCGACCATGGCATCGGCGATGGATGGCCGCTGCCGGCCGACCAGCAACCCGAGGCCGGCGCCGCCGGCCAGGGTGCCGCTGAACACCAGCAGCTCACGACTCTGCAGCACCGCCTCCGCCTCGACAGGTGAGGGTGCCACCGCATGCTCAACCAGCTCGTACAGTCGCTGACGGAGCACGACTTGCACCGGCTCGTCGCAGGCGGGCGAGGCGAACCCCTCGATGTCTACGACCAGCAGTAGGCAGGATCGCCGGATCATCCTCATCAGGCCGAGTTTCGCAAGTGGCTAGAGTCTCGATGATAACGACTCGCCTGATCCGGAAATGTCGCCTTGGCGACAGCGACGTCCGGCCGCCACAGGTTCGTGTACAGACGCCGAGGCATTCTGGCGCCTGCTGGCCGACTGGCCGCCGCCGTCCGAGAGTCGCCCGTGCCCCGCTGTGGCCGCCGCGGCGGCCACGCCTGCACGACACCACGTCGTGTCCCCGGGCTGTTCCCAGCACGGCATCCCGGCTGTTCCTGAGCGGCACCTCCCACCGCTGGCGGCCTCGGGCAGCCCGGCAACTCCGAAGGAGCTACCATGCCCCGATCCCGCCGAGTGTTCTTCGCTGACGTTTTCACCCCGATGGCGCTGACCGACACCGGCCACCGGGCGTTGGCCGGCTACCATCTGGCGCTGCAGCAGCACACCGACGACGGGCTGGTCTTCCGCGTCGAGGCCGACAGCCCCCAGCAGGCAGCCGACCAGGTCATCGGCATGGTCGGCGCCGTCGGGGTCATCGGGGCGCTCTACCCTGCCGAGCAGGTGCTGGCCACGGGCGAGCCGATCGCCACCGTCACCGGCGAGCTCGACCCTCGGCTCCTGCCGCCAGCGCTTTGGCCAGGGCCACCAGCCGACCCGCCCGGCGACGACGGCTGGCCGTGGGAACAGCAATGACCACCCGCGCCCACCGACCATCCGAGGGCGATGACCACCCGGTCGCCCAATCAGCCTCCGGGTCAGCCTCCGGGTCAGCCTCCGGGTTGAGATCCGGAGGCCCACCTGCCCGCGAAGCGGCAGCACACCCGCCCGGTGACGCCGACCCTGCGGTCGCCGACTGGCGTGAGGTTCCACCCCCCCTCTCCCCTGGCGGCGGGCCCGCGCCGCCCGCGGCGCTACCCGGACCGCCGCCAGCGGCATGAGCCCCTACCGCCCTGCCTGGCCCGACCCGCCGGGCAGGCCACGCGACCCCACCGAACGGCTCGCCTGGATCACCCGCCGGCTCACCCCCCGCGACCTGTGGCTGTGCCAGCTCCTGGACGAGCACCGCGTGCTCACCACCGTCCAGCTCGCCGACCTCGCCTTCCCCACCCTGGACACCGCCGAGCACCGCCTGCTGCTCCTGCACCGCCTCGAGGTGCTCCAGCGGTTCCGGCCCCGCCGCGACCGCGGCAGCGCCCCCTACCATTGGGTCCTCGGCCCCGCCGGCGCCCGCGTGCTGGCCGCCCACCACGGCCACGACCCCTCCCAGGTCCGCTACCGCCGCGACGACGCTCTGACGATCGCGCACTGGCGCCACCTGGACCACCTGGTCGCCGTCAACGGCTTCTTCTGCGCGCTGGCCCGCGCCGCCCGCGACCGGCCCGACCGGGCGCTGGTGGCCTGGTGGTCGGAGCGGCGCTGCGCGGCCCGCTGGGGGCGGCTGGTCCGCCCCGACGGCTACGGCCGCTGGCGCGACGGCGAGACCGAGGTCGACTTCTTCGTCGAGGTCGACCGCGCCACCGAGCCGCCCCGACGGCTGGCCGCCAAGCTCACCGGCTACCGCAACCTCGCCGTCGCCACCAAGATCGCCACCCCGGTGCTGTTTTGGTTCCCCACCCCAAAGCGTGAGGCCGCCGCCCGCGCCGCGCTCGCCACCGCCAGCGCCACCAGGCCCGTGCCCGTCGCCACCGCCAGCAGCCCACCCGGCCGCGCGGCCGACCCGGCCGGCCCGGTCTGGCTTGCGGTCGGCAGCGCCGGACCGCGCCAGCGGCTGGTCCTGCTCGCCAGCGGCGCCCCAGCCCCGCCGCCGGCGTCGCCCGAACCCGAACACGGTGACGGCGGCGACCCACCCGCGCCGCCCGCCACCTGGCCCGCCCGGGCCTGAGCCGACCCGGCCCAACCGGACCAGGCAGCACCGGCCAGCACCCGCGTCCCCGCCGCCGACGGCGGTGCGAGCGGCCCCACGGCAGCCGACACCCGGAGGCACCAAGCCATGCGCCTGCCCGTCTACGTCCCGAAGCTCGCCGCGCTGGCGACCATCCAGCCCGGCGCCGCCATCACCGGCAGCCCACGCGCCGAGGCTCCCGGCAAGCTCCTCGTCGACTACCAGGACGACGCCGCTGATGCGGAGCGCAGCCGCAGCTACGCCGACCGGGTCCTGCACGCCGCCGACCGGCACTTGACCGGCCACCCGACGGCCAGCCGCCTGCTCGTCGACGCCGACGACCTGCTGCAGGTCGGCACCTTCGACACCGACAGCGGCGTGATCGAGGTCAGCGACCGCCAGGCGTTGCAATCCTGGCTCGCCCAAGCGCACGGCGGGATCATCCCCGACCTGGACACCCAGACCCGCACGACCACCCCACCACGGTAACCGGCCCAGCGGGCAGGCCGCGCAGCGTCCACCGGCACCGACCGCACCGCCGACCGGTCGGCTGCCGGTATGACCCGGCAGCCGGCGCACCAGCCGGGCACGTGGCCCGGCGGGCACCGGCCGGCACCAACCCGCAGCGGCCCGCGCCCAGCCCGGACCGCGACTCATGGCCGTGGCACGCCCCGATGGAGGCCGCATGCCGCTGTACGCCACCGGCCACAACCAGCCCGGCTGCCTGCCCGACGACGACGGCACCGGCAGCCTGCTCACCCGCGACTGGCAGCGCGCCCGCGACCATCTCATCGAGGCGCTCCGCAGCGCTGCGGACACGACCCAGTCATGGGCAGACTCCCACGACTGCGACGACCTCCCCTGCCCGACCTACGGCGATCAGTGCCCGACAACCTCGCCAGCGACCTGCGCGTCGCCGCCGACGAGCTCGCCGCGCTCACGCCCCAAACGGCATGGCGGGCCACCACCGCCGGTGAGGTCTGGTGGCTGGCGGACCTCGGCGACCACTGCCCGCACTGCGGCTACCCGCTGGCAACGGGTGGCTGGCCCGCATCCCACCGACGGCCCGGCGACGGCCGCGCCTGCGACCTGCGGCTCGACGACGACACCACCGCCATCGGCTGATCATCCACAGGCATTCCCGACCACCGGGAAGCAGCCCCCCAAGGCCGACGCCGGCCAGCGCCGCGCACCCGCAGGCAGCCGTCGTGGGCGTCCCGGCACGACCAAGCCCTGATCCCGAAGGCACGCCGTCCGCAGCCAGCGCGAGCACCGGACCGCACGGCCGCGGTCGCGTTGCCGCCGGGCATTCGACCTTTGAGGAGGCAGCAGTGAGGCTTGCACATGGCGCCTGGTCGTTTGGCGTGACCGCGACCCAGGCGGAGCTGGCGACCGCCACCGCGGTCATGGAGGAGCTGGAGCGCCTCGGCGGGCACTCCGCCGACGTGGTCGCCCGGTGGATGCACGCCTACGGGCTGCACGGCGTCAAGGGCGACACCGAGCAGTGCCCGGCCGCGCGATGGCTGCGCCACACCACCGGCGATCCCCCGCTCCGCGTCGGCAGATACCACGTCACCGGCTACCGCAGCACCCCTGAACGGCCCGCTTCCGTGGACGTCTGGCGGATCGACGACCCGCCAGTCACCCACACCGAGTTCATCCGCCGTTTCGACAACGGCGCCTGGCCGGGGCTGACCACCGACATCTGACCAAGCTCCACACCCGAGGCTCCGCCAAAGTGCCGGCAACGCCTGCTTGCTCGGCGCTGGGCCGGCATCCATTCACGGCGACCTCGGCGCGGGCACGCCCGCCTTGTCGCTCGCATCGCCGACGGGAAGCGCACCGACCGGGAAGCGGACCACGCCCGGCCGGGAGGCCGCCAACGACTGTGCCGACCGCCGCGGCATCCGGCTGGCGCGCCGACCAGCGTGCCTGGCACCGCCGGCCGGCCGCCCGCGCGCATCGCCGTCAGCCGGCCGGGTCGGGGAAGGCCACCATGCGGTTGGCGAGCGTCACCAGCGTCTGCACCGCGGGCAGCTCGCGCCGGTCCAACAGCAGCAGGCCGTCCTCGGCGGCGGCGGCGAACTCCATCGGCTGGTCGCCGAGCAGCGCCCACAGCCGCTCGCCCAGCACCGCCCGGACCTCGCAGGGCGCCAGCGGCGCGCGGCTGCGCACCCCGGTGATGACCGCGCCGGCCGCGTGGGCGTCGTGGCCGGCTGCCGCCCACCAGTCCAGCGCCGCCAAGGCGCCGCCGGCACCGGCGCTGTCGCAGCGGCCCACCGCCACCAGCAGGTCCGCCAGCCCGGCCGCGGCGTCCACCGGCGGGCCGCCGCCTGGGGGCAGGTCGACCACCAGCACCCGCCACACGCGCCGGCCGGCGGCAAGCACCCGGCCCACCAGCGCCGCCGCCGGTGCCGGCGCCGCGCGGCCGTCGACCAAGCCGGCCAGCGGCAGTACCCACAGGCCTGGCCACGGCTCCGCCAGCCCTCCCGTCAGCGTCGCCGCCAGCCCCTCGGCGTCCGCCCCGTCGCTCAGCGGCGCCAGGTCGGCCCAGGTCCGCACGCCGGGGGCAGGCCAAGGCGGTGGGCGAGCCCGCCGGCCAGGTCGACCAGCCCGACGGGGCGTGGCCCCCACCGGGCCCACGCGCCGGCCAGATGGGCGGCCACCGTGGTGGCGCCGGCGCCGCCGTGGACGCCGCGGACCGCGACCACCAGGCCGGGCCGCTGGCTGGTGGTGGCCGGCCACGTTGACGTGGCCGCGGTGGTGTGGTCGGGGACAGGGGGGCGTGCCGGCATCGGGCACCTCCTGGGTCGCGTCGGTCTGGTCGCGTGCAGGACCTACCTCCACACCGGCCGCACGTTCAAGGCGCACCGCCCGGCGGCCGTCCGGCCATCGCTCGGCGCGTCCTCCGGCCCGTCCCTGCCGTTGCTTGACCGCCCACGCCCACGCCGGGAGGTCCTTGGCCCGGGAGACCCGGCCCGCACCCAACGCACCCGCCGCGTGCGGGCCGCCGCCGGGCCGACCGGTCCGGCCCGATCGGCTCGCGCCATCCGCCCGCCGCTTCGACGAGGAAGACCTGCCGCCATGCCCGACCAGCTCCGCTTCGGCCTCAACCCGCCCGACGGCGTCCACACCGCCTGGGGCGCCCGCTGGATCATCGATGCCTACGGGTCGGTCGACGAGGTCTGGGACCGCACCGACGCGATCGGCCCCCCAGGCCGCCGCCACCAGCTCCTGGACTATCTCAACAGCCGGGTCGCCCGGGCGCCTGCCGAGACCGCCCGCCGGCTGCTTGCACACGGCGAGCTGTCCTGGTCCGACGATGCCACCGTGACCCTGTACGACGACCAGACCGTCACCATCGTCGCCAACCCCCTCCGCTCGTTCGGCTACCTGTACGTCGGCGCCTGGTTCAAAGCCGACCAGCCGCCCCCCGCGCCGGAGCCGACCTGACCGAGGCAGCGGCTGGCGGACGCCCGAGGCTGGCCGCAGTCGCCCTTGACCAGGGGCCGACCTGGAGCTACCACCCACACCCCGCCCGCGCAGTAGCCGGTCACGCCGCGCGGCGGGCACCGCCACCGACCCCGCTTCACGCCAACGACATCCGACACGCCCCGCCCGACCCGAGCCCACCCGATCACCGGCACAAGGAGGCAATCGGTGGGAACCTCCTCCATCATCGGCCGCCCCACCCCGCAGGGCTGGGAAGGCCGACTGTGCTCCTACGAGGGCCATCCCGAGCGGCAGGGCCGCGTCCTGTTCGAGGCCGTCACCGGCCACTTCGCCGGCGACGTCGACGCCGCCCGCGGCTACTTCCTCGACGACCACCCGGCCGGCTGGTCGCATCTGGGCGGTGACTTCACCAAGCCCACCGGCTACCTCACCAGAGGCCGGGGCTACGACCACCGCAACCAGTGCCTGTGCCATGGCGACCGGCACGACCCGCCGGGGTCTCTCATCACCCACCGCGACCAGCTCCCCTGGACCGACTACGGCTACCTGCTCGGCGACGACCACCTGACCATGCTGGTCGCCGCCCACACACGCCTGTGGGCGTTCGCCGAGATCGGCTGGGCAGCCACACCCGAGTGGGACGACCTCGGCGCCCGCCTGCGCCACGGCACCAGCCACCCGCTCCACCTCCCTTAGCCACCCCGGGCTGGTGGCACGCCAGCCGCCCCGACCCGGTCGGCAGGCCACACCCTGCCCCGTCCGCATCCGTCCAAGGCAGCCGCCCACCCGCCAGCGCCAGCCTCTGATGGAAGGATCCGTCGATGCGCACCCCACCACCCGACCAGCCCGCCCAGCAGGCCGGGACGCCCGGTCGGCTGTCCTGGCCTGCTGGCACAGGCGACCCCACCACCCCCGACGACCCCGCAGGCGGCCGGTGATGGCGTCGGCACCGTCCCCACGGCACGTCGCCACCGTCTGGCTGCTGCACCAGCAAGGCCAGGACATCGCCGCCGAGGAGGGCTGGACGGCCGAGCAGGCATGGCAGCGCACCCAGTCACGCCAGCGGGCAGAGTTGTTCAACCCGGTCGAGAGCCAGATTGACCCCGACCAGATCCCCAGCGCCGTCGCCAAGTGGGAGCGGCTGGCCGGCCGCCGCGGCGCCTGTGTAGCGGTCACGCTGCCGGCCGCGCCCTGGACCGGCCCGGACCGGCCCGTGCTGGAGGCTCCCGACCCGGCGCTGCCGCCCCTCGAGCAGCTCCTGGCCGGCCCCTGCCGGCCGGACTGCTTCCCGCCGCTGGGCGTGGAACCGTCCACGCCCGACGGCTGGGCGCTGCTGCGCGACCACCTCGCCGACGAGCACGGCCTCGGCGAGGAGTTCCTCGGGTGGGCGACCGACCGTCAGTTGCTTGAGGAGCACGACCTCGACGCCTGGGAGAACCCCTACCAGGACCACTCCCACGGCTAACGCCACCGCCCAGGCCCGGACGCAGCGACGCTGAGCGCACCGCCGCGCCGGAGGGTGGTCAGCGCCTGGTGGCGGCAGCCCCAAAGCCCAGCGGTCGTCGGCGCCGGCCGACGGCAAGGATGGCTGCCGTCGCGGTCATCGGTCTGCCATCGGCAGGTACAGCTCGAACCGCGCGCCCCGCTGGGACCGCACCGGGTCGACGGCCAGCAGCTCGCCGGCTTGGGCGCGGGCGAGCCGCCGCGCGACGTACAGGCCAAGGCCAACCCCGCCAGCCTGCCCCTCGGCGGGATGCAGCCGCTGGAACGGCTGGAAGATGCGGCGCCGCGCGCCCACGGGGATCCCGGGGCCGGCGTCCTCGACGGCCACCACCGCCACCCGGCCGCGACGGGAGGCCTGCACCCACACCGGGGTGCGGTCGGGCGTGTGCTTGGCGGCGTTGCCCAGCAGGTTGGCCAGCACGCCGTGGACCGCGTCCGCGTCGGCCCGTACCCACAGCGCGTCCGGGACCTCCAGCGCGAACGCCCGGGTCGGGTCGGCGAGGGCGGCCAGGCGGACGGCGTCGCGGGCAAGCCGCGCAGCGTCGACCACCCGCCCGGCGGGCGGGGCCGTGGTCGCCGGGGCGGCGGCGACCAGGAGCTGGCCGATCAGCCGGTCAAGCCGTCCGGCCTGTGCGATCGCCAGCTCCAGCAGCTCGTCGCGCTCGGCGGGGCCGAGCTGCTCGCCGCGCTGCCGCAAGGTGACCAGCGTCCCGGTGATGCTGGCCAACGGCGAGCGCAGCTCGTGCGCGACGATGGCCAGCACCCGTAGGGGATGCTGGTGGCCGGCGGCGCGTGCTGGCGGCATGGCGGCTCCCAACGCTGTAGTGACCGCCATGTCCCTACCTCCACCCGGCCGAGCTCCTCAAGGCCCGCCCGCCTTCGGGTTGGTCTGCGGCGATGGCGTCGACTCCGGCAAGCGGCAGCCACCAGCCAGGTCGGACACAAGGAGCGGGGATGGACGGCGACTGGATCAGCATGCGGGTCGAGCTGGTCGCCGGGCTCGGCGAGGACTACGACGTCCCCGGGGCGGGCCGACTACCTGACCGTCACCGGGACAACCCCAGCGCCCCGGGGCGAGCCGTCGGCCCACGCGACACCGCTGGCCTGCCACCGGCATGGGACCCCAAGCACCAGGTCACAGCGCCGGTAGCGCCTTGAGGCAGCCGCCAGGCGGAGCTATCCCATCCGGCGACACGCAGCCACCTCGCCGAGGAGACGACCGCCGATGACCGGTCATGCAATCCCGCAGGGCTTCCCCGGCCGCGCGGCGATGCGCGCCGAGCAGGCCCGCCTCGCCGACCGCATCCATCACGGCAACCTCGCCTGCATCGACCGGTTCAACCTGCTCGCGCAAATCCTGGCCGCCCTCGACGGCCGCGTGCTCCCCATCGGCGCGCCGGACGACCAGCAAGACGCCGAGACCGCCCCTTGAACGCAGCGGACCCTGAGGTCGTCACCGCATCCAGGTAGGTCCTGCTCCCCAAACCCCGACCAAGGTCAACGGAGGTACCAGCCACCATGGACCATGCCACCGACCAGATCGACCCGCCCGAGACCGCCCGCAGATCCCAGCGGAAGACGTGAGCCGCATGGCCATCGAGACCGTCGGCGAGCTGCTGGCGGCGCTGGAGGACTTCGACGAGGACACCCCCGTGCGCGTCGCGCAGCAGCCGTCGTACCCGCTGACCGCGATCGTCACCTGCGTCACCGAGCTCTGCGCCGACGACGAGCAGGAGCCGCCCGCTCTGCCGCGCCCCGGCGACCGGGTCGTGTGGATCGCCACCAGCGAGGTCACCTCCCGCGGCGAGCACCCCTACGCGCCGAGGGAGGCGTGGCAGTAACGCGCAAGCCCAGCGCCTCCTCGGGCGTGCAGCTCCGGCGATCCGCACGCCATCGGCCCCAGCCGGCATCCATCCCCGCGACCTCGGCACCGCGACGTTGGCGCCGGCGGACCTTGCGGCCGTCGCGGCATCGAGGTAGGTCCTGCTGCCCGACACCGACCTCTGGGCAACGCAAGGTGCCAGCACCATGGGCCACCGACCAGTTCGCCCCCCGCGGCGCCCAAGCTCCGGGACGCGCTGGCCGCGGTGCGCCGGATCATCGGCGTCATGGAGCCGCCACCGCCACCCAACGGCACCGGGCGACTCCTGGATCCGCAACCAGACGCGCTGCTGCTTGGCCTGGACCGGGAGCTGCCGCAGGCGGGCCCGCCGAGGACGCCGTGATCGACCAGCTCCTCGGCGTTGCCGACCAGGAGGAGCAGGGCGGAGACGCCGACTCGTAGCCTTGTGTGGCGCGCCCGCGACATGGATGCCGCCGGCTGCCGGACCCCCGGGCCGGACTCGCCGCCCTGACCAAACGCCCAGGTCAAAGCATCGCAACAGACCTTGAGGTGTGGCCGCAGACGAGGTAGGTCCTTGGAGGCCGGAGCCACCTCAGCAGCAAAGGAGCCGAACATGGCTGCCACCGCCACCACCAGCGCCAGCGGTGCGGCGCTCCTCGCCGCCCTGCGCCAGCACCCCAACGCGACTGCCGTCGAGCTCGCCGACCACGCCAGCATCGGACGGTCCACCGCCGGCAAGACCCTCGTCAAGCTCGCGGCCGACGGTCGGGTCATCCGGGAGCATGGTGGGCGGCAAAACGGCCGGGTCATCCCCGACCGCTGGACCCTGGCCCCCGACGAGCCCGACCAGCCCACGACCGCGATCACCGCGGCCGTGGACCCCGACCCCGCAGCCCAGCAGGAGGACCCCAAGGGACCCCCGATCCCGCCGACCACGACTCCGCGGGGGGCACCTGGTGGGGTACCTGCCGACCAGACTGCCAATGACGACCAGCCACGCCGCGACGATGCGTCCCCCGCCGCGCAGGCCAGCGACACGTCCCCCACCGACCCGGCGGCGCCTACCACGCTAGAGGCCCAGCGCACCGGCGACAACGCCAGCGCCTCCCGCCTTGGTCATGGGGAGCTGCGGGCCCTGGTCCGCGGCTATCTCGCCGAGCGGCCGGGGGAGGTCTTCACGCCGCACCAGATCGCCAAGGCGCTGCGCCCGCCCCGCAGCCCCGGGGCAGTCGGCAACGCGCTGGTCACCCTGAGCCTCAACGGCGAGGTCGCCCAGACCGACACCAAGCCACGCCGCTACATGATCGCGCCGCAGCCCAGCGACACCTCTGCGTCCGCCAAGGCGAGCTGACCGCCAGCCCAGCATCCCATCACCGGGAACTCACCAAGCTTCCGGGGAAGACGGGCCCCGGAAGCTCACCACTCGAGGAGAAACCGCAGGTGGCTGGCGACATGTTCACCCAGAAGGAGCTTGACGAGCACTGGCAGCACGCCAGCCCCGGTGGCGGCTTTGTCACCTCCGAATGGCAGCCCGCCATCACCCTTGCGCCAGGCCAGGTCATCGAGCGCGGCGGTCGGTGGGTGCGCGTCGAGCGGGAGTCGACAGATCAGCGCTGGGTGTGACCTGGATCAGCACTGCCGATGGCGCCACCCACCTGTTCTGCGCCGAGAGGGCGCTCGCGGCCGTACCGACCTGTAAGCCCCGGGAGCAGGGTCCGACCGGCCGCGTGCCGAGGGATGGAACCGCCGGTTCAGCAGGGATGGCCGCTGTGCCGCTCTCGGCGGCGCAGTGCGGAAATTGCTTTGCAGCCGGTTCCGACCTCGTATACCCTTTCCTCCCCCCGTTCCTCTACTGTGCTGGTAGGGGATCAAGTGATGCAGGTATCCGTAGGTGCTCGTCCGTTCCCGCCGCATCGGCTGATCGCTGGATTCGCGATCCTGCTGATAGCCGCGACGGTGACTGGTGGCTGCGACGCAGCCGACCACGCCACGCGAGCGCCCAGCTCCACCAGGCCGCCGGCGTCGCCAGCGCCCGCCTCCACCCAGCCGGCGTCCCAGGCCGCCGTACTTGCCGCCTACCGGGCGTACTGGGACGACGTGATCGCCGCCGGCGAGACGGCCGACTGGCAATCGCCTCGGCTCGCGCACCATGCCAGCGGCCGAGCCCTCCAAACCGTCAGGGACCATTACCGCGAGCTTCGCGCCGAGGGCCTGGTCGATCGCGGCACCGTCACGCTGCATCCACGCGTGACCGCCCTGCAGGGCGCCAGGGCCACGATCCAGGACTGCAACGACACCAGCAAGTTCCTCAAGTACGACGCGAAGACTGGCGCGCTCCGTGACACCTCGATCCCGGAACTCGACAACATCGTGATCACCCTCGAGCGCATCAACGGCGCGTGGATCGTCACCCAAACGGCAGGGAGAGGCAAATGCCCAAGCTGACCCGCCTGGTCCCCTTGGCCTTTGCCCTGCTCGTGGGGACCGCTACCACGGCTGCCGCCAACGACACCCCCATCATCGGCGAGGACCCCACGGGCGTGCATGTCGGGGCGCGGAGCTCAGAACGCTCCGACGGCAGCGCCAGCCAGGGCGCCGACCGCGGTGAAGCGACCAGCGTGTCGTGCAGCTTCACGCCGACCGCGGGAGGCCCCGGGCTCACGTTCACCGCAAGCTGCGTGGACCCCACGGCGATCACCACCCCGTTGAACCTAAACGTCCGGTTCGTCATCCCCACACCAGCCGAGCCCACCCCCGGCCGCCCAGGACCCCAGCCCCAGGTCGTCACCCCCGAGATGCTCGCCCGCCAGGCGTCCCGCTTCCTGCCCCTGCCAGCGCCGCAGATCCACACCAACCCGCCGGCCGACCGGCAGCAGCTCGTGAACCTGGCGACCGTGCTTTGGGTCGGGCAGGCAAGCTGGGGCACACGCACCGCCACCGCCAGCATCCCCGGCCTGTCGGTCACGGTCACGGCGGTGCCGGTGACGATGACCTGGACGATGGGCGACGGCGGCAGGGTGGTCTGCGGCGGGCCGGGCACGGCGTTCGACCCGGCCCGGCCGGCGCGGCAGCCGAGCTGTGCCTACACCTACCGGCGCAGCTCCGCTGGCCAGCCCACCGGCCAGTTCCCGGTCACCGCGACCACCACCTGGCAGATCACCTGGACCGCGAGCGGCAACGTCACCGGCGGCGGGACGCTGCCGCCCCTTGCCCGCAGCGCCCAGACCGCCCTGGCGGTCGCCGAGGTCCAAGCCATCAACACCCCCACCCTCTAGCCTCCCGCACCCTCCCGCCGCCGCCCCCCTCCACAACGCACCCCTTCTCTTGCATCCCTCCTTTATTAAGGAGTCGCTGGTGCCGCCACAGACCACGCTGCCCACCGCCCCCCGCCACGTTCCCCCCGAGCGCCCGCCACGCCTGCGCCTGGGCCCGACCTCGCCGCGCCGGTCGCTGCCATGGGTGACCCTCGGGGTGCTGCTTGTCACCGGCTCCGCGCTGGCGTTCGTGGTCGCCTCGCAGCGGCTCGGCCAGCCCCGCGCGGTGCTCGCCGTGGCCCACCCGCTGGCCGCCGGCCACGTCCTTGCGGCCAGCGACCTGCTAGTCGTGCATGTGGCCAGCGACGACCCCGTGCAGCCGGTCGCCGCCGCCAACGAGCCGAGCGTGCTCGGCCGGCCGCTGGCGGTGCCGCTGCTGGCGGGCGCGCCGCTGACCACCGCCGCGCTCGGGCCGCCGGCCACGCTCACCGCCGACGAGGCGGTGGTCGCGGTCGCGCTCAAGGCGGGCCAGTTCCCCACCGCCCTGGCGCCCGGGACCCGCGTGCTGGTCGCCGACACCGGCAGCCCGGAGAGCCCCGCCGCGACGCAGGCGGCGGGCGTGGCGGGGTCGGCGCTGGTGGGCTCCGCGGTGGTCGTGGACCTACAGCCGCCCGGCGACACCGGCGAGGCGACCGTGGTGTCGCTGCGGCTGCCCGCCCGCGACGCCACCCTGGTCGCAGCCGCCAGCGCCGCCGGGCGGGTCGCGTTGGTGCAGCTTGCGCCGGCCCGGTCATGAGCATGGTCGCGCTGTGCTCGGTCAAGGCCGCGCCCGGGGTGACCACCACGGCGGTCGCGCTGGGCGCGGTCTGGCCCTCCGAGCGCCGGGTGCTGGTCGCCGAGCTGGACCCCAGCGGCGGGGACCTTGCCAGCCGCTTCGGGCTGCCGCCGGAGCCGGGCCTGCTGAGCCTGGCCGCCGCGTTGCGCCGCAGCCGCGGCGAGCAGCTGGTGTGGCGGCACTGCCAGCGGCTGCCAGGGCGACTTGCCGTGTTGGCATCGCCGCCGGGCTGCGAGCAGGCCAGCACCGCGCTGCTGGCGCCGGGCGTGCTGGAGACCCTGGCGGGGATGGGCGCCGACGTGCTGGCCGACTGCGGACGGCTCCACCACCCTGGCGCGGCAACGCGAGCGGTCGTCCGCCGCGCGGCGCTGACGGTGCTGGTCGCCCGGCCGGTCGTGGCCGAGGTGGAGCACCTGGCCGCCGACCTGCCCGCCATCGCCGGCGAATGCCCCAGGCTCGGGCTGGTCCTGGTCGGCCAGGGCGGCTACCCGGCCGACGAGATCGCCGCCGCGCTCGAGATCGAGCTGCTGGGCGTCCTGCCCCGCGACCGGCACGGCGCGGCGTGGCTTGCCGGCGCACCCGCCAACGCGTGGGCGCTGCGCCGCGCGGCCCTGGTGCGTGCAGCGTGGCCGCTGGCTCGCACGCTGGCCACCCGGCTGGCGGGTCCGGCCGACCAGGCGACACAGCCGGCACCAGCGGTACCGGACGAGCGCCGGCCTGCCAGGCCAGCACCACCCGATCCCAGCTCCATCCGCAGCCCGGAGGCCAGCCCATGACCATCGCCAGCGACGGCGACCCGCCAGGGGCGCAGGAGCGGCGCCGGCACGCCGAGCTGATCGGCAGGCTGCGCGCCCAGGTCGCCGACCAGCTCACCGCCCGGCTGCGCGCCGACCAGGCCGCCGGCCGGCCACCGCTTGGCCCCACCGATCAGCGTGTCCTGGCCAGCCGGCTCATCGCCGACCTGCTCGACCGTGAAGCCAAGACAGCGCTGACCGCCGGCCGGCCCGCGCTGGCACCCATCCATGAGGACCACGTGACCCAGGCCGTGCAGGACCTGCTGTTCGGGCTGGGCCGGCTGCAGCGGCTGCTGGACGACCCGGAGATCGAAAACATCAACGCCAACGGCTGCGACCGGGTCTGGGTCCGCTACGCCGACGGCCGCCGCGTCCAAACCGACCCCATCGCCGACTCCGACGAGGAACTCATCGAGCTGGTCCGCCTGGCCGCCGCGCGAATGGGGCTCGGCGAACGCCGCTTCGACCTGGCATCGCCGCTGCTGGACCTGCGCCTGCCCGACGGCAGCCGCCTGTTCGCCGCCATGGCCGTGGTCACGCGGCCGTGCCTGGCGATCCGCCGGCACCGCTACCCGACCCTTACCCTGGACGACCTCGCCCGCCAGCGCACCATCGACCCGGCGCTGCGGGCGTTTCTGGGCGCCGCCGTCCGGGCGCGGCTCAACCTGATCATCTCCGGCGGCACCAGCGCCGGCAAGACCACCCTGCTGCGGGCGCTGGCGGCCGAGATCCCCTTCGACGAGCGGCTGGTGACCATCGAGGACTCGCTGGAGCTGGGCCTGGAGCGCTTCCCCGAGGTCCACGCCGACGTCGTGGCCATGGAGGCACGGGCGCCTAACGTGGAGGGCGAAGGCGCCATCAGCATGGCCGACCTGGTCCGTGCGGCGCTGCGCACCAACGCCGACCGGGTGATCGTCGGCGAGGTCAGAGGCCACGAGGTCATCCCCATGCTCAACGCGATGACCCAAGGCAACGACGGCTCGATGTGCACCATCCACGCCAACTCCTCCGCCGGGGCGTTCGGCCGGCTGGCCAGCTACGCGATCCAGGCGCCGGAGCGGCTGCCGCTGGAGGCGACCAACCTGCTGGTCGCCGGCGCCGTCGACTTGGTCGTCCATCTCAGCCTCGACCGCGCCACCGGCCGCCGCCAGCTCACCTCGGTCCGGGAGGTGACCGGCGCCGACGGCGCGCTGGTGCTGTCCAACGAGGTCTTCCGGCGCGGCCCCGACGGGCTG
>WNGF01006087.1_pt1 | contig 32111 bp, 32 predicted proteins | sample 5400641 | NCBI WGS metagenome assembly WNGF01 (sample SAMN13153371, study PRJNA577476) | soil metagenome | isolation source: 80 cm soil or saprolite under grassland replicate 2 | place: USA:California | collected 2016-06-15 | reverse complement strand
CAGCCGAAAATCTGTCGCAATTGTGTGCGCGTTTTTTACGCCGACGAAGACGAAGAAAAACACCACGTCGATTTTCCGATCTATCGTCGCTATTTCGACGCTAACGGGAACAAGATCCGCGAATTGGCTGGAGAAAATGGCTGGATCCTCTCTGACCCAACGCAGGTGAACAACTGGTTCGACGACGAAATCGGAGCACGCAACAAGCACACAGATGGATGGGGCACGCAACTACGGCACCTAATCCAATTGCTCAAACGCTTCTGTCGCTCACGAAATGATTGGGACCTACCGAACGGTATGAAACTGGCGATGCTCGTTGTGGAATGTCAGCCTGTTTGTCGGGAGCGGATCGACGTTGCCTTTCGTGAGTTGTTGGCAAAACTCAAAGATCGGCTGACATGGAACAAGGTGATCCGAAACCTGGCAGACCCAGCAAAACCGGCGATCACACGAACAGCGGCCGATCAAAATGTCATCGACTTGCAGGCCCGCATCACAGAAGCGTTGGATGAGCTGGCGACACTCGACAAGGCCGACGCGAATAACAGGAATTCTGCGCGTGCCGTGTGGGACTGGATTTTCAAGAGCGACGGCTTTTTTGCGGAGTTCGATGCCAAGTGCACCGATGAGAAAAAGCAGAAGTCACTGCTTGCCAAAGCAGCCTTGATAGGGTTTGGCGCGCGGACTTCACCATCCGGTGTGCTCGGTGCAATTGGCGTGGCCAACGTCCCCCACAGATTCCATGGCGAAGATACGATGGATTAGCCGCGACCGAGCCGCTGAGTACCGCCGCTTTGTAGTCCAAAAGGCATTAATCGAAAAGCATTTCCCCTGCTTTAGGTGCAGACTTGCGCATCGGCGGCTGATTTGTGAAGGCAAAATCCAGCCTTCAGAAGGCTGCAATGTCTATCTGATTGGCATTTCATACGAGCAGGAAGGAGTGCCACGAGTCCGAATCAAGGGTCCGAAGATCACTCCATCGGTGAAAATTCACATGTATCGCAGCGGACACTTGTGTCTGTATGAACCGATGGAAGATCCTTGGAAGCGCTCGGACAACATTCACGAGAAGATTATTCCGTGGACGGCGGAGTGGCTCGTCTTTTACGAACTTTATCTCATCTGCGGGAAGTGGCTTGGACCCGAGGCCCCACATGGGGTCGGTGGCAAGTTACAACAAGACAAGATTTCATAAAGAATCCGATTGGCTCCGGCTCGCGCGAATTGACGCGAGAGAGAGAGTTGCGTGCGAGCATTCAGAAATGCCGCCGCTGACTTACGCGAATTGTCTCGATCTGGAGAAGCTGCTCACGTTTCAGAAGCCGCGTTCGACCCCGGCCGAGCATGACGAGATGCTTAACCGGCCCCGACGCCGGCGCAGCAACCGGCGCACTCCCCACACGATGAGAATCAATATGGCAACGGCAATAATCGCCAGCGCCAGAAGGTTGTGAATGGGATTCGTAAGAATGTAATTCGGATGTCGTGCGTAGAAGCCGTTGAAGCTTTCAAACGCGGCTGGTAACGCCATTAAATCTTCTCTCGCCAACTCGAGCCGGTGTTCATTGGGATGGTAGTGAGATCCGAATCGGTAGGCCTGCCCAGCCGTGTTCAATTCGATGTGCCCGCCCAGGATATGGGTGAGTGGACGCGTCTTCAGAAAGTCGACAACCCGCAGGGCGCTTTCGTGGTACGCGGCGGCATCTTCAATCAGCAAGCGGCCTGGCATCAGAAAATCTCCCGAAAAAAGAATCCCGGTTCTGCTGTCGTAAAATGCCACGTGGGTCTCGTTGTGTCCGGGCGTCGGAATTACGTCTACAGTTCGGCCGCCCAAATCCAAATGGGCAATCCCGTTGGGCCAGTCAGTAAAACGGAAGAATGCTAGAACTCCCTCCAAGTCTATGGGCACAATTTGGACCGATGGAAGCAACGCGAACTGAGGATCGCCGGCGCGATGATCCAGATGGCGGTGGGTATGCGCCACCAGGAGTGGAAGCTTTTTGTGATCCTTCTCTGGCAAGAGCTCCAAGATTGTTTTCGCCAGCGGCATCTCTTTCGGGTCCGCGACGGCGCCTGTATCGATCAGAAGAGCTTTGTCGGAGCCGACGAGAAGATAGAGAAAATTTGCTTCGAAGTTTGCGCAAGGACTCTGTCGCAGGATAAACGTTTGCGGCTCGTAAGTATGGGCTTGAAGAGGGTTTTGCGGAGTCGCGGTGCAATCCGAAGCGCCTTCGTTCCAGTGCACATCCAGCGTTCCAGGCACTGGCTGGGACCACGCGTGCGTTGTTGTTAAAAGAAACATCGACACCCCTGCTGCGCTCGCCGCTTTCCAAGCTGCGCAAACGTTGACCACGAAACTGTTAGCGCTTGGGCGATTGACCCAGTTCAAACAATTCACCTCTCTATTGTGATGGCTGCAGCAGAACTTTTGGATTCAAAAAACCTCCCGCGGAGCTAATGCCTTTCAATTGTGTCCACACGAAGCGATTGGATGTTGGACGTTGAGCGTTGGAGGTTTACTTCTTATATTCGCGAATGCACCGTGGTCACGTTCCCGCGCATCTCCTATGCCGAAGCCGTCCGACGCGCGCGGCGTCAGGACCGCATTGTATATGCCAGCCTGATCGCGGCGACGCTGTCGATCTTGTTGTTGTCGATCTTCCTGTTTCATCTCATCGTTCACTCAGCCGACGGATGCTGCGGATTTATCGCGGGCGGCGCGAATTGTCAGCGACGTTTCGCGCGAGTCCGGTGATGCGCTTCCTGTTCCAATACCGAGACGACATTCTTGAAGCCCTTGACGTCGGCGGCGGTCACACGGCGAACCACTGCTCGTTCGAGATCGGACAAATGGCGGTTGACTCGCTGCGCTAGTCTTCGCCCCTTCACTGTTAGCGTGACAACGAACGTGCGGCGATCTGACTCGCCGACTTTTCGGGTGATCAATCTACGGTCGGCCAGGCGATCGAGAATGCTCGTTAATGTCGATCTCTTGTGGGCAAGGCCGCGGTGAAGATCGGCAACATTCGCGGGCGAGGAATGCGCGAGCAGGGCGAGGATATGCGCTTCGCCCTGCGATAGGTCATGCTCACGCAGTTCGCCGAGATACAATCCGATCCGGTGGGTGGCCCGGTGAACTGGGTGAATGAAATGCAGTGCCATCAGCAGGAAGCGGTTTCAGGTCCGGCTCAACCCATGACATCCGAGCTTTATCACTAAACAGCCGCTCCGACGAATAGTAAGCGAGCGGAAAATTCTTTTCCAGCAACTGCGGGTTGGCCTCGACGATCCGCTCCAAACTTTCGCCAAACTTGACCGTCCGCACTTCGGCAAGGAAGTGCACCCAAAATAGCGTGATGGTCTCATGATATTTTTCGGCTTTACCCGCGGAGGCCGCGAATCGCCGCAGTGTCCGGCGCATCTTACTCGCCGCTTCATCCGCACACGACGATTCCGAAAGGTAAACCCAGGCGACGTGCAGATGAGAACAATGATGGAAGTTCTCGTTGGCGATGTCGCCGCGTTCGAGCGCGCGCGTCAATTCCACGTCAGTCATGCGTCCCTTCCTTTTCCAGAGCAGCGTTGATTGCCGTTTCCCAGTGCGCCCGTTGTTGCTCCGCCCAATGCCCGTCGAGTTTGTTCACCTCCTCGCTCCCCTCCGGCCCAATTGCAGAATGGCGATACGTAATCGTCGCCTTGCACTGCCGGTCGCCATCGGGAACAACGCGAATTTTAATCTCATTCGCGGTCAGCCCGGGCGTAACAACCACATATTCTACCCGGCCTTCATTCACATCGTAGACTGTCAGCAGCCAGAGCCGCTCCCTACCCGTGCTCGTTGTGGTTGTGAAAACCGCGCCTTCACGTTGTGCTCCTTCCGGTGGATGAAGAAAATGCGCAACCCAACTCGGCGCCCATTCAGCCTCTCGCACCGGACCAAACAGCGGCGTCACATCCGCGACTGGCCCTTTCAACACGATGGTGAAAGATTGCGTCCGCTGCTCAAGGAGAGCCGGAACGGCCATCGCCGGAACAATTTGCGCCAATCCACACAACAATATCATTAAAGCAGATTTCATTGATACTACGATATCGTAATATCCGATTCCGTCCATACAAAAATTTCCAACGCTTTGAAAGACACCCCAAGACGGTCGTGACTGAATTGGGTTGCCTCTATAGCTTTGGATGATTAGTCTGCAATCGAAATCCATCTCCGCATTCACCTGCTTCGGGGATGTAAACCGGAACCTCAACATCAAAAGCATTACTATGAGCGACACCTACGTCCCACTAATCAGCTCCGGCGTTGCCGGTCCACTTGGTGTTGTCCATCTGCCGCGTCTTTGGCAAAAGGTCTCTCTGGAGGCGACGGGTAAACTTGCTTCCGGTTATCCGGCTGTCGGCAAAGGCTTCGATGCGATGACTCTTGCCGCACTCGGACTCGATGAACAGGCGGTAAGAGATTACATCAAGCAAGACAAGCCGACGTACCCCGAATTCGAAGCATGGGTAAAGCAAAACGCCAAGTCGCTTACCCGCGAAGCGATCGAAAAGCATAACGCTGCGGTGCGCGGTTATAACGCCGATGACGCCACGCGCAGGAGTATTCTGAGCGCGTGCGGGATTCCCGATGACACTGCTGCTCCAAAAGATGCGGTTAACCTGAACAATCTCGACGACTGGTACGAGTTTCACCAGGCTGTGTTGAAAGGTTGATGAGTTGTAGAGGTGCTTGTACCAAGCACCTGAATCTGAATTAGGCGCTTGCGCCAAGCGCCTCTACACACGGAGTGGCCGATCCAACCTTTGACGGAGGCCCATGCTGCGTGTGATCATTCAAGTGTGCCCACGGTAGCGCAGACGAAAACGAAGCCCGCATTCCGCAAGACGGCTGAAACTTTCGCGGGCGGAGCGAAAACGCTCGGACAAAAGTATTTTGTTTCACCGGAGATTTTTGCCGAGGAGCAGGAGAAAATTTTCGCGAAGCAATGGATATTGGTTGGGCATCAGAGTCAGATCGCGGACACTGGCGACTACGCCGTCCAGCAAGTTATCGGTGAATCATTGATCGTTATCCGAGACAAAACCGGAGAGATTCGCGGGTTCTACAATGTTTGTCGTCATCGCGGGACGCGACTCCGAGAAGATCGAAGCGGGCATGCGTCCGCAATTCAGTGTCCTTATCACGCGTGGACGTACGGGCTCGATGGACGATTGATCGGCGCGCCGCACATGGACGACGTTCCGGGTTTTGACAAAGCGAACTATTCGTTACACGCCGTGAACCTGGCATTGTGGGAAGGATTCATCTTCGTGAATCTCTCAGACTCTCCTGTTCCGCTGAAGGAATGGCTTGTGCCCTTGGCCGGAAAGTTTTCGCACTGGAACTTGTCGGTCTTGCGATCGGCAAGGCGAATTGAGTACGACGTCCGAGCCAATTGGAAGTTGATCTTCGAAAATTATTCGGAGTGCTATCATTGTCCAGGCGTTCATCCGGCTCTCTCGAAATTAACCCCGTACGATGCGGCGGAGAACGATCTGGCTGGCGGGCCGTTCCTCGGCGGGTTCATGCCGATCACGAAAGGTCAGAGTCTGACCATGAGCGGCAATGCCTGCGCGTTGCCCGTGGGCGATGTCAGTGCCGAGGATTTCCACCGCGTTTTCTATTATTCAATTTTTCCAAACATGCTGCTCAGTTTGCATCCGGATTATGTGATGGTGCATCAACTTCGGCCGGAGTCGCCGGACCAGACGCTGATTAATTGCGATTGGTTTTTTCATCCAGAGGCGGCCGGGGCCGGGATGAGCGATCCCGGCTACAGATACAACCCGGATGACGCGATCGAGTTTTGGGACATGACCAACAAGCAGGATTGGCATGTGTGTGAGTTGAGCCAGCAAGGCATCGCATCGCGCGCGTACGAGCCGGGGCCGTATAGTTCTCGCGAAAGTATTCCGGCGGCGTGGGACCGCGAGTATCTACGACAGATGGAGTAATCTTCCGCTTCCTCTTCCTCTGAATCTTAACTCGCTCATGCTCTTGCTCGAATTCTGAGCAAAGTTCGTGTCGGCGAAAGTGCCGACACGAGCATGCATGGCGCGTGCGCTCCGCAGTTCTCGCAGAATCTCGCTTTGTCATCCAGGATCCAGCATCTAGTATCCAGAATCGAGATGCCCCCGCTGACTTACGCGAGTTATCTGGATTTGGAAAAGCTGCTCACGCTGCAAAAGCCGCGCTCGAGCCCACCGGAGCACGACGAGACGCTCTTCATCATCATCCATCAGACGTACGAGCTGTGGTTCAAGCAGTTGCTGCATGAGTTGGAAAAAATAAAGAGAGATTTTTCCGCGGGCGATCTTTTCGGCGCAATCCACACGTTCAAGCGCCTGCGCACGATCATGAAGGTGCTGGTAGCGCAGGTGGACATCCTCGAGACGATGACGCCATCATCATTTTCGAGCTTTCGGGACCGCCTTGAAACGGCATCGGGATTTCAATCCGTGCAGTTTCGGGAGATTGAATTCGCGCTCGGATACAAGCGCGCGTCAACACTCGCGTACTTGAAGCCGGATTTCCCGGAATACGACCGGCTTCGGCAGCTGCTCGGCGAACGCAGCGTGGTCGATCATTTCTATGATTTTCTTGCTACCCGCGGCGCGCAGATTCCCGCCGACTTAAAGAACCGCGACGTGACGCAACCAAACGAACCCGACGAGCGTGTGCAGAAAGAAACCCTTCGCCTCTACAAAAATTCTCCCGAGTGCTCGATCCTTTTCGAGTTGATGACCGACTTCGACGAAGGATTGCAGGAATGGCGCTACCGGCACATCAAGCTCGTCGAGCGAACGATCGGCGCGAAGAAGGGCACCGGTGGATCGCCGGGTGTCCCGTTTCTAAAAGAATCGCTGTTCAAGCCTGTGTTTCATGACCTCTGGGCCATACGGCACGAGATGTGAACGACGCAGGCGCTGAGAAGAAAACATCCAAGGTTGAACGCCCAACGCCCAATGTCGAAGGTAGAACAATAATGAGAGATGTCTCGACTTCGCTCGACATGACAATAACGAACGATCGGCGCGAAGAAGGGCACCGGTGGATCGCCGGGTGTGCCGTTTCTAAAGGAATCGCTGTTCAAACCGGTGTTTCATGACTTATGGGCGATCCGGCGTGAGATGTAGCGCTCTTCGCAACGAAGATACGAAGGTCGAAATCAGAGGCCAAGGAATTCGCGGACGGTTCCAGAAAGCAACTGCGCTTTATCTTTCGCCAATAGTTCCTTGATCGATTTGATAAGTTGGCCCGGCTGCGCTTCGCCCAGTGGGAATGGGTAATCCGATCCGAACGCGACGCGTTGTGCGCCGAATAATTGAGAAGCATTTGAGGGTATCGGAATCGTGAACCAGCGAGTCCACGTAGAACCGCGCGGGAATCGTTTGTCCAAACTCATCGACGCGAGCTAGATATTTTCGCGGATTTGTGTTGTTGTCTGTCGCAACTAAATCAGGGCGCACGTGAAACGCGTGCTCGATGCCGCCAATTGTGAATGGGAATGCGCCGGTCAACCGGCAGGATTTGCACGTGTGCGAGCTAAGCCAGCAAGGCATCACTTCCCACGCGTATCAGCCAGGGCCCTATTCGCCGCGCGAAAGCATTCCCGCTGCGTGGGACAATTATATTTAGCACTTATGAACTAACGCGCCGTCAAAGACGCGCCAGAATTTTTGTCGCGGCAGACTTTTCCTGCTTGAGAGCAGCGTTGGCGGGCAGGCCGTGGATGCCGATGGTGATCAATACGTCTCCCTTCAGGATGTTCAACATATCGAGACCGGTTTTGTCGTGATAAAAAATGGCTTTGTCGCCAAGGCCATCGACACTGGTCGATTTGCCTCCGTTCGGCGGGAGCACTGAAAACATTGTCTTCGTAAGGTGCGGCGGTGCTTCTCGCCCGGCGAACATTAGGTCGAGCACGAGTGCTTTGTCGCCCTTTGTTGCATAATAGCTCCATTCGGAATCATAGAACCCGTCGCTGCCCTCCTTGTTCCACCCCTTGGCATCTTTGACCGGCACGCCAAGCATTTTTTCGGCATCGGCCTTGGTGATAACGTTCGAAAGGTCGATTTTGTCGCCGGCGAACACGGTCCAAGACCCGAGACAAAAAGCAGCCGCGGCAACAATATTGATCAGTCTAAGTTTCATAAATTGCCTCCGATCGATTTCAGCCTAACCAATCTCCGAGCCGGTTGCGAACTCAAAAAAAAGCAAACGCCGCAAACGTGTTCGACTTTCCCGTGCTCGTTAGGAACTATTATTTCAGCCCAAGGAATTCGTGGGCGGTTCCAGAAAGCAACTGCGCTTTATCTTTCGCCGACAGCTCCTTGATCGATTTGATAAGTTGGCCGGGCTGCGCTTCGCCTAGTGGGAATGGGTAATCCGATCCGAACGCGACGCGTTGTGCGCCGAATAATTTGAGAAGCATTTTGAGGGCGTCGGAATCGTGAACCAGCGAGTCCACGTAGAACCGCGCGGGAATCGTTTTCCCAAACTCATCGACGCGAGCTAGATATTTTCGCGGATTTGTGTTGTTGTCTGTCGCCACTAAATCAGGGCGCACGTGAAACGCGTGCTCGATGCGGCCAATTGTGAATGGGAATGCGCCACCGCCGTGTGCAAAAGCCACGCGGAGCTTCGGAAAGCGTTCGAACACGCCGCCAAAGATCATCGAGCAGATCGCAAGCGAAGTCTCGGCCGGCATGCCGATGAGCCACGGCAGCCAGTATTTGGGCATACGCTCTTTGCCAAGCATGTCCCAGGGATGGATGAAGATCGCGGCGGCGAGTTGCTCAGCCGCGCTCCAGACCGGCTGAAGGAACGCGTTGTCGAAGTTTAACGTGTCGATGCGCCCAGAGTGCGGGTTCGCATCCACATGCGTGCCGATCTGCGCGCCATGCAAGCCTAATTCGCGGACACATCGTTCCAACTCGCCCGCCGCCAAATCCGGATCTTGCATCGGGATCGTTCCCAAGCCGGCAAATCGCTTCGGATGATCGCGAACAACTTCGGCGATGTGATCGTTTAGTCGCCGAGAAAGATCCAGAGCGTCGGCCGGTTTCGCCCAATAACTGAACATCACCGGCACGGTGGACAGCACTTGCATGGAAACACCATCGCGGTCGCACTCCTCGATTCGGCGCCTGGGATCCCACACGTTGTCGGTGATCTCTCGAAAAACGCGGTCGCCCATCATCATCCGCGCACAGCATGGCTTGTAATGATCAAGGCGAACAAATCCGGGGTAGCCGTATTTCGCATCAAGATCGGGCCAATCGTGCGGCAGAATGTGCGTGTGTAGGTCGACCTTCATGTGAGCGGCGTCCACAGTTGGAAGTACCGGTTTCTGCAATGAAGCGACAGGCAAGATGCCTGTCGGCCAAGACAGGCAGGATGCCTATCTTCCGACGGCCAATCACATGGCAGAATGTGCGTGTGCAGGTCTATCTTCATTCAAAAGAGAACGCCCAACGCTCAACGTCGAATTCAGAAAAGATCGCACACTTACTCTTGCTCCTGCTCTTGCTCTTGATCGAGTTCTTACAGCGATTTGATCGGCACCGGCTTCTCAACTTTTTTGCCGCATTTCTTGCACGTCCGCCGCGCGTCATCGTTCCAGAAATCAAGCATCGCCTGGCTGAAATGCTCGACGATGTCGGCGCAATCGAAGTGAATGTCTTCCACCAATGCCCCACAATTCTCACAATAAAAAATCACGTGCTCCTTCTCTCCCGGAGGCCGCCGACGCTCGACCACAATACCAATCGTTTCTGGCGGCCGCTGTGGCGAGTGCGGCACATTCGGCGGAATGAAGAAAGTCTCGCCTTCGTGCACGATATGATCGACGATCCGCTCACCTTCGCGGATGCGCACCTTGATATCGCCCTTCAGCTGGTAGAAGAACTCTTCCGAATCGACGAGATGAAAATCATTTCGCGCGTTCGGGCCTTTGATCACCATGACAAAAAAATCGCGGCCGTCATAGAGATAACGATTGCTGACCGGCGGCTTGAACTTTTGGCGGTTTTCTTCGATCCAGTTTTCGAGATTGATCGGCGATTGCACTGTGGCCATGACCCGGAGCGTATTTCCTGACTGGCAGAGCGTCAACTGCTGTAGCGCCGCTCCTGCGGGCACGTCAGAGCCAGGGAAGGTTTTCGTTCGTTAGGGTTCGGCAGCGTTTTGCAATTGAAGAGCAAACACAACGCGGTTAGTATCCGCCGCTCCATGAAATTCGGCCGATTCATTCAACTCTTGGGTGGGGCGGCAATCATTGTCTTTTGCGCCAGCTGCGAAGAACTTCCACCCTACGTCGAACATCCGCTCGCCATATTTGCACCGCAGCCGTCCGGCTATTGGCATGGCGATGAGGTACCCGGGTCACCCAAAATCGTCGTCCATCTTGGTGAACAGAAAGCTTACTTTTACAAAGGCAAAAATTTGGTCGGCGAATCGACTGTTTCCACTGGCAAACCCGGCTTCTCCACCCCCCCGGGCCACTATCACGTCATATCCAAAGATCGAGACCACGTCTCGACCGTATTCGGTGACTATGTCGACGACGCGGGGAACGTTGTGAGGTCAAACATCGATGCCCGCAAAGATCGCAGGCCCCCGGGGACGCATTTCGATGGCGCTCAAATGCCGTATGCGATGTTCTTTAATGGCGGCTACGCGATGCACCAGGGCTATGTTCCGCCGTACGCCGCATCGCATGGTTGCATCCGTCTGCCTAAGGGGATGGCGGAGCATTTCTTCGACGCTTCTCCTGACGGCACACCGATGACTGTGAAAGAATGACGTCATGGCCTGTTCAAATGAGAACGAGGCCATTTTTTGAGAGAAAACCGGTCCGGCAAGCCAACATAAGGTCGCCGCTTACGTAGCGGCGTGGATCGGTGCCCCGATCTGAACATCGTGCTAAAATAAGGCCAAGGAATGCACAAGAGCATTATCACACCCGAAAGAATCGCTGACGTCCGGTTAACCAAGGAAGAGACCGCGCGTTACTCCCGCCACCTCATCATGCCCGAAGTGACGCCTGATGGCCAACGGCGTCTAAAAGCCGCGCGCGTCTTGTGCATCGGCGCCGGCGGCCTCGGATCGCCAGCTGCGCTCTATCTCGCTGCGGCCGGGGTTGGGACAATTGGAATTGTCGATTTCGACGATGTCGATCTTTCGAATCTGCAGCGCCAAATTCTCCATGGAACAAAGGACATCGGCCGGTCCAAATTGGAATCCGCGTGGGATCGCCTGCGTGACATCAATCCGGAGATCGACATCGAATTACATCAATGCCGTTTTTCCAGCGAGAATGCGTCTCAGCTTGTATCTCAATACGACGTGGTCGTTGATGGGTCGGATAATTTTCCTACGCGATATTTGTCCAACGACGTCTGCGTTTTTGCGCGCAAGCCGAATGTGTACGGCTCCGTATTCCGTTTTGAAGGACAAACAACTGTGTTCGCGCCTCACCTGACTGGGCCATGCTATCGCTGCCTTTTTCCGGAGCCACCTCCGCCGGACACGGTGCCAAACTGCGCGGAAGCGGGAGTGCTCGGTGTTTTGCCAGGGATCATCGGAATGCTGCAAGCGATTGAGGCGATCAAATTGATCGTCGGCATCGGCGAACCGCTCATCGGGCGGCTCCTCCACTTTGATGCGCTCAGAGTAAAATTTCGAGAGCTTAACCTGCGACGCGATCCTCAATGTCCGGTTTGCGGAGAGAATCCAACAATCTTTTCGCCGATTGATTACGAACAATTTTGCGGAGTACGTCCCCGCCCGGCGCACGATCACGATAGCCAGCCAACAATCAGCGTGCACGAGTTGAAGCGAAAAATGGAAGGCAACGGGGATCTTACAATTGTTGATGTAAGAGAAGCGTTCGAATACGAAATTGCGCGGATCGAAGGTTCGAAATTAATTCCGCTCGGCGAATTGCCGGCACGGCTCGATGAGCTTCAGCAGGATGAGGAGATCGTCCTCCTTTGCAAGAGTGGCACACGCAGCGCACACGCGGCGGAGTTACTCCGCGCCGCTGGATTCACGCGAGCCTATAATCTGGAGGGTGGAATCGACGCATGGGCGGATATGATCGATCCGGCGATGCAGAAATATTAGGCACGAACGCCGGCTCCGATGGGCTCGCCTCCGTCGCTAGCAACTAGGCGAACTATTTCAAGACTGCCGCCAGATCATCCGCGGCCGGGACATTGTCCCATTGCTTCAGTAGCTCGCCATCTTTCCCGAAGACGAAGACGCGGAAATCCGTTGCTTCGGGCCGCCCGCCGAGTTGCGACGACACCGTCCCATCAAAATCCGCCACCGCGAAGACGTCGTCTCTCGCATTGCGCGTAATTTTTTTGGCGTCGTATCGTGGCTGAAGGCGCTTCGCCTCTTCGTCGAGGCGGCGCCGCACCAACACAGTCGCGATTTTGCGCCCGAGCAGGATGTCCTTCCTAATAAAATTCAGGACCGTAATCATTCTATAACTCGGATTGCCGAGACAAAATTCGGGAGCACGGTCCCCGACCGCGCGCGCCTTCTCCGAATCTGCTCTGGTTGCCAGGACGATGACGCTAATGTGACCGTCGGCGGTGGAAAGCGTGTGGCCATCAACGTCGACAAAATTGAGCGTGTAGATTTGACCGCTCGAAAGCGCTGCATGCAGGGGCTCCGCGAAAGGGAAGGAAACCGCCGTTGCAAAGAAAAAGAATTGAAGTGCGCGCAGGTTCACAAGTAAGCAGATTGGCGACGATGCCGCGCGCTGACAAGTTCCGTGTTCCCATTTCCACTTCGCGTTGCGCCTTGCCAGGAAAGGCGAGCGTGGTTTGCGTCTGCTTGTCGGTCTTTTTCGCCTGTGCTTTCATCGGCTGCGATCGGTTGACCACCTCGCGCTACGCTCAACTTGTGCAAGACGCAGATAGGAAATCGACCCGCGGAGACTTTGGCCGCGCGATCAACCTTTATGAAGCCGCACTCGATGATAGTCCACGGTGCGCGGAGGTCCATTACAAGCTGGCGCTGCTTTACGATGACAAATTGAATGATCCGCTTAATGCGTTGCACCATTTCAGGCGTTATCTGGCGCTGAGTCCAGACGGTGCTCATGCAAACGATGTGAAAACTTCCGTGAAACGTGATGAGCTAGCGGCGCTTACCGCGTTGTCCGGCGATTCTGTCGTTACACGAGCCGAGGCAGCCCGGTTGCGAAACGAAAATCTTAATCTTCACAAAGAACTTGAAGGGCGCTCCGCAACGCCGCCGATAAGCTCGGGTAAAGCGCAAGCACGCGATGCAAGCTCCAAAAAAACCGCCTCGAGGAAATCTGAGGGGCGAACTTATGTTGTTCGGTCAGGCGACACACTCGCCTCGATTTCGCGGAAGTTTTACAAATCATCAGCGCGCTGGAAAGGGATTCTCGACGCAAACAAAGAGGGCATCCGCGATCCGAAAAAACTCACGGTAGGCCAAACGCTCGTTATTCCGTAGGAGCTTGTTTTCGCGGTGAGGTATCGCAATCCACACCGCACTGCCTGGACGTGACCGCGCGGTTCAGGCCTCTATTCCGAGCAACTCCCGCTGCCACGGAACCAGCAAAGATGCAGCGCGCGTTTCCTTCACCGCGATCGCCTCGATCGTGCTGCGCGGCGCGATAAAGGATTGCTCTAGATCGAGATCCCTGGCTGCTCGATCACGCCGACGCCGTAGTTCTTCCGCGCGACGAATCGCCTCCGGACTCGGCCGGGTTCCGAATCGACGTTGCGGAACTGGCCATTCCGATTCAGGCAATTGCATTGCGTCCTGCGCTGCCATACGAAATGCCTGGCGCCGGCGCGAAGAAAAATGCCGGTAATCAGGCAAACTTCCGGAGACGAAATTTAGAGCCGCCTCCAGCAACTCGTGATTTTGCAAAATATGAAAAGGCGGGCGATCTGCCGCTTCCGCTTCCTTCTCGCGCCATTGCCAAAGCGCGCGCAGGACGGCCGCATCGCGGCCGCGTAGCGAGGCGGATCCTGGGATGCGCCAAAGTTCATCCTCATTCCGCACACGCTCTACCGCTGCCTGCTCGATTGCGCGCTGACAGGATTGCCGTAACCAGTCGAGCCGATCGCATTCGCGTAACTGCGAATCGAGCCGCTCGGCCAAAGGCAAAAGATAATGCGTGTCATTGATCGCATACTCGATCATCCGCGCAGAAAGCGGCCGCTGCGCCCAATTTGCCTTTTGAGAGCCTTTGCCGAGTTCAACGCCAAAATGCCGTTTCACCAGAGCGGCCAGACTAAATTCGCGGATCCCCAGCAGTCGCGCGGCGATCACCGTATCGAAAATCCGGTGTGCGACCAGGTTTAAGCCGCGGCGGAGCAATCGCAGATCGAAATCCGCGCCATGCAAAACAATTTCCTTACGCTCCAGCGCAGCGCACAGCGGCGAAAGATCGACAGCCGCCAGTGGATCGACAATGTAATCCAACTGTAGTCCCGCGACTGCGGGATGCTCCCGGCCCGCTTTTGAGCCACGCGGCTCCCAGCCGGCGTCATCCCGCAGTCGCGGGACTACAGCATCCGGCATGGGAAGACTGATTTGTACCAGGCAAAGTTTTTCCCGATAACAATGAAGGCTGTCGGCCTCCGTATCGATTGCCACGCGATCGGCCGATTCGATTTGCGGGAGCAACTCGGCCAGCTGCATTGCGCTCGCGATCAAATCCCTCGGCAACGACGAATGACGAATGTCTAATGACGGACAAATGACGAAGCCAGAATCACGAGAAGTTTCGGATCGCCGCTTCGTTGTTTGGTCATTCATGCCTCCTTCGTCATCCGTCATTTGTGCATCGTCATTTTTTCCTCGCCATTCGAGCTTCGTCATTTTGCCAGAAATCATCTTAACCCGCTTAACAGCAACTCCGCGTTTGTTTTCGTCGCTTCGAGGTTTTCGATCAGCTTTTCCATCGCTTCGATGGGAGGAAGCGCCGCCATGGTCTTGCGCAACTCCTGTACGCGCTCCCACTCATCGGGATGATACAGCAAGTCTTCGCGGCGAGTGGCCGACTTCAAGACATGGATCGCGGGATAGAGCCTCTTCTCTTGCAGCGCGCGATCGAGATGCAGCTCCATGTTTCCAGTGCCTTTAAATTCTTCGAAAATTAATTCGTCCATGCGACTCCCGGTTTCGATCAACGCGGTGGCGAGAATGGTAAGGCTGCCGCCTTCTTCAATATTGCGTGCCGAGCCGAAGAATTTTTTGGGTTTGATAAGCGCTTTTGCCTCGACACCGCCAGACATGATCCGGCCTTTGCCTGGTTGCAGATTATTATACCCGCGCGATAGCCGCGTGATGCTGTCGAGCAAAATCACCACGTCTCGTTTCATTTCCACTAGACGCTTGGCGCGCTCCAGCACCATCTCTGCCACCTGCACATGTCGATGGACGCTCTCATCGAAGTTCGAGTGATAAAGCTGGCAATCGACTTCCCGCTCCAGATCGGTCACTTCTTCCGGCCGCTCGTCCACTAAGAGCAGAAGGAGAACGATCTCCGGATGATTTACTCGGATTGCTTTGGCGATTTCTTTGAGCAGGATGGTCTTGCCTACACGCGGCGGCGCCACAATGAGACCGCGTTGTCCGCGCCCGAGCGGCGCCAGCAGATCGACTGCCCGGGCGCTCATGGAATTCGTCTTTGGATTTTCCAGCATGATTCGGCCTTGCGGAAATTGCGGCGTGAGTTTGTCGAAATCAGTTGGCTCCGTCCACTGCCCCGCCGGTTGGCCCTCGATCGTTGTGACTTGTTCAAGCGTGAGGAACTTCTCGCGATGGCCCGGTAGCCGTATGGTCCCTGCAAGTTGTTGACCGGGCCGCAGGCGATATTGCTCGATCACTGCGCGTGGAACACAAACATCTTCCGGTACTGGCAAAAAGTTTAATCTCGGCCAGCGCAGCATCGCGAACGAATCGCTCACCTGATCGAGGAAGCCTTCCGCACTCACCGTCGCTCCGGCGGCTAATGCGGCACGGATGATATCGATAATGTGCTGATGACGCGACCGCGCCGGATACAAATGCAGATCCAAATCACGCGCCAACGCTTCCAGCTTTTCACCCGAAAGCTCTTGCAGCTCATTTAAGTCAAGTGAACGCTCTGTCACCGGGGTCGTCGATCCCGGTCTTCCATTCGCTGTTACACTCGGCGTCGCCGATGTTGCAGCCCGGACAGGTTCCGCAGCTGCAGTTTCCGCAGTCGCCGACGCCGATGTTGTTATCTTTTCGTCCATATCTGCTGCTGCCAAAGGGCAACAAGAAAGCGCGCCTGCGCGCCGAGCACCACACGATCGTCGTTATTCCAGACTACGTGGTCCGCGCGCCTGATTTTTTCGTCGAGTGACATTTGGGAGTTGATCATTTGTTCGGCCGCAAGCCGCTCGAGCGACGTGCGTGCCATCAGCCAGTGCAATTGCATCTTGAAAGAGCAGGCCACCACTACCACTCGATCGCACAACGTTTCACAGCCGGTTTCATAAAGAAGTGGAATATCAGCGAAGAAAAAATCGGGAGAGTTGCGATGCGTTTCCGCTTCCGCGCTCCATTTGCGGCGAATCCGCGGATGGAGCACCTGTTCAAGCGCGCGTTTCTTGGCCGCGTCGCCAAACACTATGGCGCGAAGTTTCTCTCGATTCAAGTCCCCGGCATCCGAAAAAACTCCGCTGCCAAATTCCAGACGAATTTCTTGCCTAACTTGCGCATCAAGATCGACAAGCTGGTGTGCCTCCTGATCTGCATCGAAAAACCTGGCAGCAGGAACGATATCGCGCAGACATTGGCAAAAGCTGGTCTTACCAGTAGAAATTCCGCCAGTGATCCCGATGGCAGGCATGCAAATAACGATTAAAAGGCCATTGAGGCGGCTGTGTCAGTCGCAAAGTACTCGAAAAAACCGTCACGCACTCAAGCGTGGCGTCGATTGCCCTCTGGGCCGAGGCGGTTCAACTAAATCCCGCTATTCTCTTATTGGCAAAGAGCTTTCCCCTATGAAACTTCTCGCCTAAGGGAATATCTCTTTGGGGGAATTCTCGCAAAAATCAGGGCTTTCCCCTACCCGAAACGTGCGCTTTTCTCTCTACAGCCCATTGCGACATTGGAGACCGCGGGCATTCGCCCCCGGCTCTTGCGTGGATGGGTGAGAAGGCGGAAGAGAAACAATTATCTGGTAGCGGAACGCCCGAAAATCTGAGAAGGGTAATGACTCTACGACGCACAAAATTATGAAAACACTTAAGCCATTTACTCTTTGTATTGCCATTTTTGGATTGACCGCGGCCGCGTTTGCCCAAAACGATTTGAACCTGCCCGACGTCAGCCAGGCCGCCGACGTCAAGCAACGCATTGCCCTGACGGACATTACAATCACCTACCATCGGCCCCTGGTGAATGGACGAAAGATTTGGGGTGCTCTCGTTCCATACGGCAAGGTCTGGCGCGCGGGCGCGAATGAAAACACAACGATTGAATTCAGCGATCCGGTTTCGGTGGAGGGACAACCGCTGGCCAAAGGAATTTATGGGCTGCACATGATCCCGAACCCGGATTCCTGGACGGTGATCTTTTCAAAAACCAACACGGCATGGGGGAGCTACAGTTACAAGCAGGACGAAGATGCTCTACGCGTAAATGTGAAACCCCGCGCGCTCGCCGAGATGAAAGAGGCGCTCGAATTCGAGTTCGAAGATTTGAAGCCGGAATCGACGGCGGTCATGCTGAAGTGGGAGAAATTAGGTGTCCCATTCACTGTCTCGATTAAGGACTCCGACCAGACGCTGCAGAACATCCGGGCCCAATTAAAGGGCCGCGGCCAGTTTACCTGGCAGGCTTTGGATGAGGGCGCGCAGTTTTGTTTAACCAGAAAGATCAATCTGGATGAGGCGTTGCGTTGGGCTGATGCCTCCGTTCAGAACGAGGAGAGATTCGATAACCTCAGCACGAAAGCAGACATCCTCAAAGCCTTGAACCGGCCGGACGAGGCAAAAGCCGCTTGGAATCATGCCCTCGAAATTGCGACTGCGGTGCAGCTCTATTCCTATGGCCGGCGCTTACAGTTTGAGAAAAAAGGCACCGAAGCAATGGACATTTTCCAAGCGGTCGCCAAACGGTTTCCACAAACTGTCTACGGACATTTGGCGGAGGCCCGCATCAAGTCAGCGGCCGGAGACTTTGCGGGTGCCGCGGCGGAGGCGACGCAGGCACAGAATGCCTCGCCTACCGATGCGCAGAAGCAAAGCATCAAAGCGCTGATCGATCGGCTGCAGTCAAAACAGGATATCAACAAATAGAGGCAGGCCGGCTCAAGCGATCCTCGGACATGGAACGGCGGAGTTTGGCGGGGCGTTAACAGCCGGGTGCCTGATGTTGCACGGGACGCGCCGGCGGATTTCGCGAGGTCGCTTAACAGCCATCGCTGTTGCCGTGGCCGCGGCATTTCGCACGGCGAGTGCGGCTGATGCGCCGCCGTTATTTCCCGAAGCGATGAGTGGTGGCGAGCTTCAGCTCGCCTTGCAGAAACTCAATGTGCTTGGCCGGGTCCTGTACCTCGCTGCCCATCCCGATGATGAAAACACAAACTTGATGGCGTTGTGGGCGAACGGTTCCCTTTACGAGACGGCTTATCTTTCGGTTACGCGCGGAGATGGCGGTCAGAATTTAATCGGACCGGAACTGCGCGAGCGACTCGGCATTATTCGAACGGAGGAATTACTCGCCGCCCGACGGCTTGATCATGCCCAACAATTCTTCTCACGAGCGGTCGATTTCGGATTCTCCAAGACGGCGGAGGAGACCCTGCGGATCTGGGATCACGACAAGATTCTTTCCGACGTGGTTTGGGTGATCCGGAGGTTTCGACCGGATATCGTCGTGACTCGATTCAGTCCCGAGGATCAACTGACTCACGGACATCACACTGCTTCGGCGATTCTGGCGCAGGAGGCGTTCGCGGCTGCGAGCGATCCGAATCGTTTTCCGGCGCAACTTGCTTTCGTAAAACCGTGGCGCCCGACCCGGCTCGTTTGGAACACATCGCCATTTTTTTTCTCGAACCGGAACCTGCCGTTCGATCCAGCCGGCCTAACAATCCTGGAAGCCGGCGGTTACAATCCCCTTCTGGGCAAAGCCTACACGGAAATCGCCGCGGCCAGTCTGAGCATGCACAAGAGCCAGGGCGTAGGCAGCCCGCCGCGGCGCGGCGCGCGAAAAGAATATTTCAAACTATTAGAAGGCCAGCCCATGACGAGCGCGCTTTTCGACGGTGTCGATACAAGCTGGTCGCGGGTCGCAAATTCGGAATCGGTTGCCGCAAAGATTCGTCAGATCATTTCGGAGTTTCATCCAGCCGATCCGGCCGCGTCGGTGCCTGAACTATTGGAGCTCCGGCAAGCGTTGAGCGGACTTAAGGATGACGGTTGGGTCCCGGAGAAAAAGGCGGAGCTGGATCGGATCATCGCCGCATGTCTCGGGTTGCATGTGGAAGCGTCGACGACCAACGAGAAGATCACACCGGGGGAGACCGCAGCCATCAAACTGGAAGCGATTAACCGTAGTAATATTCCAGTCACACTGCAGGAAGCGCGATTTCCTCTTTCCGGCGACTCGACGCGAATTGATGCGACGCTTCCGCCTAACGAACTCGTCACCAAAGATCTGTCGTGCAAGATTCCGGAGAACACGCCCTATTCTCAGCCCTACTGGCTTCGTCAGCCGGGAACGCTCGGCACCTTTGCGGTCGATGATCAGAAACTTATCGGCCTGCCGGAAAACCCGCCTCATCTTCCGATGGAGATAACGCTGCAAGTTAGCGGGCAGGAACTTCGTTACGTTGTCGACACGAGGTACCGCACGGTGGATCCGGTGGCGGGCGAATTGCGACAACCGTTGGTCATTGCGCCGCCTGTTTTCACGAACTTCGCGAACGGCGTGCTGATGTTTGCCACGAATCAGGCAAAGTCGGTTCCAGTGCGTGTGACCGCGGCGACTGGACCAATTAAGGGGCGACTCAAATTGACCGCGCCCAATGGCTGGCACGTTGATCCTGGCGCTGTGCAGATCGACCTGAAGGGAGCCAATGCAGAGACGGTGGCGGCATTTACGGTCAAACCGCCGGAGCAAAATAGCGAGGGAACGTTGCAGGCCATCGCTTCCATCGACGGTCGCGAATATTCGTTCGGACGCGTGCGTATTTCCTATCCGCACATTGGCGTTCATACCCTGATGCCCGCGGCGGAAGTCAAAGTGGTTCGTGCGGATATCCGCAAGAAAGGAGAGCGCATTGGTTACATTCCGGGCGCGGGTGACGATGTTCCGGAGAGCCTGCAACAGATCGGTTATACCGTGAAGATGTTAAGCGATGCCGATATCACGGCGAAGAACCTGGCGCAGTTCTCTGCCGTAGTGCTCGGAATCCGCGCCTACAACACAGATGATCGAATATCCACCTGGCTACCGGAGGTATTTGCGTACGTAAAGAACGGGGGAGTCGCAATCGCCCAGTACAATACCACGGCTGACCTCAAAACGAAGGACGTGGGACCGTATCCGTTGGAAATTTCGCGCGACCGCGTTACCGACGAAAATGCCGAAATGCGCATTCTGGCCCCCAATCATCCGCTTATGACCACTCCCAATAAAATTACGTCGAAGGATTTCGAGGGCTGGGTGCAGGAGCGCGGGCTTTATTTTCCTGACAAGTGGGATCCCGCCTGGACACCGATCCTGTCGTGCAACGACCCGAAAGAAAAGCCGCTCGATGGCGGCCTGCTCGTGGCGAAGTCAGGCAAAGGCTTCTTTATCTACACGAGTTATTCGTGGTTTCGGCAGTTGCCCGCCGGCGTTCCGGGGGCGTACCGCTTGTTCGCGAATATGGTGTCGCTGGGAAAATGAGCATGCGCGATAAGGAGCCGGACGCGCGTTCCTGGCGCAAGGCATATGGCCTGGCGCTTTCCCTCTTCGCCGTGGAGGTGGCACTGCTCTACCTCTTCACCCTCTGGTTCTTGTGAACCGGCTGGATTATCTCGTTCTTATCGCCACGATTCTGGCGATCCCGCTGTATGGTCTTTGGCGAACTCGCTGGGATACTTCTCTCGGCCAATACCTCAAGGGGGACGCAAGCATTCGCTGGGCAACGATCGGGCTCTCCGTGCTCGCGACGCAGGCAGGACCGATCACGTTTCTTTCCATGCCTGGCCAAGCCTACGAGAGTGGGATCGGGTTCATCCAAAATTATTTTGGGCAACCACTCGCGCTCATCGTCGTGTGCGCGGTTTTCGTTCCGATCTATCAGCGGCTGAAAGTTTACACGGCCTATCAATACCTGGGCCAGCGATTCGATCGCAAGACGCAGCTGCTCGGCGCATTTTTGTTCCTCGTGCAAAGAGGAATAGCGGCCGGGATCACAATCTATGCGCCGGCCATTATTCTGTCTGCCTTGCTCGGGTGGCGCTTAAACCTAACCATCTGGCTTGCTGGTGGTCTGGTTATTATCTACACGGTCGCGGGCGGGACCAAGATCGTTAGCATCACGCAACGATATCAGATGATTGTGATCTTGGTGGGCATGGCGATTGCGTTCGTGGTCGCAATTTACCGGTTATCGCCCGAGCTGCCGTTCGGTCATGCTTTATCCGTGGCCGGCAAGCTTGGAAAATTGGAGGCGGTCGATTTTTCGTTCGACCCCCACAAACGCTACACTTTCTGGTCGGGCCTGATTGGCGGATTCTTTCTCGCGCTCTCCTATTTCGGTGCAGATCAATCGCAAGTGCAACGTTATCTCGCAGGGGGTTCACTGAAGGAAAGTCGTTTGGGATTGCTTTTCAACACTGTGGTGAAGGTGCCGATGCAATTTTTTATTCTGCTGCTCGGTGCGCTTGTGTTCATGTTTTATCAATTCGAGAAGCCGCCGGTTTATTTCAATCAGCCGGCCTACGAACGCGCGGTCGAACGTGGCTATGCTCCGCAGTTAGCAATGTTGCAGACGCAATTTAACGATGTCTTTGAACGGAAACGCGCAGCCATTCGAGCAGTCTCCAACGAATCGTCGGCGTCTTCGTCAAGCGAGCGTGACGCGGCCATGACCAGAGTGCGCGAACTCGACGCGCAGGCGCACGAGGTGCGCAATCGAACCAAGTTAGTCCTGGAGCAAGCCGGCGCAGATCCGAAAAGCAAAGAATCGGATTACGTATTCATTACTTTCATTCTCCAACAAATGCCGCATGGGCTTGTCGGGTTGCTGATCGCAGTGATCTTGTGCGCGACTATGTCGGCGACGGCCGCAACTCTGAATGCGCTCGGCTCAACCACTGCGATCGACTTTTATCGTCCACTGATTCGGACGAACGCAAGCGATCATCATTATGTGGTAGCGGCGAAAGCGCTGACGGCGGCGTGGGGTTTGATCGCCATTGCGGTCGCCTCTTTTGCTAACCTCGTCGAAAACCTGATCGAAGCGGGCAACATCCTAGGCTCGGTATTTTATGGCAGCATCCTCGGCCTCTTTTTGGCCGCATTCTTTATCCGGGGAGTCAAGGGCTCGGCCGTGTTCTTCGCAGCGCTCATCGCCCAGTCGCTCGTCTTTGTGTTGTTTGCGACCACGAGTATCGGCTACCTCTGGTACAATTTTATTGGATGCGCGGCCGTGCTGGTCCTGGCGCCTTTGCTGCAGCAAACTATCTTTCGCGGCACAGAGGTTCCCGCTGGAGTATGATCCTCACTTCGAGCGATGGATCATCCGATCATTTGTTTTGGCCAACAGCCGTGCGGATTTTTTCCCAAGCGGTTTCTGTTTGCTAAGATTATCACGGCGCGGCGTCTCCAGAAAGAGATCGGGGGAGAAATCGTCTTTTTCTTTCACGACAGCGATCACGACCCGCGCGAAACGATTACCATTGTGCGAGACCAACACAGCGACCAGGAATTGGCGCTAAACTTTCAGTTCGAGAATCGGATCCAAAAGCAGTTTTCGCCCCTGTACGCCAAACGTGTTCTTCCGGACTGGCAAGCGAAGATCGAGCGCCAACTTCCGAGTTACGTTGGGCCTTCGCTGGTCGAGGACTTCAAGAAGACCAAAAGTTCGAACGTGGCGGATTTCTGTCTGGAGATGTATAAACGGATGGGGTTGCTGGAAGGTCTGCGCGTGGAGCGATCCAGCGCGCCCGAGTTCAGAGCGCGTGCTGTGGCGGTAGCAGATTACTTCGTCGATGCGCGCTATGAAGGCGAGATCGTCCGCGCTCGTTATCGCGATGGGAAATTGTTGCTGCACAAAGGAGGCGATCGGTTTCTAGAGATTCCCGGAGGAGAGTTCGGTCCGAAGGAAATCAGTCCGACTCGCGACACGCGTTTCCGTTGGATGCAATCGGTGATTCGATGCACTCATTACGTCGCCGGTGCGAGCGAGCACCATTACATCAACAAGGCTGACGCTCCCGAGGTGAAATTCATCAAGCGCGACGAAATTTCCGACTCCGGCAAAGCCTATACGGAGTTGTGATGGAGTCTTCGCCGCTCAAAATTGGGATTGCATGTTTTCCGTTGATTGGCGGGAGTGGGATTCTGGCGACGGCCTTGGGATCGGAACTGGCGCGGCGCGGTCATGAAGTTTACTTCTTCAGTTATGCTCAACCCGTTCGGCTCGACCTGCCGCAGGAGGGTCTTCATTTCCATCGAGTCGAAGTCGTGCACAACGCTTTGTTTCCGTGCCCCGACTACACATTGCCGCTGGCGGTGAAAATGGCAGAGGTGGCGCGCTCGCGACACCTCGATGTTTTTCATGTTCATTATGCTGTGCCACACGCTTTGGCAGCGTGTTTGGCCTCGCAGATGGTCGGACCGTTGGCTCCGCGCATCGTCACAACTTTGCATGGAACGGATACCACCCTGCTGGGGCAGGATCCCGATTACCGCACCGCCATCGAGTATGCCCTCGTGCATTCCGATGCGGTGACGGCAGTTTCAGAAAGTCTCCGGCAGCAAACCCAGGAAATCTTTCGGTTGCAACGGCATATCGAGGTGATTCCAAATTTCTTCACCCCGACCAAGGCCAGGAGAGGACGCGAAGAAGTTCGGCGCAACCTTGGGATAACGGACGAATTTCTTGTGCTGCACATGTCGAGTTTGCGACCGGTCAAACGCATTGACCTTTTGTTGCGTACGATTGCCCTGTCGAAGAGCCGTAATCGTCTTCGATTGCTAATCCTGGCGGGCGGCCCGTTTGATCCTTACGAGCCATTGCTCGATGAACTGGGACTTCGCGATCGCGTCATTGTTCGCCAAAACACGGCTGTGGTAGACGAGTATCTGGAGGCGGCGGACGCGGGACTCTACACGTCCGAATATGAAAGTTTCGGTCTGGGCATTCTTGAGACGCTATTTTACGGCAGACCGGTTGTCGCCTTCCGCGTCGGCGGCATACCGGAAGTCGTCGGGGACTCTTCTCCGCTGTACCCTTTCGGTGATCTGACCGCGATGGCCGCTGCCTTAAACGCGTTGGTCAAATCCCCCAACTTGGCGCGAGAGTTAGGTGAACGGGGTCGCGATCACGCAATCGAGAGATTCTCAGCCGCTCGCATCATCCCTCAGTACGAAGCGCTCTATCGCCGGATAATTGTCCCGCGCCCGTGCTAATGGCTCTTGCGATAAGTTTATCGCCGGCATCGGTGATGCCGGCGGCGGGTTTGCCCGCAACGTAGTTCTCAATTGAGCCGCAGCCGGCCGCTTCTGGTGTATGTTTCGATAATCGGCGAGATTGACCGCAACCCCTGGCCGAGTTTTCGTCACTATGGACTATATAATTCGTCCACTCACAGCAGCAGACGAGCCTATTCTCTGGGAAATGCTGTATCAGGCGCTTCACACCTCCGAGGGAGCGCCGCCGCGTGACGTCATCAAGCATCCTGAATTCGCGCGCTATGTGGAAAGTTGGGGTCGCGCAGGCGACGCCGGGTTTGTTGCGCACGATGTGCAGAGCAATGAACTATTGGGCGCTGTGTGGATCCGTTTATTCAGTAACGAGCCTGATGCCACACCAAGCCTCGCTTTCGCGGTCAAATCCGGACAACGCCGGAGGGGAATTGGGGCCGCGCTGCTCACGCAACTGGTCAAAGCCAATCCACAACACTCAACGATTTCCATCAGGGCTCCTGCAAACAATCCCGCTGTGCGCCTTTATGGGCGCTTTGGATTCAAAATCGTGCGCCAAAGCGCCGATTCAGTTACGATGCAACGGGACGTTTGAGATATTACCAATTCTGCATGGGGAAGACGCGGGAAAAGTCATTGAAAACTCATGGAGACCCCAGGAGAAGCCGATGGTCGGCTCGTGTTACAAAGCGCAGCGACGCGCTCGATCTTGAGCCGAATGTTTTCAGATCGGAAGATCCACACAAGATCGCGCTGTCCCTGAAACATTCCGCTCAGACCAGCAAACGGCGCAAAGGCACACCGTATCAATCAGCGATGTCGATGTTGAACTTCTACATCAATCGCGCCGGCAAAAATCTTCCAAAAAAGCAGAAGCGTGTTCTGGAACGGGCTAAAGACGAATTACGCGAGGTCTTTGGACGATAATAGGCGCCGGGTTACGGAATCCTCATCCTAACCATGAGCCACACTGACGAGGTTTGTCATAGAAAGATTGAGAGGATAAAAGCGATGCGAAGACGCATCGCACTCCAAAAGCACTTCGTGCGAAATCGATGAGACACGCTCGTTCTTTTTCGCGACAGCTTTTGAAACAGAATGCTTAGGAAATTTTGCGCGAAGCGCTTTGGAGTGCGGCGATGTTTCGCCGCTTTTTACTCTTCCGCTCACTCTGCTTCCGCTCTTGGGAACGCTGTTGGAGCATGAGCAAGAGTAGGTAGGGAGGGGGAAAACCCTGGCCGCTCGGCCTCGTAGCTGCGAAATGCGCAAGAAATGTGTTCCCTTCAATCCCACGCTTGCGTCAGCTGCGCGCGCGTTTCTTCCACCCCTACGCGCCAGATTTTCATCATCTCTTTGTCGTCGCGCTGGTAAAGACCGCCGTAGTTGCCGTCCTTAAGATATTTTCGCAGCGATTTCGGATCGAGCCGGCGCAATTTCTCCGAATCGCTTATTGGCTTTTGCTTCGCCGGCATCTCGATCTTTGCCAAACGCGTCCAGGGAAAATTTTCCATCCACGATGCATGCGAAGCGACCGGATCGATCGCCTGCACCTGTGCCAAAACCTTCGGCGCGTTCCACCAGTTGTGAAACTTAATCCGCACGCCGGGATGATCCGCCATCCATTCCCCGATGAGTCCTTGTACGGGCGTGTTGCCGCCATGTCCATTGACGATCAGGATTCGTTTGAACCCCTGCTCCGCCATCGCGTCGAGAATGTCGCGCAGGATCGACATGTACGTTTCCACCCGCAGCGTGATCGTTCCCGGAAACGCGCGGAAGTATGGGGTGATCCCGTAGGCCAGCACGGGAAAGACCGGCACGCCTACCGGTTCCGCCGCTTCAACGGCGAGGCGTTCCGCCAAAATGCTGTCTACACTCAGGCTCAGGTAAGCGTGTTGTTCAGTGCTGCCCAGCGGCAACACCGCGCGATCGTCGCGCTTCAGATATTCTTCCACCATCATCCAATTCATTTCACTAATTCTCATACCAAAAGTTGATCCACAGATTTCAGGAGTTCACACACGTTTGTGGCAGATCGCATTTATAGCAATGATCTGGCAAAATGTACTGGCCATTAGCATGCCTTTTTAGGTAAGCAGTCGCGCGCCAGCCATGCTTTTCAATTCGCTCACATTCGTCGTCTTTTTTGCAATCGTCGTCACCGCCTATTGGAGCATACGTTCCTGGAATGCCCGGAAAAATCTTCTCGTAATCGCGAGCTACATTTTTTACGGCGCGTGGAATCCGCCATTTGCCGCGTTGCTCTTTTCCACGACGGCAATGGATTTTTGGCTCGGCAGACGAATTGCGAAGGCCAAGGGTCAGCGTTCGCGTCGCACATGGCTGGTTGCCAGCGTCTGCATGAACCTGAGCATGCTCGGTTTTTTTAAATACGGAAATTTTCTACTGCAAAATTTCCAGTGGCTGCTCGCGCGGATCGGCATCATCTATCAACCACCGCATCTCGACATTCTTCTGCCCGTCGGCATTTCCTTTTATACGTTTCATTCTCTCTCCTACACGCTCGACATTTATCGCGACGTTTTGAAGCCGACGAAGTCGCTGCGCGATTTCATCCTGGCCGTTTCCTTTTTCCCTCAGCTGGTCGCAGGGCCAATCGTGCGCGCCGGCGATTTTCTTCCCCAACTTGTCAGGCCACCGGCTTTGCGCGCAGGCCAGTTTCTCTGGGGAGTGTTGCTCATGACTCTCGGCTTGTTCGAAAAAATCGTGCTCGCGGACACGATGCTTTCCGGTTCCGCCGATCGAATCTTTGGCTATGCGGGACCGCTCGTCGCGCTGGATTCCTGGCTGGGTGTCATGGCATTCGCCGGCCAGATATTTTTCGATTTCGCCGGCTATTCGACCTGCGCCATTGGCGCGGCTCTCTGCCTTGGCTTTCATCTGAAGGATAATTTCCGTTTTCCGTACGCGGCCATCGGCTTTTCCGATTTCTGGCGGCGGTGGCACATCTCACTTTCTACATTTTTGCGGGACTACCTTTACATTCCACTCGGCGGCAATCAGGTCCGTCCGGTCCGCGGCGCGACGAATCTCGTCGTAGTAATGTTTCTCGGTGGTCTCTGGCACGGCGCAGCCTGGACGTTCGTGGTTTGGGGCTTGCTTCACGGCTCTTATCTTGTCGTCGAACGTGTTATTCGCGGTTTGTTCGAGAACAAAGAATGGGCCAGCAATCTCGCCACTCGACTCCTCGCCGGATTCGCCACTTACGTTGCCGTTTGCGTCGCGTGGGTATTTTTTCGAGCATCGGATTTCACGGTTGCCGCGCGAATGTTGCGCGGCATGCTTGGCGGACACGCGCACGGCGACGCCATCCTTACTACGCGTGAAATGCTGCAAATCGCGCTCGTCACCGCCGGAATGATTCTCGTGCATTGGTCGCTGCGCGACAGCAATATCGAAACAACCGTGATGCGTTTGCCGCGCTGGATTGTGACTGCGGCATGGGCCTTTATGGCCTGCGCGATTATTCTCACCCAAGGAAGCAGCAATGCCTTCATCTACTTCCAATTTTAAACGCATCCTCCGCCTGCCGCGGTTGTTCTTTAGCAAGCCGCCGGAAATCGAGCGCGTGCATGGCGGCCCTCCTCTCGAGTACGAGCGGCCGATTCCACAGGTGCCCTGGCGCGGGATCACCGTGGTTGTTGTGCTGATCGTGATCGCTGCCGCGTCCGCATGGGAGTTCTATTGTCGCTCCATCGGTTACGGACCGACGCTCAACGATAACGAGGACCTTTGGACGATGATACGCCAGCGCGTCAAACCTGAGTCGGTTGTCATCATTGGCGACTCGCGCGGCTGGTACGATCTCGACCTTGACGAACTCGAAAAAGGATTCGGTAAACGTCCCGTGCAGCTCGCGATGGGCGGAGGCTGCGCGTATCCGGTGTTGGCCGATCTCGCCAATGACGAAAATTTTCACGGCACAATTATCTGCAGTGTTGTGCCACGCTTGTTCGTTGCGCCACCCGGTTCGCCGCCGATGGAGCGCACGGAAAAAGCCGTCCGGCGGTCCCACACTCAAACGCCCGCGCAACGTGTCAGCCAATATCTGGCCATGCCGTTGGAAGGGCGTGTCGCGTTTCTAAAACAGGAAGAACTGACTCTCGACGATCTATTGAAACGCCTACCAATTCCCAATCGTCCTTATGCGCAAGTGCCGCCGCGTCCTCCGCCGTACTTCGGAACGCTCGACCGCGAACGGCGCGCGCGCATGATTGAGGAATGCGCCCGGCCAGGCAGTGAACTGGCGAGAATGATTCAACAAATCTGGATCCCGCTTTTCACTCCTCCGCCGCCGCCCAGTTACATTCCGAAAGAAGAGTTTGGAAAAAAAATGGGACAAGCGATTGAGCAACGCTTCCATGATGTTGCCGCAGCCGTACAAAAACTTCGCGCGCGTGGAGGTAAAATCGTTTTCGTTCGTTTTCCGTACAGCGGAGACTTAAAGAAACTGGAGGACCGCGAAACGCCACGCGCCGGGATTTGGGATCGAGTGATCAAGGACACGGGTGCACCCGGTATTTACTATGAAGATTATCCCGAGCTAAGCGGTTTCAACTGCCCAGAGTGGTCGCACCTTTCCGCCGGCGATTCCGTCGAGTTCAGCAAACGTCTCATTCCGCATCTTCGCAAGGCGCTGCAATTGTAACGCGCCCGCAATTGTCGACGTTCGGAATGGAACTGCTGGGACAGCGGCCTTTGCGATTGAGGCGAGCAACCCGCACATCCTCCGGCCCACGAGGAGCAAACTCCGGAAATTCTTCCGGATGCAAGATTCCAGCCAGAATTTCGAGGCTATCGACAATGCGCGGGCCTGGTCGGGCGAAGTAAGCGCTGGCGTCGACGGCATAGATCTCGCCCCGGCGCGCCGCAGGAAGCGAATCGAAACCCGGAAAACGCTGGAGCAATTGGTAATCGCGCCGAGCGAGTTCGACATCGTATCCGCAGAGAGCGAGCACGATGATCTCCGGACGAGCGTCCAACACCTGCTCCCACTCGACCTGGACTGATGGCTGATGTTTGCGTCCTAACAGATCGTGTCCGCCTGCGATTTCAACCAGCTCCGGTCCCCAATGGCCGGAGCAAAACGGTGGATCAACCCATTCCATCAAGAAACAGCAAGGACGATTCGCAGTGCGGCTTGCACGACGTCGCACCACTTCTACGCGGTCCAATAATTCCGCGACCAATTTGTCAGCGCGTTCTGGAACACGGCAAACCTCCGCCACACGCCAAATATCGTCGAAAATATCTAACAAACTCGAGGGCTCCAGATTCACGACCCGAGGCGGACCCGGCAGACTCTCAGCAAGCCGCGCGACAGTGCCGTAACCAACTGCGCACACGTCGCATAATTTCTGAGTGAGGATCACATCGGGCCGCAGCTCTCGCAGAAGCGGCTCGTCAATCGTGTAAATTGTACCGTTCTCGCGCAGCGAGCCGCGCACCCATTCATCCACTTCGCCGCTCGTTAGGCCTGCATTATGCACGGGGCAATGCGTCACCCGCGGGCGCTCGTTGGCCTCGCGAGGAAAATCGCACTCATGCGAAACGCCAACTATTTGATCCATCAGCCCGAGCGCAGCCGCGATCTCAGTGGCAGCGGGCAAAAGCGAAACGATGCGGCTCACGCATCAGTTTACTCAATTTTTAGGTGCCAGAATAGTACGGGATTCAACAACGCCGTGCGGTGTCAGATCTTCTCCGTTTTATTTGAACTCGGAAAACGCCGGCGCTGTTGAAACCACATCAGGTGTTCCCGAAAAAGCTTTGCGCTTTCAGGCGAGATTCCTTTGACGGCCAGGGCTTGTTCTGCATACCGAATAGCGGAATCAAAATCGCCAGTTTCAGCGTAAGCAGCGGCAAGAGTGTCAATTGTATCTGCATCATTCCAGGTAGTGAGCTTACAGGCGATTTTCGCGTCTCGCGCTGCCTGTCCGCCATTTCGGAACGATGAATTAGGACACGTAGCAAGGAACCACGCTCGAGCTTGGAGCGCTCTAGCGTAACTATCGGGGGCTGGCCGAATACGAACCACGTGATCCAGCTCTTTCAGGCTGTCGCCATACCTTCCCAGGTGCGCGTTCGCATTCGCGCGTAGCAGGGCAGCTTCGATAAATTTTGGGTATTTACGAAGTACCCAATTGCAATCCTGAATAGCCAATTCGTATTTGTGCTCGCGTACGAAAAGCCTGCCGCGCATATAGTAGTTTAGCCACAGCGTAGAATCTTTTTGCATGGCCAGCGCCACGCTTCGTTCGGCACTTGTGAGATCGCCTTTCCTCATTTGCTCTTGAGCCTGAACATTTAGTTTTATGGCTTCCCCATTCGCGAAGGGCTGACGGACAAGTTTGATTTGGTTCTCCGCGTGCATCGCCGCTGCCCCTGCAATGACCGCGATTAATAACAGAACTAACTTCGCAGCTCTCATTTCGCCTAGCTGATCAATCGATCTGTAATCAAGAAGGCCAGAGCGTAGCAAGCAAAAATCGACAAACCGCCGGTGAAGCCTGCGGCAATTGCTGTGCGCCCCGAGCCGCGCCGGAACGTTCGCGCAAGCAACCCAGATCGTCAGGCGTCTTGACCACGGGGACTCTCCCCTGCTAAGCGGATGCGATGAAACGGCTCCTTTGGATCGATATCTCAAAGGGGCTGGCGATTCTCTTTGTCGCTTACTTTCATTTTTTCAGGACCTACTTCGAGCACGGTGTTCTTCCGCTAGCCGATTGGAGCGGACTCGCAGCGAGCGCACTGACTATCCTGAGATTGGTGTGGTTCAAAGTATCGGGGCTCGGTTTCCATGCCGTCGGCGTTTTCATCATCCTTAGCGGTTGGACGCTCATGCAATCGACCATGCGCCGTGCTGAATCAGGTCCGGCGGCTGCCGGATGGGGCTCATGGTATCGCGCGCGGTTCCTGCGGCTTTATCCCATGTACTGGGTCGCGCATTTGGTTTATTTGGTTTCTCCGTTCGTCGCGCATCTCGAACCTGTGGACAGCCGCATTATCCTGAGCCTCCTCGGTCTGCGGTTCATCGATATTCAGGAAAACTTCATGTACCTCAACGCAGCATGGTGGTATTTCTCCATGCTGATCCAGTTTTATTTGATCTTCCCCCTGCTCTTTTGGGCGGCGCGCCACTTCGGACCGTGGGCCTTTTTGTTAATTGCGTGTGCCGCTGGGTTTTTCGCGCGCTATCTGTTGCTGATCGTCTGGCCGCAAAATGGATTGTGGGTCCTCGGTGGTTTTGCGATCTGCCGTTTGCCTGAGTTCGCGTTCGGTATGGCGCTGGCAATGTGGCATAGCCAATCGACCGCGCGTGTCGAATGGTTTCTTCTTCGCGGCGCAGGATTCGTTC
>WNGF01001694.1_pt1 | contig 32142 bp, 31 predicted proteins | sample 5400641 | NCBI WGS metagenome assembly WNGF01 (sample SAMN13153371, study PRJNA577476) | soil metagenome | isolation source: 80 cm soil or saprolite under grassland replicate 2 | place: USA:California | collected 2016-06-15 | reverse complement strand
ACCGAGTGGATGGCGCCGATCCGCGCGCAGGCGAGCATCGCGATGACCGCCTCGGGGACCATCGGCATGTAGACGATGACGCGATCGCCCTTGGCGATCCCCTGCGCGCGCAGCATGCCGGCACAGCGCGCCACCTCGTCGCGTAGCTCGCGGTAGGTGAAGCGCTTCACGGTGCCGGTGACGGGGCTGTCGTAGATCAGGGCGGCCTGCTTGCCACGCCCACGGTCGACGTGGAGATCCAGCGCGTTATAGCAGGTGTTGAGCATGCCGCCGACGAACCAGCGATAGAACGGCGGGCGCGAGCCATCGAAGACGCGGTCCCAGCGCCGGTCCCAGTAGATGTCCTCGGCCGCGGCGGCCCAGAATCCTTCCGGATCTCGCATCGAACGCGCGTACTGCTCGTCGTAGACCGTCTTCATGCGCTGAAGTATATCCGTTGTTTGGCGGCGGGGGACGAGCCCCCCGCCCTACGAGATCGTGCCATCTCACCCCCGCTGGACTAGATAGATCCCGAGCGCGACGGCGGCGGAACCCACGAAGTCGACGGGCCCCAGCGGCTCGCCCAGGAGCAGCGCGCCGATGAAGAGCCCGAAGATCGGGTTCAGGAAGAAATACGCGCTGGCGCGCGTGGCGTCGCCGTGTCTCAAGAGCCAGAACCAGATCCACATCCCGAGCCACGACACGCCCGTGATCAGGTAGAGCCAGGCGCCGAGGAACCCGGCCGTGAGGCGCAGGTCGGCCACCGGCTCCCAGATCAGGCTGGGCCCGATCAGCACGATCCCCGCGGCCAGGAGCTGTCCGCCGTTCAGCACCATCAGGTCGCGCTCGGTCTTCGATCGCTTGAAGATCAGCGTGGCCGCCACGAGACAGACGATGGCGACGCCGACGAGGGCGATGCTCTCGGGCCGGTTGTCGTCGCCGAGCCGGTTCCACATGACCCCGGTGACGCTCAGGAACCCCGTGAGCAGCCCGACGACCTTCACCGTCGTGAGCCGCTCGCCGAGCGCCCATGGCGCCACCACCGCGAGCAACAGGGGATTGAGGCTCGCCAGCACCGCGCCCATCCCCGCGGAGAGGTGGCGCAGGCCCATGGCGGTGAGTCCGAGATAGAGCGAGTAGTTCAAGATCCCGAGCAGCGCGATCACGGGCCATTCGCAGAGCCCGGGAAGGCGGCGCCCGCGGACGGTGGCGAAGGCCAGGAGCACGGCGCCCGCCACGATGAAGCGTGACGCCATGAGGAACAGCGGCGGCGCGTCCCGCAGCGCGATCTTGACCACCGCGAACGCGGAGGACCACACCAGCGAGAACAGCACGGCCAGCGCCGTGTACCGCGCCAGGGAGACCGGCGCCATGGACGGGCTACAGCTCGATCAGCACCTTCATGACCGGGCCCCCGCCGAGCGCCTCCTCCATCCCCTGCTGCAACGCCTCCAGGGGGAGGCGCCGGCTCACGAGCGGCGCGAGCGGGATGGCGCCGCTGGCGGCGAGACGGATCGCCTCCTCCCAGTCCTCGCGCGCGTACAGCCGGCTGCCGTGCATCGTCAGCTCCCGCTCGAACATGCGATAGAGGTTCACGAGCATGGGCTCGGCATGGATCGCCACGATGCTGACCGTCCCCCAGACGCGAACCACGTCGGTCACGGCGCGGACCGCCAGGGGGTTGCCCGTGACCTCGAACGCGACGTCGACCCCGGTGCCGTCCGTCCAGGCATCGACGAATCTCGCGACGTCGATGCCGGGACCGACCGTCTCGAGCCCGAAGCCCTGGAGGATCTCGAGGCGAAACGGATTGAGCTCCGCCACGACGACCCGCGCGCCGCGGTGACGGGCCACGAGCGCGATCAGCGTGCCGATGGGGCCGCCACCGAAGACGAGCACGGCATCGTCGGGCTGCAGCTGCGCGCGCCGGACGTCGTGCACGGCGATCGCGAGCGGCTCGACGAGTGCCGCGTGATCGTCGCCGAGGGCCGGCGGCACGTGGAGCAGGCGCGCCGTCGGCACCACCCAGTACTCCTGCATTCCCCCCGGAAGATCGACGCCGAGGACCTTGAGGCCGTAGCAGAGGTACGTGGCCCCCATCACGCAGGCCCGGCAGCGGCCGCAGAACGATACGGGCTCGACGACCACGCGATCGCCCTGGCGGAAGGCCCCGCCGGGCGCCTCGACGACCTCGGCGAAGGTCTCGTGACCGATGATCCCGCGCCTGGGCACGCGATGATCGAGATGCCCCTGGAAGATATGCAGGTCGGTCCCGCAGATCCCCACACGCCGCACGCGGAGCAGGGCGTCGTCGGGCCCAGGCGCCGGCATCGGCACGGTCCCCGTGGTGAACCGCCGCGCTCCCTCGTAGATCGCCGCTCGAATCGTCTTGGCCATGGCCGGGATTCTACAACGCCCGACGTGACGACGCCGCGATGGACGCCCCGCGGCGAAGACACAAACGCGCTATTCTCGTTCCGAAGGAGAGCGCTGATGCGAATCGCCAACGACGTGACCGAGCTGGTCGGCAACACGCCCCTGGTCCGGCTGCGCCGGCTCACCGAGGGCGCCCGGGCCGCGGTCGTCGCCAAGCTCGAATTCTACAACCCGGCTCACAGCGTCAAGGACCGGATCGGCGTCTCGATGATCGACGCGGCCGAGCGGGCGGGAAAGATCACCGCCGACACCGTCATCCTGGAGCCCACGAGCGGCAACACCGGCATCGGGCTCGCCTTCGTCTGCGCCGCGCGCGGGTACCGTCTGGCCCTCGTGATGCCGGACACGATGAGCAAGGAGCGGCGCATGCTGCTGCGGGCGTACGGCGCCGACCTGATCCTCACCCCCGGCAGCGAGGGAATGCCCGGTGCGATCCGCAAGGCGGAAGAGCTGGCCGCCGGCGATTCGCGCTACTTCATTCCCCAGCAGTTCGAGAACCCGGCCAACCCGGAGATCCATCGGCGGACCACGGCGGAGGAAATCTGGCGCGACACCGACGGCACGGTCGATATCCTCGTGGCGGGTATCGGCACGGGGGGGACGATCACGGGCATCGGCGAGGTGATCAAGGCGCGCAAGCCATCGTTCAGGTGCGTGGCGGTGGAACCGGCGGCGTCCGCGGTCCTGTCGGGCAAGCCGAAGGGGCCCCATCCGATTCAGGGCATCGGCGCAGGCTTCGTGCCCGCGATCCTGAACACCGCGATCTACGACGAGATCATCCAGGTGAAGAACGAGGACGCGTTTTCGATCGCGCGGCGGGCCGCCCGGGAAGAAGGCCTGCTCGTGGGGATCTCCTCCGGCGCGGCCATCTGGGCCGCGCTCGAGGTGGCACGCCGGGCGGAGAATGCCGGCACGCTCATCGTCGTGATCATCCCGTCCTTCGGCGAGCGCTACCTGAGTACGCCCCTGTTCGCCGACTTGGGCGATTGACGCCATGCGGTGATGGGGGCTGCGACACCGCGATGCAGCTCACCGGGGCGTCGCCGCGACACCTTGGGGCTCCGGAACCCCGATGCCGGACGGACGGCCAGTCGGCAACTCACTGATACCCCACGCATTCCTGTCTGGCATATGTCCTGCTCACCCTGGCCCGCGGTTACCTTTACGCATCATTCCGAACTCATGGAGGCCGAGATCGTCGCGGCGGTCGACACGAAGATGTGGGTTCCTCGATACCGGCCCTATCGGGCCAGCCACTGAGAGGGCACCTGGCATGCGAGGGGTCCACGTCGTCGTGCTCGCCGCCCTGATCGCGAGCGTCGGCTTCGGGTGGAGACCGGCGGACGGTCAGACTGGCGGGATGCCACCCGGTCACCCGCCGGTCTCGAGTCCGCCGTCGCCCGCCCCGGGTTCGCCATCGCTGCCGCCCGGCCACCCACCCACCGGCGGACCGCACGCGCTCCCGGACACGGTGTCCGACGCGCGCGGCCTGCTCTGGACGGCGCCCGTGGCCTGGAAGGAAGAATCGCCGTCGTCCGCAATGCGGCGCGCTCAATACCGCATCCCCGGTCCGGGAGGAGACGGTGAATGCGTCGTCTTCTACTTCGGTCCCGGTCAGGGCGGCGACGCGCCGTCGAATCTTGCCCGCTGGGCGGGGCAGTTCCGGACGGCGGACGACAAGCCAGCGGGCGCCGCGTTCAAGACGCGCAAGATTACGGTCGGTGATCTCGCGGTCATGCTGGCCGAGGTGTCCGGCACCTACGTCGGCGGAATGGGCGGCGGCTCGACGGGGCCTCCGCGTCCGAACCAGATGATGCTCGCCGCGATCGTCGAGGGCCCCGACGCGAACTGGTTCTTCCGGGCGCTCGGCCCGAAGACCACGATGGAATCCCAGCGGGCGGCGTTCGAGGGGATGATCCGCTCGATCAAGCGCGGTCAGACGCTTTGACCGGGGGTTCCGTCATGGCACGGATGGTTACCGTCGGCGCGGCCCAGCTCGGGCCCATTGCTCGCTCTGATACCCGAGCGCAGGTGATGAAGCGACTGCTCGGGCTCCTGGCCGAGGCCCATCGCCGCGGCTGTGACCTCGTCGTCTTCCCCGAGTTGGCGCTGACCACCTTCTTCCCGCGCTGGTGGATGGAGGACCAGGCGGAGATCGATGCGTTCTTCGAGCGCGAGATGCCCGGGCCCGAGACGCGCCCGCTGTTCGACGAGGCGCGGCGGCTCGGTCTGGGGTTCTGTATCGGGTACGCCGAGCTGAGCGTGGACGAGGGGCGGCCACGCCGCTTCAACACCGCGATCCTCGTCGACAAGACCGGCCGCATCGTCGGCAAGTACCGCAAGATCCACCTGCCGGGCCACGCCCAGCCCGAGCCCTCACGGGCCTTTCAGCATCTCGAGAAGCGCTACTTCGAGGTCGGGAACCTCGGCTGGCCGGTGTGGCGCGCGTTCGGCGGCCTCTTCGGCATGTGCATCTGTAACGACCGCCGGTGGCCGGAGACGTATCGCGTGATGGGGCTGCAGGGTGTCGAGATGATCCTCCTCGGCTACAACACGCCCGTCCACAACCCCCCGGCGCCCGAACATGATCTCCTGGGTCTCTTCCACAATCATCTCGTCATGCAGGCGGGCGCCTATCAGAACGGCACCTGGGTCGTCGGCGTCGCGAAGTGCGGGCGCGAGGAGGGCTGCGACATGATCGGGCAGAGCGCGATCATCGCGCCCTCGGGCGAGATCGTCGCGATGTGCTCCACGCTCGACGATGAGCTCATCACCGCGGGCTGCGACCTCGACGCGGGCCGCTCGTACAAGGAGACCGTCTTCAACTTCGCGCGGCACCGGCGTCCCGAGCACTACCGCATGATCGTGGAGCGCACGGGGGCGGAGCTCCCCGAACGATGACGGCGCGGGCGCGGGTCGGGGGGTGCGCGCGGCGATGACCCAGATCAATGCCGCGCGACTCTACGAGTCGATCGAGACGCTGGGCCGGATCGGCGCCTACGTGGACGAGCGTACCGGCCTCACGGGTGTCAACCGATTGGCCCTGACGGATGCCGACGGCAAGGGCCGGCGCCACGTCGTCGAGCGGATGCGCGCGCTCGGGCTCGAGGTCACGATCGACCGGATCGGAAACGTGTATGGCCGCCGCCGGGGCCGTGAGGACGCGCTGTCACCGGTCGTGATGGGCTCGCACGTCGATTCGGTCCCGACGGCGGGTAGGTTCGACGGCTGCCTCGGCGTGCTCGGGGGGCTCGAGGTCGTCCAGACGCTCGACGAGGCAGACATCCGGACCCGGCGGCCGCTCGTCGTCGCCTTGTTCACCGACGAGGAGGGCTGCCGCTTCGGGACCGACATGCTCGGGAGCGCGGTCGCGACCGGCCGCATCGCTCTCGACCAGGCGTATGCCCTCCGGGACCGCCAGGGCCGCATCCTCCGCAGCGAGCTCGAGCGCATCGGCTTCCTCGGCCCGGCGCCCGTCGAGCAGATGCGCCTGGCCGCGCCACACGCCTACCTCGAGTGCCACATCGAGCAGGGCCCGATCCTGAGGACCCGCGGGCAGGACATCGGGGTGGTCACCGGCGTTCAGGCGATCTGCTGGCAGGAGCTGATCATCACCGGGAAGGCCGCGCACGCCGGCACGACGCCGATGAGCCTGCGCGCCGATGCCGGCGTCGCCGCCGCGAAGATCAACCTCCACCTTCGCGACATGATTGCCTCGGGACGCTACGGAGCAGAGATGCGAGCGACCATGGGCGCGATCGTCCCCGATCCCGGGATGGTCAACGTCGTGCCAGGCCGCGTCCTGGCGACCGTCGATCTCCGAAATCCCTCCGAGGACGACGTGCGCTGCGCCGAGGCGGCTCTCGTCGCCTACTACAGCCGCGTCGAGGCGGAGGAGCACGTCACGATCGAATGGCGCCGCACTGCTCGCACCGAGCCCGTCGCCTTCGACCCGAAGATCCAGCAGCGCATCGCCGACACCGCCGCGGCGCTCGGCCTCGCCGCCGAGCCGATCGTCTCGGGCGCAGGCCACGACGCCCAGGAATTCGCCCGCCTGTGCCCCACGGCGATGATCTTCGTCCCCGGCGAGTACGACGGCATCAGCCACAATCCCCGCGAGTACTCGACGCCGTCGCAGTGCGCGAATGGTGTCCACGTGCTCTTGCGCGTCGTGCTCGAGTTGGCGGAAGCGTGAGGTCCCGGGTGTTCGGAGTCGAACGATATGGCACGAACGAACAAGGAGGTCGACGATGAAGCACGCTCTGCAATTGGTGGTGGTTGTCAGCCTGCTGGTCCTGGGCCTGCCTCCGGCGGCGTGGGCCGCCGACATGATCTTCAACCTGGACTGGGTGATCTTCGGCCGCCACGCCCCGTACTACGTGGCCCTGGAGAAGGGCTATTACAAGGACGCCGGACTGGACATCAAGATCGTGCGTGGGTACGGCTCATCGGACGCGATCAACAAGATCACCACCGGGCAGGCCACGTTCGCGTTCGGCGACGCGGGATCGCTGGTGATCGCCCGGGGCAAGGGCGCGCAGGTGAAGCTGGTCGCGATGATCTACGGCCGGTCGCCCTTCGCCATCTACAGCCTGCCGGAGGCGAAGATCGCCGGACCCAAGGACCTGGAGGGCAAGACCATCGCGGCGCCGACGTTCGACGCGCCTCGCAACATGTTCCCCGTGTTCGCGAAGCTCGCCGGCATCGATCCGACCAAGGTGAAGTGGCTCACCGTGGACGGCGGACAAAAAGACCCCATGCTGTTCGCCAAGAGAACGGACGCTATCACGGAGTTCACGCCGCAGATTCCCATCCTGAGCAAGCGGGCCAAGGACCAGAACACCGGGCTCACCATCATGAGGTGGGCTGACTACGGCTTCGCCTTGTACAGCAACGGCATCATGGTCAGCGACGAGTTGATCACCTCGAAGCCTCAGGTGGTGCGAGGCTTCGTCCGCGCGACCGTCAAGGGTCTGCAGTACACGTTCGACCATCCGGACGAAGCCGTGGCCCTCATCATGAAGCACCATCCGACGCTCGACAAAGATGTCGCACGCGCGGAGCTCGATTTGGTGAAGGACCTCGTCCTCACCGAGGATGCCAAGAAGCAAGGCATCGGCTGGATCAACGAGCGGACGATGCAGACGTCCGTGGACTGGGTGGCGGAGGCATTCAAGGTGGACAAGCCCCCCGTGGCCTCCCTGTACACCAACGAGTTCCTCAAGTAGGGCGGATGCCCGTGAGCCGTAGCGACCGGCTCAGGGAGTGGGCCGTCCCGGCGCTGACGCTGGGCGGCCTGCTCATCGTCTGGGAGCTCGGCGTTCGGGCTTTCCACATCCCCGCCTTCCTCCTGCCGCCGCCATCGGCGGTGGCCCGAGGCGTCGCCGCCGATCCGGCGGTCTTCCTGCGACACACCTGGGTCACCACGTATGAATCGCTGCTCGGCTTCCTGGCGGCCACGGCCATCGGCATCCCCATCGCCACCCTCATGGCCGCCTCGCCGGCGATGTACCAAGCGTTCGCCCCCCTGCTCATCACGGCGCAGTCGATCCCGAAGGTGGCCCTGGCTCCGCTACTCCTGGTCTGGGTCGGCGCCGGGCTGGATTCCAAGGTCGCCATGGCCGTTCTCATCGCGTTCTTTCCCATCATCGTGGATACGGCCACTGGCCTGGCCACCGCGAACCCCGACATGCTGCTCATGGCGCGGTCGCTGCGCGCCACCCGGTGGCAGGTCCTGCGCGAGATCCAGTTCCCCACGGCGCTTCCGCTCATCTTCAGCGGCCTGAAGGTCGCAGTCACCCTCGCGGTGGTGGGCTCCGTGATCGGGGAATTCGTAGGGGCCGAGGAGGGTCTCGGCTACCTCATCCTCGCCCACAGCGCGCGCCAGGACACGGCCGAAATCCTGGCCTGCGTGCTACTGCTCGCGATGCTCGGCATCGTGCTCTACAGCGTCGTGTCCCTGCTGGAACAGGTTTGCGTGTGGTGGAAGCCGGCGTCGCCCGACGCTGCGCTGGGGAGTGCCTGATGCAAGTCCGAGGGCGAGCTCCGGGAGAACGTGCGATGGCGACACAGGCGAAGGACGTCGAGCTGACGGTCAACGGAGTCGCGCGCCGGATTCCATGGGAGCCGGAGAAAACGCTGCTGGATGCCATCCGTGACGACCTCCGTCTGCTGGGCGCGAAGAACGGCTGCGGCACGGGACACTGTGGAACCTGCACCGTTCTCGTCGATCACTCTCCCAAGAAAGCCTGCGTGGTGCCCTTGGAGAAGGCGGCGGGCACCCACGTCACGACCATCGAGGGGCTGTCGACGGACGGCACGCTCGACCCCGTCCAGCACGCGTTCATGAAGGAGGCCGGCGTGCAGTGCGGGGCGTGTACGCCCGGCTATATCCTGGCGATCCGCGCGCTCCTCGACAAGCATCCCACGCCCACGCGCGAACAGATCGATCGCGCGCTGGCGCTCAACATCTGCCGCTGCACGGGCTACAACAGCATCCTGCGCGCGATCGACGACGTGGTCGCCGGCGACTACCGTCCGGAGCCGCCTCCCCTGCGCGGCGTCGGCAGCTCGCCGGTGCGCAACGATGCCCTCGAGAAAGTGAGGGGCACCGCGCGCTACGCGGACGACATCTACCTGCCGGGCATGCTGTACGGCGCCACCCTGCGCGCCGGCCGCCCGCATGCGCGGATCCGGCGGATCGATACCTCGAAGGCGGAAGCGTTGCCCGGTGTACACGCCGTCCTCACGGCGAAGGACGTCCCCGGGCCGAACCGCTTCGGTCTCCTGATCGCGGATCAACCCGTGCTGTGTGCCGACCGGGTTCGATTCGCGGGCGACGCGGTCGCGATCGTAGCGGCGGACACGCAGCGAATCGCCACGCAGGCGCTCGAGCACATCGACGTCGAGTACGAGGACCTGCCGGCGGTGTTCGACGTGCATCAGGCGCTCGCGGACGGCGCGCCGCGACTCCACGACGAGCATCCGACGGGCAACATCCTCTGCCACGTGAAGGTCCGCCACAACGCCGAGCGCCTCGAGCGAGCCTTCGCCGAATCCGACGTGATCGTGGACGAGACCTACGAGTTGCCGTGCCAGGAGCACGGCTACCTCGAGCCCGAAGCCTGCGTGGCGGACGTCGAGGGCGACGGCTCCATCACCGTCTGGACGGCGTCCCAGAACGTCTTCTCGGATCGGGGCCAGATCGCCTCGAACCTCGCCGTCCCCGTCGATCAGGTCCGCGTGTGCTTGACGGTCACGGGCGGGGCGTTCGGCGGCAAGGAGGACCTCACCTGCCAGATCCACGCGGCGCTGCTCGCGCGCCGGCTCTATCGTCCGGTGAAGTTCGTGTATACGCGCGAGGAGTCACTGATCGCGTCCACGAAGCGGCACCCGATGGTCATTCGCCACAAGCTGGGCGCCACCAAGGACGGGAAGTTGAAGGCGATGGAGATGACCGCGTTGTCCGACACCGGTCCCTACGCCTCGGTCGGGTACGTCGTGATGCTGCGTGCCGTGACCCACGCCATGGGGCCGTACGAGGTGGAGGCGGCCAAGATCGATGCCACCGCCGTGTATTGCAACACGGTCATCGGTGGCGCCTTCCGCGGCTTCGGCACTCCGCAAGCGGTGTTTGCCTGCGAGAGCAACATGGACCTGCTCGCCGAGCGCCTCGGGATCGATCCGATCACGCTACGTCTTCGGAACGCCGTGAAACCGGGCAGCGTGCTGGCCACGGGTCAGCGCCTCGAGGACAGCGTCGGCATTCGCGAGACGATCGAGAAGGCAGCGGCGGCGGCCGGCTGGCCCGACTGGAAAGCGTGGAAGCGCGCCAAGCCTGGGCGCGGGATCGGCGTGGCGTGCGCGTTCAAGAACGTCGGTCTCGGCCATGGAGAGGAGCTCACGATCGACCGTGCCGGGGCGCGTATCGAGGTGGACCCTCGGGGGCGTGTGACGGTCTTCGCCGGGGCCGCCGAAAACGGCCAGGGGCTGACCCAAGTCATCGCCCAGGTGGCGTCCCACGTCCTGCAAACCGACTTCGACCGGATCCAGGTGGTCGTCGGCGATACGCGGAGGACCCCCAACGGCGGCGTGTCGTCCGCCTCGCGGCAGACATTCATGACGGGCAACGCGGTCAAGAAGGTTGCGGAGCAACTCGCCGAGGAGATGAAGCGGCGCGCGTCCTCCCTGCTCGGCGCCCCGCCCGAGGGGCTCGAGGTGCGGGACGAGCGCGTCTTCACCACCGACGGAAGCGGTCGGTCGCTCGAATGGGCGCGGCTGGCGGGCCCGGGGCACGAGCCATTGCAGGCCGAAGGCGAGTACGTCCCGCCAACGACCAGAGGCCTTGGCGAGGCAGGCAATACCGGCGGGCGGCCGCTGCACGTGGCCTTCGGCTACGCGACGCAAATCGCCTTCGTGGAGGTGAACGAGGAAACTGGCGAGGTCAAGGTGGTGAAGATGATCGCCGCCCACGACGTCGGAAAGGCGATCCACCCACCCAGTCTCGTGGGCCAGCTCGAGGGCGCGATCTCCATGGGGATCGGGATGGCCTTGTCCGAAGAGTTCGTCGTGGAATCTGGCCGTCCGAAGACGCTCACGTACAAGAGCCTGCGGCTGCCGACCGTCAGCACCGCTCCCGAGGTCGTCCCGATCATCGTGGAGGATCCGAGCCGGACGGGGCCGTTCGGGGCCAAGGGCGCCGGCGAGATCGGCAACGTGCCGACGCCGGCGGCGATCAGCAACGCCATCTATGACGCCATCGGTATCCGCGTGCGGAAGATCCCGGCGACCCCGAAGCGACTGAAGGCGCTCGTCGAGGCGCGCCGACGCGAAAGCGCCCCGCCGGCCCGATGACGGGCGCTCGTCGCCACTCGTGCTGATCGTCAACGGCACGATCGTCACCTTCGACGCCACGCGCCCCGCGCGCGAGGGGATCATTCCGAAGGGCGCGGTGGCGGTCGAGCACGATCGGATCGTCGCGGTCGGGCCCGAAGGACCGGTCCGCGCGGCGCATCCCCTGTCGGAGATCGTGGACGCGCGTGGCGGCCTCATCCTGCCGGGCTTCATCAACCTGCATACGCACCTCTACAGCGCCTTCGCCCGGGGCATGGCGCTGCCGGGCGAGTCCCCGCGAAATTTCCCCGAGATCCTCGAACGGCTCTGGTGGAGACTCGACAAGGCGCTCACGCTGGAAGAATGCCATCAGAGCGCGCTGTGCCTGATGCTCGAGGCGGTTGCCGCGGGCAGCACGACCCTGTTCGACCACCACGCCTCTCCCGGCGCCGTTCGGGGAAGCCTCGACGCGATCGCCCGGGCGGCCCGAGCGGTCGGCATCCGCGCCTGCCTCTGCTACGAAGTGAGCGACCGTGACGGTCCGGCCGTGCGGGAACAGGGTCTGACGGAGAACGCGGACTTCATCAAGGCATGCGGCGGGCACGATGGCCTCGTCAAGGGCCTCGTCGGCCTGCACGCCGCCTTCACGCTGGAGGACGAGACGCTGGCCAGGGCCGCCGCGCTCGCGCAGATGCTCGACGTCGGTTGCCACATCCACGTCGCGGAAGACGGCGTGGACGAGCGCACGTGCCGCGAGCGGTTCGGGGCGCCGCTGATGGACCGGCTCGTCGAGCACCGCGTGCTCACGGCGAGAAGCCTCGCCGCCCACTGTGTCCACCTCGATGCGTCCGCTCTCGGCAAACTCGGCGAGAGCGGCGCGGTCGTGGCGCACAATCCACAGTCCAATGCCAACAACGCCGTGGGTGTGGCCCCGCTCGAACGGTTGCGGCGCGCGGGCGTGCCCGTCGGGCTCGGGACCGATGGCTACACGCACGACATGGTGAGCGCCATGGTCACGATGGGTGAAGTGCACAAACTCGCCAGCGGCGACCCGCGCGCGTGCGGCGTCTCGGAGCCGGTCGCCGCCGTCTTCGAGACCAATGCCGCCTTCGCTTCCCGGGTGTTCGGGGCTCCCCTCGGCCGCATCGCCGTCGGTGCGCTCGCCGACCTGGTCATCTGGGATTACGTGCCGTTCACGCCGCTGACGGCGGCCAACGTTCCGGGACATCTGATCTTCGGCCTCCCCCAGGCGCGCGCCCGGACGGCGATCATCGACGGCAAGGTCGTCATGCGTGACGGCGAATTCCCCGGCCTGGATCGACACGGCATCGCGGCTCGCGGCGCCGAGCTCGCGTCGAAACTCTGGATGCGGCTCAGCGCGCGGTGACCGGGATGGACCTGAAGATCGTGAACGGCACGATGGTGACGACGGCGGAGACCCGGCGGGCCGACCTCGGCATCGCCGGTGGTCGTGTGACCGTCATCGCGGAACACATCGGCGAGGCCGCACGCGAGATCATCGACGCCAGTGGGTGCCTGGTGCTTCCCGGCTGCGTCGAGGCGCACACGCATCTCGACTTCCCGCTCGCCGGCACCCGCTCGGCGGACGACTTCGAGAACGGCACCAGGGTGGCGGCGCTGGGCGGCAACACGACGCTGATCGACTTCGCGACGCAGTTCCGGGGCGAGACGCTGACCCAGGCGCTGGACAACTGGTTCCAGAAGGAAGGCGGCTCGGCGTGCATCGACTTTGGCTTCCACATGGCCTTCAGCGAGTTCACGCCCGCCGTCGTGCGAGAGATTCCGACGATCGTCGAGGCCGGAGTCCCGAGCTTCAAGATGTACATGGCCTACCGCAACGTCTGCATGCTGGACGACGGCGAGATGTTTCAGCTCATGCAGGCGATCCACCGCGCGGGTGGCCTGGCGCAGGTGCACGCGGAAAACGGCTGGGTCATCGACGTCCTCATCCGGCAGCACCTGGACGCCGGACACCGCGCGCCGAAGTATCATGCGCTGTCGCGTCCGGCCGTCCTCGAAGCCGAGGCGACGCACCGGGCTATCGCGCTCGCCGAGCTGGCGGGCGCGCCGCTCTACGTCGTACACATGAGCTCCGCCGCCGCGGTCGACCACGTCGCCCGCGCGCGCGAGCGCGGCCTGCCGGTCTACGGTGAGACGTGCGTGCAGTATCTCGTCCTCACCGAGGATCGGTACGAGCTCCCGGGCTTCGAGGGAGCCAAGTACGTCCTGTCCCCTCCGCTGCGCTCCGCCGCCGACCGAGAGAGCCTCTGGCGCCATATCGCCGACGGGACCTTGCACGCCGTGGCGACGGACCATTGCGCGTTCCGTTACGACGGCCAGAAGAGCCTCGGGGCGGAGGATTTTTCCAAGATCCCGAACGGCCTGCCGGGACTCGAGGCGAAGCTCGGCCTCGTGTATTCCGATGGCGTACGGCAAGGGCGGATCACCGCCAACACGATGGTCGACGTGATGGCGGAGGGTCCGGCGCGGCTGTTCGGGTTGTACCCGCAGAAGGGCACCATCGCCGTGGGCAGCGACGCTGACGTCGTCATCTTCGATCCACGCGTCACATGGACGGCGGACGCCGAGCACCTGCACAGCGCCGTGGACTACAGCCCGTACGAAGGCAGGGACATCACGGGGAAAGTCCGCACGGTTCTCCTGCGGGGGCAGCACGTCGTCAAGGACGGGCACTTCGTGGGCACGAAAGGCGCGGGCCGGTTCCTGAGGCGCCGGGCTCATACCCCTGATCGTTGAGCGGACAACCGCTGAGGGCACCGTCGTGAGGCGAATGGCCATCTACCTCCAGGACAAGCATTCGATCCGTGACGGGATGGACTATGTTCGGTATGCCGAGGCGCGCGGATTCGAGGCGGTGTGGCAGGCGGAATCGCGCCTCGCGCGGGACGCCGTCACGGCGATGGCCGCGTTCGCCGCGGTGACGGAGCGGATCAAGGTCGGCTCCGGCGTCATCAATACGTGGACCCGCAACGCGGCGCTGGTGGCGCAGACCATGGCCACACTCGACGAGCTGGCGCCCGGCCGCATCCTCTGCGGTCTCGGCGCGTGGTGGGACCCGTTGGCGTCGAACGTCGGCATCGATCGGAGCCGTCCTCTCAAGGCGATGCGCGAGTACGTGGAGGCTATTCGCCGGCTCCTGCGCATGGAGGCCGTGACCTATCCGGGCGAGTTCGTGCGCCTGAAGGATGCGCGCATCGACATCGTGCATGGCAACTCCGGGCCGCGCCGAGTGCCGATCTACGTCGGCGCCACCGGCATGCAGATGATGGAGGTCGCCGGGGAAGTCGCCGATGGCGTCCTCCTCAATTACATGGTGTCGCCCGTGTACAACCGCGAGGCGATGACGCACCTCGAAGCCGGCGCGCGGAAGGCCGGACGAACGTTGACGCAGGTCGACCGCCCGCAACTCGTCGTCTGCTCCGTCGACCGGAACCGGGCGAGAGCGCTCGAACCCGCGCGTGAGCTCCTGACCCAATACCTCGGGCAGCAGCCGCACATCATGAAGGCCAGCGGCGTCGATCCAGATCTCATCAAGAAGATCAACGACGAGGTGGGTTGGCCGGCCACACCGGAGAGGATCCGCCACGCCATGCGGCACGTGCCGGACAGCGTCGTGCAGCAGGTCGCCGCCGCGGGCACGCCGGACGAGTGCCGCGCCAAGGTCGCCGAGTACGAGGCGGCCGGCTGTACCTGCCCCGTGCTCTACCCCCTCGGGGAGGACGTGCGTCTGATGATCGACGTCTTCTCGGAATGAAGCCGACGAACCGACCATCCATCGGTTCGCGGCGTGTCAGCGTGTCGCGAGGGCCTCTTCGACGGCGGCGATCGTGGGTTCCACCGGGTGCAGGGTGCCATGGGCGGCCGTGATGGCGGCGTCCACGTCCTTCAGGCCGTGACCGGTGACGAGGATCACCACCGTGTTGTCGCGCGCGATGCGTCCCGCGTCCAGCATCTGCGCCAAGCCCGCCAGGCTGGCCACACCGGCCGGCTCGCCGAAGATGCCGGTCCGGCGGGCCAGAAGCCGCTGCGCCGCGAAGATCTCGTCGTCGGTGACGGCGACAAAGGTCCCGCCCGATTCGGACGCCGCGCGCAGCGCCTTCACTTGGTCGCGCGGCACGCCCACCGCGATGCTGTCCGCCCGCGTTCGCGGCTCCGTCGGGTCGGCGGCGCGTTTCCCCTCCGCGAAGGCCTTCACCAGTGGAGCGGCGCCGGCCGCCTGCACGCCCACGAGACGCGGCGTGCGCGCGATGAGTCCCACCTCCGCGAGATCCCGAAACCCCTTCCACAAGCCGCTGAAGATGCATCCGTCTCCCACACCGACGAACACGTGATCGGGGACCTCCCATCGGAGCTGTTCACAGATCTCCAGCGCCGCCGTCTTCTTGCCCTCACCGAGGTACGGGTTGTAGGCGGTGTTCCGGCTGTACCAGCCGAAGCGTGCGGACGCCTCCAGGCACAGATCGAACGCGGTGTCGTAGGTCGCGTTGACCTCGAAGACCGTCGACCCGTGCATGAGGACCTGCGCAAGCTTTCCGCGCGGAGCGCCGCGGGGCACGAAGATGTACGCGGGCAGTCCCACCGATGCGGCCAGCGCGGCCAGCGAGGCGGCAGCGTTGCCGGTGGAGGCGGCGGTGATCGCGCGTGCCCCCACCTCGAGGGCGCGCGCTACGCCAATCGACGATGCGCGGTCCTTGAACGAGGCGGAGGGATTGACGCCATCGTCCTTCACGAACAGGCGAGACATGCCCAGATGATCGCGGAGGCGGGGCGCCTCGTAGAGGGGCGTCCATCCGACGTGCAGGCGCGCGGCCGCGCCGAGGCCGTCGACGGGCAGCAGGTCCAGGTAGCGCCAGTGGCCGGGGAGGCCAGAGGCCTCGAACCCGGCCCGAGAGAGCTGACGCTTCAGGTGCGCGTAGTCGTACCGGACGTCGAGCGTCCCCCGGAGCGGGCCGCATCCGTCGCAGACGTATCGCGCCCGGTCGGGCGGATAGGCCCGCCCGCACGACACGCAACGCAATTCGACAACCCGCCCCACGATTCGTCGGTCTTCCGATTCTGGATGGAGGGAGGCTCGCATGATATCCCACGCGGCAGGTTGGCGCCAGGCGCGGGACCGAGAGCACCGCGTCGTTGCGCCTTGACCCGGCCGTCGCCATGACGATAAGGTGCCGAAAACCACCGCGGCGTGGGGCACCGGGGGCTCCGCGCATCATGCACGGGAGCCCACAGTGACGACAGCCCGTCCTATTCAGAGCACGACGGGCGCGATCGTCGTCCAAGACCTCGAGAAGGTCTACGAGGCGCGCGCCGGCGACCGCGTCACGGCGCTCGAAGCCATCTCGCTCCGCGTGCGACGCGAGGAGTTCGTGTCCGTCGTCGGCCCGAGCGGATGCGGCAAGAGCACCCTGCTCAAGATCGTGGCCGGCCTCATCGCGCCCTCACGCGGCGAGGTCAGCGTGAACGGGACGCCGGTGCGCGGCCCGTTGCCGAACGTGGGAATGGTATTCCAGTCCCCGGTCCTTCTTCCGTGGAAGACGATCCTCAACAACGTCCTCTTTCCGATCAAGATCCTGAGACGAGACGTGGCGGCTCATCGCGAAACGGCCATGGGACTCTTGCGGCTGGCCGGGCTGGCCGACGCCGGTCACCGCTATCCCAGCGAGCTCTCCGGTGGCATGCAACAACGCGCTGCTCTCTGCCGCGCGCTCGTTCACGACCCGGGGCTGCTACTCATGGACGAGCCCTTCGGCGCGCTGGACGCCATGACCCGGGACGACATGAACGTCGAGCTGCTCCGCATCTGGAGCGAGCGCAAGAAGACCGTGCTGTTCATCACGCACAGCATCTCCGAGGCGGTGTTCTTGAGCGACACGGTGGTCGTGATGACGCCTCGGCCGGGGCGGATCGACTGCATCATCCCGATCGATCTGCCACGGCCACGCGGCATCGACGTCAAGGACAGCAAGGATTTCGGCGAGCTCCAGCACCGCGTGCGCGATCGCATCTACGCCGGCCGACCGTCCGTCACGGACGGCGATTGACCGTGGGCCGCGCCGCGAGGGTCATGGTCCGTCGTCCGCATCCCGCCGCGGTCTTCGCCACGGCCCTCGTCGCCATGCTGCTCGTGTGGTACGGCGTGGTGACGATCTTTCGCTTGCCCGACTTCCTGCTGCCCACGCCGATCGCGGTGTTCCGCGAGTTCCTGCTGTGGCCTGGGCTCCTCGGGTACCACTCGGCAATCACCTTGTGGGAATCACTGCTGGGCTTTCTCGCCGCTATCGCCGTCGCGGTCCCCTTGGCCGTCGCCGTGGTCTACTCGCGCGCGCTGAGCACCACGATCTATCCGATCCTGGTGCTGATCCAGTCCGTGCCCAAGGTCGCGCTCGCGCCGCTGTTCCTGGTCTGGGTGGGCATCGGCGTGTCGTCCAAGGTTCTGGTGGCGATGCTGGTCGCGTTCTTCCCCATCCTCATCGACACCGCCACGGGGCTGAAGGCGATCGAGCCCGAGATGCTCGAGCTCACGCGCGTCCTGCACGCAACCCGTCTGCAAGTGTTTCTGCAAGTTCGCCTGCCCTACGCCATGCCGTACCTCTTCAGCGGCCTGAAGGTCGGGGTGACCCTCGCCGTCATCGGCGCGGTGACGGGGGAGTTCGTGGGTGCCGACAATCAGGGTCTCGGCTTCTTCATCAACCAGGAGAGCGCGCAGGGACACGCCGCCCGCGCGTTCGCCTGCGTGGTGATCCTCGCCTTCATAGGGATCGGGCTGTTCGGGGCCGTCGCTCTCGCCGAGCGTCTCCTGCTGCCCTGGCGCTATGCCGACGCTGAGGGATACCGGGTGCCTGACCGCGTGTAGCGAGTCACGGGCGCGGGATATGCAGCCTTCCACCCGTGGTGAACAGCGCGGAAGGAGGATTGTCCATGCTAGTCGGCTTGCTCGGGGCAGCGGCGACGGGGCTCGGGCTTATGTATTTTCTCGATCCCGATCAGGGCAGGCGCCGGCGCGCCCTCGTCCGTGACCAGATGGTCCACGCCGCGCACAAGACCGGGGATGCCGTCGATGCCACGTCGCGGGACATCGCCAATCGGGCGAAGGGAGCGGTGGCGGAGCTGCGAGGACGATTTCAGGATGCGGAGGTCAGCGACGACGTCCTGCGCGAGCGAGTGCGCGCGCGCGTCGGCGCCGTGATCGGACACGCCGGCTCCCTCGACGTCCTCGTCGCCGACGGCCGTGTCACGCTGAGGGGACCCGTGCTCGCCGACGAGCTCGATCGCTTGCTTCGGCGTGTCGCTGCCGTCCGCGGCGTCAGGAGCGTCGACAACGGGCTCGACGTCCACGCCGAGCCCGGCAACGTCCCCGGTCTCCAGGGTCGCCCTCGCGCGCCGCGCGGCGGCGAGGTTCTCGATTTCATGCAGAACACCTGGTCGCCGACGACGCGGGCCTTCACGGGGGCGGCCGGCGCCGCGTGCGTGACCTGGGGGCTGCGACGATTCGACGCGGCCGGCATCGCGCTGGCGGCGCTCGGCCTCGGGCTTCTCTCGCGCGCCATCGCCAACATCCCGATGAGCCGACTCGCCAGCGTCGAGACGACCCGCCGCATCGCCCGTCGCTAGGGAGTATTTCGAGGGGCGCCACGGCTGCGCCGGGGCGTCCCGAGCCGCCAAGGAGGGCTTGGGGGGCCCGCTCGGGGCCCCCCATCTCGGTCAGACGCCCTGCACGAGAAAACCGTTCGCGCGCGCCGCCGCCAGTCGGAGCGCTTTCAGCGGACGATACTCCTCGGAGTCGTACCAACGTTTGGCCGCCTCGAGGCTGGGAAACTCGAGGATCACCGGCAGCGTCGGCTTCGCCGTTCCCTCCACCACCTCGAACTTCCCGCCAGCCACCAGCACGCGTCCCTCGTACTTCTGGATGGTCGCGAGGACACCCTGGCGGTACTGCCCCATCCTGGCCGGATCGGTCACTTCGAGCACATCGAATACGGCGTAGGCGGGCATGGTCTTCTCCCCTCGTCACGATAGTGCGATGGACTGCCGTGCCGGAGTTTAGCGCACCCGAATGGTGGGGACGACCGACATGCCGGGCCCGAGCTGATATCGAGGGGGCGACATGGACCACCGTGTAGAATACGCGGGCGATCTCGACGGTCGCGGGAGGGGAGACATCGTGAGCGGAACGAACGGCATCAAACCGGTCGGGTACTTCGATTGTCCAGGCGGCGGTCAGGTGGTGGTGAGCGGAAGCACCGCGTACATCGCCCACATGGCGGCGCCGAACGGCACCACGATTGACGACGTCAGCGATCCAAAGAACCCGCGGAAGCTCGCGGAGGTCACCATTCCCACCGGCATCCACTCGCACAAGGTGCGCGCCGTCGACGGCGTCATGCTCGTCAACCGCGAGCCGCTGCAGGGCAAGACGCGCGGTCCCGAGGCGCGCTCCGGGCTCGGCATCTACGACGTGAGCGACCCGAGCAAGCCGCGCGAGATCATGCTGTGGGAGTGCGGCGGCGTTCACCGCTTCACCTTCGACGGTCGCTACGCCTATCTGTCGCCGGTGATCGAGGGGTATCGCGGCAACATCGTCATGATCCTCGATCTCAAGGACCCGAGCCGGCCCGAGGAGGTCGGGCGCTGGTGGATGCCCGGCCAGTGGATCGCGGGCGGCGAGACGCCGACGTGGAAGGGCACGGACCACCGGTGTCACCATCCGATGCGCCTGGGCAATCGGCTCTACACGAGCTACTGGCACGGTGGCTTCGTGATCCTCGACATCGAGGACATGGGCAAGCCGCGCTTCGTCTCGGGCCTCGACTGGAGCCCGCCCTTCCCGTGGCCCACCCACACGACCCTGCCGATCCCCTTCCCTCTCATGGGCCGGCGCGTGTTGCTGGTCGCGGACGAGGACGTGGCGCGGCTCGGTCCGGCGTCGTCGTCGTTCCTCTGGGTGGTCGACATCACGGACGAGACCAAGCCGACGCCGTTCGCCAGCTTCCAGGTGGAGGGCATCGACGGCTCGCCCATCGCCGACTACACGGGCTGCCACCAGCCCGTCGAGCAGGTCCGCGGGACCGAGATCCCGGTCGCGTGGTTCGCCCACGGGCTGCGGATCGTCGAGATCAAGAACCCGCACGCCCCGCGCGAGGTCGCCTCGTTCATGCCGCCCGTGCCCGAGGGTGCCGATCGCGTGTGCAGCAACGACGTCTTCGTCGACGACCGCGCGCTGATCTACCTCATCGACCGCAAGCGGGGCCTGCACATCCTCGAGCGGGGGTGATCGGACGGTCCCAGCCGTCTCTGCACAGATACACTTGTAAGGCTCCGGCGCCGCGCATAGAGTGGCCAGGGGCCATGGACGACGAGACACGCGCCTACTTCGAGGAAATGCGGCGCCGGTTCGATGCGCGCTTCGACACGTCCGATGCGAAGCTCGACGCGTACCGCCGCGAGGCGGGCGTCACCGCAGAACATCTGCTCGACGAGATCAGGCTCGTCGCCGAAGTGGCCCGGAGCAACGGGCAGGCGGTCGAGCGCCTTCGTGACGAGATGAACGCTCGGTTCCGGGAGAACGAGATCGTCCTGCGCGCCGCCTTCGGTCAGATCCGACGCGACATCGAAGAACGCCCCGACCGCGGCTAGCCTCGTGCCCCGCTTCGGTCGTGAGCGATAATAGCCCTCCCATGACCACCGACTCCGGCCAGACACTTGTCGACGTGCGTCCAGGCCATCGGTTCGACGTCGCTGCGCTCGAGCGCTACCTGACGCCGCGCATTCCGGGCTTCGCGGCTCCTATACAGCTCCGCCAGTTCCTCGGCGGCCAGTCCAATCCGACCTATCACCTCACCGCCGCCGGCCGCGAATACGTGCTCAGGCGCAAGCCGCCCGGCCCGCTCCTGCCCTCGGCCCATGCCGTAGATCGCGAGTACCGGGTCATCACGGCCCTCGGCGACACCGACGTGCCAGTCCCGAAGACATACCTCCTCTGCGAGGACGCCTCGATCGTCGGCACGCCGTTCTACGTCATGGACTTCGTCCCCGGCCGGATCTTCGCCGACCCGATGATGCCGGACATCGCGCCCGGGGAACGGGCCGCCATCTACGACGCCATGAACGACGTCATGGCGCGACTGCACCGGGTCGACTGGAAGGCCGTCGGCCTCGCCGACTTCGGCCGGCCCGGCAATTACTTCGCGCGCCAGATCCATCGCTGGGCGACCCAGTACCGGGCCTCGGAGACCGAGCGCATCGAGTCCATGGAACGGCTGATCCCGTGGCTGCCCGAGCACATCCCCCCGGACGACGAGACGACGCTCGTGCACGGTGACTATCGGCCCGGTAACCTGATCGTGCATCCGACGGAGCCGAGAGTCGTGGCCGTGCTCGACTGGGAGCTCTCCACCCTCGGCCATCCGCTGGCGGACCTGGCCTACAACTGCGTGCCGTACCACACCGGCCCCGGCGACAACCTCGGCGGCGTCGAGGGCGTCGACCTGCAGGGGCTCGGCATCCCGAGCGAGGACGAGTATGTCGCCGCCTACTGTCGCCGGACCGGGCGCGCGGGCATCGCGCACTGGGACTTCTACGTCGCCTTCGCCCTGTTCCGTCTCGGCGCCATCGCCCAGGGCATCATGGGCCGCGTCGTCGCGGGTACCGCGAACGACCCCCAGGCGGCCGAGCGCGGCAAGCGCGCCCGGCCGCTGGCCGACGCCGCCTGGACCGTGGTCGAACGCCGTCGATCGCGCTGAGCCCCGCCCGCTCGCCAAGCCCCTGGGCGCCAAGTAGAATCGGGCATTCCCGTCTTTTGGAGGTCAACGCAGGGATGAAGCCGACGAGCAAGGTCTATCGCACGGAGCTGACGCCCGTGAGCTTTCTCGAGCGCAGCGCCTCTGTCTTTCCCGACAAGGTCGCCGTGGTGCACGGCGAGCGTCGGTACACGTACCGGCAGCTCGAAGAGCGCGCGAATCGGCTCGCGTCCGCGCTGCGCAGGAGTGGACTCGCCAGGCACGACCGCGTCGGCTTCATCTGCCCGAACATTCCCGCCATGCTCGAGGCCCACTACGGTGTCCTCACGGCCGGCGGCGTGCTCGTCGCCATCAACATTCGCCTCTCCAGCGACGAGATCGGCTACATTCTCCAGCACTCGGGCGCCAGGTTCCTCTTCGTCGATCAAGAGTTCGAGGGCCTGATCAAGCCGCTGGACCTGAGCGCGCTCAGGGTCGTCCGCGTCGATGACACCGGCGGGCCCGGCGATCCCTATGAAGACTTCCTGGCCACCGGCTCCCCCGCCGCCGTGCCCTCGTGGCTGGAGGACGAGGAGGAGATCATCTGCATCAACTACACCTCGGGGACGACGGGCCGGCCCAAGGGCGTCATGTACACGGCCCGCGGCGCGTATCTCAACGCGATCGGCGAGGTGCTCGAGACGTCGATGACGAGCGACGCGCGGTACCTGTGGACGCTGCCGATGTTCCACTGCAACGGCTGGTGCTTCACGTGGGGCGTCACCGCCGTGGGCGGCACCCACGTGTGCCTGCGTCGCGTCGATCCGGCCGCCATCTGGGACGCGCTCGACCGCCAGGGCGTCACCCACTACAACGGGGCGCCGACCGTGCAGATCGGCGTCGTCAACCACCCGACGGCGCACCGGCTGGATCGGCAGGTCACGGTGACCGTCGCGGGCGCGCCGCCCTCGCCCACCCTGCTCGGCAAGCTGAAGGAGCTGAACCTCCGGCCCGTCCACGTCTATGGCCTGACCGAGACGTACGGGCCACACACGGTGTGCGCGTGGCATGAGGAGTGGGATCAGCGTCCCGCCGACGAGCAGGCGCGCCTGGCCGCCCGTCAGGGCCAGGGCTACATGCTGTTCGACCTCGTACGCGTGGTCGACGACACGATGCAGGACGTGCCCCGCGACGGCGAGACGCTGGGCGAGGTCGTGATGATCGGCAACAACGTGATGAAGGGCTACTACGAGCAGCCGGAGGCGACGGCGGAGTCCTTCCGCGGCGGCTGGTTCCATTCCGGCGACATCGCAGTCTGGCACCCCGACGGCTACATCGAGCTGCGCGACCGCAAGAAGGACATCATCATCTCGGGCGGCGAGAACATCTCGACGATCGAGGTCGAGCAGTGCGTGGCCAAGCACCCGGCCGTGCTCGAATGCGCGGTGGTCGCCGTGCCCGACGAGAAGTGGGGCGAGCGGCCCAAGGCCTTCGTGACGTTGAAGCCCGGCGCCTCGGCCACCGAGGGCGAGATCATCGAGTTCTGCCGGCAGCAGATCGCCCACTTCAAGGCACCGGCGGCCGTCGCGTTCGGCGATCTGCCCAAGACCTCGACGGGCAAGATCCAGAAGTTCGTGCTCCGCGACCGGGAATGGAAGGGACGCGAGAAGCGCATCAACTGATGGCCGACGCCGGCCTCATCCTCGCGTGCGCCGGCTGCTGCTGCGGCCACCCGGCCCACGGAGGCGAGCTCGCGCCCCCGCGCATCCTCAAGGCGGCCACGCGGCGGGCCTTCAAGGCCGCCGGGCTCGACGGCCGCGTGCGGCTGGCCTTCACGGAGTGCCTGGGCCCCTGCAGCGAGGCCAACGTGATGCTGCTCTACCTCCACGGCCGCCCGCTGTGGTTTCGTCGGATCAACACTTCGCAGGCGCTCGCCGCGCTGGTGGACTACTGCCGCGCGGCCGTCACCGACGGCCAACCACCGCTTCCGCCCGACCTCGCCGCCCGCTCCTTTTCCTGGACCGGCGGCGGCATAGGTCCCGCGCCGCCCATCCCCGACGCATCCATGAGCCCATAGACATCCCTGTTCGAGCGCGGGCTTTGCCCGCGCAATCCTGACGCGGGGGAGGCAGGGAGGAGCGCGCCGTCAGGCGCGCGAGTCAGAGGTGCTCGGCCATGAAGTCGGCGACCAGCGGGCGGTACTTGTAGATGATGTTGTTGCACACGTGATTGCCCTCCGGGTAACAGACCCACCGCTTGAGGCCGCTGGCCTGCTCGTAGGTACGATAGGGGTCGGAGGGCGGGATGAGGTTGTCCTTCTCGCCGTGGACGACCAGCAGCGGCATCCGGATGTTCTTGGCGACACCGTCGAGGGTGGCGCCCTTCGACAGCCGCCGCACGTCGGCCTCGTCCTTCGCGCCCCAGACGTGGATCCACCGCCGCAGGTGGAACTCGCTGGCGAGCGGACGGTCCTGCAGGCTGTGTAATCCGCCGCACGAGGCGACGGCCCGGAAGCGCGGCTCGAAGGCGGCACAGCGCGGCGCGAGATAGCCGCCCAGGCTGACGCCGCAGACCCCCACGCGGCCGCCATCGACGTCCGGGCGCGTGAGCAGCCAGTCGATGGCGGCCGTGGCCGCCACCTCGAAGTCGACACGCATCTTCATCCGGTACCACGTCTCGCCCTGTCCCGGTCCGTCGATGGCGAGCGTGGCGAGGCCCCGCCGGAGAAAGAAGATCTCGAACGTGGCGTGCTCCTCCTTGGCCGAGTCGAGACCGGAGAGGAACAGGACGACGGGCGGACGGCTCACGCCGCGCGGCTTGCGGAGATAGCCGGGCAGCGTGATGCCCTCCAGCGGAATCTCCACGCGCTCGCCGGGAGGATCGAGGGTGCCCAGCGCCTTGCCGTAGCATTCGACACGCTTGCCGTGGCCGACGGCCAGCTCCTCGAGGTTGTCGACCCAGCAGAAGACCCCGAAGTGGTAGGCGATGGCCGCCCGGTAGTACGCCTCCCCGGCGGTGACGGCGTGACCCTGCGCCTCCGCGTCCCGCGCCAGCTCCTCGTGCTTGCGGCCGAGGCCCATCCAGGCGCCGTACCACTCACCCCATTTCTCGAGGCCGTCGACCGTCCAGTGGTAGTCGTTCATGTCGACGCCGTTGTTGACGATGCGTGGCTCCCAGCTCGTGATGACCTGCTTCAGGATCGCGTCGGCCATGATCGGTCCTCCGAGGGCGTATGAGATGGATTGCCGAACCGGTTCTGATAAAAGAGCTGATCGAGCGGACGACGGGCCCACGCCGACGTCTCGGCGGCGTGGCCGACCGGCATCACGCCGACGAGGTCCCACGCTCGCGGACACTCGACGAGGACCTTGACCTTCTCCTCGATCCAGTGCGTGACGAGGCTCGTCGACAACCCCAGCGCCTGCGCCATGATCCACATGTTCTGGGCGGCGAGGCCGCCGGCGATCACGTGCGTCGCCTCGCCGTGGATGTGCGGTCCGCCCTTCGTCGGATCCGCGATGAGCGCGATCGCGAGCGGGACTCGCGTCCAGTCGGGATGCTCGGCGGCGCCCTCCCGGTACCGCGCGAACCAGTGCGCCGAGACCTCGACCGACTCGCGCGCGAGGGCCTCGAGCTGGGCCAGCCGCGCGCGATCGCGCAGGACCACGAAGCGGACCGGCTGGAAGTTGCCCGCCGACGGCGCCCACTGGCCCGCGCGCAGGATCTCGAACACGTGGCCGGGGGGCACGGTCGCGTCCGTGAAACGCGTGCCCGCGCGCAACGCTCGAAGGGTCGTCATGAGGTCGGGCACGACCGCGCGCGATTCGGGCTCCTCGATCAGGTCCTTGGGCGCGGGATCTCCGTAGCACTCGCCCGAGACCAGCTCACCCAGCGAGAGCCGGAGCAGCGAGGCCTCCAGCACGCGCGGGTTGACGCGACCGACGTCAGGGAAGCCCAGGCCCATGACCCCGTTGACGTCCCACGCGAACGGCACGTCCAGCAGCTGCTTGAGCTTCTCCTGGGAGAAGTGCGTGTACATCACCAGCGCCAGCCCATGGTAGCGGGCGGCGAGCGCCAGGCTCTGGGTCGCCGTGGCACAGGCGAGGTGGTGGTTCCACCCGTTGTGGATGTGGCCCGGGCCGGCGCCGGGATCGCCGCACACGGCGACGCACAAGGGGGTGTGGGTCCAGTCCTGCACGTATCCACGCAGCCCCGACGACTTGAAGAGCGGCTCCCAGTGGTTGGAGATGTCCTTCGATTCCCGGGTCAGCCGGAAGAGCTGCTTCTTGAGGGCGGGATCGTCGATGACGACGTAACGCACGAACTCGGCACCGCCCACGCTCGGCGCGGCGCGCGCCGCCTCCAGCACGGAGACCCTTAGCGCCTCGGGAACGGGGCGACGCTCGAAGGTCCGGAACGTGCGCCGGGTCAGGATGCCGTCCCGCGCATCGGGGTGAGGCGCCAGACTCACGAAGGGCGATGACGGCAGTCGTGTCTTCATGCGATCGTGTGCCCGCCGGCCGGACGTTACTCCGGCGGCTATCCGTGCCGAGGTCACGAGGGCCATCCGATCCTCGTCCTTGTGGCGGGCCGGCTCGTCAGGGCTTCACCCGAGAAGCTATCGACTCCCCGCGGCGGACACGTCATATTATAGGACCCATGCGGGGCTCGACCACCGCCGGGGAGCGGCAAGCGGCGTTTCTGGCCAGCCTGGAGGCCAGGGCGAGCGAGATCGTCGAGCGTTGCTCGCGCTGCGGTCGGTGCGTCGAGGTGTGCCCGACGGCGGGCCCGGCCGGCGTGGACCGGACGGACCCGCCGGCCGTCGTCGCCCAGGTCCTCGACCTCTTGCGCGGCGCGGGCGATCCCGCGAGCGCCGGCGCGCGATGGGCCGAGACGTGTACGGGCTCGGGGGCTTGCCGCACGGCGTGCGGCGACGGTGTGAACCCTCGCTTCATGCTCGCGCTCACGCGCATGCGTCTGAACCAGCGCCACGCTGCCGAGGAGCGGCGGGAGCGAGGACAGAAGGCCTTCAACACGATGTCGCGCAGCGTGAAGGTCCTCTCCCGCCTGCAGCTCCCGGCGGAGTTCGTCGGGGCGGTGACGCGGGCGCCGCGGGCGGAGTCGGCCCCCGCGCCCGACGTCGTCATGTACCTCGGCTGCAACGTGCTCAAGACCCCGCACATCGCGCTGCTCTGTCTCGACGTGCTGGATCGCCTCGGCACGCGCTACGCGGTGTTCGGCGGCCCGGCGAACTGCTGCGGCGTGCTGCAGTTCCGCGCGGGCGACATGGCGACGGCGGGGCGGATCGGCGGCGGGACGGTCGCCGGGTTCGCCGCCACGGGCGCGCCGCGCGTGCTCACCTGGTGCCCGACCTGCAACATCCAGCTGGGTGAGATCGTGATGCCGGCGACGGATCCCGGCTTCGCCCTCGAGCACGTCGTGCCGTACATCGCCGACCGTCTCGATCGCCTGCGGCCCCACCTCGTCCATCCCGTGCGGCGCCGTGTGGCCCTGCACGAGCATCCGGGCGTGACGGGCGTCACCGAAGGTGTGATCAAGATCCTCGGCGCCATCCCGGGCCTCGAGCTCGTCGACCTCGCCCAGCCGCGGGTCGGCTACATGTGCAACTCGCTGGCGCCGGTCGCGGACTACAAGCGCGCCTTGCACGCCCGCGAGCTGGCGGCGGCGGAGGTCGCGGGCGTGGACTGTCTCGTCGGGATCTACCACGCCTGCCACCGCGAGCTGTGCGCCCACGAGGCGACGCTGCCGTTCCGCATCGTGAACTTCCTGGAGCTCGTCGGCGAGGCGATGGGTGTGGAGCGTCCGGACCTCTTCAAGCAATGGAAGATGATGCAGGACGTCGACCGCGTGCTCGCCGAGGTCGGCGACCAGGTGGCGCGCGAAGGCCTCGATCCCGAGGCCGTGCGCGACGTCATGGTCACGAGCATCCTCGGCGAGCAACCGCTGCCCGTCGGGCAACCCCGCTGACGTAGGGCGAGGATCGGGGTCAGCTCAGCGTCGAGTCCACCACCGCGAGGGCCTGACGGCCCGGGACGTAGGTGACTTCCCGCAGCCCGAGCATGCGACGAGCGTCGGATTCGGGGATCTTCATCGGCCCCGGAGCGGGCGCGCTGCCCGGGGCCGGCTGCGGGAAGGCCGTCGACATCGCCGTGTGAAACCTGACGGTCCCCTCCACCTTCTGGAGTACCTGGTGGATGTGGCCGTTCAGCACGGTCACCGACCCGAAGCGGCGGAGGTACGACAGCGCTCGCTCAGCGTCCTCCGTCGTCCAGCCCCACTTGGGATAGACGGCCCAGAGCGGGACGTGGGCGAACACGACGACGGGCGTGCTGGCGCCGAGCGGCGCCAGATCCTTCTCCAGCCATTCGATCTGCTCCTCGCCGAGCGCGCCGACGCCCTCGCCCTTGTACTTGAGCACGTTGACGAGCCCCACGAAGTGGGTCCCTCGATAGTCGAAGCTCTGCCAGCCGCGCCCGCCCACCGTGCCCTTGCCATAACGCGCGAGGTACTCCTTGCCACCGTCGAGGAAGACGTCGTGCTCCCCCGGCAGATAGAACACGCGCTCGGCCCTGACCCCCTTGAGGATCTCGGCGACCGTCTCGAAGGCGCCCGCCTTCTGACCGTGGGTCTGATCGCCGGTGTGCAGGACGAGGGCGGGCGCGGGGTCGAGCGCGTTGATCCGCTCGACGACCTGCTGCAGCGTCGCCGCCGCGTCCTTGTTGGCTTCGCCCTTGAAGCCCACGTGCGTGTCGCTGATCTGCACGAAGCTGAAGCCACCCGTCGCCGCCTCTGCCGCCGCCGCGGTCAGCGGGCGCGACGCCAGGACGCCGCCGGCCGCCGTCCACAGCACGCCCGTTCCCGCCCACGCCATGCATTCGAGAAATCCCCGACGATCGATCCGATCCATTTTGATCCTCCGTTGTGAGAGGTCGGACTACTCGACGACCACGGTGGCCTTCATGTGCGGGTGCAGCGCGCAGAAGTAGGTGTACGTCCCCGGGCGCCCGAACGTCTGCGCGAAGGTCTCCTCGTGACTCAATCCACGGGAGGTGAAGGCGCTCGTCGCCGACGTCACCGTATGCGACTCCTCGTCGTGATTGGTCCACGTGACGGTCGCTCCAACGGGAACGGTCAGCATCGTCGGCGTGTACTTGAAATCCTTGATGCCCACGGCCGGGCCGCTCGACGCCGGCGCGTGGCCCGCGCTCAGGAGAGCCGCGGCGGCCAGCGCGACGCCGAGCGCCGCGTGCCGTCGCCATCTCGTTGCGATCTTCGGGCGCTTCATCGCTGGCTCCTTGTCTGGTGTCGTCACCGCTGCCAACGCCCAGGGACCGCGATCGTTCCATGCGGTTGCCTGGGAACGATCAGGGCGTTTGAGCGTTGCGATGGGTGAGAGGCCGCGCCCTCACGGTCGGGGCCCCATGTCACAATGGTCGGCGTGGCGAAGAGGGGTCGGTCGGCGTGAGCACCATGGCGAACGAGGCGCTGGCGTATGTCGACGCGCTCCATAACCTCGCCCGCTATCTCACCGGCAACGAGACCGATGCCGAGGATCTCGTGCAGGAGACGTACGCGCGCGCCTTGCGGGCCGAGCATCAGTTCACCGCGGGGACGAACCTCAAGGCCTGGCTGTTCCGGATCTTGCGGAACACGTTCCTCAGCTCGTACCGGCGTCAACGGCACAACCCGACGGTCGGCGGCCTCGATACCGTGGATGCCTACGCCCAGGGCCCCGCGTCGGAGACGTGGCTGCTCGACGATCTCGAGCTCGACCGGCTGCGCAAGGTCGTGGCCGAGGAGATCGAGACGGCCCTCATGACCTTGTCGGAGGAGGCGCGCACGGTGATCCTGCTCGATCTCGAGGGGCTCACGGAGATCGAAGTGGCCGAGGTCGTCAACTGTCCGGTGGGCACGGTGAAATCGCGGCTGTCGCGCGCGCGCGCCGCGCTCCGCCAGAAGCTCAAGGACTATGCGCGGTGAGACGTCCGTGACCTGCGAAGACGTTCGGGTGCGATTGGTCGATTATCAGCGGGGCCGGCTGCCGGCGGCGACCCACGCGGACGTGCGCGCCCATCTCGAAGGCTGCGCCGACTGCACGCAGGCCGAGGCCGTGGAGCAAGAGCTGACCTGGGTCCTCGAGCGGCGTCTGTCCCAGCATCCCGCGTCCCTTGCGCTCAAGCGGCGGCTTGCGGCGCAGTGGTCGCCTTCCCCGCCGGTACCGCCGTGGTGGAGCCGGTGGCGGCCGGCGTTCGCGCCCGCGATGGTGGTCGCGATCGTGCTGCTGGTCGGCGCGCCCCTGCTCTACTACGAACGGACGGTGTCGCGCGAGCGGAACGAGCAAGCCGCCATGGTGGCGGAGGCCGTCAACGATCATCTCCGCCTCCTGACCAGCCTGCATCCGCTCGACATCGAGAGCGGCGGCATCCATCAGGTGAAGCCGTGGTTCGAAGGGCGACTCGACTTTGCTCCGATGGTGCCGTTCGAGGGGGACGCCGACTTTCCCCTCAAGGGCGGCGCCGTCGGCTACTTCCTCGACCGCAAGGCGGCGGTCCTCGTCTACGCTCGGCGACTGCACCCGATCTCACTGCTGATCTTTCGGGCCGACGGCCTCGCCTGGCCGGCCCGAGGTCTCACGCCGGTGGGTGGTGTCGACGCGTTTCTCAGCGCCGAGCGCGGCTTCAACGTGGTGATGTGGCGTCGCGGAGGGCTCGGGTACGCGCTCGTGTCCGACGTCGATGCCGGCGAGCTCAAAGGCCTGGCGGTCAAGCTGATCGGGCGGTCCTGACTCAGAGCTCGGGCGTCAGCTCGACGACGAGGCCTTCGCCCCAGCCGTACTTCCGTTCGGAGAGCTCCTGGACCGCGGCCGCGAGCTCGGGCTCGGTGCTCTCGTGCACGACCCGCGCCCTCGCGGCAAAGATCAGGTCGCCCACACGGACCTGCACGCGTGGCTCGGCGAGGAGGTTCCGGACCCAGGCGGCCTCCTCGCGGTGCTCCGAGACAACGTAGTAGCGGCCAGCCCGCGCGGTGAACCAGATCTCGATCTCGCGGGGCCGGCCGCTCTGCCGACCCGTTGTCGTCAGGTACAAGAACTCCGGATCGGCGCCCACGAACCTCAGCTCTGCGGCGGCTTCGGCCCTCGATGTCCGCGCCCCATGGCCGCCGGGCCCATCTGGGCGAGCTTGTCGCGCTGCTCGGGCGTCAGGATCGGTCCGACTTGCTGGAGCGTCTGCACTCGAAGGTCCAGGCCCTGGGCGAGAAGCTGTGCGACCTGGGTCTTCTTGGTGGCGATGGCATTGGGGTCGCCACCGCCGAGGGCGAACTGGCGGAGCTCCGTCTGGGACTGGCGGAGCGACTGCCAGAGGGTGCGCTGGGCGTCGCGGTGCTGCTGGTAGATGGCCCGGATCTGGGTGACCTGATCATCGGTGAGCCCGAGGTTCCGCTGCAGGCGTGAGAACATCCGATCGCCCCTCGAGGTCCCTTGATCGGCATAGCCGACGCTCGCCGCCGTGAGCACGGTCGACACGATCAACGCGGCAACGAGCCAGAGAGTACGCGTCCGCTGCATCTTCGTTCTCCTTTTCACGATTTGGCCGCCGATTTCGGCGTCTACCCCCTATGACGGCGGCTTCACCCTGCCCGTTTAGGTCGCACCGTGGTAGTGTCTCAGTTCGAACCCTGACTGCCCGTTCGCCGGGCGGGAGAGATGGGCGGGCCTTCGGAAACCCGATCGGACCGTCTAGCCGTCCGCCTGAATGTCGGTAAGCGGTACGCCTGTCACGACGTACTACGACGGGTTTCCGAAGGCCCACCCGTCTCTCCCGCCCTCCACGCGGCGCTCGGGCCGCGGAGTCGTACATCGAAGGACTCTCGTGGAATACCGACGATCACGGCCGAACTCAAGCCCGCGTGTCGTAGGAAGGTTCGGGGCACGCAATCTCTTCCGGCCGCACACGAGAGCCTCGCCACTCGAGTCCTAGATCCGACCTTGAGCAGCGCGAAGAGGGCGGGCGGGGTGGGTGGGGCCTTGGGAAACCCGTCGTCGTACGTCGGGACAGGCGTACCGGCAACCGACAGGCGGGCGGTGGGCCAGACAGTCCGATCGGGTTTCCCAAGGCCC
>WNGF01001692.1_pt1 | contig 32147 bp, 29 predicted proteins | sample 5400641 | NCBI WGS metagenome assembly WNGF01 (sample SAMN13153371, study PRJNA577476) | soil metagenome | isolation source: 80 cm soil or saprolite under grassland replicate 2 | place: USA:California | collected 2016-06-15 | reverse complement strand
AGGTGTGATTGGTCAAAATATCCGCATTCCATGGCAATATCGATCCAATCGGAAGATTCCATCTGCTCGATAAGAGTTCGGACCCGTTGAAAACGCTGCACGCGGCTAAACAGCTTGGGGATCATTCCCACTTCCGCCTTGAAAACCTGAATGAACCGACGCTGGCTTAGACCAAGATACTTTGCGGCCTCCCTGACTGTCGGCCCGGCTTGATTCTTCCCGAACATTTCGAGCGGCGCCGAAACCGCGTAATGCTGTTCCACGCCGTGACACAAGCGGCTCGACAGAGCCTCATGGAGCAACTGAAACCGCTCGGCAGTAGTTCTTGCCTCACAAAGGCGCTCTCGCAGCCGACCAGCCGACGGTCCCCAAAGTGTTTCCAGATTAACGTGAGGGTCGGCGAGATCGCCCGCCGGGAGTCCGAGAAACGGAAAAGCTCCGCCCGGTTTGAAGTGAACCCCGATGATAAAGATATCTTCCGCGTCGGTCTTGTGCTCCGCCTCGTGGCCTTCGTATAGCCAAAAACTGTCTACAAACTTCGAAAGCGGCGGTTTCGGTTTGTAGGTCAGATACATAAGACGCTCAGTCAAACGCAGAGGATATTCACGCCTGTTGTTCGAGGGTATCATTTCACCAGAAATCGGGTCACCATGAAGATCTCAATGTTTCACTTCCGCTATGGCGACTTTGTTAACGCCACTGCAAGCCAAGTAAAGCTTGTCGTCAGGCGTGGCGACCATGTTCCGTACCACGCCGCCGCCCGAAGGAATGGGCCACGACTGAAACGATTTCGTTTTTGGATCGAAGGCAATTAACGTGTTTGGTTTGACGCCGGACTCGCTGTACCAAACAACACCGTCGCGCGTTGACGCAATTCCATAGGGACTCGAATTTGGACCACTGGGTGAAGGCCATTCTTCAACCTTCTCAGTCTTTGGATCAAACCTGCCAATGAAGCCGCGCGCGAAGTCGCTGTAGTAGATCGTGAAAAAAATCAATCCTTCTTGATTAAAGACGAGACTGTGCGGATCGCGTGCACGTGGATCAGGCATTCGATATTCCGTTACATCTCCTGTGCGCGGATCGAGCCTACCGATGTACGCCTTGAAGTTCGCGGTGAACCAGATGTTACCGTCCTTATCAGCAGCGAGCCCGTGCGGACCGGAGCCGGCCGTCTTCAATGGATACTCTTTGATTTCTCCTGTCTTTGGATCGAGCCTGCCCAACTTGTTCGTTAATTGGCCCGTGTACCACAACGCGCCATCCGGAGCGACTGCGGGATCATGCGGACGCGAGTTTGGCGTCGGCACGTCATACTCTCGAATGGTGACTCGCACATCATTAGTCACTGGTCGGGCAGCACAAAAGACAAACAATGGACAGAGAAAAAGAAAGACAAACTTCTTAACCATAACAAAGTGCCTCCGCCACCTAATTATCGATTCACCATTAGAGAAGCTTCAAGTCGCATCAGGGTTGGCTATCGAAAACTTGTCGAGCAATAAAACTGCGAATTTCCGCTGCGCTTGACTACGCTTTTGAGCGCCTTTATCGTTTTTCGTTGTCGAAATCCGATAATGCGCACTCAAGGTAAGGCCTGATGAGCGACAAGGAACTCTATTCCGGAATGATCAGGCTGCACATTCTTTATCACGCCTCAAGGGGTCCGATCTTCGGGTTGTGGATCATCGAGGAGTTGGGGCGGCACGGCTACAAGCTAAGTCCGGGAACTCTTTATCCAATTCTTCATGCGTTGGAGCGCAAGGGCTATCTGCGCTCTGCTCAGAAAAGAGAAGGACGTCAGGCGCGGCGCTTGTACCGGACGACACCGGCTGGGAGGAAAGCCCTTGCAGCGGCCAAGGTAAAAGTTCGAGAACTTGTCGGCGAGCTATTCGAGGATTGAGTAGTGTCCAGCGGAGATCACTTTTGATCTGCTCTTAAGGAGGAATTGAAAGCATGAAATCAAATACACGGCGTGACTTTCTGCATACATCAGCAATCGTCGGAACGGGATTGGTGTTGACGGGTTGCAGTGGAGGAAATATGGCGAACACAGAGGGACAGAAAAAGGCGGAGACTTCATCCAAACCGGATGAAAACAAGATGGGCGGCGAAGTCACCGCGACTGAAGATTTGATGCGCGAGCACGGAATACTACGACGCGCCTTACTGGTCTACAGCGCGGCGGCAATTAAACTTCGCGCGAATCCTTCGGCGATTGTTCCTGACTCACTCCAGAAGACAGCTAAGCTGTTCCGCGCATTCGGTGAGGAGTACCACGAGAAGAAACTCGAGGAGGCTTACATTTTTCCCGCCGTAAAGAAAGTAGGCGGCGAGGCAGCCACTTACCCGGACATTCTAATCGTTCAGCACAATCGCGGTCGGGAGATCACCGATTACATCATCAGCGTGACAGAGGGTAGCAAGTTCGGCGCAAATAATGCCGAGCCAATGGCGAAGGCTTTGGAGGCTTTCGTGCTGATGTATCGCAATCATGCCGCGCGTGAAGACACGATTATCTTTCCCGCATGGAAACAGACAATGACGGGTAAACAGCTCGACGAGATGAACGATAAGTTTGAGGACATCGAGCACGAGCAGTTCGGTGAGGATGGTTTTGAAGACGCTGTCAAACAGATCGCCGCAATCGAGAGCAGTCTCGGGCTTGCCGATATCTCACAGTTTACAGCGCCCTCGCCGCCAAAGATGTAAGAGATTCCCAGAGGATGAGTTGATGAGTTCACTTCGAAGACTTATGACTACGACGGCCCCTGCATCAGTAATCCTGATCCGTATTGCGGTGGGAGCTGTCTTTCTTTCAGAGGGCATTCAGAAGTTTCTCTTTCCGAATGAACTCGGTGCAGGGCGTTTCGTCAAGATCGGGATTCCAGCGCCGGAAGTAATGGGTCCCTTTGTCGGCACAGTCGAGACAGTCTGTGGCTCATTGATTATTCTCGGTCTCTTAACGAGATTAGCCGCAATTCCCCTGATCATCGATTTGTGTGTGGCGCTTATCTCAACGAAACTTCCAATTCTTTTAGGTCATGGGTTCTGGCGTTTCAGCCTCACCAAACTGTCCGCATACGGTTTCTGGAGCATGGCGCATGAAGCACGTACCGACGTCGCGATGCTGCTAGGATCGATTTTCCTGCTGATAGTCGGGGCTGGTGCATTTTCGTTGGATTCGCGGCTTGCTGCAAACGCCCAACGGAACGAGAAAAGCTCTCGCGAACAATGACTAAGAACAAGGACAACATCGCGAAAACCGCGTTTGCATTTGTCCTGGTCATCGGCATCGTAAATTTCTTTGCCGATATGACGTACGAAGGTGCGCGTAGCATCACCGGTCCTTTTCTCGGATCGCTTGGAGCGAGTGCAAGTGTAGTCGGTGTTGTGGCGGGCACCGGTGAACTTCTTGGCTACAGCCTGCGTTCAGTAGCGGGCTATTTTGCTGATAAGACTCACCGATACTGGCTCATCGTGTTTGTCGGGTACGTAATCAATATGCTTGCCGTTCCAGCACTGGCACTTGCCGGTAACTGGCCTATCGCTGCGACGCTGATAGTCGCAGAACGCACCGGACGAGCACTTAGAAAGCCGGTTGTGGATGCGATGATCTCCTACGCAGGTAAGTCTATCGGACGCGGGTGGGTGTTTGGACTGAATGAAGGACTCGATCAAGCGGGCGCGACTGTTGGGCCTCTTATCGTCGCATTGGTCCTCTACCTGAAGTCAGGATTCCGCACTGGATTTGGCGTGTTGCTCGTTTCTTCCGTTTTGTGTTTGGCAACACTCGTCGTCGCGCGATTGTGGTATCCCCGCCCTCAGGAACTAGAGACGGAATCAGCAGATTTAGCAAAGGCCAAGGGCTTTCCAAAGACGTATTGGATCTACGTCGCTGCGAGCGCACTGATTGCTGCAGGCTTTGCTGATTTCTCGCTGATCTCGTTTCAGTTCCAGAAAGAGGGCGTCATTTCACAGACGGGCATTCCCTTGTTTTATGCTGTAGCAATGGGGGCAGGCGCGCTGACTAATTTGCTCTTCGGACGTCTCTTCGACCGCGTCGGCTTTCCGATAGTCATCTCTGCTTTCTTTCTCGGTGCACTGTTTGCCCCGTTCGTTTTCCTGGGACAGTTCTGGCTGAGCTTAATTGGTATGGCTCTGTGGGGAATCGGCATGGGCGCGCAGAACTCTTTACTAAAAGCTCTGCTGACGGGCGTCCTGTCGGTAGCGAAGCGAAGCACCGGATTCGGACTCTTCTATACGGGCTTTGGCATTGCGTGGTTTCTCGGCAGTGCGGCAATGGGTTTGCTGTATGACAAATCTATTCTCGCGGTCGTTATCTTTTCCGTCGTGTTTCAACTCCTCGCCTTGCCGGTCTTCCTTTGGGCAAGAAGCTGGTCCAAAAGCGATGCACTCGCTTGATGACTTTATGTCAACGTGCCTTAACGATGAATGAAGCAATCCTCTAGAGAACTAATCCGTGGTCTTCGACATGAAGCGGGCAAGGTTGCGGTAATGGCTAGACGGACGTGGATATTGATTGTGGCTGCGACTTTCCTGCACGGCGTTCTCGCCGGCTTGACTGTAGACAGGAGTCTGGTGGGCCTAGCTGCCTGGCACGAAATTGGAGTTGTGGCGTGGGCAAACTATAGCCGCTCGGCCGATCTCGGCAACGGGTTGGTGTTGTACCCAGGGCTGGCGATTAGCGGCGCACTACTTTCACTTGGCGCTGCCAAGTTTCGGATCCTTTGCACAGAGGATGATGCGGATACTCGTGATCTCATCGTCCTTCTACTGAATAGTCATAACTGCGAGGTGGTCACATCGGCGAGCTCTCATGACTCCCTCTATTTGGCTCGAACCCAGCACTTCGATCTCTATTTATTAGATAATTGGCTGCCTGGTTCTTCCGGGGTCGCACTATGTAAAAAGTTGAGAAGGTTCGATTCTAAGACTCCCATACTTTTTTACTCTGGTGCTGCCTACGATCACGACAAGAAGGATGCTGAGGAATCCGGTGCACAGGGGTATGTAACTAAGCCAGCAGACGGTGATGAATTAGTTTCGGAAGTGCTTCGGCTAATCTCTGCATCGAGATTGTCCCGTAATTAATTCGGCTTAGGCATAGGCTCCATGAAGACCCCGGAGGAATGTTTTGATGGATAGCAGAAAAATAACGATCGGTATGGCTTTGATTGTCCTTTGTTGATATGTGCGGCCCGCTTTGCGCTCAAAATCATTTACTTTTTGTCTTGACTAAAAACATTGAGAATTATGATCGCGAGTTCACCCACTTCGACGGGCTTTGGGACAAACATTTGATAACCTGCTTCAAGCGCTCGCATTCTCTCTTCGACTCTGACATAGCCCGTTAAGGCGATGGCCGGAATATTCCCGCCTGCTTCTGATGATAGCGCCCTGACTCTTTTTATCAACACATAGCCGTCCTCTTCCGGCATTCCAATATCACTAACTAGCACATTCGGTTTCCATGCTGGTAAAACATCGATTGCGTCCCTCGCTGACGACGCCGTGGTCACGTCGGCGCCCAATTGCTCAAGCACAGTTCGCAGCATTTCCCGTGCATCGGCCTCGTCGTCGACCACCAGGATTCGGATTCCATTCAGATCGGGAGACTCCGAAGCCGTTGGTAATCCGGGCAATGCATGACGCTTCGCTGAATCAACCTGAGCAGTCCCTGCCGTGCTCGCGTCGCCAAGCGGTAATCTGACTTTGAAAGCCGCTCCCAATCCTGCTCCCGCACTATCTGCTTCTATTGTTCCACCGTGCAATTCCATTAAGTGACGGGCTATTGCCAGGCCTAATCCCAAGCCCGCATGCTTTCTGCTAATCGAACCATCCGCCTGTTTGAAACGGTCGAAAACGTAAGGCAGAAATTCACGGCGAATACCCTCGCCTGTATCTGTCACAATGATCTCCGCCATGGAGTCGCTACGTTCAACTTTAACCGAGACGTCTCCGCCCTTCGGCGTAAACTTGATACTGTTTGATAGCAGATTCCAAATGACCTGCTGCAAGCGTGCTGCATCTCCTCTGGTGTTGTCGACGGCTGGATCGCCAATGATTTGCAATTGGATTTCTTTGGCGTCAGCGGCAGGCTGGACAGAATCCATTGCCGCTTTTATTACCGAGGTCAGAGCAATTGGCTTGACATCAAGCCTCAAGTTGCCAGAAATGATCCGCGATACGTCAAGAAGATCCTCAACGAGTTGTGCCTGGGCCTTGGCATTGCGCTCGATCGCAGCGATTCCACGACTCGCCGTCACATCGTCGACCGCGCCTTTGCGTAATATGGTCCCCCAGCCGAGAATTGCGTTTAGTGGGGTGCGTAGCTCGTGGGAAAGTGTTGCGAGAAACTCATCTTTCGCGCGAGCGGCACGTTCGGCGTCGACCCTTAACGCATGTTCCCGCACAATTGATTGCTCGCGCTCTTGTTCGGCTTGTTTGCGCTCGGTAATATTGCGGTTGGTCTCCAGCACCAATCGCTGAAATGATGATTCGATCAACTGCTGACGACTTTCAACCGAAACCCGGCATCCGCTTTTGGTTATCTGGCGCAACTCACCGGACCAATGACCTTCGAGTTCGAGGGTTTTTTGATATTGCTCCTGAGATATCAGGAATTCTGTTTTAAGCAATTCATTACTTCTTCGATTGATCGCTTCCGATTTGCTGTAGCCATAGAGCTGTTCACAGCCTTTGTTCCACTCGATAATTCCCTTATCCACGTCCCATACGAAGATCGGCTCATAGGACAGATCGATTAGAGCTGCCAGCCGTAGTAGCCGCTCCGCTCCTTCTGAAGCTGAAGCGTCTGAGAGCGCCTGTTGTTGCTCGATGTGTTTCAGCTTTAGAGCAACGCGCCAGATTGCAAGGATGAAGGTGATTATGATTCCGATCACCAGGAGAGCTGTGCCAAAGCCGAGATCGAAGTGACCGGCACGTTGTCCCGCTAGACGCAGCCAGCCAAGTATGAGAGGCACTCCGATGCCTACAACCGTCAATCGCCGGGCCATGATTCCCGCAGCATTCTCATCGCAGACTATCGATAAGATTCCTTCGTCGACGCGTGCTCCAAGAATACCAATACTCAAGACAAATAGCGCGACAGCTGTAGGGAAGGCTATGCCGGTATAGCGGGAGATGCCGAACAGTGCTTCGGCTTGATAGGCGTAACCGATCACCGCGAGTAGCGCCCAAAAACCTGCGATCATCGTTAGGATTTGAGCGAATCGAATAGCGCGTCGGCGATACAGGAGCAGCAGGGCGACTCCGAACATGGTGAAGTCCGAAGACGCTGTGATACCCATGCGACCTGGGCTGGTCGTCGCCAGCGCTCCAGGCTGTTCTGAAAACAATAACTGGTCGATGCCGAGATTCCATCCGATGACATGCTGGCTTAGCGTCAGCAGACCAATCAAAGCAGCGCTGGCGGCGCAGACTTGTCCTAATACTCTGAAGGCTTGGTGGCGATTAGTTCTCAAGGCCCAAAGGGACACTCCGACCAGTATCAACGTGAGGGCCGCGTTCGCCTTCATCGTGATGACACCGTAAATACTCTTGAGACGGTTGATATCGAACAGCCAGCCCATCATTACTAATGCGCCAACGACTATGACAAAAACAGCGGCTGCGCGCGAAAAGGCTTTCGAACGGGTAACGAACGTAGCGGAGTTTGCAAGACGGTCAGCCATTGGGGGAAACCCATAGGATCGATCAGGCTCGCCTGCTTCATAGCTTGGGTCAACGGAGAAATGATTTATAACACATTCGGCACAACAGTTCCCTATTCAGCCACCTTGGCCTACTCTTTCTCCCCTCAAGCTTCGTGCTCAAACTTCCGCGAGCAGTGAATTCCTTATCCTCGCGGACGAAGTGGTGAATCAGAATCGGAATGTCAGATGATCAGGCTCGGGCCCGCGCTAACAGCCGATGCAAAGATGGGGCTAAGATCGTTTACAGGCACTTGCGATCATTGTCTAACCCTAAGATCTCGCGGTTGGTGTGTCTATGGTGTGGGAACTGTTCCGAAAGGAGTTAATTCTTGAGTCTTGAAACAGATTATCCGTACCTCACGATCATGCATCCGGCGCATCTTGCATACATTCGCCATCTTCCTCTCAATACCATGAATTATTTCCTGCGGAGTGTACTCGTCATTATTCTCGCCACTGGTTCAGCCGTTTCTTTCGCGCAAAGTACCGACACTGCGGTTATCGACAAGTTCATATCAACTCAGGCGGCGAAGGAAAAAGGAGAAGAGCCTGAAGGGATAAGAAAAGTAGTGACAGGTGACTTAAACCATGATGGCATTGTCGACACCGCAGTGCTCTACACCATCGAAGGCCAAAACGGAAGCAACAACTACATCCAATACCTAGCAGTATTTGTTCGCACTAAGAAAGGCCTCATTCATACTGCGCACCGATCTGTTGGCGGCAAGAACCGTAGAGAGGCTGAACTCACTTCGATCACAAACAGTGTGATCAACCTCAACACGGTAGACTATGGGCCAAAGGACCCATCCTGCTGTCCTACTATCAAGGGCACCACAAGATTCGCTCTCGATGCCGGCATCCTGAAGGAGAGACGCCGCCGACCGTAGTTTTCAATCGGCTATCAGCGCAGAATTGCCGCCGCAGCTCTCTGCGAAGCAAGAAACTAACTTCTTGTTTTTTTGAGCAAACTTTTTCGTAACGGCGGCACAGCCGGAGCGAACACAGTAATATTTTGGTTGCGGCTTGCTGCGCTGCGAAGCAATGCTCTAATTCTCATCTTTTAGTTTAGGGTTTGGGTAACGGATCTGGGCCAAAGTTGGCATGGACCAGGTTCCGTGATTTAATGTCTCTTTCTCGGGAACGATTTATTTCAACGCATTTGGAGGCGCGCAGAAAATCATGGCAAAGAAAATGACTGCTGTCTTTATTTTAATTACATCAATGACGATTATCGGTGTTCAGGCAAAGGCACAGACTCCGAAACGAATTCAGTTTGCTAAAGGCCAAAGTTCTACCTCGGTCAAAGGAACCACCGGCAATTACGGCGTCTCTTATGTTGTCGGAGCAAAGTCCGGACAAAAATTGGTTCTTAAGCTAACCCCAATTTCAGGACTTGGCATCAAAGTTGAAACCGAAGGAACAGAAGGACAGAGGGTTTTACTGCGCGAAGAAAAAGGCGGAACTTACGAGATAGGATTAGATGAGAGTGGCGACTACACGATCTTTATTGGCTCGACTACCGGCCGACCCATTTCGTTTACTCTAACCATCAAAATCACAAAACTGGCTGACATCTAAAGCTCCATCTCGCGATGTCTGGCCCACGCCTGCTTCCTTCCGCTGGTTATTCACATTCGGATCACCGGCTCGAACGGCCTGGGCCACGGCCAGCCGGGCCCTCGGAACAACATCGTTCCAATCCAACGATCGTTCGATATGCAGAGCATGATTTCCTATATACGAAGCTTCGACCACGGTGTTCTTCATGACTTCCCGGGAGATGGTCAGGTTCCACTGCCAACTCTCAGGCGGACGAAAGTCCTCATTCACAGCATCGAAAGACGTCGTGCTGGCGAGCGCATTCTTTAGCCCGGGATTAATGGTGTCGAGGCTGCGGGATGTAGGACTATCATTGAGAGAAGAACTACTTCCTCCCCAACCCGCATCGACTGTTTGAGTCCATGGTGGATTGCTGCCTAAGGCAATCATGCGAGCGATAATCGGTCGGCCAATGTAGCGTCCGGCGCCCAGCCGAAGCGCGGTCTTGCCGTCACCAAAGATATCCCAGGCAATCCCCAGTCTCGGCTGGAAGCCTTTGTTGTACTGCTTCACCAAAGAGCGATTGAACCCCTGCGAACTGCCTGGACCAGAGCGCTGGCGGGATCTGAGCCATCGTACAATCTCGGGATGAAGTTAGTGATGCGATCGTTGGCAGAGTAGGGCTGGCCATATCTTGACCACCGCAGCCCCAGCGTGAGCGTGACCCTTGACGTTAGTTTCCACGTGTCATTCCCGTAAAACTCCAGGTCGTGCCAGCGGCCCAGCACGTTCTCCTGATGGTCGTGCTCGATATAACAACCAAGCGGTAAATCCTTCAGCAGTAGGTCCGCAATCGCATTCCCGGTGCGGCTGTTAGTCCCACAAAGCAGGTAGGGTCCCCCGCTGCCCAAGAGGGTGTCCTCATTCTTGATGTTATGGCTGAAGAGTCCACCCACCTTGAGACTATGGACGCCATGCACCTTGGCGAAGTCATCCTTCCAGATGAAGAGGTCTTCTTCGTTGCTCCATGGCGCGCCGTGGGCTAGAGGTTGGTATCTATCCTGAAAAAAAATGAGGGTAGGTGCCGCCTTTGGTGATCAGATTGATGACTGCTCCCTGTGCCTGCCCAAACTCCGCGCTGAAGCTGTTGCGCTCAACACGAAACTCCTGAATAGAGTCTATCGATGGATAGACCAGCAGCGTGTGGTTTGAGCCCACGTCCATATTGTTGACGCCGTCAACGGTCCAGAGATTTTGGTTCGAGCCGTTGTCGTTCACCGAGGCACCCACGAAGGAATCAAGTCCGGTACCACGGGTAGTGAAATTGTCGTTGGTGGGCGAAACTCCAGGCACCATTAACTACCAACTGAGCGTAGTTGCGGCCATTGAGTGGCAGCTCCGTGACCTGCTTCTCTGAAACAAGACTGCTAACCTCACCGCTGCGCGTTTCGACAGGTTCGGCTTCGTTGGATACAGTGACGGTTTCGCTTACGGGTCCGATTTCAAGGGTCAGATTAACAACCAGGTTCTCGTTGATATGCAGCTCTAGTCCGGTGCTAAGGATCTTTTTGAATCCCTGCGGCGCTGTGGTCACAGAGTAGCGGCCAAAAGGCAAACTAGGAGCGGAGTATAATCGCCCGCAGTTGATGCCGTCTTAATAACTGAAATGGCTTTAGCGCAGTGCGACGGAGCCGCGCTTGAACGGATTATGGCGGATGACTTAGTGGTAGCGTACCCGCAGTCTAAGGCACTGGGCGGGCGACAACTCTGAATCCGAGATATGGCGTCTGGACTTCAGGTTGGAAATTTTCTCGATAGGGTATGTAGAGAACAGCGATGCTCGCAGTGTACCAGGAACCGCCTCGCAGGACTCGTTCGCCCGCCGTCTCATCCTGGTTACGATCATCGTCATCAACATACGGATGCTGGCGGTTGTAAGCGCGGTAGATGGACTGGGTCCACTCGGCTACGTTGCCCGTCATGTGGTAGACACCGTAACGATTGGCTTGGTACTTTGATTTCGTCTCTTGAAGACCGACAACTGTCACCTCCGCTCCCGGATTTTTCTTCCAGTTGTACAACCTTACTTCGTTATCGCTAACGTTCATGCCAAGTCCGTAATCGAAATTATCCGGTCCGCGTGCAGCTTTTTCCCATTCGGCTTCGGTGGGCAGTGCGAATATCCATTTCCCTGCCCCGACCCTTTTAGTCAGCCAATGGCAAAACGCGTTTGCTTCGAACCAGTTTACCTGCACGACCGGCAGATCAGGCTGGCCGAAGCGTTTGAAGTCGGCATTTGTCGGCTTCAGTTGGGCAGTCTCGTGTGAAGCGTTAGATGATTTCCATCTTCGTCCGGCTTCAGTCCAGTTTGCATCGTCAGAGTATCCGTGGGGGTCGATCAGAAATTCTTGGAATTCTGCGTTTGTAACCTCAAACGGGTTGATGAAGAACCCGCCGAGCCAAACGTAATGCGGCTCCTGCACGCGCATGTGATCGCCGAAAAGGAAGTGACCGCTGGGGATGAAAACAAAGTCCGGCAAGTCTGGAAGCAGCCCGTGCGGTGAGTCTTTCAGAGGCGAACGGATCGTGACCGTAAGCGTGCCTTCTTTGTCGGGACCGCTGCGATAACTAACAATCGGAAGCGGATAGAAGAATGTCCTGGCGGATTGGTTCACTTCTAAAAAGTAATTCCCTTTCGGCAGCCAGATTCGTTCTCCACCTATGGCCGGCATTGTGACCGCGTCTTGAAGGTTCTTCCCTGCTTTGAAAAGAGTGAGATGCGCGCCAGGGATATTTGAAATGATGAGTTCCGTCTCTTCGCGTTCATAGTGCAGCCGCTCGTGTCGCTCGACGGAACGAAAGTAGAACAGCGAAACTGTGGCGATGATAATGCCGATCGCGGCACCGCCAACGGCGTAGAGTTTCCTCATATTGCATCGGCTTCTTTGACGACCGTTGAAAGATAAATGACTCGCATCAACCGTACCGGTCGGCTCAAATGACATTTAGCACGCACCCCGGCTCGAGCACCATTGCTATTTCCACTGCACAACACTGGACTTCAGCGGTGAGCCGCCTGACCATCAAATGTCCTGCCGTCTTAGCAGTCTCTGTGCGATAAACAGTGGCGCAATAACCCAAAGGGCGAGCGCGATGAGCAGCAACACAATGCTGAGACCTTCACCGCCCAGGAATCTCAAAAGCGCCGCACCGCCGGCCCCAAAAATATCTTTGCCATTGAGCGTCATAAGGCTGGCGATGCGCACCATGTCTACAGGATTTCCGAACAGCGAGCCGAAGATGAAGGCGTTGGCCGTCCGCTCCTTGAACAGAAACGTCAAGCCAATCACCAGCAGGTCATAGAAGAGCACGAAGAAAAACCAGACAAAGAGCGCTACTCCAAATGCTTTAGTCTGGCGCCGGCAGAGTGCTGAGATGAAGGCTGACAAACTGAGAAAGATAAGCGCCAGTAGCAGAGAGAAGCCGACGAATGCGGGATAACGCAGTGAGCCCTCAGTTCCAGCGTTAGCGGCGATGATGATACCGGCAAGGCCAAAGCCGACTAGCGTGGCGGTGAAAATCGAAGCGAACAGACCCAGGAATTTGCCGAGCAGGATCTCGCCGCGGGTTACGGGCTGGGAGAATAACAACTCGCTGGCGCTCTTTTCGCTGGTAAAGCTGAGCGTCCCCATCGTCAAAGCCACCAGCGGAACGATGTAGAGCACCATGTTGAGCAGGCTCGCCGACGTGCGCGCGAAACCCTGGAAACCAACTGTGCCGCCGGTAACCAATCCGAAGTAGGAAATTGCAAGCACCAGAACTCCGAAGACGCCGGCAAACACGAGCGTCCACCGGTTTCGAATATTGATAACCAGTTCCTGCCGAGCGATGGTTGTGATCGCGTTTGTGTCCATCATTATGTGTTACGGATTGAAAATATCTTTAAAGCGAAGCAGCTCGCCTTGATATTTACCGATCGCTTCCTGAGCCTTCGACTGGTTCTTGAAAGCAATAACGCCTCCATTCATCGGCGTCGTTAACTCAGAAGAACGGACATAATAGGCATCATCAGCCTTAGTCCATTGCCGTTCATCGAAATCCATTACAAAGTAGGCGACAATCTTCGTCGTGTTCTTCTTGCTCTTAATAAAGTTAGCCATGCAACCGATGTCGTCGAACTTGAACGCCTGCCCTTCGCTGTCTATTAATTCAGCTGCGTAACGCTTTTCCGAAATGGCCATCTTGCAGTAAGCGCACATGTCCTCGGGCGCCAGGGCAACCGGCCCGATCATGCTTTTTTGACAACTCGCAAGAAAAATTCCAGCAATCACGATCCGCGAAACCACATTAAGCGACCCGAATTTGTTTGGAATGAATTCGTGTGATTTCGTGGATCGTGCTTCGAAATCCGCTCTATTTCTTTTGAGAGCCCTCTTCACGAACGTACCTCATATATATGTCTTCGAGCGACAACTCTTCGGTGGCAAAGCTTCTTATTCGTCCACCCGCCGTTTCTATCGCTCGCAAAATCTTCAGCCGATCCTCCGCGCGAGAAGTTATCACCAGCGAATCCCCCTGCAGGGCGGCGTCGTCCACGCCGCAGGCCCGCACCACTTCCAGCAGGCGTTCGCCCGGATTCGCCAGCACGACGCGCATTCGTGAACTGCGCATCAACTCTTCTCGCAACGCGGCGACTGATTGCAGAGCGACCAACTTACCACCGACCAGAATCGCCACGCGGTCCGCCAGTTGTTCTACATCGGCCAGCATGTGCGAGGAGAAGACAATCGTTTTGCCTTTGCGCTTGAGCGAAGCCAGAAACTCGCGAAACTGAATAGCTCCACTGGGATCGAGGCTAACAGTCGGCTCATCCAGAACCAGCACCGGCGCGTCGGGCAGGCAGGCGACGGCGAGGCCGAGTCGCTGAATCATGCCGCCTGAGAATTGGCTGACTGACTTTTCAAAGAACCCGTTGAAATGGAAGTTCGAGGTATTCAATGTCTCGTCGATTCGTTGCGACGGTATTCGCCGCAAGCGACAGTAAAACTCCAGAACCTCGCGCCCGGTCAACTGATCGCTGAAGCTAACGCGCTGAGGCAGGAAGCTCATCAATCGCTTAGCTTCGCGACTATTGCGCAAGACATCAAAACCTTCGACCGCGATGTTTCCCGAGGTTGGCAGAGTCAACCCAACCATGCATTTCAACGTCGTGGTTTTGCCGCTTCCGTTTGGACCGAGCAGTGCGAAAGTCTCACCGTCTTCGATGTCGAACGATACGTCGTTGACAGCCACGAAGTCTTTGAACTTCTTAGTCAGGTTTCTGACGTTGATAGTCATTGCTGATTAGGCTTGTGTCCTTTCCAGATCACCATCGCAGCGGCGGTTAGTATCAGAAGTGAGGTCATCATCAACCCGGCATGAATGTGACTCGCGGGCCGTTCCGCCGCGAACAGGTAATGCAACTCGACAGGTTTCATTAACGGCGCTTCATCTAGCTCCGACGAGCCTCTCAAGATCGGGAATGTCTTTTCCGCGAAGGCCATCGCCCGCGCAGCTGGACTGTCGAGATAAAGGCGCAAGCGTGGATGATTGCCTTCCATGTACTCGAAGACGTTCTGGATCTTAAGTGGCACATCGCCGCGCCCGTCTTCGTTCAGATCGTAGCCATCATAGTCACTCCAGAAATTCCCGCGCCCGTTCTCTGACCACTTCGTCGTAGTGCTTCTGCCGATGAGTTGCAGCGGACTCAAGTTGTCAACGAAGTTATTCTCGGTGAAAACGTTTGCGTCCGAACTGCTGAACATCTGCAAAGCCACATCGTTGTTCGCAATGGTGTTATGGCGGAAGGTAGTCTTGCGCAGGGCTTCCATGAAGATGCCGGTGCCGTTGTCGACGATGAAGTTCTCTTCGGCCAGCAGGTCATTGCATTCCTGAAACAGGATGCCGAAGGAGCTAAAACCGCGATTATGGACAAAAGCATTGCGGCGGAATTCAATGTGGTTGGAGTACATGATCGCCGCGCCCGCGACGTTATGCGAGAAGAAGTTATCCTCAAATAGGTTCCGATCGGAGAACATGTAATGCAAACCGTAGCGCAAGTTTGAGACGCGGTTGCGGCGAATCTGATTGCCATTGCAACTCTGGATGTACATCCCATCGCGCTCTTCGGAGATGATGTTGTCCTCGATAATATTGTCAGGCGAATTCCACAAGTGTAGTCCCGCACCGCGATCACCTTGTTCTAATTCAGATCTGCCGCGAACTCGATTACGCCGCAGAACATTGCCATGCGAACTGTAGAGATAGATTCCGTAGAGTATGTCGCGCAGTTCGTTGTCTTCGATTTGGTTGTTGCTCGATTTGAGCAAAATGCCCGAGTCTTCGCGCGTCAGATCGCCGCCACTGTGCTCGATAATGAATCCTCGTATGGCGCACCCATCGGCAAATACTGTGACGACGCTGGCTACGCCTTCACCACGCAGCGTCGGGCGGCTTATTCCTTCAAGCGTAATCCGCTTATTAAGCCTGAGATTGCCGGCGTAGGTTCCGGCGCGCACTTGAACTATGTCTCCGAGGTGAGCGGCGGCGATCGCAGTCTGAACGGATTGAAACTGAGCGTTTGCCCCGCCAACCACAAGGGTCGCGGCCGTTGCCGATGCAGCGCCGGCGGTAAGTACGAGGCAGAGCAGCCATACAGGTCCGACAAACTTCAGTTTGTCGCGGGACTCGAAACTCCTGCGCGCGGCGACAAACTGAAGTTTATCGGACATCAAGAGCGTTCTAAGTTGCAGCCGCCTTCTCATCTGCCTCCTCTCTGACCTGTTTCGCCGATAGAAGGATTGCAATTAGTAACAAGATCGCAAAGGCAAACAGTGCGTAAGAGCCTGGTCCTGGATAACTATTGACCATGAAGTTGGCGATTTGTTTCGAGCCAAAGAGGGGCGGGGTAAAGGGCTGAACTTTGATCGAGGCCGTAGGGTCCAGGTTATGGCCGTACATGTAGAGCTTGTGATAGAAACCCCACATCGAGAACAACCCGAAATAGGTAAAGATCACAAACACGTCAACGAGATTGGAGATCTTCCCGAGGACCATCGCTCTGAGGGCGAGGATTATCAACAGGCCGATGACCAGCGGCACCCAGGTGAACTCGCTGAAGTCACTTTCCAGCAGTGGCCGCATGCCGATGTAGTGATTGAGTGAATTGATCTCCCTCAGGTCGTCGCGGTTGGGTGTTTTCCCGCCCTCCAATTGATATGAATAAATGTGCAGGACCAGTCCGTCTGTGTACTGGTTTGAGTAGAAGCTCATGTTCCAGAGCGGGAAGAAGTAGGCCGGGAGCACCGCCACGACCGCGACGAGGATCAGAACGCGGCTCTTCAACGTGAGCGGCAGCTCGAAGAAAGTGGTTTCTCTGTCAAGAAAGCTACTCATGTTAGGACTGCCCCTTCCTCGGAATGTCAGTACCGCCTGCGGTAGCGGGCGAATGTCATCGCTGCTCCCGCCCGCCAGCGCAGGCGGTACTGACAACTGCCTCGGTCCGAAAACTACTTTGGCTTGACCAACAAATAGCCTTGCATCTCCTGGTGAAGCGCTGAGCAGAAGTTGGTGCAGTAATAGGGAAAGACGCCGGTCTTGTCGGCGATGAAATCGATAACCTTCATCTCGCCCGGATCAACCACGATGTTCAGGTTGTACTCGCCGAGTCCGAAACCGTGCAGCTCGTCGGTCGTCTGCTCGATATTGGTCAGGTAGATGGTCACATGGTCGCCTTGCGTTACCTCGACCTTGTTGGGTTCGAAGCTGCTACGAGCGGCGGTCATCTTTACCACGACATTGTTACCGTTGCGCGTGACCCCGGTATCCTTCACATCCCAAACGGCATTGACGTTCTTCATTTCCTCTTTGGGATAGACCTCGATCGGTTTGAGCTTGTCGGCCTTGATCATCTGCGCGTAGTGTGGCTCCGGCTCAGTGAAGGCGTCGTAGAGAAGCTTCATCTTTTCGCCGCTGATGTTGATGAGCTGTGAGCTTTCCGGCTGCGAGGGACCAACAGTCATGTGACGCCCATGAGAAAGCTTGTTTAGCGCCACCAGATATTTTCCGTCCGGGTGCACTGTGTCGCCTCCGGCAACGGAGAGGTGTCCGATGTTGTAGCTGATCGGAATCTTATCCACGACTTCCCAAGTTCCGAGTTTCCATTTGGCCACGGCGCTTTCGACGAAAAGGCTTGTGTAAGCGTAGCCCTGATCGTCAAATTGCGTATGCAGCGGTCCCAGTCCGACATTGACCTCGGCATCCTTCACATGGTCGTAATTGATAACCGGAATACCGTCCTCGTCGCCGGTGAAATCCTTGTTCTGAATCGCCGTCAAAATCTTTTCCATGTTGAAGGCGGTCGTGATGGATTGCAGTTTCCCGCTGGCGATGACGTATTTGCCATCGGGACTGACATCAACACCGTGCGGACTCTTGCTGCATGGAATCAGATAGACGACGCCCGGCGCCTGCTTTGGATCGATGACCTGGACGCCGCCGATCATCTTGAACTTGCCGTCCTTGATCGCCTGCTCCGCGGCTTTCCAGTTCACGGCGATTACATAGTCGCGGTCTTTCTGCGTCGAGGTGACTTCGAGTTTCCCGGTCGCGCGTTCCGAGTTATAGCAAGTCCAGAAAGCCCAGCCTTCGCTTGCGCCTTTCCCCGTCGAACCAAGATCGAAGTCGAAAGGCGGCATCAAAATTTGCCAGCCCGTAGTCATCTCGCCGGACTGAGGATTGATGGCGATTCCAGCCACGACCCCATTGTATTTCGTTGCGTAATTCTCAATCGGTTCATACGTACCTTTCGGCAGCGGCACTGAGAAGCGCGAAGCGGCCAGCACGTACTCGCTGTTTGGAGTTACAAATGCGCCGCCGTGAAAGCCCGAGATATTCGGCACCGGACCAAGAATCTGCCTGGTCTTAAAGTCGCGCAGGTCGATTCGCGCCATGCGGTTGTTGGCATTGTCGTTGACGAAGAGCCACCGCCCGTCATAGTCGCCTTTGGTCTGGCTGAGCGCGGGGTGATGCACGTCACCCCAGGTGTACGGACCCAGCATCTCTTTCGTCTCTTTATCGAAACCGTAACCCGTCGCGGGATACGGCGCGAACACGGGAATGGTCGTGATATGCCTCATCGAAGGAATGCCGGCTACATAGACATTGCCGGAATGGCCACCCGAATAGAACATGTAGTATTCATCCGTGTCGCCTGGTGCGACATAAGTCGCAATTGCTGCTTCGGCCACGTCGCCGCGCTCCACTTTGGGTTTCTTCGAGCAACTTACGAGAATGCCCGCTACTACCAGAGTGCAAAGCACACCAAGACCGAACCACGTCAGTTTTGTATGATTGCCTTTCATGTTTGCTTCTCCTTTTGAGCCCTGTCCGACAAACTTCAGTTTGTCGCTCGTTTCGGCAATGGACTTCTTTCGGCCACCCCCCGACAAACTGAAGTTTGTTGCTCGTTTCTGCAATGGAATTCTTTCGCCCACCCGCGACAAACTGAAGTTTGTCGGACAGGGCTCAGTTTTTCGGCGGCTGCGCCGTTGCCTTTTTCAACGCTTGATTAGCAGCCTCCGCTTGCTGGTCCATCTTCTTTTGATAAGCGCTCTTTAACTTCTCAACCGCTTCCCGCTTCTCCTCATCGGTGAGCTGGATCTGCGTTGATAAAACAACCGCCATCGTGCCCGTAGGTTTAGCCAGGAAATCTTCCAACGTCTTTCCGAAACGGTTCTGCACATCCGAAACCGCGAACGACAGATCGGGACCGATGTCTGAGGCTGACTTGATCTCGAACGCACTAATCGAGTGGCAAGCGAAACAGCCCTTCTTCACAAAGAATGCTCCCTCGCCTGTCAGCATCTGCTTTTCTTTCTCTGCTTCTTCCGGCGTTTGCGAATCAGCCAACTTCACACCAGCGAGAAAGCGCGCCGGGATCGAAGCTCGCTTCCAGCTCATGACCAACAGCGAGAGAGATTGCGCCTCGCGACTATTGAATCCAAAGTTCGGCATCACCGTTTCGGGCACCAGCGATTTCGGATTTTGAATATGGGCCACGTGCCAGGCGAATGCTGTTTTGACCCCGAGCATGCGCGAGTAGTCGTACTGCTCAGCGGATTTGTCGCCGACATTAGTCAAGTCTGGACCGATGACACCGCCGCGCCCGTTGATCGTGTGGCAAGCACGGCAGTTCTTGGCTTGGACCAGTTGTTTGGCCTGATTGATGTAGTCTGCGCCGGCGGTTTCCCGATCGTAGCGATGACAGACGTTACAGTTCATCTGCATCATCGCCTTCTTGTCTTTTACCAGATAGAGATCGCTTACTTGCTTGCCCATGAGCGGATCATCCCAGTTGGATGTGAAACCATGGGCTGATTCCATATCAGTGGCAAAACCCTGCCCGCTGTGACAAACCGTGCAGCCGTATTGGCTAACAGGATGCTTCTTCAGGATTTCCTGCGGATGCGACTTGAACGGATTGGGCGCGCTGTCGAGTCCTTTCCATTCCATGCCCTGATGACAGGTCGTGCAGCGGTCGACCCGGTCAAGATCTTTCGCCCAGATCTGTTGCAGTCCGCGCGGGATCTGCGCGGCTCTTTCGGGTCCAAACTTCTTCGCTACCATCTCCTGAAACTCGTCCTGATAACCCTTCCATTCAGGTGTGTAGTAGTTCCAGAAGACAAGGGCCGTGATGATCAGAACCACTCCACCGAACGAGTACAGCAAGATTGAATCTTTCTTGAACACCGTCGCCCCTCCTTAGAATTTTCGTGGCATCGTGGGCCAGCTCTCCCAGGGCCAGTAAAAATTCCAGTAAGGCCCGCGCAGGTAAGTGCCTATGATCGTCAGGATCAGGATTGCCGCCACGACAATCAGAAACACAAGATTCTGTTTGCGCCTTGCCCTCGCCATCCAGACGCCGACTGTCGACAGCGGAGACTTATCCAGGTAAGGCCAGGCAATCGCCGCAATTAAGAGAATGCCGGGAAGGATGATTCCCCCTATGAGAGCGCCGTTGATTGTGATCCCGCCGATTGTGAAGGTTGTGTCAGTAACCAGTTCCTGCAACCAAAGGAAGTACCAGGGCGCTTTCGCCGGATTCGGTGTGATGCTGGGATTGGCTGCTTCTTCGAGCGGCGCGTGAAACAGCATGGTCAATAGCGCAGCGACCGCGAGAGTTCCCAGGGTCACCAACAGCAACCGCCGCGTCAGGTTCGGTGACGAAGCAACCGTGTGCCTGTCCTCGTCAACTATTGACGTTTCCACGTGCACAGTCCTGCCGCTGGCGATTCCCAGGAGTGAATAGGTCTTACTCTTGATTGGCTCTACGTTCTGTTTCTTTTGCTCAAGCGAAAGTTGATCGACGCAAGCGAGCCCGCCGTCTTTTCTGACGCGCCACATGTGATAAGAGAAAAGGAGCAACACACCCAGCGGCAGGAAGAAGCAATGCAGCACGTAGAAACGTATGAGTGTGTTTTGATCAATCGTTCTGCCGCCCAACAAGAAAAAGCGCATGCGTTCCCCGACCATCGGCGCCGACGATGCTATGTTCGTGCCCACGGTGATGGCCCAATAGGCGAGCTGATCCCACGGCAACAAATAGCCGGTGAACGAAAGCAGCAAAGTAAGGAGAAGCAACACGACGCCGATGATCCAGTTGAGTTGGCGATTCTGGTTTGCAGCCGTGCCGTTCTTGTATGCGCCCGCCAGGAACACTCGTACCATGTGCAGGAAAACGACCGCGACCATCAGATGGGCCGCGATGCGATGCAGTCCTCTCAAGAACCAACCGAACGAAACTGTGAACTCCAAATCTTTCACCGAGAGATATGCGCGCTCGACCGAAGGCACGTAAAGAAACATAAGCGGAATACCCGTGATGATGAGGATTAGGAACAGGACTGCGGAGATAGTGCCGAGCCAGAACGAGTAGTTCCACGAAAGGCTCTGCCGCGTCACTTTGGCCGGGAACCAGTGCAGCAGAAAGTTCCGCACGACCGAGTCTCCCGCCTCTCGATTAGTCTCAGGCCGCCACGTCCATTTCATCTTTTCCCAGGTTGCGCGTCTATTCTTCAGCATGGCCCAGGCCGAGCCTTTCGTTATCATGAGTTGATCCCTTCTCTAAACGGTCAATCTAAAATCCTGGGACACGGTCTGCGAGGTATCCACGATCAGTTGCCCATCTTCGGGCGCCACCTCCAGTTTGTAATGGGCCAGCGGTCGCGGCGCCGGGCCCGCGTAATTCGTGCCATCCCCATAGTATTTCGACCCGTGGCAGGGGCAGGCAAACTCCACCACCTCGTCAATCTCACGGCCGCGCACGCTCACTTTCTTCCGTTGGTTCAAGCTCTGCATCTTCACGGTACAGCCAAGATGTGTGCAGGTAGCGGAAATACAATGGAAAGTGTTTTTCTGACGAAAGATGAAGACGCGCTTGTCATCGATGAACTTCGCGCCTTCGCCGAATTGATCGATTGTGCCAACTTTGAATCGCTGCGGATCTTCGTAGAGGACATTCGGCACGAGAGAGCGAATGAATGCATATGCCTGACCACCAATAGCGAGAACCGTCGCGCCCACACCGATCCGCGAAATTAGTTTGCGTCGCGTCAGATTCGTGTCGCCTGACTTTTTGCTCTCATCTGGTGTTTGAGGCACGCCGGCTGGTTTGGCCGCATTCTCAAACCCTGACTTCTTGCTCCTCATAGTAAAAGACCTCCATGGTCATGGCGTCTGTTGGGCAACGAATGGCACACAGCCCGCAGCGAATGCACTTCTCATCATCTTTAAGCATGGCCGACAGCGGCCCATTCAGCGAGATGCCTTCGTTCGCGATGATCTTCTCCTTAACTTCTGGTTCGAGATCCAGCTCTTCGAGAGGAACTAGCTTCAGACAGTATTCGGGACAGATATCGACGCAGCGATTGCAGAGCACGCACTTCTCTGCATCGTAAATGGTTTGAATGTGGCAGTAGAGGCAGCGTTCGGCTTGACGTTTCGCTTCTTCCTCCGTGTAGCCAGTCTCAACTTCAGAAATGCCTGTCCGGCGATCGAGCGAGATCGTCGGCGGAGTTTCGCGCTCGCACTTATCGTAATCTTCGGGGCGACGGTAGGAGCGGGTCGGCAATTCCTCGATGCGGAGGCTGACTACCAGATCGGTCTTCACTCCTCGAAGATAGTCATCAATCGAGAGCGCCGCACGTTTGCCGTTCGCTACCGCTTCGATCAGATTGCGCGGGCCAAAGGCAACATCGCCGCCCGCGAACAGACCGGGCGCGGAAGTCGCCAGCGTAGCGGGGCTAACCTTGATGGTTCCTTGCGGGCTCAACTCCACACGATCCTCGGAAGTCAGGAACGAGAGGTCTGCCTGCTGCCCAATGGCGAGGATCACCGAATCCACCTCGAATGTTTCGCTGAAGTCCGGATCGTAAACGGGATTGAATCGGCCATTCTCGTCGTAGGTTCGCTTGACCCCCATGAACTCGACAGCTTTGAGACGGCCATTGTCGCCGACGAATCGCTTAGCTCCGCGTTGTGGAATGAAGTGCACGCCTTCGCGCTTCGACTCTTCAAACTCTTCGCGGCCCTGTGTCGTCCGCATCACCGGCATCTCTTCGAAGGATTCAAGGCTGGCGATGTGAACCTCGACGGCTCCGGCGCGAATGGCCGTCCGCGCTGCATCTATCGCAGCATGTAGCCCGTCACCTCCTTGTACTTCAATGTCTTCACCTGTCTCGTCTGCCCTTCCTGCTGCTTCTATTCCCGCGCGCAGCGCCATGCGCGCGGCGTCAAAGGCCACAAAACCACCGCCGATCACCAAGACCTTGCGGCCCAGGTCCACTCGATAGCCGTTATTGATGTTGAGCAGGTAGTCGATTGCCTTGATGACGCCATCCAGGTTTGAGCCTTCGATGGTCATGTCGCGGCCTTTCTGCACGCCGACACTGAGAAACACAGCCTCGTAACCTTCCGCTCTGAGTTCCTTCATCCCGAACTTCTCGTTGAGGGGAGTATTGAGTCTAATCTCGACACCAAGTTGAACGACCTTTTGAATCTCTTTCTCGATGATCGAGCGTGAAAGACGAAACTCGGGGATGCCATGAAACATCATTCCGCCGGCTTGATTAGTCGCTTCAAAGACGGTCACTCGATAGCCCATCAAAGCCAGATCGTGCGCCGCAGCAATTCCGGCAGGGCCGGCGCCGATGACTGCGACTTTCTGCCCGCGGGCAACATTGGCGCGACTCTCTTGCAGCACCGGAAGATGCCCCCGCCGCTTGTTGCCTGCATCCTGAATTCCTTCACGCAGTTCATCTTGTGTGTCCGGCTCCATCGATTCGACGCCGTACTTTTCGGTCACAAAACGCTTCAGCGCGCGGATCGTAATCGGCGCGTCAATTCTTCCGCGACGACAGGCGTCCTCGCAGGGAGCGGCACACACGCGCCCACAAACAGAAGCGAAGGGATTCGGCGAGCGGGCTATGAGATAGGATTCTTTGAACTGACCTTCGGCGATGAGTTGAACATATTTGCCCGCGTCCGTTTTGACCGGACAGGCGGCCTGGCAGGGGATCATGCCCATCCAGAATTCAATATCCGGGACGAGCGTTTTGTATTTAGTCACACTCATGACGGCGGTCGAAGGGTCGATTGACTAAATGTCAAGCAAGAGCTGCTCCAAAACGAAACGGAGACTTAGAAGGAACTACAGGTGAGACTTTAGAACCCTTGAAGGACGAAGGCAGTGACTTAGGTCACGGCTTAAACCCGTTAGGAGGCCGTAAGATCAAATGGCCGAGTTAATTCCGCTTATCGGGCACATTTGGAGGGAACGCTGGTAAATGCAGGCACTGCGAAAAGCTACGCACGAGGTGCGGAGTTTTGAGCACACGATCCCAGGGAAGACGTCTTCAAAGGAGCTAAACACGTGGGCAGTAGATTAAGATTCAGTGCGCAGGAAAAGTTACCATCCGACAACGTGGCCCAGGACTACGGCAAACACTGTCATGGCGCCGAAGCCGAGTTCGCGCAGCCCAAGCCTTTTCGGCGTCACTCGCTTGCCGGATTTTGAGAAACCAATCACGGCGCGCAAGAGCAGAATCACCAACGCGGCAACTGCAAGAAACGGCACTACTCCCGCACGGGCGAGCCCAAACACTATTAGTATCGCCAGCAGGTGCACCGTAATCACCACGCCGGGCGACGCCGACTTGCGATGCAGGAGCCTGAGCCTGGCGCGGATATATAGAATCGTCGGGACTGTGCGCGCCGCTAAAATGACCCACAGTCCGAACGCCGCCGGGGGCGGCCAGCCACCGGCTATCGCAATAGCGGTAGCCACCGCGCCAATTGAAATCGACCCGGCCAATTCAGCCATCAACGTGCGACTGCGGCCTATTGCATCGTAGAACCACTGGATGATCGCGATCGGCACCGCGAATAGGAGCGGGAACACAACTCCCGGACCACCGTTCTTGATAGCAAAGGCAAGGCCGAACGTTGCGATGACGAAATAAAGAATGGCAAAGCGTTCCGCAAGTGCCGTACGTTCGGAGCGTCGGTTGCGACGCCAGTCCCCGATCGACAGCTTCAAAGGGTGCCGCGCCAGAAAGGCTCCCATCGCTCCGACAGAAAGGAATAGCCCCGCCAGCGATGGGGCCAGCAGCAGCCCGAGTACTATAGGCTCAAACAGAAGGCCCCACCCGCCATGTTCCACGGGCAAGGCAATGGGCCTGATGCGAATCCCCCGCGAAGCTTTGAGATGGCTAGCGGCTATCAATTCACCTCCGAGAACGCATTAGTTAAATGCGATTCCCTAAAGTCGTAGCCTTGATGTCTGATTTACGCGCTTCTTCTTCCATTATCATCTCGATTACCGCCAGCCGGAATGACTTATGTCACAAACGGAAGCGCATAAACTTGTGCGCTGCTGCCCGAGAGCTTGAATAGCGGAGCAAAAGGGCGTGATGATGTTGTCAAATGACCTGATCGGGGTGCGATCTGTTGCTTCAATTGTTGAGTTAATGAGAAAGCGCTGCCCGTCGGCAGAAGGTGAGGAACGCTAGTAGCCCATTTCTCTGGATTTAGGATCGATGCGCACAACCCTCGCTAGCTACCTGGACGATTTTCTGTCACGCGGTAATGAGACCGCGTTCGCGCACAGGCGCGGATTAAGAATCAAGCGCTGGTCTTACAGTCAGATTGCGCAGACCGCACGGCGGTTTGCCAGGGAACTGGAAGCGCGAAGGATCGCGAAGGGTGATCGCCTTTTGCTCTGGGCCAGGAACAGTCCTGAGTGGGTTTCAGCCTTCTTTGGATGTCTTCTTCGAGGAGTGATCGTCGTGCCCCTGGATCTTCAGAGTGAGCCTGGATTCGTTAAACGAGTTCAAGAGCAGGTTGAGCCAAAGCTTGCGCTCTGTGACGTGGCAACTTCTGCCTTAGTCGGACAAACTCTGCCGGTGATCGAGCTTGACGAACTGAACTCGCAGATCGCACATCATTCCTCAAAACCCTATCCCATAACAGACAATGGGTACGACGATACCATAGAGATCGTCTTCACATCCGGAACAACGGCTGAGCCTAAAGGCGTCCTCATTACTCACCGCAATCTGATGGCGAATCTGACTCCACTCGAGCAGGAGATTAAGCGGTATCTGAAATGGGAGCGCCTGGTTCACCCCGTTCGTTTTCTCAATCTACTGCCGCTGAGCCACGTCTTCGGACAATTCATGGGCGTCTTCGTGCCGCAATTGCTCGGTGGCGAGGTCTTCTTTCAAGAGTCCCTCAGCCCGTTACAGATCCTTGAAACGGTGAAACGCGAGCGAATCTCCGTCGTCATCACCGTGCCGCGCATTCTCGATGGGCTACGAGAAAAGATCGAGAGCGACTTCGAAGCACGGGGGAACCTGGCGAGACTTCGCAGCGCGATTGCCTTGTCTGCCGGCCGACATTTTTTACGAAGCTGGTGGACGTTTCGCGCAATTCATAAGATGTTCGGTTGGAAATTCTGGGCCTTCGTCTCAGGCGGCGCGACGCTCAATCCGGATACCGAGGAGTTCTGGCAGCGGCTCGGATTCGCCGTGATTCAGGGCTACGGCATGACAGAGACTGCAGCGCTGATCAGCGTCAACCACCCGTTCAAGAAGAACCGCGGTTCCATCGGCAGGATAATGCCGGGTCAGGAAGTGAAACTAGCCGAGGATGGCGAAATTCTAGTGCGCGGCAAGAATGTGTCACCCGGGTATTGGAAGCATAGCGGACAGGCAAAGGCCACGAACGATGACTGGTTTCGCACCGGCGATGTCGGTGAGATCGACGAGGAAGGCAGCCTCTATTTCAAAGGCCGAAAAAGAGAGGTCATCGTTACCTCAGCCGGTTTGAACGTTTACCCGGGAGACATTGAACTGGTGCTGGGTCGCCAACCTGAAATAAAAGCCAGTGTGGTCATCGAAAACGAAGGCCCACATGGGCCGGAACCCCTCGCTGTTCTGATACTGCGCGAGACGGGCGCGAACGCGGAAGCTACGGTCAACCGGGTGAACGAATTACTGGCGCCGCATCAGCAAATCCGTCGCTGGTTTGTTTGGCCCGGCGAAGATTTTCCGCGTACCTCAACGCAGAAGGTCCGAAAGCAGGTTGTCGGAGAAGTCGTGAGGGCTGAGTTAGCGGGCGCGGCTCAGATCTCTGGCTCCGGTGCTTCTCTAGCCGGCCGTTCGAACGAACTTGTTGAGATTATCGCCCGCATCAACAAAGACGTACCGGCCAACCGTGATCCATCTGCAAAGCTCGGAACGGATCTAAGGCTTGATTCGCTCGACCGCGTCGAGTTGTTGAGTGCACTCGAGGATCGCTATCAATTAGAGATCGATGAAGCTGCTTTCACCGATGCAACCACGCTAGCCGAAGTTGAAAAGATAGTTCGCGAAGGCAGGCACGAAGAAGCAGCGCAGTATCCCTATCCAAAATGGCAACAGCGCTGGCCGTTGAGCTGGCTGCGAATTGCCCTGCTCTATCTGATTGTGTTGCCGATCACTCGCGTCATGGGTTGGCCCAGAATCAGGGGCAGGGATTATTTGCGCACCGCTCGGGGACCATTAGTGTTCGTCTGCAACCACGTCACGATGGCGGACCACGCGTTGGTTCTGCTGGCGCTTCCGAGAAGGTACCGAACAAGGATAGCAATCGCCATGGATGGAGAGCTACTGCGAGACTGGCTCCATCCATCGGCAGGGACCGGACTGCTCACTCGTTTGCTCGGTCTGCTCAAGTACGTGTCCGTCGTTTCCTTCTTCAATGTCTTTTCGATGCCGCAAAAGAGCGGCTTTCGGCGGAGCTTTGTGTTTGCAGGCGAAATGATGGACCAGGGTTCCAGTCTGCTGGTATTTCCCGAAGGGCAACGCACAAAGCATGGCGCACTGAATCCTTTCATGCCCGGCACGGGTTTGTTAATTCAGAGGCTGGATGCGCCTGTGGTGCCGATGCGAATTGACGGATTGTGGGAACTCAAGAAAGCAGGCAGACATTTTGCCTGGCCCGGTGAGGTCTCAGTGATTATCGGCGAGCCAGTCACTTACTCGCCCCAACAGGATCCGGAAGCCGTTACTGCGGATTTGGCAAAACAAGTCAGAGCCCTATGACTTTAATAGCGCAATAGAGCCATAATCGAACGGGGTGATTCGCACTGTGTAACGAACCGTTAACTTCTTGTTTTTTTGAGCAGAGTTTTTTGAGTAAACAAAGCGATCCACGAAACTACACGAACCAAAGACACGAACTGACACGAAACATTGTTAGTGTTACTTCGTGTGTTTTCACTTCGTGTGATGCGCGTGGATCATGTTTTGATTTAGGTTTGGTTGTGGCCGGAGCCGCGCTGCGTGAAAACCGGGATGCATGACAAGGAAACTCCGGAGGAGTGAGATGTTTATAGCCTGAGTTGAAATGCCAGAACCAACGGCGTTCGGAGGAGCGGAATGTCAATAGTGAGTTCAGTTTCATGCGCCTCTATGTAAGCGAACAGGTTGGATCTGAACCATCCACCAACTACTGTTGGTGGGATTCTTGAATTCGGGAGCTGCCTTCTGTAGGCCGGATCTGAACAATCCACCCACTGCCGTAACTGCCGTGGTTGGGATTTCTGAGTTTTCACAACGGTCTCGGTATGGACCAATGCAAACCAAGTATTCGACTTTTCTGTTTCTGCTTTTCCTGATCGCGTCCGCCAGCGTTCTTGCGCAATCAGGAAATGGCAAAACAGCAACGGCTGACATTAGTCCCCGGCTCGAGGAGCTACAAAAGAAGGGATCTGAAGATCTTTTCAATCTTGAATATGACGCCGCGCGGCAGAAGTTCACAGAGATAGCCCGGTTGTCTCCGGACGATCCAACTGGCCCCCAGATGCTGGCCACGACGCTCTGGCTGGAGACGTTAAATCAAGCACGCCGGTTGCAGTCGGCCATCTACAGCACCCAGTCATTCTACGCAGGGACGGAAGACAAACCCGATCCGCGTGTGGTCCAGGACTTTCGCGATCTTACGCGCCAGGCGACGCAACTTGCGAAAGCCAGGATGAAGCGCAACCCTCGCGATCCGCAGACGCTCTATGTGCTCGGAGCCACCGAATCTTTGAAAGCCGCGTTCGCAGCGACTGTTGAGCGGCGCTTCATGGCCGCCCTGCGTTCCGGCTCAAGCGCTGTCGACACACATCGCGAGGTGATAAAGCTGGATCCGAACCTCCATGACGCCGAGTTAACCATTGGCATGTACGACTACATCGTGGGCACGCTGCCGCTGCCCGTCAGAATGCTGGCAAGCATTGCCGGAGCACGAGGTTCGAAGAAGCGTGGGATTCAGACGCTCGAGCGCGTCTCGAAGGAGGGACAATGGACGCGCGATGATGCCAGGGTCCTGCTCATTGCCATTTATAAAAAAGAAAAGCGTTTCCCGGAGGCGTTAGCGCTGTCGCAAGAACTGCAGGAGAAGTATCCACGGAACTATCTGTTCAGACTGGAAACTGCCGACACTCTGGTTTCCCGAGCGGCAATCGAACGCCAGGCAAGCAAGACTAAGGAGGCGGACGCTATGGAGAGCGAGGCCCTGAGTACTTTCGAGAGCATGTTACACGAGCGCTCTGTTGCAGGCGCTGCTCCACGCGCTTTGGACCTGATACACTTTCGCTATGGTGAGGCTCTCCTTCTCATGGGCCAGGCGCAACGCGCCGCCACAGAGTTTCTGGCAGCGACGACTGTGAAGGGAGCAGACGCGGGCACGGTCTCAAGAGCCCACCTCCGAGCCGCTCAATCATTTGACCTTGCAGGCAAGCGAAACGAAGCGTTGTCTGAATATCGGGTGGTGCTTTCTCGTCCGAATGTATATGACTCGTACGACCAGGCACGGCGCGGGCAAAAGGAGCCATATCGAAAGAATCCATGAAATCACTTCGCATTACCGAATTTTCACTGGTGCTTTTGCTCGTGTGCCCCGCTCTCGCGGCGGCACAGTCGTGGTCGACCAAACTCGACAAGGACGTCCGTTTCTATCAACCCTCGGACATGGGTGTTGTTATAGTAGGTACTGAGAAATCGCTCTACGCGATTGATGGCTCTTCCGGCGAAGTTCTGTGGCGCCGCAAAGATACGTCGCTCGATGAAACGGATGTCGCGCCCGTGCCTGGAACCGATCTGCTTCTCTTAAGTTTTGAAAAAGGGAAACAAACCAGGGTTGAAGCTGCTGATGAATTAACAGGCGACACCATCTGGCGCAGCGACAAGATCAAAGGGGCAATAATGCAGATGGCAATAGATCCTAATGCGAATCTGCTTGCAGTGATACTTGCAAATGACGCGAAGGCTCGCGCCCGAGAAGCATTCAAACGCCATCCGCTGTTACATGTTCTCGACCTCGCGTCGGGCGACGAACTTTGGAAGTACGAACTTAGTGAAGTGGAAATGATGCCCACACGCTGGCCGGACGACCAGGGGAAAGAAGTCGAATACACGCTCGACAACTATTATCCACCCGTATTCGTTGATGGCCGGCTTTACCTGTTCTACGAAGGGGTTACTTCATTTGACGCGCGCGGCGGCAAGGAGCGCTTACGCGAGCGCTATCGCGTCAACGAGGAAGGACTGGCACTCACCGAAGCGGAGCCTATTTTTGGGAATGAGTTGATCTACACCTCCGGGCGTGGCCACGTGCGAGCTATATCGCGGCAAACCGGCAACACATTGTGGGAAGCGAAAGACCTCGGCCTCACGCCCGAGATGGTGTTGGTCGGCGACGTTCTGTACGTTAGAACGGGGGGCCAGTTCACTCGTCTTAAAGACGGCGAAACGGTCGAGCGGGGTCCGTACGGCGTCAGTGCCGTTGACGCCCGCAGAGGTAACGTGTTGTGGCGTTACAAAGGCGCCGACAAGGGCATCACCAATTTGCTCGTGCCTGATGCCAACACGATCGCCGTCGCCGATCGTGATGACCTCATACTAATCGATGCGAACACAGGCAAGCGATCAGGGCGGGTTCCTCATCGAATAGAACGCGCTTCGTTTGGACTGTTGAATGAAGGCGGCGACGTCGTGATCGGCGGTCAGTCAGAAATTGCCGCTTTCAATCCGGTGAGTGGACGTGAGCTCTGGCGGGCCCGGCATACACCTCCCGGTCGAGGAATCTTCCGTACGATTGCGGCGATTGCTGCGCGGGCGGCTTCTCTCTACTTCCGTTTTGGCGGAACGGCGATGACGGCAGTCCGCGGCGTGCAAATCGCGCGAGCTGTGACGAGCTTGAGTTGGTCGGGTTTGGCTGCTCGCTCGTCGCTCTCTAATTTACAGACGCTGGCTATCGCCTCGGTGCGAAACAATGGCGCGTCTCGCTTCAAGCAGTTTGGCATAACCTCACGGGTACGCGGAATTTCAGCCGGCTCTGGAGGTTCAGCGAGGCTGGACAACTTCAGTCGAAGGCGAACCGCCGGGGTGGAAGACCGTCTACTTGACCGGCTCGATCCGTCGCGCCAGCTCGAACGGCTGTCGCGCTTCCTGTGGCACCGCGATCGACTGGCTGCACTTATCGGGCACTGGATGTATTTCTACACCGACTTGAAGAACCCAGGCGGACATGGTCTCGCTGGAGTGAACATCAATACAGGACGAACCGAACGCGAGATAAGACTTGGCGATCTCGACGAACGATTTGTAACGGATGAAGTGTTGGGGGTTGTGTTTGCGGCGTCGGGAAACCGGGTTTTAGCTTACTCGGTTGCGAGTCGTTAGCGAAATAGCAGGATTTTCAAGTAGGAGGTCAGAACATGACAACGCAAACGGAGCTTGGTGCGGTGGGTTCGCTGTGGCGATATCCCGTCAAGTCGATGATGGGAGAGGAGCTGAACGCCGCTGAGGTGACGGATCGTGGATTACGCGGCGATCGTGTCTACGCCCTCGTGGATTGCGCAGATGGGAAGGTCGCAACCGCCAAGAACCCTCGCAAGTGGCCACACCTCTTCGACTTCCGCGCCAACTTCATCGAGGGTGCGGCCGCCGGATCGCAGGCAGCCTCCATCCGCGTTACTCTGCCGGATGGGACCGTGATCACCAGCGAACAGGATAGTTGTGATCAGATCCTCTCGCGGGCGCTTGCGCGAGAGGTGACGCTGGAGTCCGTGGCAAGCGGTGACGAGCAGGCCACATCGTCCGCTACCCGCGCGGCCAGCGCCGAAGAGTACTGGCCCGACATGGAAGGCCTCGACTTTCGCGATACCGTCACCGATTTCGCTCTGCCGGCCGGCACGTTCTTCGACTGTGCGGTCGTCCATCTGATCACGACCGCCACGCT